>JAABUQ010001847.1_pt1 | contig 43868 bp, 40 predicted proteins | sample 5560001 | NCBI WGS metagenome assembly JAABUQ01 (sample SAMN10711888, study PRJNA513371) | rock metagenome | isolation source: Antarctica rocks | place: Antarctica: Victoria Land, Finger Mt nord | collected 2015-12-18 | reverse complement strand
ACTCCATCCGTGTAATCGCTACCGCCATTATGCCCTCGCGAATCGACGAGAGCACAGAGAATCACGGCATCAGAACCTTGGGAATCCCGCGCGAGTCGGAACCAGACGCCGCTGGTATGATACGGCTCTACTATCAAGCCGCTCGGCCATCCCTCCAGCGTCGGTTGTGGTAGCGAAGCGGCCCGCTGCAGGAAAGCGGGGCGTCATCCCGCTTCAGTCCACCTGGAGCACCTGCAGCACCTCCTCCGGTGCGGCCAGCGGACGGCGGAGGCGAAGATTTGCCGGTCAGGAGGTGTAGCGGCCCTCCGCCACTTCGTGCGCCTGGCCCAAGGCGGCCAGGGTCTTGCTTCCCGACCAGTATGCCTGCAAACGCGAGTGCGCGGCCGTGTCCTGCCGAAGAAAGCCGGCCGCCACTGCGGGCTTAATCTGGAACCCCGACCCAACCAATTTACAGCCCTGCCAACAAAGCCGCCTGTTGCTCTGAAGGGGCTTCGGAAGGGTGGTGTCGGTCGCGACGGACAGATCGGCAGCAATCGGTCCTTTAAGACTGGCAAACTCGATTTCCCAAGTGTCATTGCCAACAATTCTTTCTCCCGTAGCCGTTTGGAGACGACCTCCATGCTTGCCGTGACGGCAAATGGTCATGGAAATGCGAACAGCGGCCGCATTCTCGCCCTGTGTCCACGGGTGGTCCGGTATCGCGTACGCGAGGCCGATCGGAGGTGAGCTCGAGAGCGCCCGGGCCACCACGCGACGATTATAGAACTGGGGCAGGCTATTCGAGGTGATAAAGCCGAATGAAAGTATCTTCTTGTCTGCAAGCAAGCGAGCAGCTTTGTCCCACCAAAACATTACTAGATCGACCGATTTGGGGATTTTAGGATAGGCGTGCCAAAGCGCTTCGACATATCCTTCGCCCAGCGTCTCCCGCAATCGCTTCGCGCCGATGAACGGCGGGTTGCCGACGATGAAATCCGCCTCCGGCCATTGCGCCGGCTTGCCGCCGACAGGGCGGAGCACCAGCACGCGGTCGGTTTCGTCCGGCGCCTTCTCGCCGGTGATCGGGTGCAGCTTGGTCCGCCCGCCCCAGCGGGTGACCGGGTTGCCCCTCGCGTCGCGGTCGGGCTGCTCGTCGGCGTAGGTCAGCAGCGCGTCCGCCTCGCGCACGTTGCGGAAGTTCTTGAGGATCGGCTCGGGCGGCGCGCGGCCGGCCGCGGTGCGGGTGTGCCATTGCAGCCAGCCGATCCACAGCACCAGTTCGGCCACCGGCACCGCGCGCGGGTTCTTTTCCAGGCCGAGGAAATTGTGCGGATCGACCGTGGCCCCGGCGAGCGCCAGCCGGTCGCCCTCGCCGGGGCGCAAGGTCGCGAGCAGGTCCAGCACCTCGCCCTCCAGCCGCTTCATCAGCTCCATCGCGACATAGAGGAAGTTGCCGCTGCCGCAGGCCGGGTCCAGCACGCGCACGCTGGCGAGCCGGCCGTGAAAGATGCTCACCGCGCGGGCGGCCTCCTCGCGTTTGCCGGCCTGCTCTAACTCGAAGGCGGCGCCCTTGACGCCGTCCCACTCGGCCAGCAGCGGCTCGATGATCGTCGGCAGCACGAGCCGCTCGACGAACGCGCGCGGCGTGAAGTGCGCGCCGAGGGCTGCGCGTTGCGGATCGTCGAGCGCGTTCTCCAGCAGGGTGCCGAAGATCGCGGGCTCCACGTTCGCCCAGCCCTTCCCGGCGGCGAGGATCAGCAGGTCGAGCTCGTCCGTGCTGACGACCAAGGGCTCATTGGGGCCGTGGACGCCCGGCGCGAACAGGCCGTTGAAGTGACGGATGTCGGCGGCGATCGCGGCCGAGAAGCCGCCGGTGTTCATCATCTGCCACAGATCGCCGACCATGCCGACGAACAGGCAGGGATCGGCCCGGCACCGTCGCAGCAGGTCCGTGAACGTGTCGCCCGCCGGCAACAGCGGGGCCGAGACCGCCGCGCGCCGGCTCAGGGCGCGCCACGCCGAGCACGTTGCAGAGCTCGGTCAGGGACATGTCCTTGTTGGCGCGCTCGGCGCGTTCGGTGCCGTCCCAGCGGGCGATGAAGTCGGACACGGGGTCGGCAACCGCGCGTGCATGCTGCACAATCAATCACACAAGCGCGAGCGTGCCGCAATGAAACTCTGATCGGCCCGGTGCAACCGGGTTGCTGTCAGCGCGAATTGCTTGACATTATCCGCGCGTTGTGTTCTTGTTATGTTCGTGACCCTGATAACCCGCTCCACGGCGACCGACCGCTTCGCCGCCATCCTCGACGCGCTGTGCCGGAGCGTTGCCGCGAGCTCCGGCATGACCGGACCGCTCATCGTGCTGATCTGGAGCCGGCTGCGCCGCGTGGAAGCGCGATTTGCCGCCGCCGCCGCCCGGGTCGGTTCCGGGGTGCGCCCCGCCGGAATGCGCCACGCCGCCCGCATTGCCGCCGAACCCGGTGACACCGCTTGCGGAGGCACCGTTGGCGCGCCGTCACGTCCGGCCGCGTCCCCTGCTAGGCGGCGCCTGCCCGGCGGCTTTGGCTGGCTCGTCCGGCTGGCGCCGGAGACCACGTGCCACGGCAGCCAGTTGCAACACCTGCTGTCCGATCCGGAGATGACGGCGCTGCTCGCCGCCGCACCACAGATCAGGCGTTTGCTGCGCCCGCTCTGCCGGATGCTGGCCGTCGCACCACCGCCCGAGCCGCCCGGCACACCGGAACCGGCCGCCCGCACCATTGCGCCCGGTGACGCGAACCCGATCGGTTCGCCCACAACCACGGCACCGAGTCGCGCGCGGCGGCGCCGCGCGACATCCGAGGGTCTGTGCATCGTGGGGACGCCCTTGCCGGCGTGAGTGCGTCGCCTCCGCATGTCTAATTTATTACGAATACGTAACATACGATCCCGGGCATGCTTTGGACCGCGAATGCCCCCGCAGGTGGCATCGACACGGCGCTGACCTCATGCAAGGAAGTGCTGTTCATCGTCGACGAGGGGAGCGCGTCCGAGCGTCGCCGCCGGCGCTACACCACCCTGCCGCGACGCGCGCGGCCAGAGATGGGCTCGGGTGGAACCCGCCGTCGAGCGCTGGCGCGACCTTCGACCCATCGGCCGCTCAACGGCGCCGCTCCCGCAACAACCAGTCTTGGAAGGCACGACAGCATGCAGATCGGCTTCCTGGTGTTTCCCAATTTGCAGCAGCTCGACCTCACCGGCCCGTACGAGATTTTCGCGACCGCGCCGGAGACGACGCTGCACCTGATCTGGAAGGACCGCGCGCCGGTCACCTCCACCACCGGCATCAGCTTCACCCCGACCACCACCTTCGCCGAGTGCCCCGCCCTCGACGTGCTCTGCGTGCCGGGCGGCCTCGGCGTCAACCCGTTGATGCAGGATGCCGACGTGCTCGGCTTCCTGCGCCGCCAGGCCGAGACGGCGCGCTACGTCACCTCGGTCTGCACCGGCTCGCTGGTGCTGGGGGCGGCCGGCCTGCTGCGCGGCCGCCGGGCGACCTCGCACTGGCTCGCGGTCGATCTGCTCGCCGCGTTCGGCGCCACCCCGACACCGGGGCGCGTGGTCCGTGACGGCAACCTGTTCACCGCCGGGGGTGTGACCGCCGGGATCGATTTCGGCCTGACGGTGCTCGCCGAGATCGCCGGCCGCGAGACCGCCGAGCGCGTGCAGCTCCACCTGGAATACGCGCCCGCGCCGCCGTTCGACGCCGGCACCCCGGACACCGCCCCGGCCGCCGTGGTCGCCGCGGCGCGCGAGCGGGGGGCCGCCGGCCGGGCCGTCCGCCAGGCGATCGTCGCAGCCGTGACCGGCACGCAATCCGCCGCCTGAGCGGTTCCCCTCGGCCTCTCGGCGGAGGATGATCGGGTCCGACCGTCGGGAGCGAGGGGATGTATTTCGACCGCCGCCTCTGGGCGCTGACGCGGGGGCTGCGCGGGCGCATCGCGCTCGGGGTGACGCTCGGGCTGCTGGCGCTCGCCGCCGGCATCGCCCGGTTCGCCTTCCTGGGCGAGATGCTGGCGCTGGTGTTCCGCGGCGCGCCGTTGCGCGAGCAGGCGTTGCCGGTCGCGGCGGCGTGCGGCGCCATCCTGCTGCGGGCGGGGCTCGACCACGCCCGCGCCGTGCTCGCCCACGGCACCGCGGCACGCGTGCAGGAGACGCTGCGGGCGCGGTTGCACGAGCGGATCGTCGCCCTCGGCCCCGCCTGGTTCGGCGCCGAGCGCACCGGCGGGGTGATGCTGGCGCTGGTCGACGGGGTCGAGCAGCTGCAGGCCTTCTTCGGCCAGTACGTGCCGCAACTGGTGATCGCGGCGGGCGCGCCATTCGCCATCTTCGGCTTCGTGGCGATCTGGGATTTCCCAGTGGCCGCCGTCTTGCTGGCGGCGGCGCTGCTGGCCCTGGTCGGCCCGATGGCGGTCAATGCGCGCGACCGGCGCTCGAGCCTGACTCGGGCGCGCGCCTTCAAGGCGTTCGGCGAGGAGTTCCTCGATGCGGTGCAGGGCCTGCCGACCCTGAAGGCGTTCGGCCAGAGCGGCGCCTACGGCGAGCGGCTGGCGGTCAAGGCGCGGGCGCTCTCCGAGCAGACCTTCGCGGTGCTCGGCTGGAGCGTCGCGACGCGCGGCGTGGTCGACCTCGGCACCGCCCTCGGCGCGGCGGCAGCCCTGACCCTGGGCGCCTGGCGCGTCACCCACGGCGACATGACGATCGCCGCCCTGCTGGTGGTGCTGATGGCCGGGACCGAGATCTTCCGCCCGTTGCGCGACCTGCGCGGCGTGCTGCACCAGGGCATGCTCGGGCAATCGGCGGCGGCGAGCATCCGGGCGCTGCTCGACGCCGAGCCGGCGGCGCAGGTGCGCGGCACGACGCCTGCCGAGGCCATGGCGCCGGCCGTCGCGTTCGAGGCCGTGCGCTTCGCCTATCCCGGCGCGCGCGCCGCGGCGCACGCCGGGCTGAGCTTCCGCGTCGCCCCCGGCGAGCGGGTCGGCATCGTCGGCCCGAGCGGGGCGGGCAAATCCTCCATCGTCCGGCTGCTGCTGGGCGAGCATGTAGCGCAGGAAGGCATTGTCCGGCTCGGCGAGGCCGATATCCGCACCCTCGATCCGGTCTCGCTGCGCGCCCGCATCGCCGTGGTGCCGCAGGACGCGACGCTGTTCCACGGCACGATCGAGGACAACCTGCGACTGGGCAAGCCCGACGCGAGCCAGGCCGAGCTCGAAGCCGCCGCCCGCGCCGCCAATGCGCACACGTTCATCTCTGGCCTGCCGCAAGGCTACGCCACCGCGATCGGCGAGCGCGGCGCGCGGCTGTCCGGCGGCCAGCGTCAGCGCATCGCCATCGCCCGCGCGCTGCTGCGGGACGCGCCGGTGCTGATCCTCGACGAGGCGCTCTCGTCGGTGGACGCCGGCAACGAGGCGGCGATCCAGCAGGCGCTGGACCGGCTGATGCAAGGCCGCACGACGCTGATCCTGGCGCACCGGCTGTCGAGCGTGATCGGCGCCGACCGCATCCTCGTGCTCGACCGTGGCGCCGTGACCGAGAGCGGCACCCATGCCGCGCTACTGGCCGCCGGCGGGCTGTACAAGCGGCTGATGGGCCCGCAGCTCGATGCTCAACCGTCATGGCCGGGCTTGACCCGGCCATCGGCTAGGGTCGAGGACGAGAACCCCGGATTGGCGGCAACGGCTGCCGATGGCCGGGTCGAGCCCGGCCATGACGAACCACTGGCGATTGGCTGGCGCGAGACGCTCGTCTCCCTGCTCGGCTTCATCCGGCCCTGGCGCGGTCGGCTCGCGCTCACGGTCGGGCTCGGCGTGCTGCGCGTCGCCGCCTTCATCGGCGTCGGCGCGCTCGGCGCCCTGCTCGTGGCCCGGGTGCGCGACGGCGCGATGCCCAGCCTGCTGGTCGCCGGACTGCTGCTCGCCGCGCCCGTCGCCGCCCTCGCGCATTGGCTTGAATCCTGGCTTGCGCACGACATGGCCTACCGGCTGCTGGCGGAGATGCGGATCGCGCTGTTCGCCACCCTCGACCGGCTGGCGCCGGCCTACCTGCTGCGCCGCCGCGCCGGCGATATCGTCTCATTGGCAACGCAGGACATCGAGACGGTGGAGTATTTCTACGCCCACACCGTCGCACCCGCCGTGGTGGCGCTGCTGGTGCCGCTGTCGGTGCTCGGCCTGCTCGCCGCCCTCGCCTGGCCGCTGGCGCTGGTTCTGCTGCCGTTCCTGCTCTACGCGCTGCTCGCGCCCTTGCGCGGCCGGGCGCGGATCGACCGGCTCGGCGGCCGGTCGCGCGCCGCTCTCGGCCAGCTCGGCGCGCATGTCGCGGAAACCATCCAGGGCCTGTCCGAACTGCTCGCGTTCGAGGCCACCGGGCGGCGCGGGGCCCAATTCATGGCCATCGCCCGCGAGGCCGGGACGGCGCGGCGGGCACTGCTCGCCGATTTGTCGCGCCAGAGTGCGGCGCTGGAAGCGGCGACCGCGCTCGGCGGCCTCGCCGTGGCGGCCGCCGGGGCGGAGCTCGTGCGCGCCGGGGCGCTCGCCCCCGGCCTGTTGCCGCTGCTCGTATTGGTGGCGGTCGCCGCGTTCCTGCCGGTATCCGAGATCGCCCAGGTCAGCCGCCAGCTCGCCGACACGATCGCCTCGACCCGGCGGCTGCGCGCGGTGGAGCGTGAGCCGGTCCCCGTCACCGACGGCGAGGTCAGCCCGCCGCCGCGCGAGGGCGGCGCCGAAGTGCGGCTCGACGCCGTGCGCTTCACCTATCCGGTATCCGGTCCGGGCCGCCGCCGCCCGGCACTCGACGGCGTGTCGCTATCGGTGCCACCCGGCGGCACGGTGGCGCTGATCGGCGCCTCGGGCGCCGGTAAGAGCACGGTAGCGAGCCTGCTGCTGCGGTTCTGGGACCCCGACGCCGGGTGCGTGTCGCTCGACGGCATGGATCTGCGTCGCTGGCACCTCGACGCGCTGCGCCGCCGCGTTGCCCTCGTCGCGCAGGAAACTTACTTGTTCAACGATACCTTGGAGGCGAACATCCGCCTCGCCCGCCCCGACGCGTCCGCCTCGGAGGTCGAGCGCGCGATCGAGCAGGCGGCGCTCGGCGAGTTCGTGGTATCGCTACCTGCCGGTTTGGCGACCCGCGTCGGCGAGCGCGGCGTGCAGCTTTCGGGCGGCCAGCGCCAACGCGTATCGATCGCCCGCGCCTTTCTCAAGGATGCGCCGGTGCTGGTTCTGGACGAGGCGACCTCGCATCTCGACACGATCAGCGAAGCGCAGGTCCGCGCCGCCCTCGACCGCCTCAAGCGCGCCCGCACCACGCTGGTGATCGCGCATCGGCTGTCCACTGTGCATGATGCCGATTGCATCATCGTTATGGAAACGGGCCGGATCGTCGAGAGCGGCACCCACGAGGCGCTGCAACGCGAAGGCGGCGCCTACGCCCGGCTTGTGGCGCGGCAGGGAAGCGATCAAATTGGCTGACACGGCGGTCAACAGGCTATCCGGCAAAGCCGTCACGCAGAAAATCAAGTAGTTTCAGGCGCAATTTGTCAGCATGAGGGCGAGCAGCCCGGTACATCTTCAAGCCGATAGTAGACCGGGATGCTGCGCTCGTTCGCGATACGCACGTCGTTGTCAGCACCTTTCGATGCCCCTGGTAACCGAAGCACGGCATCGCATCGTTCAAGCAGCCGGTGCGCCGTCGGATAAAAGATTTGATCGTAGAGTGCATCGCCTAACAGCTTTCCCCCAGCGGCGTGCCACACTGGAAGCGCGACCCATTCTCCGATCATGGGAAGGTGGCCCGCCTGAAAAAGAGGCCAGGAGACGTCCTCTAACCGCCGCAGATTTGCGGTCATCTTTTCCGGATCGTCGCCCGTACCGGAGCGATACGGGCCGGCAATCAGTATCAGCATGATTAAGCCTCAACAATGAGTCACCGACACAGCCAACAACCAGGTAGCCGAATGGCATCAAACGTGCAGTCTCGTGCAGAGTCAAGCGGTATCGTGCAAAAAGCGGATGTGCTGCTTACGCGCGAACGTAAGGCGCATATCCTTGAAGTCTTGCGACGTGACCGTCGCGTCGTGGCTAAAGCGCTTAGCCAGGAACTAGGCTTATCCGAAGACACCATCCGTCGTGATTTGCGTGAACTCGCCGGAGAAGGCCTCCTGCAGCGTGTTCATGGCGGGGCGCTTCCGGCTTCCCCAGCCGTGGCGGACTTGGCCAAGCGTTGGCAGGTTTCAGCCGACGCGAAAGTCGCCGTCGCGCGCATCGCCGCGCGCCTGGTCCGTCCCGATCAAATCGTCATTATCGATGGGGGAACGACGGCCGTTCAGATGGCGCGGCATTTACCGCTAGATCTCAAAGCAAAAGTCGTAACGCACAGCCCTAGCATTGCCGTCGAGCTGGCGGCCCATGCGGGGATTGAGGTTGAGCTGATCGGTGGTCGCTTGTTCAAGCACTCGATGGTCGCTGTCGGGGCGACAGCGGCCGAGGCAATCTCGCGGGTGCGAGCAGATACCTTCTTTATGGGAGTCACAGGCGTGCATCCAGAGCTGGGACTTACCACAGGCGATTCCGAGGAGGCAGCAACCAAACGGGCGCTGAGTCGACAGGCGGCAGAGACGGTCGTCTTGGCTTCGCGCGAAAAGCTTGGTGCTGCATCTCCCTTTGTCGTTCTGCAATTGGCTGAGGTCGACGCACTTGTCATCGAAGATGACGTTCCCGACGAACTCATAGAGCCTTATCGCCGTCTCGGGGTTGTGCTGATCCAGCGCTGAGGTGCTTGCCCGAGCCCGCCGGATAGCTGACGGTGGATTGTCTTGCAGCGCACCAAGCAGACTGCCTTTTGCGCGCACCTGCATGCACGAACGAGGACCGCATGGAAGACGACCGCGACGCGCTGATCACCGCCGCCACCGCGCTGCTCGGCATCCCGATCGAGCCCGCGTGGCGTGCCGCCATCCGGCTGCATCTCGACATCACGCTCGGCCACGCGGCCAATGTCGGCGGCTTCGCGCTGCCCGACGCGGCCGAGCCGGCGCCGGTGTTCCGCGCGTGACCGCCTGGGCGACAGCGGCCGACATCGCGCGCGCGGTCGGCACCGGAGCAACCAGCGCCGCCGAAGTCACCGAGACCGCGCTCGCCACGATTGCGGCGCGCAACCCCGCACTCGGCGCGTTCACCGCCGTCACCGCCGCGCGCGCCCGCGCCCGGGCGGATGCGCTCGACCGGGCGCGGGCGGCCGGCACGCGGCCCGGGCCGCTCGCGGGCGTGCCGTTCGCGGTAAAAAATCTGATCGACGTCGCCGGCTTGCCGACGCTCGCGGGCTCCAGGATCAACCGCGCGCACCCGCCCGCCGCCGCCGACGCCACGCTGGTCGCACGCCTCGAAGCCGCGGGCGCGTTGCTGGTCGGCGCGCTCAACATGGGCGAATACGCCTACGACTTTACCGGCGAGAACGTCCACGACGGCCCGTCGCGCAACCCGCACGACCCGGCGCGCATGACCGGCGGCTCGTCCGGCGGGTCCGGCGCCGCGGTCGGCGGCGGGCTTGTGCCGCTGGCCCTCGGCTCCGACACCAACGGCTCGATCCGCGTGCCCGCGTCGTTCTGCGGCGTCTTCGGCCTCAAGCCGACCTACGGCCGGCTGTCGCGCGCCGGCAGCTTCCCGTTCGTCAGCAGCCTCGACCACCTCGGCCCGCTGGCCCGCGGCGTGATCGATCTCGCCCTCGCCTACGACGCCATGCAGGGTCCCGACCCCGCCGACCCGGTCTGCGCCGACCGCGCCCCGGAACCGGTGTTGCCGTCGCTCGCATCGGGCGCGTCCGGCCTGCGCCTCGCCGTCGCGTCCGGCTACTTCCGCACCGGCGCCACGCCAGTGGCGCTGGACGCCGTGACGGCAGTCGCCGCCGCCCTCGGCGTCGGGCGCGAGATCGAGATCCCCGAAGCGGCGCGCGCCCGCTCGGCGGCCTACGTCATCACCGCGACCGAGGGTGCCGCGCTGCATCTCGACCGGCTGCGCCGGCAGGCCGCCGACTTCGACCCCGACGTGCGCGACCGGCTGATCGCCGGCGCGCTGGTCCCCGCCCCGCTCGTCCTGCAAGCGCAGAAATTCCGCCGCTGGTATCGCGAGGCGGTGCTGCGCCTGTTCGAGCAGGTCGACGCGATCATCGCCCCCGCGACGCCGATCACCGCGCCGCTGATCGGGCAGAAGACCTTCATGCTCGACGGCGAGCAGGTGCCGCTGCGGCCGAACATCGGCATCTACACGCAGCCCATCTCGTTCATCGGGCTGCCGGTGGTCGCGGTGCCCGTCCCGGGGGACGCGCTGCCGATCGGCGTGCAGGTCATCGCCCCGCCCTGGCGCGAGGACATCGCGCTGCGCCTCGCATATGAGCTCGAGCAGCGCGGCGTCGCGCGCGCGCCGCGTCCGGACGGATCGGCGTGATGGAGATCGACCTGCCCGAGCCGCTGGCCGAGCTGACGGCGGCGTTCCGGCGCTACGAGGCGGCACTGGTCGGCAACGACGTGGCGACGTTGCAGGGCCTGTTCGCCAAGCTGTCGACGACGATCCGCTACGGCATCGGCGAGAACCTTTACGGCAGCGCCGAGATCGACGCGTTCCGCGCGGGGCGCGCGCTCGGAGACTTCAGCCGGAGCCTCACGCGCACCGTCGTCACCACCTACGGCCGCGATTTCGGCACCGCCTCCACCCTGTTCCACCGCGCGTCCTACGGCACCCGCATCGGCCGTCAGATGCAGACCTGGGTGCGCTTCCCCGAAGGCTGGCGCGTGGTCGCCGCGCATGTGAGCGTGATCGAGGCCCCGCCGGCGTAGGCCCGCGCCGCTATTCCGCTTCCCGTTCCTGCGCTATTAGCGTATCGTGAGGACATGCGCTCCGATTGGGATGCGGCGAAGCACGAGCGAAACCGAGAGGAGCGCGGGTTCGGCTTCGACTTTGCCGCCCTGATATTCGAGGGCGACACGATCGAGTGGCCGGATGATCGGCGGGACTACGGCGAAGCGCGCGTGCGGGCGATTGGAGAGGCCGACGGACTGCTGCTCCATGTGGTCTTCACCGACCGCGGCGATATGCGCCGGATCATCTCGGCGCGCGTGACGAACAGGAATGAACGGAACCAATGGCACGCGAGCCGCTGACGCTGGAGGAGATCAGGGCGAGCCGCCCGAGGGTGGACCGCGCCAAGGTGGCGGCGACCACCGAAGCAGACATCCGCCGGCATCAGATCGAGGATGGCGAGGACCCCGACGCACCGCTGCCGCCGTTCCGCCCGGTGCCAAACGTGCGCGCGATCCGGACCAAGCTCCGGATGACGCAGGAAGCCTTCGCCAAGGCGATCGGCGTGCCCGTGGCGACGGTGCGCAACTGGGAGCAGTCCCGCACAGGCATGGACCCGGCCGTTCGGTCCCTGCTGCGCGTCGTGGACCGCGAGCCCGACGCGGCGCTGCGGGCGCTGGCGGAGTAGCCGGACCTCCAACTGGGCCATGGTGCCTTTCGCCCGCGCAATTTTCTATCGCACGGCCGAGACTCGCTTGCTCCGGCCTACTTACCGCCCAACTTGTTCTTCACCAGGAAGGTACGCACGAGTGCGGCGATTTCGTCGACCTTCTCGTCTAGCGCGAACTGGCCGGCGTCAAGAATATGCACCTTAGCCCCCGGCACGTCGCGCTGGTAGGCGGTTGCGCCGGCGACGGCAAAAGAGGGGTCATATTTGCCCCACAGCACAAGCATCGGCAGCTGTCGCTGGCGCAACCATGCCTGCCAAGCCGGATAGGCTGCCACATTGGTGCGATAGTCGTAGAACAGGTCGGCCTGTATCTGGCGCTGGCCCGGTTGCGAGAGATGAGCGAACTCGTCGATCCAGAGGTTGGGATCGTACCGATCCACGTTGGGGCTCTTACCCAAATGGCGCCGCTTGGTGGTTTCCAGCGAGAGGAAACTCGGAATTACTCTCTGCTCGTGAGCGGCGCGATCATTCCAAAATGCCTTCCGCTCATCCCACAGCGGACCCAACCCGTCTTCGCCCGCGACCGCGTTCTGGATGATGATCGCCTTCACGCGATCGGGATGCGCGAGGGCGAGCCGAAAGCCGACCGGGCCGCCGTAGTCCTGCACAAACAGGCTATAGCCGGACAAGCCTAGCGTCTCGGTGAGCTGGTCCACCGTGCTCGCGATATGGTCGAACGTGTAGACGTACTGAGACGGTGTTGGGGCATCGCTGAGGCCAAATCCGGGATAGTCCGGCGCGATGATGTGATAGCGGTCAGCCAGAAGCGGGATCAGCGTGGCGAACATCCGCGACGACGACGGGAACCCGTGCAGCAGCAGCAGCGTCGGCGCCTCCTTCGGTCCGGCTTCGCGATAGAATACGTTCACACCATCCACGCCGACCGTGTGATAGGTAGTGCTGGCGAAGACTGACGGGGCCCGCGCGTTACAGACGGCGTGGGTCAAGGCAGCGGCAGCCGCGACGAGCACCGATGCTCCGTTGTCGGGGCCATCAAGGATAGATACTGAGCACGCTGCTGCCGAACATGGTGGTGGTCCGGGCCGAGTCCTGCGCGCCCAGCGCCTGCGTGAACGAGGCGTGAAACATCGCCTGCCAGCCGACGCCGACGAGGAACAGCTTGTGGCAGGCGAACAGGAACGGCGCGACCTGCGGCACGCCGCCGCAGAACCGGCTCACCGCCTCCGTCACCCCCGGCCAGTGCGGGTGCATGTAATCATCGACGATGATCACCCCGCCCGGTGCGAGGCAATCCTGCGCCGTCCGCAGGTCCGCCAGCGTGTGCTCCAAGGTGTGGCAGCCGTCGACGGAGAACAGCCGGAACGGGCCGCGGTCGCGGGTCAGCTCCACCTTGTTCATCAAGGTGAGCGCGCTGCTGTCGGCCTTGACGAAGGCGTAGTCGAGGTCGGCGCGGCCGTAGGCGGCGACGTTCTGCTTCAGCTTGTCGAGGTTGCCCTCACCGGCGCCGTCCAGGTTCTTGCTTTGGTCGTCGAACACGTCGAGCGCCGTCACCTTGCCGCCGGGCGGCAGGAAGCTCGCCAGCGCGATCAGGAACTTGCCGTGATAGACGCCGATCTCGGCCACGTGGCCGGTGATACCGGCGTGCCGCTGCACCAGGTCGAGATGCTTGAGATAGGGCAGATTGCCGTCCTGCACCCAGCCCTCGACCTGGTTGAACCCGTCAGCCCAGTAGGCGTCGATGGCATCCATGCACTTCTCCCACGCGCGGCGTGCGCCTGACACCGGTTCAAGACACCCGCCACCCCGACATCGACACGCCACGCCGGGATGCTACATAGGGTCCGATGCTTGGAACATTGCCGGAACCCTTCGCGAGCTGGTTCGCCGGACGCGGCTGGACGCCGCGACCGCACCAGCGCGCGATGCTGGAGGCGGCGCGCGCCGGCCAGAGCGCATTACTGATCGCGCCGACCGGGGGTGGCAAGACCCTGGCCGGCTTCCTGCCCAGCCTCGTCGACCTCTACACGCATCCGCGTGACGGGCTGCACACCCTCTACGTCAGCCCGCTCAAGGCGCTCGCCACCGACATCGCCCGCAATCTGACCGGCCCGGTGCACGAGATGGGCCTGCCGGTCAGCATCGAGACCCGCACCGGCGACACGCCCGGCAACCGCCGCGCGCGTCAGCGCGAAAGCCCGCCCAACCTGCTGCTGACCACGCCGGAGAGCCTCGCCGTGCTGCTCTCGCTGCCGGACGCGCCGAAACTGTTCGCCTCGCTCGCTTGCGTGGTGATCGACGAGGTGCACGCGCTCGCCGGCACCAAGCGCGGCGACCAGCTCGCCCTCTGCCTCGCCCGGCTCGCCGCACTCGCCCCCGAGGCGCGTCGCGTCGGCCTGTCCGCCACCGTCGCCCATCCGGACGCCATCGCCGCCTATATCGGCGCCACCCGCCGCATCATCGCGCCCGCCGGCGCGCCGCCGCAGATTTCTATGCTCCTGCCCGGCGGCAGGCTCTCCTGGTCGGGCCACATGGGCCTTGAGGGCGCCCCCGAGATCCTTGAGCGCATCCGCGCCGCCGGCACGACGATCGTGTTCGTCAACACCCGCGCGCAAGCGGAGCTGATGTTCCAGGCGCTGTGGAAGCTGAACGCCGACACCCTGCCCATCGCGCTGCACCACGGCAGCCTGGAGGTGGAACAGCGCCGCCGCGTCGAGGCCGCGATGGCCACGGGCAGCCTGCGCGCGGTGATCGCCACCTCCTCGCTCGACCTCGGCATCGATTGGGGCGGCGTCGATCAGGTGATCCAGGTCGGCGCGCCGAAGGGCACCTCGCGCCTGCTGCAGCGCGTCGGCCGCGCCAACCACCGCATGGACGAGGCGAGCCGCGCCATCCTGGTGCCGGCCAACCGCTTCGAGGTGCTGGAATGCGAGGCGGCGATGCTCGGCGTCGCGGCGCGCGAGCTCGACGGCGACCCGCCGCGCCCGGGCGGGCTCGACGTGCTGGCGCAGCACCTGCTCGGCATGGCGTGCAGCGCGCCGTTCCACCCGGACGCGATGTTTGCGGAAGTAACGAGCGCCGCCCCGTACGCGAACCTCTCGCGCGCCGACTACGACGACGTGCTGCGCTTCGTCGAGGATGGCGGCTACGCGCTCGCCGCGTACGACCGGTGGCGCAAGCTGTTCCGCGACAGCGAGGGCTTGGTGCACGTCCGCTCCGAGCGCGTGCGCCGCCAGTGGCGGATGAACATGGGCACCATCGTCGAGGCGCCGGTGCTGAAGGTGCGCCTCGCCAACAAGCGCGGCGGCGGGCCGGTGCTGGGCGAGGTCGAGGAGTACTTCGCCAACATGCTCACCCCGGGCGACACCTTCATGTTCGCCGGCCGCCTGCTGCGCTTCGTGCGCCTGCGCGAGACCACCGTGGAGGCGGCCGAGGGCGGCACCGGCGAGCCGATGGTGCCGGCCTACGCCGGGGCCCGGATGCCGCTCACCACCAACCTCGCCGACGGGGTGCGCGCGCTGCTGCAGAAGCCCGCCGACTGGCACCTGTTCCCGGAACAGGTGCGGGAATGGTTGCAACTGCAAAAGTCCCGCTCCCGCCTGCCCGGCCGCGCCGACCTCCTGGTGGAGACGTTCCCGCGCGGCGACCGCTGGTATCTCGTCGCCTACTGCTTCGAAGGCCGCAACGCGCACCAGACGCTCGGGATGCTGGTCACGCGGCGGATGGAGCGGCTGGGGATGGCGCCGCTCGGGTTCGTCGCCACCGACTACGTGCTCGGCTGCTGGTCGGCCAACCAGCCGACCGACGTCGCCCGCCTGTTCGAGCAGGACATCCTGGGCGACGACCTCGAAGCCTGGATGGCGGAGAGCTCCATGCTCCGTCGCACCTTCCGCAACGTTGCCGTGATCGCCGGTCTGATCGAACGCAACCATCCGGGGGCGGAGAAGAACCGCCGCCAGATGACGGTGAACAGCGACCTGATCTACGACGTGCTGCGCCGCCACCAGCCCGACCACATCCTGCTGCGCGCGACGCAGGCCGACGCCGCCGGCGGCCTGACCGATCTCGGCCGCATCGCCGGGATGCTCGCCCGCGTGCAGGGGCGCATCACGCACATGGCGCTGTCGCGCGTCTCGCCGCTCGCGGTGCCGGTGCTGCTGGAGATCGGCCGCGAAAGCGTGCGCACCGGCCGGGACGAGGACGCGCTGCTCGCAGAGGCCGAGGAAGCCCTGGTCGCCGAGGCCACCGGCGACGCCGAGCCGCCGCCGCCGCGCGTTCCCGCGGTGCATCGCCGCAACGCCGCCATCGCGCGTCGGGGGCGCGGCACCGGCCAGGGCTCGCTCGTGTTCGGGCATCGCACCGCGTGAGGCTCGCGCCTTCACCCCTCCCCCAACCCCCTCCCGCAAGGGGAGGGGGCTTTCTTCCCCTCCTCCTCTTGCGGGAGGAGGCAGGGAGGAGGGGTTTGCTCGCATGATCGCCGCCCCGATCCACCTCGCGGGCGAGCGGCTGATGCTCGACCCCGCCGGCGCGCTGGTGTGGCCCGAGGCGCGACTGCTCGCGGTCTCCGACCTGCACCTCGAGAAAGGCTCGTCCTACGCCAGCCGCGGCATGCTGCTGCCGCCCTGGGACACGCGCGCCACGCTGGACCGCCTGTTGCTCCTGCTGCGTCGTTGGCAGCCGCGCACCGTGGTTGCCCTGGGCGACAGCTTCCACGACCGCACCGGAGCCGCCCGCCTGCCGGGGAGCGAACTCGCCCGCCTGGCCGAGATGACGGCGCGCGCGCGGTTCGTCTGGGTGCTGGGCAACCACGACCCGGCGCCGCAGCCCGGCCTCGCCGGTGCTTGGGTCGAGGAGTACCGCGCCGGCCCGTTCCTGTTCCGGCACAAAGCGGTGCTCGGCAAGACGGAGGGCGAACTGAGCGGCCACTATCACCCGAAGGCGGCGGTGCCCGCGCGCGGCTGTGCCGTGAGCCGCCCCTGCTTCGTGGCCGACACCCGCCGCATCATGCTGCCCGCGTTCGGCGCCTACACCGGCGGCCTCGACGTGCGCGACCCCGCCATCGCTCGCCTGTTCCCGCGCGGCGGCCGCGCCTTCCTGCTCGGCCGCGAGCGGCTGTTCAGTTTCGCCATACGGGAGATGTCGAGAACCTGATGTCGAGCAGCTTGCAACAGGACATCCCAGCGTGCCTGTCGCCTGCCTCGTTTCCCACCGGTGATCTGGCCGTCGTTGTCGGCGCGACCGGCGGTATCGGCGCCGCTTTCGTGTCGCTGCTGGATCAGAGCGACCGCTTCGCCCGGGTTGTCGCCCTGTCGCGCTCCGGCACGCCCGCGTTCGACATCACCTCGGAGCCGAGCGTCGAAGCCGCCGCCGAAACCTTGGCCGCGCGCGACCGACCGGTCCGCCTCGTCCTCGTCGCCAGCGGCTTGCTGCACGGTGATGGCCTGTCGCCGGAGCGAAGCTGGCGCGAGCTCGACGCGGCCCATATGGCGCGTGCCTTTGCCGTCAACGCGATCGGTCCGGCGCTGCTGATGAAGCACCTGCTGCCGCTGTTGCCGCGAGAGGGGAAATCCGCGTTCGCCGTGCTCTCGGCCCGCGTCGGCAGCATCGGCGACAATCGGCTGGGCGGCTGGTACAGCTATCGCGCGTCCAAGGCCGCGCTCAACCAGCTCGTCCGCACGGCGGCGGTGGAACTCGCGCGCCGGCGGCCCGACGCGGTCTGCGTCGCGCTGCATCCCGGCACGGTCGCCACCGCGCTATCGTCCCCGTTCACCAAGACCGGCCTCGACGTGCAATCGCCGGACGAAGCCGCCACCCGCCTGCTCGCCGTCCTCGACGGCCTGGAGCCGCGTCACTCCGGCGGCTTCTTCGATCACCGCGGCAAGCCGATACCTTGGTGAACGGGTAAGTTGGTCTTGAACTGGGACTCAATCAGGCATTTGTCACAGGCATATACAACAGGGATTACGGCCGTGGCCCCACCCAGTCCCGCACCGCGCCAAGTCCGGCTGTTTCGTAACAACCGCAACCAAGCCATCCGGATCCCGGTGGAGTTCGAGTTGCCGGGCAGCGCGGTCATCGTCAGCCGTGACGGCGATCGGCTCATCATCGAGCCGGTGCGCAAGAAAGGGCTGGCCGCGCTCTTGGATAGCTGGAAGCCGTTGGACGAGGACTTCCCGGAGATCGAGGACCCGGCGCCGGCGCCGAAGGACATCTTCTAACGCAGGATCGAAGACTTCCTGGCCGAAGTGCCGGTGCTGCCCTTCGATGTGCCCGCTGACCGCGAGTACGGTGGCATCCGGGTCGAGCTGGAGGCTGCTGGTCGCCCTATTGGTTCGAACGACCTGCTGATCGCCGCCCGCGCCCATACACTAGGCGCGACCCTGGTAACGGCCAACGTCGGCGAGTTCCGACGCATCCGCGGATCGTGGAAAATTGGCTGATGTAGCCGCTGAAGGTCTATCGGCGGAACTGGTCGCGAACCGCTGTAGCCTGCTCAGTCAGCGCGGCGAGCCGATACCCTGGTGAGCGCGGCAGCGTGCCGCTTTAACTAACGCCTCTCAACGGCCAACCGCCGACCGTGCCCCCAGCGCGATCACCCGGATGTCCTGCCCCGACGCCGTGGGCAGCATCACCGCGACCCGGCCCTTAGGCACAGCGGCGAGCGCGGTCGCGCCCGGCGGCGACGGCGGGATCGGCGGCAATGGCGGCACGCCCCAGGCCTCCAGCACCCTTTCCTGATAAGCCACAGCGATCTCCGGCGTCGCCGAGTGATACAGCGCGGCGGCGCTCGCCCAGTCGCGAGTCTGACCGTACAACTGCGTGAGGAAACGCGCCGCGTAACGGGCGTTGAGCGCCGGGTCGAACGCCTCCTGTAGCGAGGCGAACGCCTGCGGGTGGTGCATCAGGTTGACCTGCATGCACCCGACGTCGATCGAGGCGACGCCGCGCGCATGCAGCGCCTGCACGGCGGCGATCGCCTCCTCCTTGCTGGCGAAGAACGCCGGCTGTCCGGCCGCGTCGATGGTCCAGGGCCAGGGCCGCGCGGCGCCGCCCGCCGGGTCCGGCCGGCCGCTCTCCACCATCCCGATCGCGGCCAGTAAGCCCTTGGGCAGCCGCGAGCCGGCCTGCGCCGCCTGGATCGCGGCCTGACACAGCAAGCCCGCGGGCGAGCCCGAAGCGGGCGAGCCGGTCACCGGCAAACCGGGAGCCGGCAGGCCGGAGGCGGGTTCGGGAGGTTGGGCCACGCAGGGGCGGAGCGGCAGCAGCAGGAGAGCGAGCAGGACGAGGCGCATCGGTCGGTTATCCCGCAATCCGCCGTCCCTGTCTCGCTTGTCACGCCCGCCCGGACCGCGGGCGTCTGGCGGTTCGTCGCATCGTGCTCATCTCTGGCCCATGAACCCGTGCGTCCTCTGGTTCCGCAACGACCTGCGCCTCTCCGACCACGCGGCGCTGGCCGCCGCCGCCGCGGCCGGCCCGGTGGTCGCGGCCTACGTGCTCGATGACGCGGCGGCCGGTCCCTGGGCGCTCGGCAGCGCCTCCCGCTGGTGGCTGCATCACAGCCTGGCCGCGCTCGACGCCGGCGTGCGCGAGGCCGGCGGGACGCTGGTGCTGCGGCGCGGCCGCGCCGAGGTCGAGCTCGCGCGGCTGGCGGCCGAGATCGGCGCCCCGACGGTGTTCGCCGGGTTCGCGGCGGAGCCCTGGGCCCGCGAGCAGGAGACCCGCGTCGCCGCCGAGCTTGGCAAGCACGGCCGCGCCTTGCGGCTGCAGCGGACCGCTTCGCTGTTCGACCTCGGTTCGATCCGGACCGGCGCCGGCGCGCCGTACAGCGTCTACTCCCCATTCGCCCGCTCCTGCTTCGCCGCCGGCCCGCCCGCGCCGGACCCGGCTCCGCCCCGGATCGAGCCGCCGAACGCCCAGCCCCGGTCCGACCGGCTGGAGCAGTGGGCGCTGCTGCCGACCCGTCCCGATTGGGCGGGCGGCCTGCGCGCGACGTGGCAGCCCGGCGAGGCCGGCGCGCACGCGCGGCTCAAGAGTTTTCTCGAAGGCGCGCTCGCCGCGTACCATGTCGGCCGCAACCAGACCGGCCAGGAGGGCACCTCGATGCTCTCGCCGCACCTGCATTTCGGCGAGATCTCGCCCGTGCAGGTCTGGCACGCGGTCACGGAAGCGGGCAGCGGTGGCCAGGGCAGCGGGACGTATCTCAAGGAGGTACTCTGGCGCGAGTTCTCCCTCAACCTGCTGTGGCACCATCCCGACCTGCCCTCGGCCCCGCTGCGCGCCGACTTCGCCCGCATGGCGTTCCGCGAGGATGCCGCCGCGCTGCGCGCCTGGCAGCGTGGCCGCACCGGGGTGCCGATGGTCGATGCCGCCATGCGCCAGCTCTGGCATATCGGCTGGATGCACAACCGGGCGCGCATGGTGGTCGCCTCGTTCCTGGTCAAGCACCTGCTGCTGCCCTGGCAGGACGGGCAGGCCTGGTTCTGGGACACCCTGGTCGACGCCGACCTCGCCAACAACAGCGCGAGCTGGCAGTGGGTCGCCGGCAGCGGCGCCGACGCGGCGCCTTACTTCCGCGTGTTCAATCCGGTGCTGCAAGGCGAGAAGTTCGATCCCGACGGTGCTTTCGTCCGCCGCTGGGTGCCGGAATTGGCGAAGCTCGGCGACAAACACATCCACGCGCCCTGGAACACGCCCGAAAACCTGCTCGCCGCGGCCGGGGTTAGGCTCGGAGAAACCTACCCGCGGCCGATCGTGGACCTCAGCGAAGGGCGGGAGCGCGCGCTCGCGGCATACCGGGCGATCTCGCAAGCGGCGGGATGATCCCGCCCGACGCCAAGCTCCGCGTGGTGGGCGACGTGCACGGCGACGCGCGCGCCTTCCGCTACGCCGCCGCGACCGACCGCTTCATCGTGCAGCTCGGCGACCTTACGGATTACGGCCCCGACAGCGCCGGCGCCTTGCGCTTGATGTTCCGCCTGATTGACGAGCAGCGCGGTCAATTCGTGCTCGGCAATCACGACCACAAGCTCGCCCGCGCGCTCGCCGGCCACGCGATCCACGTCAACGGCCCGCTCGCCGCCACCTTGGACGCGCTCGATCCGCCGCTGCGTGCCCGCGCCGTCGCCGAGCTGGCCCGCGCGCCCGCCTGGCTGCGGCGCGGCGACGCGCTGTTCGTGCATGGCGGCTTCCACACCGAGATGATCGAGCCGGTCGGTATGGCGGTCGGCCCGGACCGCCCGCAGGGCAAGGTGGCGCGGGCGCTGTTCGGCGAACCCACCGGCCGCACGCAGCCCGACGGCTACCCCGAACGCAGCCTGCGCTGGGTGGACCGCATCCCGCTCGGACTGACCGTGTATTGCGGCCACGACACGCGCAGCACCGACGGGCGGCCCTGGACGGTTCGCGGCGCCGCCGGCGGTCGCGCCGTGTTCGTCGACACCGGCGCCGGCAAAGGCGGCCATCTGTCCTGGATCGATCTCGACTGAGCCCGGAGGGTTCCGCGGGGGGCTCCGCGCGGGGCGCTACGCCGAGATGTGCTCCAGGATAGCCCTGCGCTGGTCGATGCCGAGCCACGCCACGAGCAGGCCCGGCACCAGGGCGCCCGGCAGCGTGATGTACAAATACCAGCCGATGTGTCCCGCCGACGCCGTCATTGTGAACAGCGCGCCCACCACGATCGGCCCGAACACCGCGCCGAGATGCCCGAGCCCGTCGGTCAGCCCGGTGCCGGTGGCCCGCAGCCGGGTCGGGTAACAGGCGGCGGTGTAGTTGTACATGCTGAACAGCCACACCGTTTCCGCGGCGCAGGCGATCACCATGAGCACGTAGCTCGCGGTCAGCGAGTGGACGAAGTAGAACACGGCGAGTGCCGCGATGTTGACGAGGGTGCAGGCCAGGATCGCGGTGCGCCGCTCCACCGCCTCGCCGACCAGCGAGCAGATCGCGAGCCCCGCGCCGCCGCCGCCGACGGAGGCCACCAGCAGCACGCCGAAGGTCTGGTTGGCGTCGAAGCCGTAACTGTGCAGGATCAGCGGCAGGAAGCCGACGAAGCCGTAGATGATCCCGCTATATCCCAGGATCCAGGCCACCAGCAGCATCACGGTGCGCCGTCCGTAATCGCCGCGAAACAGCTCGCCGACCGGCATATGCCGCGTCACTTTCACCGAGTACGCGGCGTAGTCCGGCTCGGGCAGCCGCTCCAGCCCGGTGTGTTGCCGGCATTCCTCCTCGAGCGCCGAGGTGACGCGCTCGGCCTCGTCGTGCCGACCGTGCGCCTCCAGCCAGCGGGGCGATTCGGGGAGTGCCCACAGCGCCAGCGGCACCAGGACGAGCAGGGCGACGATGCTGAACAGGTAGATGAACCAGTCGGTGTGAGCCGGTATCCACAGGATGCCGGGCACGTTGCCGAGCAGGCCGTAGACCGCCACCGCGAGAACCTGCGAGGCGAGCATGACGCGACCGCGCTCCTTCGGCGGGACGATCTCGCCCATGTAGACCACGTTGGTGGCGAGCACGCCGCCCATGCCCACCGCCGACAGGCCGAAGAATAGCAGCAGCAGCAGAAAGTTGTCGGTCAGCGCGGTCGGCCAGAGCAGCAGCGCCATCGCCAGGGTCGAGAGCAGCAGGGCGGTGCGGCGGCCCCAGCGATCGGCGACCATGCCGATCAGGTACTCGCCGATCAGGATGCCGACGCCGAACTGCATCGCCAGCAGCACGGAAAGCGCCGTCTCGCCGAACGCGTGCCGCGGCCCCCAGGTGAACGGATAGAGCTTGGCCGGCACGCCGTCGGCGGCGATGATGACCCCCCAGAATATCTGGCTGATCAGCGCCAGCCGCCACTGCGCCCAGGTCAGCGGCAGGCGGTCGATCCGCGCCGCGATCCGGCCGACGCCGGCGACAGAGTCAGAAGCTCCATTCATTTTGACGTTCCCCCGTCCCGTCTTCGCGGCCGCGGACGGTTGTCCCGCCGCCGCGCGACCCTCGCACGCTTCTGGTCGCGGCGCACGGCATGGAACTTGCGATGCATCCATCGAGCCTGGGAGGCCATCATGAATCGTCGTCAGCTGTTGCAGCGCGGCACCGCGCTGATCGCCGCCGCCGGCCTCGCCCGGCCCGCCCTGGTCCGCGCCGCCTCGGCGACCACGCTCAAGTTCGTGCCCTACGCCGACCTCGCGCTGCTCGATCCCCTGGTCCCCGCCTTCGTCACCCGCAATCACGCGATGATGGTGTACGACACGCTGTTCGCGCTCGACGAGGCCGGCACCCCGCAGCCGCAGATGCTGCAGGGCACCGTCACCGAGGATGACGGCCGCACCTGGAAGCTCACCCTGCGCGACGGCCTGCGCTTCCACGACGACACGCCGGTGCTCGCGCGCGACGTGGTCGCCACCTTGCGCCGCTGGTCCGTGCGCGACAGTTTCGGCGCGGCGCTGTTCGCCGTCACCGAGGAGCTCTCGGCGCCGTCCGACAAGCTGGTGCAGTTCCGCCTCAAGCGCCCGTTCCCGCTGTTCGTGCAGGCGCTGTCGCAGCCGAACAGCCCCTACCCCGGCATCATGCCGGAGCGGCTGGCGCAGACCCCGCCCTTCACCCTGGTCTCCGAGATCGTCGGCAGCGGCCCGTACAAGTTCATGCCCGGGGAGCGCGTGCCGGGTGCGCGCAACGTCTATGCCCGTTTCGCGGGCTACGTGCCGCGCGCCGAGGGCACGCCGAGCTTCGGCGCCGGCCCCCGGATCGCGCATTTCGAGCGGGTCGAGTGGCAGACCACGCCCGATCCCGGAACCCAGGTCTCGGCGCTGCAGGCCGGCGAGGTGGATTGGGTCGAGCAGCCGGTGATGGACCTGGTGCCGACGCTTCGCCGGGACCGCACCCTCAAGGTCGAGCCGGTGGAGACGCACGGCCTGATCGGCGCGCTGCGCTTCAACTGCCTGTTCCCGCCGTTCGACAACCCGGCGATCCGCCGCGCCGCGCTGAAAGCCGTGCGCCAGCGCGACTACATGCAGGCGGTCGCCGGCGACGATGCTTCCATCTGGAACGATCACGTCGGCTTCTTCCCGCCCGGCACGCCGATGGCCTCCGACGCGGGCATGGAGAACCTGAGTGGAACCCACGATCCGGCCGAACTCAAGCGCGCGGTGATCGAGGCCGGCTACAAGGGCGAGCCCGTGGTGTTCCTCGGTGCCAGCGACGTCGCCCGCATCAGCGCGATCTGCCTGGTGGGTGCCGACATGCTGCGCCGCATCGGCCTCAACGTGGACTACGTATCGACCGACTGGGGCACCGTCATCCAGCGCCAGACCCGCAAGCAGCCGCTCGACCAGGGCGGCTGGAGCATGTTCGGATCGTTCTGGAGCCCGTACAATTGGATGACCCCCCCCCCGGCCACCTGCCGTTGCGCGGCAACGGGCTCGACGCGTTCCCCGGCTGGCCGACCGCCCCGAGACTGGAGGCGCTGCGCCAGGACTGGCTCGCCGCCCCCGACCTCGCGGCACAGCAGGCGATCGCCCGCCAGATCCAGTTGCAGGCGATGCAGGACGCGCCGGTCCTGCCGCTCGGCCTCTACTACCAGCCGACCGCGTACCGCGCCGACCTCACCGGGATGCTGAAAGGCCTGCCGCTGTTCACCAATCTCCGGCGGGTCTAACATCGTCATTGCGAGCCGCCGCTTGGCGGCGCGGCAATCCAGGGCAACGCGACAAGCCGATGCGAGCGGCCCTGGATCGCCGCGCTTCGCTCGCCATGACAAAGTGGTATTTAGGCTCGGCCGGGACGACTCCAACTTTACGTTCGATGGAAATGCAACAATGGCAGCAGCGATGTGGCAGTGGTCGGCGGTCGAGACGGCGGAGGCGATCCGCGAGGGCCGCGCGACCTCGGAGGCTGTCGTGCAGGCCCACATCGAACGGATGCACGCGGCCAACCCGGCGCTCAACGCCGTGGTCGTCGATCTGAGCCGGCAAGCAATGGAAACGGCCCGCGCCGCCGACCGGGCCCGCGCGGCCGGCGAGCCGCTCGGCAAGCTGCACGGCGTGCCGGTCAGCATCAAGATCAACATCGACGTCGAGGGCCAGGCCAATTCCAACGGCGTCGCCGGGCTCAAGGGCAACGTCGCGCCCGGCGATTCGCCGGTGACGGCCAACTTCCGCAAGGCAGGCGCCGTCGTCATCGGCCTGACCAACACGCCCGAGTTCTCCATGCGCGCGTTCACCGACAACCCGCTGCACGGGCCGACCTTCAACCCCTGGGACAAGAGCGTCACCTGCGGCGGCTCCTCGGGGGGCGCCGGCGCCTCGATCGCCGCCGGCATCGGCACCATCGCGCACGGCAACGACATCGGCGGCTCGTTGCGCTGGCCCGCCTCCTGCAACGGCATCGCCACCATCAAGCCGACGCAGGGCCGCATCCCGGCGTTCAACCCGAGCGCCCCGGTCGAGCGCCCGCTGATGGCGCAGTTCATGTCCGCGCAGGGGCCGCTCGCCCGCGAGGTGCGCGACGTCCGCCTCGGCCTGGCGGTGATGAGCGCCCGCGACCCGCGCGACCCGTGGTGGGTGCCGGCGCCGCTGGACGGCCCGGCGCTGCCCAAGCCGATCAAGGTCGCCCTCGCCCGCATCCCGGGCGACATGGACACCGACCCCGAGGTGATCGCGCTGCTCCGCGCCGTCGCCGGCCACCTGGCGAACGCGGGCTACGACGTGACCGAGGCCGAGGTGCCGGATCTCGCCGGCACCTGGAAGCTGTGGTGCGACCTCATCATGACGGAGCTCTCGGTGCTGCAGGAGGCGCAGATGCGCGAGCTCGGCAGCAAGGATTTCCAGCAGACGCTCGACGGCTTCCTCAAGATGGCGAGCATCCTCGACGGCCGCGCCTACATGGAGGCGATCGCCCGCCGCTCGCGCGTGGTGCGCGACTGGCTCGCCTTCCTGGAGACCTACCCCGTCGTGTTGACGCCGCTCTCGGTCAAGCGCACGCCCGACGCGCGCGCCGACCTCGGCGGCGACGCGGCCGTCCGCGCGCTGTTCTGGAACGACCTGCGCTTCATGTCGGCGATCAACGTGCTCGGCCTGCCGGCCGCCGTGGTGCCCGCCGGCCTCGTCGGCGGCAATCCGGTGGGCGTGCAACTCATCGCCTCGCGCTACCGCGAGGACGTCTGCCTCGACGCCGCCGCGGCGATCGAGGCGAAGGTGGGGGTCATGGCTCCGAGGCTGTGGGAACGGGCCTGAGCGCCGCCGGCGCATAATTCCGCGCGCACGGCTGCGAACTCAGGCAGGTGGTCGCGATCGGTGCGCCGCTACGTGCCCGGGACCGCCCAAACGTCGAGCTCGGCCAAGCCCTCGCGCAACTTCTTCACTTCGGCGTATTCCGGCGAGTTCCAGAAGCTGCGCATGGCGTCCATGGTCGGAAACTCCAGAACGACCAAGCTCCGTCCATCATGCGAGCCCTCCAGCACCTCGACCTTCACGCCACCGGCGACGAGGTAGCGCCCACCGAACCGTTGCGCCATCGGTCCGAACGCGTCCCGGTATGCGGACCATCCCTCGTTGCGTGTGAATTTGATCTGAATGATCATGTAGGCGGCCATCTATCCCTCCTGTCGACGCGCGCGATCCAGGCCCGGCTCACGCAACGGGCGCGCGGCCCGGACTCTGCAAGTAGTCGCGGCATTCGGCGTTGCCGCGATGTGAAGACCATCCGTCGCCTTCCCGTTCACCGATTTTGGGACGCTGCCCGCGACAGTGCTCTTTGCGGCGAACAACGAGAAAGCGAGGCCTACTTCTTCGGGCACTCCACGTCGTAGACGCGCGTGCCGATGAGCTGCTGGCATTTGCTGCTGTCCGTCGGGATGATGGTGGTCTTGTCCAACTGCACCTTCTCGTAGCCGCTGCATCCGCTCGCCAAGAGGACGAGCGACAGCGACGCCGCGCTCAACTTGCACCTCTGCCGTCTACGGGAGTCACGAAGCGAGTCGGGTCGTCCGTCAGTCGAAGTCACTTGATCCGATCTTTCGAGGACATGGTTGAATGTCAGACGCGGGAGTTCCGGCGGGCGACGACGGAAGTCCCCGACGGTGCTACTCCCACTCCGTGTCGTCATCCAAGCTGCCGACGCGAACCACCCCGTCGATGTCGGTCAACCGGCCGATAAGGTGAGAGACGGGCCGCTTGCCTTTCACCCTCATGTTCAGCACCACGACCCCTTTCCCGGCGGCTTCGATTTCCACGTGCTCGAGATCGGCCAGGTCCTCGGCGTCTTCTCGCCCCGACGCGGTCGCGCTGTCCCGCTCGACGTCCACGTGGTCGACGGCGAAGCGCAGCTCACCGCAGGCGATGAGGATGGTGCGCAACAGCCCGCGGCCGTCCTGATACGCGATGCGCAGCCGTGTCGCCGTTCGCCGCTCCCGCGGCAAATAGTGCAGCAGCTTGGGGAACACGAACATGATGACGAAGTGGCCGATCGTCGTTGCCACGGCCAGCACGGGCAACCCGGCGCCGCACGCCATGCCGAGCGCCGCGGTCAGCCATACGGACGCCGCCGTCGTGAGCCCGCGCACGATGTCGCGGCGCATGAAGATGACGCCGCCGCCGATGAAGCCGATGCCGGAGACGACCTGCGCCGCGACCCGCGACGGGTCGACCATCACGCGGCCGTTCTCCAGCACGTCCATGAACCCGTATTTCGAGACCAGCATGAACAGCGCGGCGGAGACCCCGACCAGCGTATAGGTCCGCAGCCCCGCACTCTTGCGGCGTACCTCCCGCTCCAACCCGACCAGGGCGGAGAGGACGAACGCCAGCGTGAGCTCCTCGAGCTGCAACCATCCCTGGCCGCTCAGACCGAATGACAGCAGCAGCTGCAGGTCTTGACTCCCGTTCCGCGTGAGCGTGACCCGTGTCGGAGGCTTCGACCGTTGATATCACACCATCTCCCCGGCATCCATCGCCGCCAGGAACGCCGCCGCCCGCGCCCTGATCGCCGTGCGCTTGGCCGCGTCCATGCGCTCCAGCGAGCGCAGCGGCAGCGCCATCCGCGTGTTGCCGGCGAAGCGCCGTGCATGGCGGGCGATGAAGTCCCAGTACAACGCGTTGAACGGGCAGCCGCGCGCGCCGGCGGCATCCCGCACGTCGTAATGGCAGGCGCCGCAATAGTCGCTCATGCGGTTGATGTAGGCGCCCGAGGCGGCGTACGGCTTGGATCCCACGACGCCGCCATCGGCGTGCAGCGACATGCCCCGCGTGTTGGGCATCTCCACCCACTCGTAGGCGTCGGCGTAGACAACCATGTACCAGAGGTCGACGTCATCGGGATGGATGCCGGCGATCAACGCGAAATTGCCGGTCACCATCAAGCGCTGGATGTGGTGCGCGTGGGCGTGCTGCTTCGTTTGCCCGATCACCTGGCGCATGCACTCCATGCGGGTCTCGCCCGACCAGTAGAACCAGGGCAGCCGCCGCGTGGCGTCGAGCGCGTTGCGCGTGGCGTAATCGGGCATGTGCAGCCAGTAGACGCCGCGGATGAACTCGCGCCAGCCGATGATCTGGCGGAGGTAGCCCTCCGCCGCGTTCAGCGGCGCCGCACCCGCCCGGTAGGCCGCCTCCACCGCGCGGCACACCGTCATCGGGTCGAGCAGCCCGGCGTTCATCGAGGTCGATAGTAACGAGTGGAACAAGTGCGGCTCGTTGCGCTTCATCGCGTCCTGCCAGTCGCCGAAGCCGGCGAGGCGGTGGCGGACGAAATCGTCGAGCGCGGTCGCCGCCTGCGCCCGCGTCACCGGCCAGGCGAACCCGTCCACCTTGCCGAAATGGTCGGCGAACCGCGCCGCGACCAGCGCCATCACCTCCCCGGTGATCGCGTCGGGCGGGAAATGCGGCGGCGCGGGAGCGGTGACGCCGACCGGCAGCCGCTTGCGGTTCTCGGCGTCGAAGTTCCAGCGTTCGCCCTCCGGCACGCCTTCGGTCTGCATCAGCAGCCCGGTCCGCTGCCGCATCTCGCGATAGAAGAACTCCATCCGCAGCGCCCGCTTGCCCTCCGCCCAGCGGCGGAAGTCCTGCACGCGGCAGAGGAAGCGATCGTCCTCGCGGATCTCGGTCTCGATCCCCGTTGCGTTCTGCCAGCCGCGCATGTCCTCGAGCACCCGCCACTCGCCGGGCGCGGTGGCGACGATGCGCGCCGGTCCGAGCCGCGCGGCGGCGCGACGCACCTCCTCGCGCAGGCTCTGCGTGTTCGCCGGGTCGTCCAGCCGGACGTATTCGACCGTGACGCCGCGCGCGGCAAGCTCGGCGGCGAAATGCCGCATCGCCGAGAGCACCAGCACGATCTTCTTCGGATGATGCGGCACGTAGGTGCATTCGGCCATCACCTCGGCCAGCAGCACCACGTCGCGGGCCGGATCGAGGTCGGACAGCGCGGCGACGCCTGGCGAGACCTGGTCGCCGAGCACGACACGCAAGCAGTTCGTCATGATGGAAGGATGGTCACGCGCGCGGGGACGACAAGCCGGTCGCGGCATGGCAGGATCGCTACGTCGCCCGGAGGATCCCGCGTTCGCCGCCATGCGCCAGCTCCTGCTCCTGCGCCATGCCAAGTCGTCGTGGGACGATCCCCAGCTTTCCGATCACGCTCGGCCGCTGAACGCCCGCGGACGGCAGGCCGCCGTCGCCATGCGCCGCGCGATCCGCGACCTGTCCCTGGCACCCGATGTCGTGCTGGTCTCCTCGGCGCGGCGCACGCTGCAGACGCTTGAAGCGCTCGGTCCCTGGGACGAGACGCCGCTGATCGAGCCGATGGACGCGCTCTACCTGGCGCCGGCTCCCGGCATGCTCGCCGTGCTCAACGGGGTGGCGGAGACGGCGCGCAGCGTCATGCTGATCGGCCATAACCCAGGCCTCCACGAGCTCGCGGTACTGCTTGCCGGCAAGACGGGGATGGACTCGGGCACGCCTGCCGCGCGGCAGCTCGCCCGGGGCTACCCGACTGGCGCGCTGGCCGAGTTCACCATTCCCGGACCGTGGGAGCGGCTTGATAGTGGGTCGGCACGGCTGCTCCGGTTCCTGGCGCCGGGGGACCTGCCGGAGATGGCCGCGTAATGGGAGTGATCGCCTGATCGAACTCGAACTGAGCCTGCCGCCCGATCAGGCCTCCCGCCTGCCTCGGCTGCGCAGGCTTACCCCGATCAAGACATCCCGGACCCGCAATCAGCCGATCCGCATCGTTTGGCACGACACGCCCGGCGCCGACCTGCTGCGGGACGGGCTTGCCGCGGCGGAGCAGCGCGGCGCTTGGCGCCTCGAGCGCGTGCTGCCCGACGGTGGCCCTTGGCCGCCGGGCGCGCCCGCGCTCGTCATTGCCGAGGCGGCGAGCCCGGTCTTGCTCGACCTCCCGGTCTTGGCAGCGATGATGCCGGTCGCTGCCTTCGAGGGACGCGCGATCGCGGTCGAGCTGCGGCACCGCGACGAGCCGGTCGAGCTGCGAATCCTCGACGGCACCGTGCGCGGCGTCACGGCGGAGCGGCGCGCGGCGCGGGTGCAGATCACCGGCGCCGCCGTCGCCGCCGTCGATCTCGCCCTCGACCTCGCGGACGACATGCCCCTGTCGGTGCCAAGGTCGGCGTTGGCGAGCGAGGCGATCGGGGTGGCGCAGGTCGCCGAGCCGGAGCCGCGGCGCCTCGGCGCGCCTACCATGCTGGCCGAACTCTCGGTGCCGGCGGCGTTCGCCCACATCACCGGGCACCTGACCGACGTTATGCTGCATTGGGGCGCACGAATCGCGGGCGGCAGCGACGCGCTCGAGCCGGTGCACCAGATGCGGGTCGCGATGCGGCGGCTGCGCTCGGCGGTCGCGCAGTTCCCGGCCGCCGACGGAGCGCCGATGCTGGACGCCGCCAGGCACGGCCTCAAGGCGCTGGCCGGCGTGCTGGGGCCGGCGCGGGACTGGGACGTGTTCTGCTCGGAGACCGGCCAGGCCGTCGGCGAGGCGTTCACCCCCGAGGCGCAGATCGGCAAGCTGCTCGCGGCCGCCGAGCGGCGGCGGGCCGAGCATTATCGGACCTTGCGCACCCATCTCGACGGCGCCGGATACCGCAAGCTGATGATCCGGCTCGCCGCCCTGTCGCGGCCGGGCAGCTGGGAGGAGGCGGCCGGCCCGGAGCGGCACGACACGCTCGCCCGCAGCCTGCCTGACTTCGCCGCCGACGTGCTCTCGAAACGGCTGAAGGGCCTGCTGCAGGAGGGCGAGACGATCGATCACCTCGAACCGCCGGTGCTGCACGAGATCCGGCTGCGCGGCAAGCGGATGCGCTACGCGGCCGAGCTGTTCGGCCCGCTGTTCCCCGGCAAGGCGCCGCGCCGCTTCATCCGCCGGCTGACCGAGCTGCAGGAGGTGATCGGCGTGCTCAACGACGGCGCCGTTGCCGCGCAGCTGATGGCCGAACTCGGCGGCACGGGCGTCGAGCGCGCCTTCGCGGTCGGCGTGGTGCGCGGCTTCGTCGCCGGGCGCGGCGCCGCGCACCGCCGGGAGATCGCGCTCGCGTGGAAGCGGTTTCGCCGGACCGCGGCGTTCTGGGGCTGAACGAGCCGCCGCAGTCACCGCGAGCATCCCGAACCGTCGCGCAGCCGTGCTACGCTACGCGGCATGGACATGCCCCGAACCGTCGTCGATCTCCCGTTGCGCGGCACCACGAGCCGGTCGCAGGCGGCGGCGCGCGTCGCGCTTGCCGTGGCACTCGTCGCCCTCGGGGCGTGGACGCTGTGGCGCTACCTGCCCGCCCTCGCCTGGGCCGGCGTGTTCGCCATCGCCCTCTGGCCGCTCTACCAGCGCGCCCGGCGGCGCTGGCCGCCAGGCCGGCACAACGTGCTCCTGCCCAGCCTCTTTACCCTGGCGGTCGCCTTGGTGTTCCTCGTCCCCCTGGCACTCGTGGCGGTCCAGCTCGGCCACGAAGCGCACGGCGTCGCCACCTGGGTGCAGGACGCGCGCGCGTCGGGCGTCCCGGTCCCGGATTGGTTGCCTCATCTCCCATTCGCCGGGGAGCGCGCGGCGGCGTGGTGGCAGGTCAACATCGCCGACCCGAAAGCATCGGCCAAGCTGCTGGGACGCTTCGGCCGGGGGGATGCGGTCACGGTCAGCCGGCAGATCGGCTCCGCGCTGCTGCACCGGGTCGTGCTGTTCGGCTTCACCTTGCTCACGCTGTTCTTCCTGTTCCGCGACGGGGCGAGCGTGCGCGAGCAGATGACGCAGGCGAGCCGGCGCGCGTTCGGCCCGTCCGGCGAGCGGGTCGGGCGGCAGGTGATCGCCTCCGTGCGCGGAACGGTGGACGGGCTCGTCCTGGTTGGCCTCGGCGAGGGCGCGCTGATGGGCGTCATCTACGCCTTCGCGGGGGTGCCGCACCCCGTGCTGCTCGGCGCCTTGACAGCGGTGGCGGCCATGATCCCGTTCGGGGCGGCCCTGGCATTCGGCTTGGCGGCGCTCTTGCTACTGGGCAAGGGCGCCACCGTCGCCGCCGCGGCGGTGTTCGGCGCCGGGCTGGCCGTGGTTTTCATCGCCGACCACGCGGTGCGGCCGGCGCTGATCGGCGGTGCGACGCGCCTGCCGTTCCTGTGGGTGCTGCTGGGCATTCTCGGCGGCGTCGAGACCTGGGGCCTGCTGGGCCTGTTCCTGGGGCCCGCGATCATGGCGGCGCTGATCCTGCTGTGGCGCGAGTGGGCGGGGGAAGGCGGCCCGCGCTGAGGGCGGGTTGCCGGCCGCTTGCGCGCGGGTTACGGCTCGGCCGGATCGGTCAGGACACGCGTTTGACGCTGCAGCGCCCGCGGCGGATCTTCCGCTCATCGCCCGCCCCGCGGCTCGGGCCGGCGGCCGGCCGCTTGGTCCTGGTCGGTGCGCTGATCGTGCTGATCGCGGCGGGCGCCGGCGTGCTCGTCTGGCGCGCGTCGGCCTGGTTCGCCCGGGTGCCGCCAGCAGCCAGCGGACAAATCGCCGCCGACCCAAGCCAGATCGCGGTGATCGACGCGGGGACATTGCGCCTGGGCGGGGTGGTGGTCCGGCTGCTTGGGGTGGACCCGCCGCCCCGCGGCCAAAGCTGCGGCAACGTGGCCGATTGCGGGTCCGCCGCGGCGAACGCGCTGTCCCGGCTGGTGCGACAGAAGCCAGTGACGTGCGCCCTGCACGGAGCCGACGGGCTCGGCCGTCCGCTCGCCGAATGCGCCGCCGGGGGAACCGACCTCAGCCGTGCGCTGGTCGAGGCGGGATGGGCACGCGCCGGCACGGAACTGCTGCGCCAGTCCGAGGCCGGCGCTCGGGCCGATCATCGCGGCCTGTGGGCCAGTCCGTAGCGCTCTCCCGCCGAGCTATGCTGCAGGCGCGAAGGTTGCGTTAACGGGAACTGCGCCATAACGTGAGATCAGCCGCGCCGCACCGCCTGCTAAGCCGGGAGTGGGCTGGAGTGCGGCATGCCCATTCGCAGGAACAAGGACACACCGATGAGCAGCGCGACCCCGAGGTCGGTTACCGTCACGCTCGAAGGCTCCAACAAGAGCGCCAAACTGCCGCTGAGGGACGGGACCATCGGTCCGGCGGTGTTCGACATCCGCAAGCTCTATGCCGATCTCGGCGTGTTCACCTACGACCCGGGTTTCGGCGCCACCGCCGCCTGCGAGAGCAAGATCACCTACATCGACGGCGACGAGGGCGTGCTGCTCTATCGCGGCTACCCGATCGAGGAGCTGGCGGAACAGTCGTCCTTCCTCGAAGTCTGCTACCTGTTGCAACATGGCGAGTTGCCGAACGCGCAGCAGAAGGAGGAATTCGACAAGGGCGTCATGCTGCACACCATGCTGCATGAGCAGATCCGCGCCTTCTACAACGGCTTCCGGCGTGACGCGCACCCGATGGCGGTGATGTGCGGCGTCGTCGGCGCCTTGTCGGCGTTCTACCACGACAGCATGGACATCAACGACCCGGCGCAGCGTACCATCAGCGCATTCCGGCTGATCGCCAAGGTGCCCACCATCGCCGCCTGGGCACACAAGTACAACATCGGCCAGCCGTTCATGTATCCGCGCAACGACCTCTCGTACGCGGAAAACTTCCTCTACATGTTCAACGCCGTGCCGGCCGAGCCGTATCACGTCAGTCCGATCCTGGCGCGCGCCATGGACCTCATCATGATCCTGCACGCCGACCACGAGCAGAACGCCTCCACCAGCACAGTGCGGCTCGCCGGCTCGACCGGCGCCAATCCGTTCGCCTGCATCGCCGCCGGGATCGCGAGCCTGTGGGGGCCGGCGCACGGCGGCGCCAACGAGGCCGTGCTCAAGATGCTCAACGAGATCGGCCACAAGGACAACATCAAGGAGTTCCTGTCCAACGTGAAGGACAAGAACAACCACGCCCGCCTGATGGGCTTCGGCCATCGGGTCTATAAGAACTTCGACCCCCGCGCCAAGATCATGCAGCGCGCCTGCCACGAGGTGCTGGGCGAGCTCGGCATCAACGACCCGCTGCTCGAACTGGCGATGGAGATGGAGCACATAGCGCTCAGCGACCCGTATTTCGTCGAGCGCAAGCTGTACCCGAACGTCGATTTCTATTCGGGCATCATCCTCAAGGCGATGGGATTCCCGACCAGCATGTTCACCGCGTTGTTCGCCGTGTCCCGCACCGTCGGCTGGATCAGCCAGTGGGAGGAGATGGTGAAGGATCCCGACCAGCGGATCGGTCGGCCGCGGCAGGTCTACACCGGCGCCCCCCGCCGCAACTTCGTGCCGCTCAATCAGCGGCACTGAAGCGCGGCCGGCAGCCGCCGCCGAGGACCGCGGCTTCACGGGACCGTTACCAGGCGATTTCACTGTGTGAAATCGCGTCAAACGACGAGCGCGCGGGAGAACCGTCTCGCGAAGTATTGAGAGTAACTCGCAGCGTCGAGGCACAACTACCTTAATTGTAATAGAGTTGCCGACGCTATCGTTCCGAGACGTGCCAAGTATCCGTGCGCGAACGAAATGGCAACATCGGGAGTCGTGACGCACGTCGATACGTGATGAGCCGATTATTAGGTGAAAACGTTAATCATCAACTTAACGAGAGCAGATCACCGGAGTATGTCTACATCCCAAGTTCCCCGGCACCACGCGGCTGCGCACCTTGCCGGACGGGCTTTGGCTCAATTTCAGCGGCTCGCCGGAGGATCCGTTCGTCGACATTTTCGCCATCGAGGCGTGCAGCAGCCTGCAGAACCTGCTCGACAAGCGCTCCCGCTTCACACCAAGTACGCAGTCGCTGCTGGCGGTCTGCCCGGTGACTTGGTTGCTCGCCCCGATCAGCCAGGACGACCCGACCCCGAGATGGCAAGCCACCGGCCTGCTGCGGGCGCAGCCCCTGCATTCCCTGGTCCTACCGGTGCGCGACCTCAAGGTGATGTACGGGTTGAAGCCCCGGCATTTCCTGGTGGCGACGGGCACCCTGCCCTACCCGCACGAGTATTTTGTCCCGATGGAGGCGTTAACGGCGGAGAATGGCGACAAGGACCCGGCGCTGCAGGCGATGGTGGCGCGCGCCTGCACCGCCGGCAACTTCCTCATCGCCTCGTCGTGAGATCGGCAGGAATGACACGACGGGGCGGCAGCGCGAGGCCGTTTTCCGCGAGCACCGGGCGCGCGAGGTCCGGACGATCGGTGATCAAGCCGTCGACGCCCCAATCCAGGAGTTGCCGCATCCGGGCGGGCAGGTTGACCGTCCAGGCGAGGACGCGCAGCCCGAGCTTGTGCGCTTCGGCGACCCGCGCGGCGGAGAGCTGGTCATGCTCCGCCGCCCAGGTCCGGCCGCCCTCGGCGGCCACCGCCCGCGGCAGGGCGCCTCCGAACCCGGCGACGCCGCTCGACCGCACGCGGGCCGAAGCCGCGGTTGCGCGCGATGTGAGCCAGGCGAGCGACAGGTCGGTCCGGGCCTCGCGCAAATATCGCAGCACGCGCCAATCAAAGGATTGCACGACGACACGGCCCGTCGCCGCAGCCCTGTCCAGGTCGAGAAGCACGGCCTCGGCCAACTGGGTCGCCGTCCAGCCAGTATGGCGCGGGGAGCTCTTGATCTCGATCGTCAGCTTCACTTCGGGTCCGAGACGAAGCACCTCGCCGAGAGTGGGAATGCGCGCGCCGTCACAGGGTAGCTGCTCGGGAAACGCTTCGGCGTAAGCGGTTCCCGGACAAATGCGCCCCACGTCGAACGCGCGCAGCGCGGCATAGGGCAATGCGCGGATCAGCCCGCCCGGCGCGGCCAGCCATTCGCCGTTCGCATCCCGCGTGATGTCCGGGTTGAGCGCCGGGTCATGCGTGACGACCACGACGCCGTCGGCCGTAAGTCTCACGTCGAGCTCGAGGGCGTCCACGCCTATCGACAACGAATGAGTGAAACCCTCGATGGTGTTCTCGGGAGACAGACCACGGCACCCGCGATGGCCGTGTAGCTCAACCGTCATCCCGGAACTTCGGGCGGCCCTCGTAAAGCCATCAGCGCTCCCCTTTGTTCACGCCAATCTTACGCCCGACCGGACGATCGCTGCGGTCCGGGCTGCTGTCCGGCCGAGGTCGAGAATGGGTCGAGGTGAGCTGGCCCATTCGACTGGGCCGAGGTTCGGCCCTAGCCGAAGTGACGCGCGACCAGAGAATCAGTGGCAGGCGCAGCCCGACGTTGCACCTTTGGATTCGTGAACCACGTGATGGTCGATCCATTCCGCGACAAGCCGCCGCGCCTCGTTCAACGAGGCCTCCGGGTGATGGATCCGGTACAGCGTCGTGCAAGCCTGGAACGCCGCCATGTCGTCGCGGCCGATCTGGCGCAGCTCGCGATAGGCTGTCACCACCGCCCGCTCGCAGCGTCGCGCGATCAGGCTCGTCTCGCCACCCATATCCGGAACACCCTTCAAGATGCGAATAACTCGCAATTCGCGTTGCAACCTTAGGGGCAGGCACCCTGCGAGACAAGCGCAAAGCCGCTCAGCCGAGGATCGCGGCGCGGCTCCCTATGCCGATCACTCGGCGAGCAGCCCTTGCGGTGCCTTTTCCAGGGAGGCGTCGTGCTCGATGCAGAGAATGGCGATGGCGCCGATGATCTGGGTGGCCGCGATGACCAGGAGACCGCCACTGAAGCTGCCCGTCGCGTCCTTGATCCAGCCGGTCACGAACGGACCCACGAAGCTCGCCACGTTGGCGATGGAGTTGATGTAGGCGACCCCGGCTGCGGCCGCCGCGCCGCTGAGAAAGGCGGTCGGCATGGCCCAGAACACCGGCAGCACCGCGAACGCGCCGAACGAGGCGAAGCAAAGCGCGGCGAGCCGCAAGTAGGGATCGTCCAGCATCGCCGCCCCGACCAGGCCGATCGCGGTGCAAAGCAGCGCAATGCCGCAGTGGCTCCGGCGTTCCTTCACGCGGTCGGAGCGTCGCCCGTACAAGATCATCCCGGCGGCACCGATCGCGAACGGGATGGCGGAGACCAGGCCGGTCTGCATGTTGGTCAACCCGAACGCCTTGACGATCTGCGGCAGGAAGAACGAGATGCCCGAGATCGAGTGCGCGATGGCGAAGCCCGCCACGCCGAACAGCAGCACGCGCGGGTTCAGCAGCACTTGCCGCACCGTCATGTCGTGCCGCGCGAGGCGCTGTCGGCGTTCGGCTCCAAGCGTGCCGATCAGCCAGGAACGCTCCTCGGGCGCCAGCCAGTTCGCGTCCTTCGGATCGTCGGTCAGTCGCGTCAGAACCACCAGCGAGAGCAGCACCGTCGGGACCGCCTCGGTGATGAAAATCCACTGCCAACCCTTCAGCCCCAGGCCGCCGTCGAGATACAACAGGAAGCTCGACAGCGGCGCGCCGATCACCGCCGAGAGCGGAATCGCCGCCATGTAGAGCCCGACCATGCGGGCCCGGTAGGCGGCGGGGAAGAACAGCGTCAGGTAGAACAGAATGCCCGGAAAGAAACCCGCCTCCGCCGCGCCGAGCAGGAAGCGGATGACGTAAAAGCTGGTATCGTTCCAGACGAAAGCGGTCAGCGCGGAGAGCAGGCCCCAGGTGAACATGATCCGCGCGATCCAGCGCCGGGCGCCGAACCGCACCAGCAGCAGGTTCGACGGCGTTTCCAGCAGAAAGTAGGGAATGAAGAAGATGCCGGCGCCGAAGCCGTACACCGCGGCAGTGAACCCGAGGTCCTTGTTCATCTGCAACGCGGCGAAGCTGACGTTCACCCGGTCGAGGTAGCACACCAGGTAGCAGACGATCAGGAACGGCAGCAGGCGGCGCGTGACCTTGGCCATGGTGCTCTTCTCGAGCGCGTCCATCGTGTTCTCCCGGCTCCGCTCGTTCGCTGGCAGGCACCGCATCGGGCGCCGCGCGCGGCGGTTGTTGAAGCCTGATTGCATCTTGCGGTGGAATGCAAGCCTAATCGGGCCGTCGCGGTCGTTGCCGCCGGCCGGCGATCAGTCCAGCAGCTTGAGGTCGACGGTGACCGCGTGGTTGAGCGGCCCGTGACCGGCACCGAGCCCCGGCGCGGCTAGGATCGCGCGCCGCACGTAGCGCCGCGCCCGACGGACGGCGTCGCGCAGCACCATGCCTTGCGCGAGACCGGCGGCGATGGCACTCGCCAGAGTGCAACCGGTGCCATGCGTATGCCGAGTTGCGATGCGTGGGTCGGAGAACACCTCGACACCGTGCTCCGTTGCCAGAAGGTCGACCACCGTGTCGCCCTCGAGATGGCCGCCTTTCAGCAGCACGGCGGGAACGCCTAGGGTCAGCAATGCCGTTGCCGCGTGCCGCATCGCGGTGACGTCGCGGATCGCCATGCCGGCCAGCACCTCCGCCTCGGGGAGGTTCGGCGTGATGACGGCGGCGAGCGGCAGCAATCGCCGCTTGAGCGTGCCGACCGCCTCGGGTGCGAGCAGCATCTGCCCGCCCTTAGCCACCATGACCGGATCGACCACCAAGGGCGTTCCCGCCGCCTGCTCGGCGAGCACATCGCTGACCAGTTCGATGGTGGCGGCATCGCCCAGCATGCCGGTCTTGACCACGTCCGCGCCGATGTCGGCCAGCACGCACGCCATCTGCAGGCGAATGAAATCGGGCGGCACGGGATGCACGGCGTGCACGCCCGTCGTGTCCTGCGCCGTGAGCGCCGTGAGCGCCGTCGCCGCGAAGCAGCCCAGGGCGGTGATTGCCTTGATGTCGGCCTGGATGCCGGCGCCGCCGCCCGAGTCGGAGCCAGCGACGACCAGCACGCGACCTCGCATCCGGCCGGCTGCCGACGGCACCCCGTCCGGGGTCGCCCCGTCCGGGGTCGCACCGCCCGGGGTCAGCTCGTCTCGGGTCAGACTAGGGTCTCGCGCTTCTGGGCGACGGCGGCGATCTCGGCACAGAGCTCGTCGACGATCCGATGCACCAACGTCTCGTCCTCGGCCTCGGCCATCACCCGCACCACGGGCTCGGTCCCGCTTTCGCGGATCAGCAGTCGGCCGGAGCCGTCGAGCAACTGCTCGGCGGCGGCGATCGCGCGGCTGACGGTGGCGTGGCGCAGCGGCGAAACGCCGGCGAAGCGTACGCTGCGCAGCAACTGCGGCAAGGGCGTGAACACGCGGCAGACCTCGCTGACCGGGCGCGCTTCCTCGACGATCACCGCCAGCACCTGCAACGCGGCGACCAAGCCGTCGCCGGTGGTGGCGAAGTCCGACAGGATCATGTGCCCGGACTGCTCGCCGCCGACATTGATGCCCTGCTCGCGCATCCGTTCCGCCACATGCCGGTCGCCGACGCTGGTGCGGTGCAGCCGCATCCCGGCCGCCTCGAGCGAGCGTTCCAGCCCAAGGTTCGACATCACGGTCGCCACCACCCCGCCGCCGCGCAACCGCCCGGTACGGCTCCAGCAGCCCGCGATGAGCCCGAGGATCTGGTCGCCGTCGATCAACTCGCCCCGCTCGTCCGACAGCAACAGCCGGTCGGCGTCGCCGTCGAGCGCGATGCCCAGATCGGCCCCATGCTCGACCACTTGGCTGCACAGGAACTCGGGCACCGTCGAGCCGCAGCCCTGGTTGATGTTGCAGCCGTCCGGCGTGACGCCGAGCTTGATAATGGTCGCGCCCAGCTCCCAGAGCACATCGGGTGCCACCCGGTAGGCCGCTCCGTTGGCGCAGTCGATGGCGATGCGCAGCCCGTCGAGGCGCAGCCCGCGCGGGAAGGTGCCCTTGGCCGCCTCCACGTAGCGCCCATGCGCGTCGTCCAGCCGGGCGGCGCGACCCAGCACGGCGGACCCGGCAAGCTCGGCGGAAAGGTCGCTCCGCATCAGCGCCTCGATTTCGAGCTCCTCCGCGTCGGACAGCTTGAACCCGTCCGGGCCGAACAGCTTGATGCCGTTGTCCTCGAACGGATTGTGCGAGGCCGAGATCATCACGCCGAGGTCGGCCCGCAGGCTGCGGGTCAGCATCGCCACGGCGGGGGTCGGCATCGGCCCGACCAGGGTCACGTCCATGCCCGCGCCGATGAACCCGGCGGTCAACGCGGGCTCCAGCATGTAGCCGGACAGCCGCGTGTCCTTGCCGATCACCACGCGATGCCGGTGACTGCCACGCTTGAACCGCAGCCCCGCCGCTTGGCCGAGACGCAGCGCCATCTCGGCGGTCATCGGGTCCGTGTTGGCCCTGCCGCGAATACCATCGGTTCCGAACAGGCGCTTCGTGCCAGCCATCCGTTGTCCCGCCACATCCCGTTGCACGTCGGTCGAGCTTACGCGGCCGGGCGAAGCCGACCAAAGGAATCCGCATTCATGCCAGCACCGCTTCCCGCAGCCTGAGCGCCTGCACTGTCGCGGCGACGTCGTGCACCCGCAGGATCGAGGCCGTTCGGTCGACGGCCTGCAACCCGAGCGCAAGCGAGCCGACATCGCGCTCGCGCGGACACGCCGTGCCGGTGAGCCGGCCGATGAACGATTTTCGCGAGACGCCGACCAGGATGCGGCAGCCGAGATTGCACAGCAGAGGCAGCCGGGACAGGAGTTGCAGATTGTGCCGTGCGGTCTTGGCGAAGCCGATACCGGGGTCGACCGCTATTCTGGCAAGCGCGATCCCCGCCCGGCCGGCGGCTTGCACCCGAGCCCACAGCTCGGCGGCGACCTCGATCGCCACGTCGTCGTACACCGCGTGGCGTGCCATCGTGGCCGGCTCGCCCCGCATGTGCATCAGCACAACCGGACAGCCGGCGCGGGCGATCAGCGATGCGGCGTCGGGATCATGGGTGAGCCCGGAGACGTCGTTGACGATGGATGCCCCGGCCACGAGCGCGGCCGCCATGGTCGCCGCGTGGCGGGTGTCGACCGAGACGCGCACGCCGTGCGCCACCAGCCCGCGAATGACGGGCAACACCCGCGCCCGCTCGCACGCGGGCGACACCGGCGCCGCGCCAGGGCGCGTGCTCTCGCCACCGACATCGATGATATCCGCCCCCGCCGCCGCGAGCGCCACACCCGCGGCGACGGCCGCTTCGGCGTCCGCATGCGCGCCGCCGTCGCTGAAGCTGTCGGGCGTCACGTTGAGGATGCCCATCACCGCCGGCCGGTTCGGTTCCAGCCCGGCCCATCCCGGCACCGGTGCCGCAACGCGATCAACGAGCGGCTGCCATTCGGCCGGAACGTCACCCACTCGAACCAGCAAGGCATCCGTTATTCCGCCATGGTCCGCGAAGGCGGACCATCCACGTCCTAGCGGCGCCGGAGAAAGGCGTGGATGGTCCGCCTTCGCGGACCATAGCGGGAGAAGAGGGCGCGAAACGAGCCGGGCCAAGGTGAAGGCCGTCGGGCCGCCGGCGAGCCAACGAGCAAAGCCGGCGCGGACCGCTTCGTCCGCAACCGGCCCACCCAGCAGTCCGAGCGGCTCGATGAGCCGCACGCCGCAATCAGCCCGGCTGAGGCGCCGGACCCAAACCGGGTGGCGGCGTCGGGGCCGGACGCCCGGCGGTCGGGACGGACGCGCGGCGGTTTTCCGGCGCGGGCTCGTCCACCACCTTCTTGATCACCGGCTCGCCGCGCAGGACGGTGCGGATCTCGTCGCCCGACAGCGTCTCGTGCTCGAGCAGGCCGCGCGCCAGCCGATGCAACTCCTCGACGTTCTCGGTGAGGATGTGCTTGGCCTTCTGATAGGCGCGATCGATTATGTCCTTGATCTCGCGATCGATCTCGCGCGCTGTCGCCTCGGATACATTCTTGGCCTGGGTCACGGAGTGGCCGAGGAACACCTCCTGGCTGTTGTCGCCGTAGGCGATCATGCCGAGCTTGTCGCTCATGCCCCACTCGGTGATCATCATGCGCGCCTGGTTGGTCGCCATCTTGATGTCGCCGGACGCGCCGTTGGAGACCTTGTCGGGGCCGAAGATGATCTCCTCGGCGGCGCGGCCGCCCATCGCCATCGTCAGCTCGGAGAGCAGCTTGGACTTGCTCTTCGAGTAGCGGTCGCCCTCCGGCAGGCTCATCACCAGCCCAAGTGCCCGGCCGCGCGGGATGATGGTCGCCTTGTGCACCGGGTCGCATTCCGGCTCGTGCATGGCGCAGAGCGCGTGACCCGACTCGTGGTAGGCGGTCATGCGCTTCTCCGCCTCGCTCATCACCAGCGAGCGGCGCTCGGTGCCCATCAGCACCTTGTCCTTGGCGTTCTCGAACTCCGACATCGCCACTACCCGCTTGCCGAGCCGGGCCGCGAGCAGCGCCGCTTCGTTAACCAGGTTGGCGAGGTCGGCGCCCGAGAAGCCGGGCGTGCCGCGCGCGATCACCTTCGGATCGACGTCGGAGGCGAGCGGGACCTTGCGCATGTGCACGCGCAGGATCTTCTCGCGCCCGTTCACGTCCGGGTTCGGCACCACGACCTGCCGATCGAACCGGCCGGGCCGCAGCAGCGCCGGGTCGAGCACGTCGGGCCGGTTGGTGGCGGCGATCAGGATGACGCCTTCGTTGCTCTCGAAGCCGTCCATCTCCACGAGCATCTGGTTCAGGGTCTGCTCGCGCTCGTCGTTACCGCCGCCCAAGCCGGCGCCGCGATGCCGGCCGACCGCGTCGATCTCGTCGATGAAGATGATGCAGGGGGCGTTTTTCTTGCCCTGCTCGAACATGTCACGCACGCGGGATGCGCCGACGCCGACGAACATCTCGACGAAGTCGGAGCCCGAGATGGTGAAGAACGGCACGTTCGCCTCGCCGGCGATGGCGCGCGCCAGCAAGGTCTTGCCGGTGCCGGGGGGGCCGACCAGCAGTACGCCCTTGGGGATCTTGCCGCCGAGGCGCTGAAACTTCTGCGGGTCCTTGAGGAACTCGACGATCTCCTGCAGCTCGCCCTTCGCCTCGTCGATGCCGGCCACGTCGTCGAACGTCACGCGCCCCTGCTTCTCGGTCAGCATCCGCGCCCGCGACTTGCCGAAGCCCATGGCGCGGCCGCCGCCCGACTGCATCTGGCGCATGAAGAACACCCACACGCCGATCAGCAGCAGCATCGGGAACCAGGAGAGCAGGTAATGCAACAGCGGGTTGACGTCGCTCTCCTCTGGCTTGGCGATGACGCGCACGCCCTTCTCGGTCAGCCGGTTGACCAGCGACGGGTCCTCGGGGGTGTAGGTCTGGAACGTGCGCCCGTCGGTGAGTTGGCCGGAGACGGTCCGCCCCTGGATCACCACGTCGCGCACCCGCCCGCCGTTCACCTCGCCAATGAAGTCGGAATACGCGACCTGGGTGGCGGCATTGTGCGTCGCCCCGGGCTGGAACAGGTTGAACAGCACCACGAGCAACAGGGCGATGATGACCCAGAGCGCGAGGTTTCGGCCGAAATTGCTCATGTCAGTTCGCTCACGTCCGGGCTCTTGTCCCGTCCTTACAGGTCACAACAATGGTCGCAGACTGACCGTTGATAGGTCAATCATACTCACGTTGGGCTCAACATAGGGTGTCAAGCCGCATCGTGCATCCCCGCCCGACGCGGGCCGGGTAGAAAGCTGGCGGAGGCGGCGGGGCGCGGCGGGCAGAACAGCGCCTCGATGCCGGCATACGGGCCGGTCGCGGGGCAGCCGAGATGCGGCACGGCCACCAGTTCCGCCCCGCGCCACAATGCGGGGAGGGTGCGCAGCACGGCGGCCGGCCAAAGCGAGCGCCGCCGCAGACCGGCCGCTGCGGCCCCGAGCGCACCGAGCGTGAGCCCGTCCAGCGACGACGCGGTATGGCGCGACAGCCGGAACCGGCCATCCCACACGGCAGCGCCGGCCGGAACCGGCCCGCTCATGGCCGCCTCCTCCCGGGTCAACAGGAGCCCCGGTCCGAGGCGCCCGGCGGGTGACAGCCGCACGCCGGCGAGCGTCGCCGGAGCCGGCGCGCGCGCGCGAGCGGCG
>JAABUQ010001846.1_pt1 | contig 43869 bp, 52 predicted proteins | sample 5560001 | NCBI WGS metagenome assembly JAABUQ01 (sample SAMN10711888, study PRJNA513371) | rock metagenome | isolation source: Antarctica rocks | place: Antarctica: Victoria Land, Finger Mt nord | collected 2015-12-18 | reverse complement strand
AACATGGCAAACCCCTCCGTGCCGGTGAACGCCTTGGTCGGAGTTCATCTCACCACGGCGGGGTTTCTCCTTCCACCGATCTGTCAACTTGCTCGGCGACTGTTCAGCCTGAAACGAGACAATCCCCGAAAGTGAGCACTAGCGATTTGTTTAAATCATTGGTTTTGTGATATTTGCGGCCGATCGGTCGCGGCGGAACAGGTCGGGGATGGGCCCGAGGTTGTGGGACACTCGTCGGCCCGAGGGCCGGCCCGATGCGTCCCGCCGAGTTCCTCAACCCGGGAGCCGAGATGGGCTTTTCGCTCTTCGCCGCGTTCGCGGTGGGCCTGGCCGGGGCCTTGGTCGCGTCGACGGCCCTGGTCCCGTTCGTGGTCGGCCTTTTCGGACGTCGCGACATCCCTTGATCCCGAGTGCCACCATGAGACCCTGCCAGATCCTCCGGTCCCCCGATCCCGAACCGGGCGGTGGCCCGCCCAACGATGACCTCGTGACGATCTCGAAGGCGGAACTCGACGAGCTCAGGGCGAAGGTGGCCGGCGGCGGCGTCGAATCCGCCGAGGCCCTGCGGTCGAGCGAGGTCGCCCATGCCCGCGAGCTCGACGCCCGCGACCGCAAGGCGAGCGAGCTGGAGCGGGCCTACAAGTCGGCCCTCCGCGATCGGGAGCTGGCGACGGCCCTCGTCGGCAAGCCCCTGGTCCCCGGCGCCGCGAGCCAGTTGATCAAGCTCTGGCGGGACGATTTCGAGGTCGTCGACGAGGGCGGCTCGATCCGGATCCTCGCGAAGGACGGCCGGGATGTCGACCAGGCCGTGATCGATCGCCTGGCCGGGCCGGACTTCGCCCACTTCTGCCTCCCCTCCTCGCGGGGCGGGACCGGGGCCAGGGGCCAGAACCGCTCGGCCTCGCCCGGGCCCCAGCCCGCCGGCCCGAGGACCCTGGGCGAGGCGGTCGTGATGCAGTGGCGCGAGGCCCAGGCCCGCTCGCAGGGGGGCCCCGCATCGGCCGGATGGGGCCGCCGCCGCGGCTGATCCCGCGCCCCGATCGTTCTCCCACTTCGTGTCGTCGCCCCCAGGCCGCCCCGCCGGGGCGCCCGGAGGGGGAGACGTCCCCTTCGACGATTCAACGGCCTCCAAGCGGAGTGTGCCTTCCCCATGCCGAGCAGCTATCTCCAAGGGATCCAGAACGCGTTCGACAACCAGGCGCAGATCGTCAACGACATTTATGTCGTCACGACGAACTGGTTCGTCAATCGCTGCCCCATCGTGACCAGGACCCCCCGGGTCCCCGTCGGCTCGACCACCTTCACGATCGTGAGCCGCGGGTTCCGCCCCCGGATCGCCGTGGCGGGTGCCCCGATCGCCGCCGGCGACAGCCAGGTCACCCTGCTCGACGCCAGCCCGTTCATGAACGGCGACGTCCTCGAGCTCGCCTCGGGCGAGCGGGTCGAGATCATCGGCGACCCGAACCTGGCCAACAACATCGTCCCCGTCCGCCGGGGGGCCGAGGGGACCGCCGTCGGCACCGGCAGCACCAACGACGTGATCCGCCTGATCTCCAACAGCCGGACCGGCTCGGAGATCAACCAGAACGGCGTCGCGATGCGGCCTTCGGGCGTGCCCCAATACTGCCAGACCTGGCAGCACCCCGTACAGGTCGGCGGGTCGCTCCAGGCTTCGGGCGCGTACCAGGTCTCGGCGGGCGTCCGGACGCCGTTCGAGCAGGTCAAGATGGACGCGCTCCAGAACTTGATGGATGACATGGAGGTGTCGTCCTACTACGGCCGCGGCGAGGACCCCGCCGTCGCGGCCAGGCCCAAGCAGAAGGGCCTGAAGACCCTCCTCTCGGCCAACGCCACGACCTCTCCCACCAACGCCGGCGCTTACAAGGCCAGCGACTTCATCCGCGACGTGATCGAGCCCTGCCGGGCCGGCGGCGGCGACCCCGACGTCCTCCTGATGTCGACCAGCTTCATGGCCGGCCTGGCCAGCTGGGGCCAGGCGGCCTTGAGGATCAACGCCGGCACCAACGTCTTCGGCGCGGCGATCAATGCCTTCGAGGTTCCCTTCCTCGGCGGCCTGACGATCATCGAGGCGCCCCTGCTCAAGCCGTTCACGGCCGTCGCCCTGACCTCCGCCGAGGTCCGGATGCGGATGAAGCGGAACGAGTTCTGGAACCCCCGGGGCACCCGAGGCGATGCCTTCGAAGGGGACTGGATGGCCGAAGGGGCGATCGAGATCGAGAACCCCGCCCACCATGCCTGGCTCGAAGGGATCACGGCGTTCTCGGCCAACTGATCGGCGCGGCCCAGCCCGATCCGATGCGTCCACGACCCCCGCGGCCGGTCGGCCGCGGGGGACACCCCCGGCGAGGTCCGACTCATGCGACCCTACGTCTTCCCCGGCTACCCGGCCTTCCTCGAATCCGCCGAGGCGGAGCTCGGCCTGCCCGGCTCGGCCATCCCGGCCCGGCGGATCTCGGCCGTCGCCGCGCTGGCGAACCTCTGCGCCCAGGCCGCCCTCGCCGACCCGGGGCACGTCGCGGGCATCCTGGCCAAGGCGGCCGACTTCCGGGATCAGCTCGCCACCGCCCTCCGGGCCGCCGAGCTGATGATCGCCGATGTTGAGGCGGGCCGGACGCCGGAGCCGGAGCCGGAGCCGGAGCCGGCCCCGGGGCCGATCGCCCCGCCCGATCCGTCGGCCTCCCGGCCTCACTCCGCCCGCCCAGGCCGGGCCCAGGCCCGGCACCCTCGGGAGGTTTCATGATCGCCTATGCGTCCGACGAGGATATCGCCCTGCGGGCCTCGGCCGACTTCGCGGCCCTCTGCCCGAGGGACCAGGCGCTCGCCTCGGGGGTCGACGGGGCCTTCGCCGCCGCCGATCCGTGGACGCTCGCCTCGGCCTCGGTCGACTTCGCGGCCCTGGGCCTGACGCCCGGCCTCGTGGTCCGGCTGGGCAAGCCGACCTCGGCCTTCGGCCCGGGCGGCGAGCTGTTCGCCGTGGGCGCCGTCGCGACCGGGCGGATCACCCTCCGGCGCAAGGGCCAGGCGGCCGGCGTGGGCCAGCCCCCGTCCCCCCCGGCCGGCCTGACCGGCGTCGAGTTCTCGATCAGGACGCTGGGACCCCAGATCGCCCTGGCCGGCTATGACCTCGACCGCCGCTTCGGGATCGACGACAGCATCGCCGGCTCCCGCTCGGTCGACCTCTACGACCCGAGGCAGCTCCGCGAGGCCGTGGTCCTCACGGTGCTCGCCCGGCAGTACCTCGATCAGGCCCGGCAGTTCGCCAGCCCGTCCGACGCCCCCCAGGATTGGTATTCGGCCAAGGCCCGGATCATCCAGGCGGAGCTCGACGACGTCCTCGATCGCCTGGCCCTCAAGTGGAGGGCCTTCGACCTCGCCGACCAACGGTCCGCGACGACCCGGTTCAGTTCGCGGCTTTCGAGGTGATCATGCCGGTCTCCTACCACATCTATGCCAACGATGGCCGGGGCGGCGACGTCGATCACTCGACGCCGATCGCGACCACGGCGGCCTTGACCCACGGCGTCGGCCCGCTGGCCGCGCCGAGCGACACCACCTTCGCGGTCCGGGCGTTCGACGCGGCCTCGGGGATCGAGGAGGCCAACACCGACGCCCGGGTCCGGATCATCATCGATGCCGGCGGCAACGACGCGACCGCCAGGCCCAACGCCCCCCTCGGGCTCTCCGCCTCGGCCACGGCCGGAGGCGGCCTGCTGGTCGCCTGGTCCTACGACGCGACGGGGCAGGGGGGGCCGCCCTCCCGGTTCGACCTGTACCTCGCGCCCGAAGGTGCGGGACCGCCGGCGAGCCCCTCAGCCTCGGTCGGCTACCTGCCCGGCCAGGCCGGATATCGCTGCACGCTCCCGGGCCCCCCGGGCGCGGCGACCGCCTCGGTCGCGGTCCAGGCCGTCGGCCCGTCGCCCTGGTTGCTCGGCCCGACGGCGACGGTCGCGGCCCGATGCTCGATCGTCGCCCTTTCGAACGTCGATGCGTTGACCGCCAGGCCGACGCCTTGAGCCCCGCGATCGCCCTCGTCGTCCTGCCCGGCCCCCGGCCGAAGGGTTCATTCCCATGCCCGGATTCTTGACCACTCACGTCAACAACTCGGTCCTCGACTGCTTCTTCGGCGGCAGGGCGATCGAGCCGCCGCCCGCCCTGTACGTCGGGCTGTCGGCGGCGAAGGCTTCGAGGGGCGGGGCCATCTCCGAGCCCCGTGGGGGCGGTTACGCCCGGGTCGCGGTCCCCAACGACCTGGCCCATTTCCCGCCGGCGGCCTTCGGTGCGAAGGCCAACGCCGGGTCGATCCGGTTCCCCGACCCGACGGGCGACTGGGGTCGGATCATCAGCGTGTTCCTTGCCGACTCGGCCACCGGCGGCAGGGTCCTGGCGATCGCGGACTTGCCGGAACCCCGGATCGTCGAGGCCCCGTGCCCGCCGCCGACGATCGCCCCGAAGGCCCTGTTCCTCTCGCATGCCTGAACCGGCCGCCTCGACGCCCCCGACCTTCTCGGTGGCGCCCCCCCTACCCGAAACGCCGCGACCCCCGACAAAGGCCGGCGTCGGACCCTCGGCGATGCCCATGGTCACGACCCGGGCCGGAGCTATTTCGCAATGTCGCAGCCTACTCTCAAAGTCAGGATTGCCCCATCCGGCCAGGGATTCGCGTTCGAGGCCTTCGGGCCCGACGGCGTCAGCCCGACGGCGATCACCGGATTCGCCGGGCTCGACGAAAGCCAAGCCCTGACCGTCACCGGCCTGCCTCAGGCCCAGGGGGTCACGCTCGGGTATGGCCCGGCGGCGATCGGCCCCATCCCGTTCCGGCGGGTGCCGACGGCGGTCTCCTCGTCGTTCCCGATCGCATTACCCGGCCCGGGCGTGTACGACCTCTGGGCCTGCGTGGTCAGCTACGCCTGCGCCGCTAACGTCTTCGACGGCGTCCTGCCGGCGATCCCGGTGGCCCCCGGGCCCATCGCCCCGGCCTCGACCGCCTACCCGGCCCCCCAGGCCATCGCCCTGGACCCGGCGAGCCCCCCGACCGGGACCTACACCGACCCGGGCGGCGCCGTCTTCCTCCCCCTGGGGCGGTTCTCGTTCGCGACCTCGTCCGCGGTCGTCGAGGTCTACGCCCCGGCCGCCGGGAACTTCGACCCCTCCGCAGTCCGGGTCGTGCCGGCCGGCGGCGGCGCGGCGATCGTCATGGACACGACGTCGGCCAGCAACACGGTCTACGACGGCCTGCTCTACCCCGACAAGGAATCGGGCCTGAGCACCAACCGTTCGGGGTACTACGGGTCCGGGTTCCGGACCTACTCCGCCAGCCAGTTCATCCCGACCTCGTGGTACCTCGACCCCGCCGACGTCGCCGCCGCCTTCCAGGCGTCGCCGGCGTTCGCCGGGGGGGTGAAGGCGACGTCGGCGTTTTACATCGGGACTCCCACGATCGGGAGCCCGACCCCGACCATCCCCCACACCATCAATCTCGCCTTCTCCGGGCCGGCTGGCGGGGTCGCGATCGGCCCGCCGACCTTCTCGGACCCGTCGGTATCCGGGGCGATCCTCCACCCCGGCGGCCAGCCGATCCGCTGGACCCGGGCCGGCGTGACGACCCCGATCGACCCGGCCGGGTCCTCCTTCACCCGCCAGGGCTTCGGCGACGAGCCGTTCTTCCACGTCCCGCTGCCCCAGTCCGACGTCTACCCCGGCACCATCGGCGGCGCCTATATCGCCACCGCCGACGGCTACACCTTCACCATCCAGGGCCAGCAGATCCCCGGCACCGGCGTCGACGGCGAGAGTTACACCGGGCTGTCGACCTATCTCGCCTACGGGCTGGGGGGGTCGGTCCTGACGTTCCCCCTGGAAGGGCTCCCGGCGGCGACCTACTCGCTGGAGATCACCTGGCCCTTGCTCTCGCCGACGGCCTTCGCCAACCAGAACTGGGGCGGCCCGTGCGCCTCGGCCACCGTCACGGTCCTCGACCGGTCGGGGGCCGTCCTCCACGCCGAGACGGTCGACCAGACCAAGCCGCCGGTCGGCCCGGCCGACCCGGCCCGGCCGGGCGTGTCGTGGCACTCGCTCGGCTCGTTCGTCGGCGCGGGCGTCGAGAACCGGCTCCACGTCGTGATCACCAACACCGCCGGTGTCGGCGTCACGATCGCCGACGCGGTACGCATCACCCGGACCTCGCCGGACACCTCGATCCGGATCGCGCCCACCGACGTGGTGACCTTCGACGCCCCGCCCGGGGCGATCCAGACCGGCGCCGGCCCCTCGCCGGCGCTGGTCGGATACGTCGCCGGGCACGCCGCCGGCTCGCTCCTGCCCGACCCGGCGCTGGTCACGCCGAAGATGACGGTCGGCTGGAACGCCACGGGCGATGCCGTCTATTCGATGAACCTCGGCCACTCGAACCTCTGCAAGCGGATCACGACCGGGCCGAGCTATCCCGGCGACCACGGCTTGCCCGGGTTCCTCGCCGTGGACGCCAACCTCTACCCGACGAGCCTGTCGATCCCCGTGGCGATCATGCCGGTCGTCGGCCGGGCCGGCGACGGCGAGGCCGCCGGCCCGGGCATCCCGGCGATCCCCAACGACGCGGCGCAAACCTGGTCGGTCTGGTGGGACGACGCCTCGGGCGGGCAGGCGCCGGCCCCGGGTCTGGTCGACGCCAACGGGACGCCCTTCCCCGAGGTGGCCTTGCCGACGACCGTCAAGGGCCAGGCCGTCGGCAACCGCCGCTACTTCAACGGCGTCCACGACGCCCGCGCCTCCGCCCCGGCGGTCCAGCTCGCCCTGCCCGGCAACGCCCGCGCCGCCGACGGGACGTACCCCTGCACGATCAAGAACCTGGCGATCTACCCGCCCGACCCGGCCACCGGCGGGGCCTGGGCCAACCCCCCGGTCTGGCACCCGAGCTTCACCGCGAGGCTGGGGATCGGCCCGATCCGCTGCCTCGACCTGACCGGCGCGGCCGCGAGCAACTCGGTCGAGTCCTCCGATGCCGCCCAGCCGGGCTGGTTCAGCTTCGGCAACAGCCCCCAGCGGGCGGTCGGGATCGCGAGCATCCGCCAGGACGCCAACGCCGACGGGTTCTTCAACGGCCAGGTCGGGGCGGTCATCCGGATCACCACGGCCACGCCGCACGGCCTCTCCGAGATGCAGACGGTCAGCCTCACGCCCGGGTCATCCGGCACGATCGGCCACGCCGCGTTCACCTTCAACGGCGGCCCGTTGATCACCGACTACAGCAACGGCCAGCCCTACGACCCGCCGTCCTACTTCGACGACCAGACGCCGCCGGTCCACGTCTTGAGCGCGACCGAATTCTCGATCATCACGGGCTTCAACCGCTCCTTGAAGCTCGCCGGCGCGACCGCGTCGAGCTTCGCCATGTCGAACGTGCTGACCCCGACGGCCGCGACGACCCCGCCGGCCGCGACGGCCGCGACGGTCGTGCTCGGCGGCAACCCGGGCGTGCCGTATGCCGACGTCGTCGCCCTGGGCGTCGAGTCCGGCCAGCCCATCTGGCTGCCGATCCCCGCCCTGGCCAGCGACGCCTGGATGACCGAGATCGCCCACCAGTGCCTGGCGCAGCCGGTCGGCCGGAAGCTCTACCTCGAATACTGCAACGAGACCTGGAACTCCGGAGTGATCGAGCGGGCGGTCTTCGAGCTGCTCAGCCCCGGGCTCAAGCTCTCGACGGCGGCCTACGACTACGCCGCGTCGTATGTGTACAAGATGAAGCATTGCCACGACCTGTTCGAAAGCGTCTTCGCCGCCGCCGGGCGGGGGGGCGAGATCGTCCGGGTGTGCGGCAGTTGCGGGGCCAACCCCGGGACCACGCGATCGGTCGCCGGCTACTCGGTGCTCTACAACGCCCCGATCGACCTGCTGGCGGTCGGGGCCTACCTCGACTGCTGCCCGCCCGACGCGACTTTCGGGAACGTCCCCCCGGCGACCCTCGACCGGCTCAACATCTACACGATCGAGCAGGACTGCGACCTCCGCGAACTGGCGATCGAATACGGCCCGCTCCGGACGCTGTTCGACGGCCACTTCCAGGGCCTCGTCGCGGCCGGGGCGAAGCGATCCGACGGGAGCCCGACCGGGGTGGCGGTCTACGAGGGCGGCATCCAGACCCTGATGGCCGGGATCTCGGGCTACAGCCAGACGCCCAACGCGACCAACCCCTGGCTCCGGACCCTCGCCGGCATCCGCCACCCGCGGATGTACCGGCTGGCCCGCCGCGTGGCCGAGCTGGCCCAGGCCGGCAAGTGCGAGCTGTTCCTCGACTACCACACCGGGACCACGCTCGACCTGATCACCTGGGCGAAGTTCGAGGGGACTTACCGGCCATACGGCACGGGCGACCCCACGAAGGACACCGCCAACTTCGCCCCGTTCACGCCGAAGGCGGCCGTGGCCCTGCAAATCCCGGCGGCCTACCGCGACTGGGCCCAAGCAACGCTCCCGAACGCGCCGGCGAAGGGTCGCATCCCGTTCCACTTCTTCTTCCAAAATGCCGGGGGTATCTGACATGGCACTCAAAGGTCAACCGCTGACCGTCCAGTATGTCGCGTGGAACACGACGACCAACCAGCCCGCCTTGGGCGACTCGGCCAATCACGCGATCACCTGCGTGGGCGACGGCGTGAGCTTCACCCCGGGCGGGTCCACCCCGACCCCGCCGGCCGAGGTGAGCCCGACGGCGATCCCGGGGGTCTACAAGGTGGCCCTGGCCGCGTCGGAGATGGCTTATAACCTCGTGACCGTCGGCGGCAAGTCCGCGACGGCCGGCGTCGTGATCATCCCGGTGACCCTCGCGACCGAGCGGGGGGTCCTGCCGACCGCCCCGCCCGCCTCCGCCGGCGGCCTGCCGACGGTGGACGGGGCCAACGGCGTGAAGCTGTCCGTCGGCCAGGGCGTCGGCCAGCTCAACGCCTCCTCCGGCAAGGTGCCCGCGACCATGGCGGCCGGCGACTCCGCCGACGCCGCCGCGGTCCGGTCGACGATCGGCGCCGCCGGGGCGGGCCTGACCGGCCTGGGCGACTCGCGGCTTGGCTTCCTCGACGCGGCCGTCTCCAGCCGCTCGATCTTCGCCGGCGGGGTGGTGGCCGGGGTGGCCACCCCGGTCACCGTCGGCACGGTCAACGACAAGGGCGGCTACGCCCTGGCGGCGGCCGGCCTCGACGCGATCCAGGTCGAGAGCGGGGTGAACGCCCGCCAGGCGCTCGCGCCGATCCTGGCGGCCAGCGCCGGCGTGGTCAGCGGGGCGGGCACGGGCGTGATCCTTATCAAGGGAGGCAACTCGTCCTCGACCCGGATCACCGCGGTCACCGACAACGCCGGCAATCGCTCCTCGGTGACGCTGACCCTGCCCAGCTGAGCGGAGGCCGATCGTGGACGCCTCGCCCTATTTCGCCCCGACGTACTTCGCCGCCTCCTTCTTCGCACCCCTCGTCGAAGTCGTGCCGGCCGTCCCGATCGCCCCAACCTCCGGCGGGGCGTACTTCGCGCCGAGCTACTTCGCGCCGAGCTTCTTCGCCTCGGGGGGGACGCCGGCTCCTGTCGTCGCCCCGACTTCCACCGGGGCCTACTTCGCGCCGACGTACTTCGCGCCGACGTACTTCGCCGTCCTGGCGTGGTCGCCGGTCCCGGTCACGCCGCCGGTCGTCCACGAGCCGCCCGATGGGGTCCAGGCCGCCTTCGGCTCGCTGGTCAGCCTGCTCCAAGGGACCGGCGCCTTCGAAGACGTGATCTTCGGCGATCCTTCCCGCAGGGGCCAGGCCGGGGCCGGCCGGCATCCGCTGGCGTTGGTGTCGCCGAGGGGATGGGAGGACTCCGATGACTACGACCCGACCTCGATCGTTCGCCGGGTCTCCTTCGCCGTCCGGGTCGTGGTCCGGGCGGACGACGTGGCCGAGCCATACGACCAGTTGTACCGGCTGGCCTCGACCGTCGAGGGCGTGGTGAACCGGGCCGACCTCGGCGGCCCCTGCCTGCCGGCCCTGACGAGGATCCGTGCCGGTCGCCACGACCACGCGGTCCACTACCCCGAGCTGGCCCTCGAGCTCGAGGGCGAATTCTCGATGCTCCTGGACCTCGAGGTCCCCCCTTCCGCTCCCGCTTAACGGAGATGCATCGCATGTCGGCGACGAAGAGGTTCATGAACTGGACGGCGGTGTCGTTCACCCCCGTCGGGGGGGCGGCCACCCCGATCACCGGCGTGACGTCGGTGATGATCGACAGCGGCGGCAGCCTCGCCCGGTTCTCGGGCGACGGCGACCGCTACGTCACGACGCTGGTCAACGACTTCAACGAGCCGGTCGTGGTGGTCCAGGCGGCCGACCTCGCCGCCCTCCGGGCCAACCCGGTCGGCACGGTCGGGACGCTCTCGGCCACGCACAACGACGCCAGGAACGGCGTCGGCACCGGCGCCGTGACTTACACGATGGCCAACGCGGTGGTGGCGTCCTGCCAGGTCCACGGCGCCCACCGCCAGTTCGGCCAGGGGAGCGTGACCTTCGCCGCCTTCTCCGGCGACGGGGTCACTAACCCGCTCTCCACGAGCATCGCCACCTGACCCGGAGCCTCGAACGATGGCCGAGATCACCCCCGACGCCGTCCTCGCCCCGCTCGGCCATGCCGGGTCGGGCGAGGCCGCGGCCCGCCTGGCCCGGCTCCAGTCGGAGTTCGCCGCGATCCTCCAGGTCCCCCGGGTCTACGTCCGCCACCAGGGGGCGTCGCACTTCCTGAGCGGCAGCCCGGCCGACACGCTCCTGTTCCCCCAGGCCGACCCGCGCTGCGGCCGACCGCGCTACCAATGGACCGACCGGGGCGACGGTGTCTCCTATGGGCGATTCCATGCCGACGCCTGAACCGGCCGAGCCCTGGAGGCGGAAGCCGGGCGCCCGGGGGTGCCCGGCCCGCCTCGCCGACGGGCACCTCTGGCTGCTCGCCGAGCCCACCGTCCGCCCGGGCCCTGGCAGCTTGACCCGGCCCGACGTCGACCTGGCCATCGACCGCTTCCACGAGCAGGTCGTCCTGGGCGAGGACGTCGCCCTGGCCGACCTCTTCGCCGTCGGCCGGACCCTGCTCCGGGAGAACTACGAACTCTCGGACTCCGAAATCGCCTCGCTCCTCGAAGTCGAGCCAGGCCCCGAGGCCGAGGCCTTGGCCAGGGCCATCCTGGAGTCGCTCTTCGGGCCCGACGGCAAGACCCGTGGTTACGTCGACTGGGTCCGGGCCAGCCTCCTGGCCAACGGCCTGGCAGCCTCCGAGATCCCGGCCTCGGCGCTCCACGACGTGCTCTCGATCTTGATGGCCACCAATCGGACCGTCCCGCCCGCCCAATTCGTGGACGCCTGCCGGGCGGCCCGCGACCGCGACCTCCGGGAGCACCTCATCTGATGGACACCCGACCCACGCCCGAGGCGACCCGACGCGAGGGGGTCCGGGCGACGCCGATCGTCCTGGCCGACGGCCAGGCCTGGAGCTTCGCGATTCCCGCCCCACGCCTCAGGCCCGAGGTCGTGGCGGGGGTCGACGCCCTGGGCCGGCCGATCGAGCAGGTCCGAGTCGTGGCCGAGACCGGCTACCCGCTGGAGATCCGCCGCCTCATCGACAGCCTGCGCGACGCCTGCGAACGCGGCGCGGCGGATCTCCGATACGACGCCCTGATCTGCCTGGCCTTGGCCCTGCTCCGGAGGGCCCACGACCTCGACCTGGCCGACGCCGCCGCGCTGCTGGAGACGAGCCTGGACGACCTCCCCACGCTCGTCGGGGTGATCCTCTCGGTCGTGACCGGCGAGCCCACCGACGACCGAGATCCATCCGGAAAGGAGAAGGCCCGTGGCTGACCCTCGACCGATCGACGACTCCAAGCTGTCGCGGGGGCTTACCCCCTCGCCCAAGCCTCGTCCCTCCGAAGCAGGCCCGACGCCGGCCGACCGGCCGCACCCCTCGGCGGATCGGCTCAAGGCCGTTTCCGACGGGCTGTCGATCCGGAAGGGGGCGCTCGACCAGTCCCTGATTCCGGCCTCGATTCCCCTCCCGGACTTCCCCGCCTCCCTCGCCGCGGAGGCCGTGCTCCGCCTCAGGCAAAGCGTGGGATTCGCGATCAAGTCCGAGGCTCAAGGGGCCTCGCTCGGACCGCCGCCGGTCGACCTGCCCGGGCCCCCGATGGCCGCACCCCAGGAACCGGGCCAGGCCGCCCCGAGTGTCCTGCCGGGGGCCGGGCCATCCGCCCCATCCCCGATTCGGTTCGACCCGATGCCGCCCGGCGTCGCGACCGCCAGGCCTCAAGGTCAGGGAATTCCCTTCGGCCCCTCGGCGAAGGGGCCCGCCGTCGCCGCTGCTGCGCCGGTCGATGTGCCGAGGCGTTCGGCCATGATCGCCGCTTCGATGCCGTCGGCAGGATCGCTCCAGGCCCAAATGGGCGGGGCCAGCCCGGCCAATTCCGCGGGCTTCGCCGCTCCCGCCGAGGCCAGCCCGACGGTGGCCACGGCCAGCCTCGGCTCGATGGGCCCCTTCGTCGAGCCCCCTCGGGCGACCGATCCGCCGAGCGCGGCGATCGTGCAACCCGGCGATCCCGCCCCGCCGCCTTCGACTCGACCCGGGCCCCGGCCCAATTCGGGCGACGAGGCGACGGTCCGGCCGGCCCCGGGCGCCGACAGGGAATTCTCGTTCGACGCCGGCCAGAGCCCCGCCCCTCCCGACGAAGCCCCGATGACCACGGTCCAGAGCCCCCGCTTGGATGAGCTCAGGGGGCTCGCCCTGGCCTCCCCCGACCCGACGCGGGCCGGCGGGGCTTCGGGCGAACCGGGCAAGGGGGGGCCGGCCTCGCCCGATCGGGGCTTCGACGCGGCGGCCTCGTCGCAGTCGCAAGGCGGGGCGCCGATCGACCTGTCCAGGACCAACGAACTGCTCCAGCAACTCATCGACGCGGTCCGGAGGCAGGGCGGCCCGTCGATGCCTTCCGGCGGCCCGGCGGCCTATCCGGGCCGGTGACCCATCCCGATCCCCCGCGAAAATTGGGTCAATCATGGCCTCATATGGTGGTGTGGCGATCTTCGGCGTCGCCGTGTCGATGAGCACGGCCGACAACGTCCGCGAGAGCCAGGTCAATTCTTTCTTCGGGCTCAACGGCCTGGAAACGCTCGACGGCGGCTTCCGCGGCCGGATCACGCGGGTCCGGGGCGTGCTCCACGGCCCCTCCGCGCTCCTGCTGGCCTCGGCCGAGGGGCTCTTCCGGTCTTACAACGACGGCGTGGCCCGCCTGCTCATCGACAACCTCGGCACCGTCTGGCCGAACGTCCGGCTCCTCATGTTCCACCCCCACGGGATGGTCCGGCAGTCGGTCGACGGCACCTACTTCCGGGCCTACCAGGCCTCATTCCTCCACCTGGCGTGACCCACGATGGCCTTTTCCCAAGACGGCATCAGCGATGTCCGCGTCATGGCCAACGGCGCCGACCTCTTCGTGGCCTGGACCGCCCAGGCCCCAGCCGGGGCGGCATTCCAGGTCTACGTCGACCGCAGGCTCGCCTGGTACGGCACCGCGAACCGGTGCCACGTGCCGATCCCCTTCGGCGCCCTCGGGCGCAACGTCTGGGTCGAGGTGGGGACGGTCGGGGCTTCCGAGCCGACGGTCGACTACTCGACGCGACTGGTCGCCCCCGGCGGCAGGAACGAGCGGGCCAGTCTCTCCTGGTCCGGCGGCACCTACCTCGACCCGACCGGCGCGGACGACATCCAGGGCTTCTGGATCTTCCAAGGGCCCGCCCCGGGGGTCCCGGTCGCTGCGACGACCCCCGTCGCCGTCGTGGTGGCCTACCCCGGCGGCTGGATCAACGACGGGTTCGGCAAGGCGGGATTCGGCGAGGCCGGCTTCGGCCGCGCCGCGACGCTCTACCAGTGGGAGAGCGGCCCGCTGACCTCCGGCACCTGGCAGTTCGCCGTGGTCCCCTTCGACAAGGCCGGCAACGCCCAGGGGGCCGGCCAGGTCGCGAGCGTGGCCATCGCCGCCGCGCCCCGGCCCCCATCGCCCGACCGGGGCGGGGCCCGGCTGACCTCGACCTACTCGGGCCCGGCCGGTCGACTGCTCTCGCTCCAGTGGCTTCCCAGCCCTTCGGTCCCCTGATTGAGGTGATCCCGTTGGCGACGACCTATACCACGAACACCAGGCTCCAGAAGCCGGCGACGTCCGACCGCAACTGGGACGCCCCGATCAATGCCAATGCCGACGCCCTCGACGCGATGACCGCCCTCGGCGGCCTGGCGGTGGCCGCTACCGAGTCGCCGAGCGCGACCCTCCATGTCGGGGTGGCCGCGGGCAACTTCCGCAAGTCGGACGGGACGATCGTCGCCTTCGGGGGCGTCCCGCCCTACGCCTTGCCCGCGTCCTCGACGACGTATCTGTGGCTCACCGATGCCGGCGTGCTCGCCGCCGGGTCGGCCTTCCCGACGACGGCCCACCTCAGGTTGGCCCACGCGGTGGCCGGCCCGACGTCGATCCTCCGGGTCGTCGACGAGCGGGTCCAGTGCTCGGTCGCGGGCACGGCCTTGGGGTTCGTCCTCAAAGGCGGCGACACGATGACCGGCGCCTTGACGGTCGCCTCGCCGGCCTCGGGCACGCCACTGGTCGTCGCCGACCCGGCCAAGTGGCTGATCGGCTTCTTCGGCGCTCCGCCGGTCTCGCAGGCCCCCGCCTTGACGCCCCTCTCGGGCTCGCCGGGGGCGGCCTCCGACACGATCGGCGACGTCGGTCCCTCGTTCTCTCAGGGCGTGCTCAACAACAACTTCGCCAGCCTGGCGGCCAAGGTCGACGCCGTGATCGCCGCCCTGAAGCGTCACGGTCTCATGGGTAGCTGAGGGAGGCCGCCGTGCCCGCCTTTGCCTCGATCGAAACGAATCCCGTCCCCCTCGGCCGCCCCGCCGCCCCCGTCGGCGTGTTCCGGGGCCAGGCCGGAGGGGGGGTATCCGACTATCTGCCCAACGTCCAGGTCCTGGCGATCCGGTATCGCGAGGGGGCCGACGCCGGCGTGGCCCGGTTCCGCTACGTCTTCGACGGGTCCGGCCCGCCCGGCGTCCCCAACTCGTTCCAGGACGCGCTCTCCGTCGACGCCAACCTGCCCGGCCTGGTCGCCAACGACGATCGCCTGGTCGTCCTGACCTTCAACCCGGACGGCACCTCGCAGGCGCTCTTCGACGGGTTCGCGCAGGTCCCCGAGCTGGGGCTCGAGCCCGACCGGGAATCGGTCTCCTTCATCGCCTTCGGGGTCGCCGTCCGCGAGTGGGACACCCCGATCGGCGGGGCCTTGATGCGCGACGCCGACGACCCGACCGTCGTCTCCGACTCCCCGACCGACCTCGTCGCCCAGTTCAACCCCTCCGGCCTGCCCAACGCCACCCCGGCCCAGGCCGACGCCTCGGACCCTTCGGGGAATACTTACCCCACGTTCCTCGATCCCCTGGTCATCCGCTCGACCGACCTCCGGCGGTACTGGACGCTGCCGATGGCGATCCGCTACCTCTGCTACCACCACAACCCGGACCAGGCCTACGTCGCCAACCCCGACGGGTCGCTGCTCGACTCGATCCTCGACAGCCGGATTCCCGGCGACCCCGCGGGCGGCTCCCTGCCCGCCGTCCCGGGGACCTACGGCAGCGACCCGCTCGTCGTGCCGAATTACCCGGCCACCGGGAAGGCCTGGCCGGCGGTGGTCAGCGACCTGCTCGAGCCCAACGGCTTCGGCATGGCGTTCCGCCTCGAAACCGACGGTTCCGGCAACCCTTCGACAAGGCTCGACGTCTTCCGGAAGCAGGACGGGTCGTCCTCGGCCTATAAAGACCTCTACCTTCAGCCCAGGGGATCGGCCCTCGACCCCGGCCAGACCAACCTCGCCGGGGCGCAGCTCTCCCGCGACATGAGCGGGGTGGCCAACGCCGTGACCGTCGAGTCGGAGCTGGTCCGGTACGAGGCGTCGTTCATCCTGGCGCCCGGCTTCCCGATCGCCCCGGGCGACGCCGTCGGCTACTCGACGCTGGCGAGCTACGACCGGAACAGCCCCAACTTCTCGACGACGAACCACGACGCCTATCGCCTCTACGTCTTCGACGAGACCGGCGAGGGGCACTGGGACCTCGCCTCGTCGGCCACCTCGAAGAAGGTCCCCCCGCTCGACGGCCTCTTCGGGACGGAGGACGCCCCGGACGGCGGCTACGTCAAGCGGCGCCGGGTCCCGATCGGCGAGCTGTTCACGCTCGACCCGAACCGGAAGCCCTTGCGGGCCCGGCTGTCGATCTCGACCGACTTCAAGGGGACCTCGCCCGGCCTCTGGGACGGGACGGGCACCTGGCAGCCGGTGGGCGGCGGGTTCGAGCTGCTCAAGGATCGGCTCGGGATCTGGATCAACGCGACGAACCCCAATAGCTGGAACATCCAGGCGTCGAAGGTCCCCAACGCCCCCTATCCGGCCGGCGTCGTCAAGGGGGTCGAGGACCAGGCGAACGCGTCGTCGAAGCACTTCACCCTCCGCCTGACCTGCGTGGTCGAGGGGGACCAGGTCCTCTCGGCGACGGCCGGCCGGCGGCCTTCGAGCCCGACCGGCTACACGATCACCCGCCGGGTCGACGCCAGGGACCGCTACGCCAAGCACGTCGTGGCCGCCGGCAGCGAGTTCAACGCCGGCTCCCAGTCCGTCGTCGCGCGCGACGACGGCGCGGACGCCCTCGCCGAGGCCAACGCCCGCCGGACCTCGGGCGAGGCGGGCGAGGTGGCCGGGGCGGTCACGATCCCGAGGTTCACGCTCGCCTACCGGATCGGCGATCGGGTCCGCTCGATCCAGGGGCGGAACCTCTCGCTCAGGACCAACGCGGGCGCCCCGACCGAGGAAGGCGAGGTGTACCCCTCGGTCGTCGGCCTGACCTGGGAGTTCGACCCGAGGCAGCAGACCATCCTGCAATTGTCCGACCAGCGAGGCCAGTATCGATGACAGACCAGCAAGATGACGAGGCCAGGCGGCTCAGGCTCCGCGAGGCGGCCCTGCTCGACGGCTCGGGCCGCCGCGATCGGGATTTCACCGCGGGCCCGCCGAGCCTGGTCGCCCAGACCACGACGCTCAAGGCCTACCCGACCTCCGCGTCGCAGTTCTTCGCCTGCTTCCCGATGACCGTGCTCGGGCCGGAGGTCGAGGGCGGGCCCGGCACCCTCGCGCCGGGCACGACGACGTTCCTGGCGCTCAACCTCGGCTCGGCGATCCCCCCGAAGGGGACGAGCGTCCTGGCGACCTTCGTCGACAACCGCTGGGTGTTCCGCTACGACGGCTGATCCCCGGGCGCCGTCGGTGATGATGGCGGATCAGGCGATCTCGACCTTCGCCTGGCCCGCCTTGACGCACTGGAGGTCGGCCAGGCCCGAGCAGCCCGGGGGGAGTTCCGCCTCCTCGACGATCATGTTGGGGATGTCGTCCTTGATCCGGAACCGGGTGCCGCACCGGGAGCAGATCAGGGAGTCGCCCTCGTGGGTGAGGGGGACCTTGCCCATCGGGCAGACCAGCAGCGCCAGGAATTGCTCGCTTACCATCGGGGGTTGCATCCTGAAGCGGCCGAGCAAAGGGCGGCCGACTCTCTGGGGAAGTGGGGTCGTTTGGGCCCGGCGACGACACCGGGTTATTATGGGTCGGGCCGCCGCCCGGGGGAAGTCGAAATCCCGGCCCTCGGGAAACGCGGAAACGCCGAATCGGCGACCGGTTCCCCTGTTCGAGTTGGCGGCAGGCGTTATACTGGGCCTCCGGCCGGCCCTTCGAGATCCTCGACTCGGGCCCATCGGGACGAGCCCTCGACGCGACGGGCGATCCCCGCCGTCCCCTCCCGCAGAGCCGAACCCCCGCCCCATGAACAGTTTCGTCGTCCGATACGGCCAGATGCGTCAGATCGGCGAATACGAAGGTATCGCCGGGCGGGTCCATCGCCGGGGCGAGCGGGTCGTGGTCCGGAGCGACCGGGGGACCGAGCTGGGCGAGGTCCTCTGCCCGGCCTCCGAGCGCACCGCGCTGTTCCTCGAGAACCCGTCGAAGGGGCAGATCCTCCGGCCGGCGACCCCCGAGGACCTCGCCTCGGAATCGCTCCTGGCCGATCGGGCCCGCGCCGGGCTCGCCGCCTGCCGCGAGTTCGCCGCCAAACGCCGGCTCCAGATGGACCTCGTCGACGTCGAGGCGATTCTCGGCGGCGAGCGAATGGTGTTCTATTATGTCTCGGAGAAGCGGGTCGATTTCCGGGAGCTGGTCAAGGACCTGGCCCGGGCGATGCAGTCCCGGATCGAGATGAGGCAGATCGGCGTCCGCGACGAGGCCAAGCTCCTGGCCGACTACGGCGATTGCGGCAAGCCGGTCTGCTGCAACACCCACCTCTCGCGGATGCCGCCGGTCTCGATGCGGATGGCGAAAGTCCAGAAGACCACGCTCGACCCCTCGAAGATCTCGGGCCGGTGCGGCCGGCTCAAATGCTGCCTCCGCTATGAGTTCGACACCTACCAGGCCCTCGAACGGGAGCTCCCCCCCGTCGGTTCGAAGGTCGTCACCCCCCGCGGAAAGGGCCGAGTCCTGGCCCAGGAGGTCCTCGCCGGCAAGGTCGTCGTCGAGTTCGAAGACCACCGGAGGATCGTCGTCGGCCGCGACGAGATCCTCGGCGTCGAGAAGTCGAAACACCGGCCGGCGCGGGATGAGGACGATGACCGCGTCGAACCGTGAGCGTTCGGCGCCAACCTCGGCCGAGAAAGGAAACGAGCGATGAGCCTTCGCAACGACCTGGCGGTGGTCCTGGCCCGCGATTCCCGCTATTCGATCCACGCCTACGGATTCCTCTTCGAGGCCCTCGAGTACACCAAGAACCTCAAGAAGAAGATCCGGGCCAAGACCAGGCCGAAAGGCCGCATCCTGAGCAAGTCGCGCCACGTCTCGGGGCGCGAGCTCTGCGAGGGTGTCCGCCTCCTGGCCCTGGCCCATTACGGGATGATGGCGAAGGCCGTCCTCAACCAGTGGGGCATCCGCTCGACGTCCGACCTCGGCGAGATCGTCTACAACCTGATCGCCTCGGGCGACCTGGAGCGGGCCCCGACCGACTCCCGGGCCGACTTCGATCACGTCTACGACTTCGAGGCCGCCCTGCGCCGCGACTTCGTCCTGGCCCTGGACGACGTCGCCTAGCCCCCGACGAGAAGAAAGGACCGGACCGATGGATCGCCGCCGCCTGAAGTTCTTCCTCGCCCTGACCCTGTTCGCCGGCTGGGTCCTCGGGCTCGGCGCGATGGCCCTGGTCTCGGGGGACCGCCCCCAGGCCAGGGCCTCGGCCCCGGCCCCCCGCTGATGACGAGCCCCGTCCCGGTCCGAGTCGGAGGCATGATGGCCTGGTCCTGGACCCCCGAGCGACGCGACGACCCCGAGCTGATGGACGCCCCGGGCCTGCCCGGTGCCGAGGTCGAGGACGCCTACCGGGTCCTCCGCCGGGTCAACAAGCAGCTCGGCAACCTCGGGGCGATCCGCCGCGAGTTCCGCCGGTTCCTCGCCGAGGATGGCGAAGGTTCGGACCGGCTGACCGTCCTCGACGTCGGCTCGGGCTCGGGCGATATCCCCCTCGACCTCCAGGGGCGGACGCCCGGGCGGCTCGCCGCCGTCGTCGCGCTGGACCGCGACCCGACCGCCGCCGCCTCGGCCCGCCGCCGAGGGGGGACCGTCGTCCTCGGCGATGCGCTCCGGCTCCCCTTCGAGGCCCGGTCGATCGACCTCGTCACCGCCGTCAAGTTCGCCCACCACTTCCAGGGGGCGTCCCTGGCCCGACTCCTGGCCGAGATGGCCCGGGTGGCCCGCCACCGGGTCGTCGTGCTCGACATCCGCCGCCACCTCGTGGCCTACTGGGGCTTCCGGGCCTGGAGCCTCGCCTTCACCCGCAACCGGCTCGTCCGCCACGACGGCCCGCTCTCGGTCCTCCGGGGATTCACGGCCGACGAGCTCCTCGCCGCGTCGGCCTCGATCCCCGGCTACTCCTGGGAGGTCCGCCCCTACCTCGGCTTCCAACTCGCCCTCGTCGGCCGCCGCGAACGACCCGATCCGCCGTGATCACCGGTCGGATCAGGGGGGCGGGACCGGCCGCCCGATCGCGGCGGCGGCTTCCCTGAGGTCCGCGAAGAGCCGGGCGAGATCCTTGGCCTGATAATGGGCGTTCAGGCCGCTCGGGTTCGGCAGGACCCAGACCTTCGACCCGACGATCGACTCCGCCTGGAGCCCGACCGAGGCGAGCGGCCTGCCGAACGCGGCCCGGTAGGCGGTGATCCCCAGGAACGCGACGAAGGCCGGCCGATGGCGCCGGACCTTCGCTTCCATGAGCCGCCCCCCCTCGACGAACTCCTCGACCGACAACTCGGCGGCGGTCGCCGTGGCCCGGGCGACGACGTTGGTGATCCCGCAGCCGAGGCCCAGCAACTCCGACCCCTCCTGCGGCGAGAACCGCCTCGGGGTGAAGCCGGAGGCGTGCATTGCCGGCCAGAACCGGTTGCCCGGGCGGGCGAAGTGGTGGCCCACCGCCGCCGAGTACAGGCTCGGGTTGATCCCGCTGAAGAGCACCGCGAGGCCCGGGCCGATCAGGTCGGGAACGAGCCGGCCGGAGGCCGCCGCCAGCTCGTCTTTCGTCGGCCTTCGAGGCACGCTCAACTTGGACCTCCGCATCGGCGTTCCCGCACGCTTCGGACTCGATCCGCCGCAACCGGCATGGGATTGGCCGGAGAATCGCCGCAATCCATACTAAGCGGAGCGAGCCGACGGATAAATCGCCGAAAAAGTCGATCTATTCGCTGGAAAATTCGCAAAATTCCCAGAGCACGCAAACGGTGATGCCGTATAATGGATCGACCCTGTCGTGGCCGTCGTGAATCCAAGGTCACGCTGGCTGGTCCGATCCGGAATGAAATTCAAGGGAGATCGCATCAATGAGTGCCCGCAAAGTGTTCGGTTGGGTTGCTGCTGCTTTCCTGAGCACGGGCCTGGTTGCCAGCGCCCAGACCCCGCAGAAGACGCTGCCGGCGGCCCAGGCCCCGGGCAAGGTCGCCCCCATGGCGCAGGCCCCGTCCAAGGTCGCCCCGATGGCGCAGGCCCCGTCCAAGGTCGCCCCCATGGCTCAGGCCCCGTCCAAGGTCGCCCCCATGGCTCAGGCCCCGTCCAAGGTCGCCCCGATGGCTCAGGCCCCGAGCAAGGCCGCCCCGGCGACCTACCCGGCCGCCCAGCAGCCGTCGAAGACCATGCCGGCCCCCCAGAAGTAATCCGACGACCGGAACCTCGGGCGTTTCGATCCCCGGCCGCGCATGCGGTCGGGGTTTTTTCGTCGACCGGCCTCGCCGCTCCGGCGAGAGCAGCAACCGACGCATCTTGCCCCTGGTCCGCAAGGAATCCTCCGTAACCGACACGTTCATCAGGGATTCCTGCCGGAGGCTCGCGCGGCTTTCTGGATGGTTCGCGGCGATTCAAGGCCCGCGGGAGGCCGACCCTTCGAGGTCCAGGCCTGGTAGTCCGGGGGACTTCCCTGGCAGGTGGCGTCGGGTTGCGGTACACTGGCGGCCATTCCGGAGACGCCCGGCTGGCGTCGCTTTTGCGGACCCTTTGGACGACGGCCGCAGGTCGGGTCATCGGCGATCGAACGTCGCTCAAGGCCCGACGGACCTGCGGGGCAGGCCCGTCGGCGGGGCGACCGGCGGACAGTGGGCCTGCCCGACGGGCCGCAAGTCCACCCGTCCCGCCCGATCGAAGACCCGAGCTCTGGCCAGTGACCGAGACGAGGAACGCGCCTTGCCGACCCTCTCGTCTCGATGAGGAGTTGATCCCCGCTATGATGATTTACGTCGGTAACCTCGATTATGCGACCACCTCGGAGGAGCTTCGCGCCCTGTTCGAGCCGTTCGGCGCGGTGGCCATGGCCGAGGTCCAGGTCAAGGCCCGGAGCGGGCAGTCGCGGGGGTTCGGGCTGGTGGACATGCCCCGCTCGGCCGAGGCCGACGCGGCGATCGCCGCCCTGAACAACAACGAGTTCAAGAGCCGGCCCCTGACGGTCAACGAATCGCGGCCACGGCGGACCGTCCGCGACCTCTACGCCGGCGGTGGCTGGTTCGGCGGCGGCCACGGCGGCTGAGCCGATCGCACCGCTCTTGGTGATCGACCGCCCGATCGAGTCCGGCCGCGACACACCCGTTCGCCCGGCCCTCGCGACGCATCGCGGGGCCGGGCGAATCGGCTTTTCCCGGATTCCCCGAAAATCTCCGGCCCGGGGCCACGTCGCTACCCGGGCCTCGTATGTTCTTTTAAGATCCCGTGATCGGCCCGAGGGAACCGTTCCGCTCGGGCGGAACTGCCGCGGCGGGCCTCCCCGCTCGATCCGGTCGATTGCCCGCCCTCCGAGTCAGCCATGACCAAGCCCGATCGCGAACGCAGCCTGGCGGTCTTCGTCGACCTCGAGAACCTCGCCATGGGGTTCCAGAACCAGCGCAAGACCAAGTTCGACATCCAGAAGGTCCTCGAACGACTGGTCGAGAAGGGGAAGCTGATCGTCAAGAAGGCCTACGCCGACTGGAGCCGCTACCAGGCCTACACGGCCCCCTTCCACGAGTCGGCCATCGAGCTGATCGAGATCCCCAGGCGGAGCCAGACCGGCAAGAACTCGGCCGACATCCGGCTCGTCGTCGACGCGATGGACCTGGCCTGGAGCAAGCCGCACGTCGACACCTTCGTCATCGTCTCGGGCGATTCCGACTTCTCCCCCCTGGTCTCCAAGCTCAAGGAGAACGGCAAGCACGTCATCGGCCTGGGGATGAAGGGCTCGACGTCCGAGCTGCTCCGCGACAACTGCGACGAGTTCATCTATTACGAGGACCTCGAGCGCCAGGAGCAGGACGAGCAGGAGCTCGCCACCAACCTTTATGCCGACATGCCCGACCGGAAGCGTGAGGTCTACACCCTCCTGGTCGAGGCCTGCAACGCCCTCAGGCGCGAGAACCACGAGGTCCTCTACGCGTCGATGATCAAGGACACGATGAAGCGGAAGAAGCCGTCGTTCGACGAGAGCTATTACGGCTACCGGAGCTTCACGCACCTGCTCGAAGAGGCCGACAACCACGCGATCATCGACATCGAGCGGAACCCCAAGAGCGGCACCTACGTCGTGACCCACTTCGGCGAGCGCGAGACGCCCAAGGTCCCCTCCGGCCGCGAGCGAGGCCCCGGCGAGCGGCCCCGCTCCTCGAACGGCGGGCGACGCTGACGCCGACCGACCCCCGGCCCCCCTGGGCCTTCAAAGGCCCAGGGCGTCCCGGATCATCCGGGCCACGATCACGTAGGCGTTCTCCCACTGGCCGCGCCGGAAGAACCCGACCGGCTGGCTCGGGTCGCCGATGAACGGGCGGAGGATCCAGCCCATCTGGATCCCCACGAACGCATAAAGGACGATCCACGTCCTCAAGAGCCAGCGGTGCCTCGGGTCCTTCGCGATCAGCGGGCGATAGGCCCGGCGGAGCATCCCCTGGGCGCCGAAGCTCGCCACGGCGAACATCAGGGCGTTGAAGAGGATCGCCGAGCGGTAGTCGCTCGACGACGCGTACCAGAACGCCGTGATTGGCGCCAGCGACACCAGGATGATCGTCAGGCCGGCCTGCGAGGCCACCACCGCCCGCCAGGCCTCGGCGAAGTCCGATCGGACCCCGACCAGCGTGTTCAGGACGAAGTAGCTGGGCAGGCTCAGGGCCAGGGTCGCCAGCAGGAGCAGCGGCACCTTGACCGCCGAATAGGCCACCTGCCCAGCCCGGAACCCGAAGCAGCCCATCACCCCGCCGTAGGCCAGGCCGCAGGCCAGGACGATCCGCCACGACCCGGCCACCGGGCGCCCCTTGAGGATCGCATCGGCAACCTTGAGCGGCCCGATCACGAGAACAGGCTCCCCAGGGCGTTGAGCACCGCCTGGAAGAAGTTCGACTGGCGGGGCCGGAACCAGAAGAACGCCACCTTCGGGTTGCCTATGAACGGCCGGAGCACCCACCCCATCTGGGCCCCGACCAGGCCGAAGAGCACGACCCAGATCCGGAACACCGTCTTCACGTGCCGGCCCAGGACCTGACCCTCCTCCGGCTCCAGGGCCCCGAGCGTGACGGGCCGACGCTCGCCGAGGGCGAGGGGCTCCGGCTCGGGCGCCGGGTCGGCGGGCCGGATCGCGTCGCTCAGCCTCTGCAAATTCTGGAGGGCGATCGGCTCCGATTCGGGGCTCGTGTCGGCGGGCCGGATCGCGTCGCTCAGCCTTTGCAGCGTCTGGAGCAGGAACGCCAGGCCGAGCGCCCCCGAGGCCGCGAAGACCGCCACGTTGACCAGGACCATGAACGGGTACGACGTCGTGCTCACCGAGAAGAAGAAGACGATCGGCCCGATCGAGGCCAGCACCGCCATCATCACCCCGAGCGCGGCCACCAGCAGCTTCATCACCGCGTCCAGCGGCAGCTTCGAGCCCACCAGGGCGTTGAAGACGTAGAGCGAAGGGAGGGTGATCCCCAGCGTCAGGACGAACAGGGCGGGCACCTTCACCGTCGAAGCCACAAGCTGCCAGAACGACGGCCCGCCTTCCTTGAACAGGGCGAAGCTCCCCATGCACGCCCCGTAGGACAACGCCAGGATCAGGAGCACCAGCGACAGGCCGCCCACCGGCACGTCGAGCGTCCCCCGGCTCAGCTCGGAGGCCCGGGTCGCGTCCCCCCGCAAGATCCGATCCAGCTCCCGCCACCAACGCATCATCGGCCAATCCCCCGGGGGCATCCGCGGCCGCGAACATCACGGCATGGATTGACTTTGCGGCCCCGAAGACTTTCGGTCAATGGAGAATGGGGCGGAATCGGCGGTTTGGGCGGGAGTGGGGGCAAAGCCGGCCGGACATCTCGGCGCCGCGTTGCTAAAATCGGACGCACGATCTCATCAAAGGACCGGGGGGCTCCCGCAATGTCTCAGGGCGATTACGACGACTCGGGGGGCCAGCAGGGCCTGCCCCTCGGCCTGCTGCTTCGCTACGGTATCGCCGCCCTGATCGCGCTGGTCGGGGTCGGCATGTACATGTTCCGGACCCAGGTCAACCCGGTCACGGGCGAGAAGCAGCACATCGCGATGGACGTCGACCAGGAGCGGGCCCTCGGCCTCCAGGCGGCGCCGCGGATGGCCCAGCAGATGGGGGGCGAGACCGACCCGAGGGACGACCCGAATGCCATGCTGGTCTCCGAGGTCGGCCGCCGGCTCGTCGACCGGAGCGACGCAGCTCGGAGCCCGTACTCCGACAATTTCCACTTCCACCTGCTCAACGATCCCAAGACGATCAACGCCTTCGCCCTGCCCGGCGGCCAGGTCTTCATCACCAAGGGGTTGTTCCGCAAGCTGACCAGCGAGGCCCAGCTCGCCGGCGTGCTCGGCCACGAGATCGGCCACGTCATCGAGCGGCACACCGCCCAGCAGATGGCCACCGGCCAGCTCGGCCAGATCCTCACCACCGCCGTCGGCGTCGGCGCCAGCGGCGGGGACGACCGGGGCCGCAAGGCCGCGATGGCCGCCGCCCTGGCCAACCAGATGTTCAGCCTCCGCTACAGCCGCCAGGACGAGTCCCAGTCCGACGGCATCGGCCTGAAATACATGGCCCAGGCGGGCTACGACCCCAAGGCCATGCTCGACGTCATGAAGATCCTCAAGGAGGCGAGCAAAGGGGCCCGGCAGCCCGAGATCCTCGCCACCCACCCCCTGCCCGAGACCCGCCTGGCGGCGATCCAGGAGCAACTCGACAAAGACTACCCCAACGGAGTCCCCCCCGACCTCACCGAAGGCCGGAAGCTCCCCGGCTCGCCCTCGGCCGAGGAGTGAACGGCCCGGCCTCACCTCACCTCACCCCTCAGGGGATCGCGAACCCGATCCCCCGGAGGATCGACGTCAGGGCGATCAGGGGGACGCCGACGATGCTCGAATGGTCGTCCGACTCGATCCGCTCGAACAGCGCGATCCCCCTCGCCTCCAGCCGGTACGACCCCGAGCAGTCGAGCGGCGAGTCGGCCGCGACGTACCGCTCGATCTCGGCGAGCGTCAACGGGCGTAAGGTGAGCCGTGTGACGTTCGTGTGGGCGTAAGTCTTGCCCTCGTGGATGACGGCGATGGCGGTGATCAGGTCGTGCGTCCGGCCCGCCATCGCCCGGAGCTGGGCGACGGCCCCTTCGGCCGTGCCCGGCTTGCCCAGGATCTGGCCATCGAAGTGGACGAGTTGGTCGCCGCCGATGACGACGGCCCGGGGTTCGAGGGCCGCCACGCTCGACGCCTTGGCCAGCGCGAGGTGGGCGGCCAGGTCGGCCGGGGGGATCGAGCCCGCCCGGGCCTTGAGCTGCTCCTCGTCGACGTCGGGGGCCACCGAGCGGAGCGGGATGCCCAGCCGCTCGATCAAGGCCCGGCGGTAGGGGGACGTGCTGGCCAGGATCAACTCCATCGGCATCTTTCCCCGCGAAGAAATCGGTTGGCGGAGACGTCCCGACCTGGGACAATCGGACCGTCGCCCCCCTCGATCTCGTCCCAAGGGAGGGACCTTTCGGGTTGGGATCGGCCAGGTTTCGGGAATTACCTCAATGATTGGTCGGATGGCGAAGGTCGGATGGCTGGTCGCTTTGGTCGCGATCGGCCCGGAGATGGCTGGGCCCAGGGCAGGGGCGGACGACTCGCTCGAAGGGCGGCTGACCCCCTTGATCCGCGCGCACAAGGGCAAGGTCGCCGTCGCGGTGAAGAACCTGGCGACGGGCGAATCCTTCGCTTATCGGGCGGACGAGCCGATGCCGACGGCCAGCCTGATCAAGTTCCCGATCATGGTCGAGGCCTACCGCCAGGCGGCCGAGAAGCGGGTCGACCTCGACGCCAAGGTCACCCTCACCAAGGCCGACAAGGTCGGCGGCGCGGGGATCTTGACCTCCCACTTCTCCGACGGGGCGACGTTCCCCCTGGTCGACGCGGTCCACCTGATGATCGTCTATTCCGACAACACCGCGACGAACCTGGTGCTCGACCGGATTGGCATCGCCTCGACCGCCGAGACGATGGAGAAGATGGGCTACCCCAACACCAAGGCCCACTCCAAGGTGTTCCGCCGCGACACTTCGGCCTTCCCCGAGCGGTCGCAGCGGTTCGGCCTGGGCAGCACCACCGCCGGCGAGATGGTCCGGCTCTGCGAGGCCCTGCACCGCTCCGAACTGGTCAGCCCCGAGGCGAGCGCGGCGATGCTCAAGCACATGAAGGCGTGCGACGACCGCGATAAGTTCCCCCGCTTCCTGCCGCCGGGGACCGAGGTCGCCTTCAAGACCGGCAGCGTCGACGCCGCCAAGACCGCCGCCGGGATCATCACCACGCCCGCCGGCCCGGTCGCGGCCTGCGTGCTCACCGACGAGAACGAGGACAGGCGCTGGGTGGCCGACAACGCGGGCAACAAGCTGTGCGCCGACGTCGCCCGGGCCGTCTTCGACCACTTCCAGGCCGTGGGGGCCTCGAAGCCCTCGGCCGCCGCTCCTGAGAAGCCCTGATCCACCGACCGACCGACCGTGATCCGCCAGGGGGCTTGCCAGCGATGGGATTTTTCGATGCGTTGCGGCGCGTGCTGGGCGGCGGGCCGGGCCCGCGGTACACCGCCAGGGAGATCGAGGCCATCCACCTCGGCGTCGACCCCGACACGCTGCCGATCGCCGAGGAGACGCCGTTCGAGTCGGGCGAGTACGACCGGGCCCAGTGGGCCAAGAAGCTCAAGCGGGTCCTGGGCGGCCTGCCCGAGACCCGCGCCGAGTGGGACGACGTCGCCGCCGAGGCCCGGGCGATGGGCTTCGACCCCGCCTGGCTCGCCCAGTGCATCCGCGACGAGTTCACCCTCCTGGTCCGCCGGATGGTCGCCGACCGGGTCGTCACCGAGGCCGAGCACCGCAAGCTCGACCTCGCTCGCGACCTGACCGGGATCTCCGACGCCGAGGCCGAGGCGATCCTCCACGAAGTCATCGCCGACGCCGAGTCCTTCTTCGGCGGCTCGGTCGAAGGAGGCTGAGCCAACCCCGGGAGGCACGGGTCAGGGTCGACCACACCGCGGCCGGACCCCTCGTCGTGGTCCAAGGCGCCCGGCAGATCCTCATGGCCTTTGCCTCCTCGATGATCGGGTTCGGGGTCATCCTATTCCTCGGGGGAATCGCCTCGGGTGGCAAGCTGACGGACCCGCTTGCAAAGCGGTACTGGACATGCGATCCTCGCCGGACTCGTCCTATCAGGGAGACAGGGAGGAGCGGATGGAATCAGATCAGGCTGGATTGCAGGAGGTGGTCCTCCACACCGACGGCGCCTGCATCGGCAATCCTGGTCCGGGAGGCTTCGGCGCGGTCCTGGAGTATGCCGGTCATCGTAAGACGATATCAGGTGGATATCGTCGAACGACGAGCAATCGGATGGAGATGATGGCGCTCATCGCCGGCCTCGCAGCCTTGAAGAGGCGATGCAAGGTCGTTGTCTACTCAGATTCGGAAATTCTCGTGCATGGTATCATGAAAGGGACGGCATACAAAGCCAGGTCTAATGGCTGGAAGGTCGGAAAGAAATATAAGGGTAACAGCGATCTTTGGTCGATCATCCTCGACCTGTGCGACAAGCATGCCGTTGAGCTCGTCTGGCTGCCGGGACATGCTGGCCACCCCGGCAACGAGCTCGCCGATCGATTGGCTTGCTCGGCAGCGAGGCGAGACGACCTCTTGATTGATGCGGCGTTCGAGCAGGGCGATACGATCAAGCGAGGACCTGAATTGGCATTCGGATGAGCGATTCCGGGTCCGATCCGGGCCGCGTCGTCGGCAAGCCGGCGGACTTGGTGTTCGCCGAACTTCGAGGGCGCTTCTTGTGGTAAGCCCGGGGCCAGATCCCGTTTCCGGTTGGAAAGTAGGGTCTGGTATTGGGTCCCCCTCAACGCCTTGATTACGCCAGACGCCTCCGCTCGTTCGGGGTTTTACCAGATTCGATTGATGCCGTAGGCGTCCAGCGACACGTCGCTGCTCACGATTGGGATCTGCTCGACGCTTGCCTGGGCGATCAGCAGTCGGTCGAACGGGTCCTTGTGATGCAACGGCAGCGTCGTCAGGGCCGACGCATGACGGACCTCGATGGGTAGGACCTCGAAGCAATTCCCCTGGATGCCCCGATCCATGAATTCGTCGAAGGTGGCCCGCAAGTCGAGTTTTTGCCTGCCGACCTTGATGGCCATCTCCCAGTAGGTCGCCGGGCTGATCAGGATGTCGTTGGCCGGATTGATGATGACGCTTCTCGCCGGGGTACTCAACTTCGGGTCGTCCAGCACGAACCAGAGGAACGAGTGCGTGTCGAGCAGATGCCGGGTCACAGATAATCCTCGAAGCCATCCAGATGTTCTTCGTCGTCCGAGACGATCGTCGCCAGCCCCCGGCAGTTGCCCGGCTTGCGGGAGGCGCGACCCGCCAGTTGCTCCCGGACGAGCTTGGCGACGGGCTTCCGGTCCTGGGTGATGATCAGCTCCTCGCCGCTTGCAAGATTGGCGACGAGTTCGGGTAGGTGGGCCTGGGCTTCGGCCATCGTGACAATCGTGGACATGGGAAGCTCCTACAAGAACCGAGCAGTCGCGAAGGTCGGAGCGATCGAGCCCGATTGTCCCCGCGCCTCGGATCAGGTCAGCGACTCCGGCAGCGCCTGAGGCCGGCCCTCGCGGTCGACGCAGGCGAGGGTGGAGTGGCCTTCGGCCAACAAGAGGCCGTCGCGGAAGACCTCGTACTTGTGGACGATCTTGACGTGGGTGACGCGCTCGACGGTGGTCCGGAGGGTGAGGAGGTCGTCGTAATAGGCGGGGCGCTTGTACTTGCAGCCGAGGTCGACGATCACCAGCAGGTGGCCGCCGTCCTCCATGTCGCGGTAGGTTATGCCCCGCTTGCGGAGCAGCTCGGTCCGGGCCAGCTCGAAGTAGACGAAGTAATTCGCGTGGTGGAGCAGGCCCATCCGGTCGGTCTCGGCGTAGCGGACCCGGACGGTGACCTCGTCGACATCCTTGTCGGGCATGGGCGAGAATCCTTTCGCGCTTCGAGGCCCCGATGGGTCAGATCGGGGCCGAGGTGTACAGCGGCGTCATGACCTCGCCCGAGCAGAGCCGCAAGGGGCGGCCGAACCGGTCGCGGACCTCGGTGGCGGGGTCGACGCCGAGGGCGTGGTAGATCGTCGCGGCGAGGTCGGGCGGGCCGAAGCTCCGGGTCAGGGGGAAGGCGCCGATCTTGTCGGACTTGCCGATGAACTGGCCGCCGGCCACGCCCCCGCCCGCGAAGACGGCGGGGAAGACCTTGGGCCAGTGGTCGCGGCCGGGCACCGCGCCCGGGGTCAGCTCGCTGATCTTGGGGGTCCGGCCGAACTCGCTGAGCATCACCACCAGCGTCTCGTCGAGCAGCCCACGCCCTTCCAGGTCGTCGAGCAGGGCCGAGACCGCCCGGTCGAGCGGCGGCAGCAGGTCATTCTTGAGCCTGGGGAAGTTGGCGACGTGGGTGTCCCAGGTCTGGACGATCCCCATCGTCGCCTGGACGATCGGCACCCCGGTCTCCACCAGGCGCCGGGCCATCAGGAGCGACCGGCCGAACAGGTGCTTGCCGTAGCGGTCGACCAGCCTGGGGTCCTCGCGCTCGAGGTCCAGGGCCCGGCCGACCCGGCCGTTGGACAGGAGGGCGATGGCGGCGTCCTGCTGGTCGGCGAAGGCGTCCCCCTCGGGGCTGGGCGCGGCCTGGCCGAGCAGGTGCCTGCGCCGGTGGAGCCGGGCCGGGTCGAGCCCGTCGGGCAGGGCCAGGCTGTCGTCCCTGGCCTCGGGCCGCCTGGGGTCGATCCGGAGCTGCCAGGGGTCGTGGCGGGGGCCGAGGAACCCGGCGTCCTGCCCGGGCCAGGTCAACGGCCCTTCGACCAGCCGCAAGGGCAGGGCGACCCCGCTCGGGACCCCGTCGTCGCGGCGGCGGACCTGGTCGAGCACCGCGCCATAGCAGGGGAAGTCGTCCCGCGAGGCCACTCGGTCGAGGTCGCTCGCCCCCCGGGCCACCGACGCCTGCCCGGTGAGGACCCGATGGACGGCCAACAGGTGGTTCCCCTCGGGATGCGACATCGACCGGACCACCGCCAGCTTCTTCGCCCGGGCGGCCAGGCCCGGCAGGTGCTCGCAGAACTGGACCCCCGGCACGGCGGTGTCGATCGGCTTGAACTCGCCCCGGATGCCGTCGGGAGCCTCCGGCTTCATGTCGAACGAGTCGTGCTGGCCGATCCCCCCGCTGAGCAGGATCACGATCACCGACTTGGCCCGGCCCGCCGTCGCCCCGGCCGTCGCCGCCGCCGCCCCCCGGGCCGCCAGGAGCTTCGGCAAGGCCAGCCCCACCAGCCCCGAATATCCGACCTGGAGGAACGCCCGCCGGGTCGTCGCCATTCCGCCCATTCCGTCCGGGTGAGGCCGGGACATGATGCGTCTCCCTGACTGGGTGCGATCCGGCGGGGTGCGAGGCCAGGCTTTGGAGTTTAACATTTGCCCGGCGGAGGTCCAGGGGCGACCCCCCGGGCCGGCCGCCGCCCCCGAAGGAGCCCCGGCCGGGTTGCCCGGACGCCACGTCGGGCCGGAAGATCCTGGACGGGGCCCGTCGGCTTGATTAGAGTTGAGCGGCGTGAGAGCCGAAGGGCCGCAAGTACACGGCGGCCGTCATGTTGGAGTGATGCGTTTTTTATGGTAATGCTGCAAACGGCCGATGAAGAGCATCATGTCCAGATCCGATCCGACGGCAAGAGGTCGCCGATCGACCTGCTCGAGCTCCTCCAGAGCCGCGACCTGCTGCTGAACCTGGCGATCCGCGACATCAAGGTCCGCTACAAGCAGACGGCGCTGGGCATCGTCTGGGTGGTGCTCCAGCCGCTGCTGACCTCGCTGATCTTCGCGTTCATCTTCGGCGTGCTCGCCCGGATGCCGAGCGAGGGCGTCCCGTACATCCTCTTCGCGTTCGCCGGGCTGATGGCCTGGAACCTGTTCTCGCAGACGGTGTCGAAGGCCAGCAGCTCGCTGATCAGCAACGCCCACATGGTCTCGAAGGTGTATTTCCCCAGGCTGATCCTGCCGCTGTCCTCGGCCGCGTCGGCGCTGGTCGATTTCGCCGTCACGCTGGCGATGCTGTTCGTACTCCTGGCGGTCTATCGGGTCTGGCCCGGGCCGGCGTTGCTCCTGCTGCCGGTCTGGGTGGCGATCCTGGTGGTGATGGCCCTGGGGATCGGCCTGCTCGCCGGGGCGTTGATGGTCAAGTATCGCGACATCAACCACATCATCCCCACCTTCCTCCAGCTAGGCTTCTACGTGAGCCCGGTGGCCTGGACGACCTTGATCGTGCCCGCGAAATACCGCTGGGTGTTCCAGATCAACCCGCTCACCGGGCTGCTCGACGCGTTCCGCTGGTCGCTCCTGGGCGAGGGCTCGCTCTCGGCGTGGCAGTTGGCCTATTCGACGGCGACGGCCGCCCTGATCTTCTGGGCCGGCGCGGTCGTCTTCAAGCAACAGGAGCGCGAGTTCGCCGATGTCATCTAACGACCTCGCCATCTCGGTCCGGGGGCTGGGCAAGAAGTACACCATCGCCCACAACAGGACCCGCCCGGATTCCCTCCGGGAGGCGATCGTCCACCGGCTCAGGCATCCCTTCGGCGAAGAACGCCAGGAGAAGGAAGCCTTCTGGGCCTTGCGGGACATCAACTTCGATGTCCGCAGGGGGGAGATCCTCGGGATCATCGGCCGCAACGGCGCCGGCAAGAGCACCTTGCTCAAGATCCTCTCGCGGATCGTCGTCCCGACGACCGGATCCATCGACGTGAATGGCCTGATGGCGAGTTTGCTGGAGGTCGGGACCGGCTTCCACCCCGAGCTCACCGGCCGCGAGAACATCTTCCTCAACGGCTCGATCCTGGGGATGAGCCGCCGGGACATCGCCCGCAAATTTGACGAGATCGTCGCCTTCGCCGAGATCGAGAAGTTCCTCGACACTCCGGTGAAGCGCTACTCATCGGGGATGTACGTCCGGCTGGCCTTCTCGGTCGCGGCCCACCTCGATTCCTCGATCCTGATCATCGACGAGGTCCTAGCCGTCGGCGATACCTCGTTCCAGCAGAAGTGCCTGGGGAAGGTGAAGAACCTGACCGGTAGCGGAGACCGCACCGTGCTGTTCGTCAGCCACAACTTGACAACCGTCCGCTCGCTCTGCGATCGGGTCATCTGGCTGAAGGCGGGCGAGATCGTCTCGGATGGGCCGGCCGGCCTGGCGATCGAAGGGTTCCTCGCCCAGGATATGGGAGGCAGCCTGAATGTCTTCGACATCGAGAAGACCGAACGCGAGGTGGTCAAGGAAACCCCGATCCGGCTCCTCAAGGTCACATTCAACGGCGGGGAGCCGGCCCGCCACGGGGAGCCGCTGACGATCGAGATCGATTATCGTTCGAGCCGGGCCGTCGAGGGCGTCGCATTCGGCGTGACGTTCGCCAGCCCCGAAGGCGGGCGGGTCATGTGCATCGATTCCGACATCCCCGGCGGGAACCGGGTCGACGTCCCGGACCGGGTCACGGGCCGAGTCACCCTCTCCGTGCCGGAGAATCTCCTCCAGCCGTCGCGGTATGGGATCGGGGTGATCGCGCGATCGGGCGATAACCATGCCATCGATTACCTGCCTTACTTCGCCCAGATCGAGATCCCCGAGGGGGACCGGACCCCGACGGTCCTCGTCGGCCGGAGCGAGTCGGGCTGCGTCCGCCTGCCCTCGGAGTCAAACCACGTCATCTTTAGCCCGGAGATGAATGTGCCCTCGAATATTCAAAGCGTGCAGCTCTGAGCGTGCCGATCCCCCTTTCCCCCCGCCTCGTCAATTTTCCGCAACTCCATCAATCCTCCGGAGAGGTGAACTCTCCGGGCTGGCCCCGATCATCGATGAACAGCCCATGATCTCAAAAACCCACCCGATCGGCCCGCTGAAACGCCTCTGGTACGGCCTGTTTCGCCTCGGCTCCAAGAGGTTCAGGGCGAACAATGACCTGTTCTATGACGCCTACGAGGTTCGGGCCGGCTGGGAGTCGGGCCTGGGCAATGGCGCTCAGCTCCTGTACTCGATGGTCCGACTGATCCAGCCGGAGGTGGTCGTCGAGATCGGCAGCGCCCGGGGGAAGAGCACCTGCTGCCTGGCCCTGGCTTGCAAGGACAACGGACGCGGTAAGGTGTACGCCATCGATCCGCATATGAAAAATCCCTGGAGCGATCACCAGACCACCGGCGATAACCTCGAGTTCCTGCTCGGCAAGGTGAAGGCATATGGCCTGCAGGACCAAGTCGAGGTGATTCGCGCCATCTCCCCCGACGCCGCCAAGGGATGGAATCGCCCGATCGACCTGATCTTCATCGACGGCGACCATACTTACGAGGGCGTCAAGGCCGACTTCGAACTCTTCCAGCCCTTCTTCTCCGAAAAAGCACTCGTCGTCTTCCACGACACGACCTGGAACTACTCGGATTGGGAGAAGACCAGGGCGGAGCAGCAACGGTCCGAAGAAATGGGGGTGCCGATTTTCATGGATGAGCTGCGCAAAGCGGGCTATCAATCGATCACATTCAATTATGGCCCTGGGATTACGATCTTCGATCCGCGCGTCGGCGGCCACGACTTCCTGGCGGGCAAGGGCTGGCCGGCCATGCAAAACAACCAACGATGACCGTTCCAAATCCTCCCTCGGCTCGATGCTCGACGCCGTCATCGGGCGGGGCGGGCCGCCCAAGCCGACCCGATCCTGGATGATCGCAAATTGGCTGGCGACGATCGCCCGGATGCAGCGCATCCAGTGCGCCTCGATCGCGGTGCGTCGCGACGTCTACGAGCGCCTGGGGGGCTATCGCTCGGACCTGAAGATGGCCCTCGACTGGGAGATGTGGGTCCGGATCGCGGCCAGCTATCCGGTCTGGTTCGAGCCCCAACCGCTCGCCTGCTGGCGGGTCCACGACGAGAACGAGTCGAGCCGCTTGGGCCGAGAGGGCGCCGACGTCCCCGACATGCACAGGGCCGTCGCGATCATCGAGGATTACCTGCCCGCCTCGTACCGGGGGACGGTCGGGAGGTCCATGCTGATGGAATACCGCGACGAGGCGATCTGGCAGGTGAATCGGCGGATGCAGGCCGGGGACTGGCGGGCCGGGCTCGAGCATTACGCCCGGGCGTGCGAGTGCGACCCGACGCTCCGGCATGGCCGGCCCCGCCGGGATTTCTGGAAATGGGTCGTGAAGCTGCGGCTTCGGGAGTCGCTCTTCGGCCCGAAGCCTCGGGGCGAGGCGGCGGCCAACTCGTGATGCTCGACGAGCCATCCGACCTCCAAGGAGCCGGGCCGGGATCGCCACGATCCGTCGCCGATGTCGCGTCGCGGCAACCCGGCCCGGCTCGGGAAGGCGACCCTCGGAGTGATCGATGGTCTCGCGGGATGAAGTCGGCAAACCAGGGCGGAGGGGCTGAATTGCTTGGACCGGGCGGGGAGAGTTCATCGTTGACCATCAAGCGCGGAAGCCAGCCGACCAGGCCGCTGCGCCTCCTCTTCGTCGCGACGAATCTGCCGATGCCCGACCAGTACGGGGGCGACCTCCGGCTTTTCGCCCTCGTGTGCCGGCTGGCCCGGAAGCACCTCGTCACGTTCTACCCTTACAGCGAGCTGGGATCGCCGGCCGACGCCGCCCGTTATCGCTCGATGCTGACGGAGGACGGGGTCCAGGTCCGCCCGCCCGGCTGGCTGCCCGGCCTGGAACGCGTCCTCCTCGAGCAGACTTTCGACGCCGTCGTCTTCGAGTTCTGGCACAACGCCGAGCTGGGGGCGGGCCTCGTCGATCGATACCAGCCCTGGGCCCGGACCATCGTCGACACGGTCGACATCCACTTTCGCCGCGAGGAGGCCGCCCTGAAGCTGGGCATCTCCGACGCCGCCACCGTCGAGGCCAACAAGCGGCGCGAGCTTGCGACCTGCGAGAAGGCCCACGCCGTGATCTGCGTCTCGGTGGAGGATGGCGGCATCCTCGAATCGGAGAGCAAGATCGGCCGCTGGTTCGTCATTCCGCTGATCGTCCCGTTCCGCGACAGGTCGGTCCGGGAACGCGGTCCGGAGTTGCTCTTCCTGGGCGGGTTCGGATTCCCCCCGAATCGCGACGGCATCCTCTGGTTCGCGAACGAGGTCTGGCCCCAAATCCACGCCAGCCGCCCGGACGCGAGCCTGACGGTCGTCGGCAGCAACGTCACCGCGGAGGTGGCCGCCCTGTCCGAACGCGCCGGGATCGAGGTGGTCGGGTACGTCCCGGATGTCGCCCCCTACTTCGACCGCGCCGCGATGATGGTCGCCCCGCTGCTCTACGGCGCGGGGGTCAAGACCAAGGTGGTCGAGGCGATGGCGGCGAGCCTGCCCGTAGTGACGACCCCGGTGGGCGCGCAAGGGCTGGAGGTGGTCTCCGGCGAACACCTGATGATCGCCGATGACGGCGAGACCTTCGCCCGCCACGTCGTCGACCTGCTGGGCGAACCCGAGCGGGCCGGCCGGATCGGCCGGGCCGGGCGCGAGTACGTCGCCGCGACGGTCTCGCCCGAGGTCATCGAGGCGAGGATGGGGTCGGTCCTCGACGCGGTGGTCGACCGGGGTCGCCCGGCCGTCCCCCCCCTCGGCTGGGTCGTCCGCTCCGCCGCCGCGAAGGCCCGGCGGGCGAGGGCGAGGCTCAACCTGGGCCGATTGTTCCGGAAGACCGCGGCGCGGACCTGAGAGGAGGGGTCCTCCCGCCCTCCCGCCCCGGGGCGCGTGCCCGGCGGCGATCGCGGGACCGCGACCGCCGGGAAGATCGAAGTCGAGGCCCAAGGCCGATCCCACGTTGAGAGGTGAGCGACAAGCGATGGACATCGAGGCGACCCCACCGACCCGACAGGGCGACCCCCGCCTGATCGCCTTCTACCTGCCGCAATTCCACCCGATCGCCGAGAACGACGAGTGGTGGGGCAAGGGCTTCACCGAGTGGGCCAACGTCGTCAAGGCCCGCTCGCTCTTCCCCGGGCATCACCAGCCCCACCTCCCGGCCGACCTCGGCTTCTACGACCTCCGCCTGCCGGAGGCCCGGGTCGAGCAGGCCAAGCTCGCCCGCCGGTACGGGGTCCACGGGTTCTGCTACTACCACTACTGGTTCCACGGCCGGAGGCTCCTGGAGCGGCCCTTCGAGGAGGTGCTCCGCTCGGGCGAGCCCGACCTCCCGTTCTGCCTCTGCTGGGCCAACGAGCACTGGTCCAGGCGGTGGGACGGGCTCGACCGCGAGGTGCTCATGCCGCAGTCCTACTCCGACGAGGACGACCGCGAGCACATCCGCTGGCTCGCCGGCGCCTTCGCCGACCGGCGATACATCCGGGTCGACGGCAAGCCCCTGTTCCTGATCTACCGGACCTCGCAGCTGGCCAACCCGGCCCGGACCGCCGAGACCTGGCGCGAGGAGGCGACCCGGCTCGGCATCGGCGAGATCTTCCTCTGCCGGGTCGAGTCGGCCGGCGAGGAGGCCGAGGTCGCGCCGGGGGCCTACGGGTTCGACGCCGCCGTGGAGTTCTCGCCCCGATGGAGCGAGCTCGGCGACCGCGTCAACTTCCACGGCCGGCGGTGGCGCTGGGCCCGGAGGCTCGGCGTGGCCAACGAAGCCTTCTCCCGCCACAACGTCTTCGAGTACCAGACGGTCGCCGCGCTCGCGATGGCCCGATCCCTGCCCGACTACGAGCTGTTCCGCTGCGTCACCCCGATGTGGGACAACAGCGCCCGGAGGAACGCGGGCGCGATGATCTTGCGGGGCTCGACGCCCGACCTGTATCAACGCTGGCTCGAATCGGCCCTGGAGCAGGCCAGGCAACGCCCCCCGGAACATCGCCTGGTCTTCATCAACGCCTGGAACGAGTGGGCCGAGGGCAACCACCTCGAACCCTCCGCCAAGGACGGCCACGCCTACCTGGAGGCGACCCGGCGGGCCCTGGCCGGCGCCTTGATCTGATCGGTCCCGGGCCGGCTCAGCGTCGGCCCGAGGGGCCGGCCGCCCCCCGGGTGGTGACGACCAGGGGGTAAGGGTCGTAGTCCCATTCTTCGCGGCAGGGATGGCCGGGGGTGTACTCGGCGGCGAGCCAGCGGCGGAAGCGGTCTGGTGTGTGGGGGGCGGCCTGGGCCTGGAGCCAGGCGCGGTAGGCTTCGAGGTGGTGGTGGGTGACGACTCCGTCGCCGAGGCCGGCGTAGAGGTGGCGGAGGGTGAACTGCCCCTCGGCGTCGACCAGGGTCGAGCCGGGCCGGAGCAGCTCGGCGAAGGCGGACACCATGCCGGTCCGCTCGGAGCCGTGGAAGCAGTGGACGAGCAGGGGGCGCTCGGCCGTCTCCAGGACTTCGAGCAGGGCCCTGGCCTGGCCTCGGGACATCCACTCGCACGAGGACAGCGCGATGTCGACCTGGGTCGCGCCGGCGGCCAGGGTGGCGGCCCGCTCGGCTCGATACCAGGGGGACTCGGGGTGCGACCCCCTGAGGTTGAGGACGGTCCGGATCTCGTGGGCGTCGAGGGCCCGGGCCAGGGCCCCCGGCGTCATCTGGCCGGAGCGGTACAGGTCAGCCGGCCGGACGGTCCCGAAGTTGTCCCAGAGCAGGAGGAGCCAGGCCGCCGGGCCTCCCGCCAGGGCCAGGGCCAGCAGGAGGAGCCGCCGGCTCCGGCGGTTCGGCAGGCGCAAGCGGGGCATGGGCGGCGTCCTGGGGGTTCACGCTCCGGGCCGAGGCAAAGGCCTCGATCTGTCGGCGATCGGCGAGGTCGGAAGGGGCGGCGGGCCGGGCCCAGGGCAGGGCGGCGACCTCGAGCCAGGCCCGCTCGGCCGACCAGCCGTCGTGCTCGATCCGGTACGCCGCCTGCACCTGGCTCGACCGGTGGTGGCCGGCGATGCAGTGGTAGAAGACCGGCTGGAGCTTCGGGTCGGCGATCAGGCTCGCCGCCCTGGCCATCTCGGCGACGCTGGCATACGACCCCTTGATCGGCACGAATACCCACGCCACGCCGGCCTCGCGGATGACCCGGGCCTGGTCGACGTATTTGGGGTCGTCCTCGTTGATCGCCGAGAGGGTGACGATGGTCTTGATGTGCTCGCGGGCGAGGATGCGCCGGAGCGGCCCCGGGCGCTGCCAGGCCCCCCGGTAGATCTTGCCGGGCTCGACGACGGCGAATCGCTTCTCGATCAACTCGTCGCGCCACTGCCAGGCGACGTAGCCCGCCAAAGGGGCACCGACCGCCCCGACCGCGATCTTCAACCAGGTCCGACGCCGCACCCGCCACGCTCCCTTCGGCTTCGCCGCCCGTGATCCGGGCGGATTTTAGTCGAGCGGTCGCACCGAGCAACCCCAACCCACGGCGACGATCGCCGGCGGTCGCCCGCCTTTGGTTAAAATGTCGGCTCGCCCCGCTTGAGAATCCGGGAGATTTCGGGATGGGTCGCGGCGGTCCGGTGCATGTCCCTGGGTGTCGGGGGACGACGGCGGAGGGGGGCGGTCGATGAAGCTGGGCGGCTTGGGGATGGCGGGGCGAGGGCTCCGGGCCTTGTTCGACGGCGGGGCGACGGCCGGCCTGAGCGATCGCCAGTTGCTCGCCCGGTTCGCGGAGGGCGGGGGGGACGGGGCGGCGGCGGAGGGGGCGTTCGAGGCGCTCATGGCCCGGCATGGGCCGATGGTCTGGGGCACCTGCCGGCGGATCTTGCGCGACCCGCACGCCGCCGAGGACGCCTTCCAGGCCACCTTCCTGATCCTGGTCCGCAAGGCCGGGTCGATCCGGGTCGAGGACTCCTTGGGCCGCTGGCTCCACGGCGTCGGCGTCCGGGTCGCCACCCGGGCCAGGCTCGCCGGGGCCCGCGACCGGCCGGGCCCCCTCGGGGCGATCGACCCGGCCGGCCCGAGCCCCCCCGAGGCCGAGGCGTTCGACCTCCGAGGCGTCGTCGACGAGGAGGTCGACCGGCTCCCGGCGGCCTACCGGTCGGTGGTGGTGCTCTGCCACCTCGAAGGCCTGACCCGCGAGCGGGCGGCGGCCCGTCTGGGCTGCCCGGTCGGCACCGTCAACAGCCGCCTGTCCCGCGCCGGGGCGATGCTCAAGGGCCGCCTGGCCCGCCGAGGGCTGGCCCCGGCCTCGACCGCCCTGGCGACTTGGCTCGGCTCGACCGAGGGGGCCGCCGCCTCCTCGGGCCCGGTCCCGTCCGGCCTCTCGAAGGCAACGCTGGCCCTGGCCACCCGGCTTGCCCCCGGCGGGCCGCTCGCTGGGGTGGTCCCGGCGAGCGTCGCCGTGCTGGTTAAAGGCTATTTGCGAGGGAAATCGCTCATGATGTTGATCCCCGCGACGATCGTCTCCGCCGCGCTGGCCGGATGGGCGGCCTCCGGATTCGCCCCGAAGGCCGAGCCCGGCCCGGAGCCCGGGGCCGCCGCCAAGGCCGTCGGACCCGCCCAGGCACCCGCCGCACCGATCCCCCCGCCCAACCTGGCCCAGCAAGTCAAGCTGACCCGGGCCGAGTGGGCCGCCTCGCGGGCCGCCTATCAGGCCCGGGTCGCCCAGGCCAAGACCGAGGCCGAGCGAGAGGCGGCTTACGCAACAAGCACCGACGACCTCGTCCCCTTCGCCGGTCGGTTCCTGCTGCTGGCCCAGGCCGACGTCAAGTCGCCGGCCGCTCGCGACGCCCTGCTCTGGTTCTGCGAGCAGTTGTGGGTCGGGGACGGGATGGACCGGTGGGGCTCGTTGCGCGAGCGGGCCCTGGACCTGCTGGCCCAGCACCACTTCGACTCGCCCGAGGTCGCCCTCGCCGGCCTGAGGCTCTACTACGCCCCTTCGCCCGCCCGCGAGCGGTTCGTCCGGGCGATGTACGACCGGGCCAAGGACCGGAAGGCCAAGGGCTACGCCACCCTGGCCCTGGCCTTGTACCGCCAGAGGGTGTCCGAAGGACGCCGGGGCCGGAAGCTCGAAGCGCGGCCCCACTATTTCGACAAGAAGGGGAACATCCAGTACTTCGACCCCGAGGTGGAGGCCGCGATCCGGGCCGAGCGCGAGCGTGACCCCGTCCCCCCCCGCCTCGAAGCCGTCGGCCTGTACGAGGAAGCGATCCGCGACTATGGCGACGTCACCTACAAGCTGGGCCTGGAGACCGTGACCATCGCCGGGGTCGCCCAGGAGAAACTCGATGCGTTCCTCAACCTGGCCCTCGGCCAGCCGGCCCGCGAGGTCGAAGGGGCGGACCTCGACGGCAAGCCTTTGAAGCTGGCCGACTACCGGGGCAAGGTGGTCGCGCTGGTCTTCTGGGCCTCGTGGTGCCCCCCTTGCGTGGCCGAGGTCCCGCTCGCGAAGGCCCTGGCCGGGCGGTACAAGGGCAAGCCGTTCGCCCTGCTCGGGGTGAACTGCGACGAGGACCCCGAGGCGGCCCGCAAGGCGGCCCGCGACCTCGGGGTCGACTGGCCGAGCTGGCGCGACGGGTCGAAGATCAAGGGGCCTTGCCTGATCGACATGGGGCCGGTCGCCTCGCGCTACCACGTCGAGCGGCTGCCCGCCGTCTTCCTGGTCGACGCCCAGGGGGCGATCCGGGCCAAGGCCCGAGGCCTCGACGGGATCGACAAGCAGGTCGACGACCTCCTCAAGCAGGCCGAGGGCCCCCCGCCCTCGAAGCCGCCCGCCCCTTGATCGATCGAGATCCGGAGGGATTCGGAGATGGCGCAAGCCCCGGGGGCGACGAAGACCCCATGTCCGTCCGCCACCACGTCCGGGGCTTCCCGACCGTCGTCGTGATCGACGCCAAGGGGAATCTCCGGGACCAGAGCATGATCATGGGCGACGAACTCGACAAGCCCCTCGAAGGGCTCGTCGCCGAGGCCGAGGCCGCTCGCCCTTGATCGACTCGCCGGGCGACCGGGGGGGGCTCGCCGGAACAGGTCCTGATGATTGCCGGCAAGACACCTCGGATTGTCGGTGGGATCGTTCCAATTGGTAGACTTTGCCGGGATTTGGGGTAAATTTGATTGTTTTTGCGAAATAAAGCGATTAGTTTGCCTGTGTCACACCCACCGTCGAAGGTGGATCACCTCGCCTGAAGCACGGGCCTGGGCGACGACCTCTCCCCGGGTCGCGCCCGATCGTCCCGCGGCCCGGGCCCGTCGCACGCCCTGCCCGAGGCACTCGGCCCACGTGGCCTGGGTCCTCCCCGCGCCCTCGCACCCGGGACGCCAGCCCACCGGCCATTCACGGCTCCACGTACGAACGCCCGCCCCGTCGCACGTCTTTCCTTGGAATCTTCGGAGCCCGCGCCCATGATCCGCTCGCGTCGACCCGCCCGAGAATCCTCCGGCTTCACCCTGATCGAACTCCTGGTCGTCATCGCCATCATCGCCGTGCTGATCGCGCTGCTGCTGCCCGCCGTGCAGGCGGCGCGCGAGGCGGCCCGCCGCTCGCAGTGCGTCAACAACCTCAAGCAGATGGGCCTGGCCTGCGCCAACTACGAGAGCTCCAACGGCACCTTCCCCGTCGGCATCATCAATTTCGGCCCCCAGGACGCCGCGGTCGTCTGCCCGGCCAACACCGGCCGGGGGCACACGATGTTCACCCTGATCCTGCCCCAGATGGAGCAGAGCGCGATCTACAACGCGATCAACTTCTCGCTCCCCGCGGCGGACTCCGGCGGGGCCCAGTACTTCGGCGTCGACCCCGGCCCGGCGCAGTCCACGGCGCTCAGCTCGATCGTCGGCGCCTATCTCTGCCCCTCCGACTCGCGGCGGACCCCCGGCACCGGCCGCGCCGCCGACATCGCCGAAGGGGGCTACTCCGCCTGCTCCTATGCCGCCAGCTTCGGCACCTGGGACGTCTGGCACTGGTTCAACGGGTGCGGCACCTATCCGTTCATGATCCAGGGCGACGGGGCCTTCGCCTATGACGAGTCGTATCGGATCTCGGACTTTAACGACGGGACCAGCAACACCCTGTTCATCGGCGAGATGTCGCGGTTCCTCAACGACCCCGACACCTTCTTCAACTTCTGGACCCGGGGCGGCTACTTCGGCGCCCGCTCGCCGCTCACGCCCGGCGTGACCCGGCCGCAGGCGGCGGCCTCGACCGCCCCGATGCTCAACGCCAAGCTGGCGATCCCCGACGTGACCCCCACCTACCAGGGCGGCCCCAACGGGGTCGACGGCTGGATGTGGGCCCCGCTCGGCTCGCAGACCATCAACATGGGCCAGTACGGCTTCCGGAGCCTCCACCCCGGCGGCGCCAACTTCGTCTTCGGCGACGGCTCGGTCCGCTTCATCAAGCAGACCATCGACATGGGCAACGTCGCCGGCCTGACCTATTCCAGCGGCACCAGCCAGGGGGCCAGGATCGGCACCTACCGCGCCCTCAGCACCCGCGGCGGCGGCGAAGTCATCAGCGCCGACTCGCTCTGATCGGGCCCGAATCGGCCCGCGACCCGCAACCCGCCGGACCTCCGCCGGTTGGCCGGCCCGGACCGCCGGCCCATCGGCCCGAATCCACCATCGACCCCGCCCGAGGACCCCAATGACCCGGAACTTCGCCCTCTCGCTGCTCGTCGCCTCGGCGGTCGCCCTCCAGGGGTGCACCGACACGTCGGGCATGCCGACCGTCCCCCCGCCCCCTCCCGAAGGGTCGATCAAGCCCGCCCCCCCGACCGGCGCCCTGCCCGAAGGCTTCATGAAGAACAAG
>JAABUQ010001845.1_pt1 | contig 43878 bp, 45 predicted proteins | sample 5560001 | NCBI WGS metagenome assembly JAABUQ01 (sample SAMN10711888, study PRJNA513371) | rock metagenome | isolation source: Antarctica rocks | place: Antarctica: Victoria Land, Finger Mt nord | collected 2015-12-18 | reverse complement strand
ATAAAATAGAGGCAACATTATCATTAGCTAGGTCTTGTTGACAAAGCTAGACCTATCTTTTTTTATCTTTACTAGCTTAAACCCTTATCCTGCAACTGCTTCAGGTTAGATTGTCGCCCTGCCAGGCCCTGACAAAACCTTTTTAACTTCCTCTTTCATTTCCAAGACTGCTTGGTCTTCTAGATTAGGCGGCTCTTTTAGAGGATAAGGAATTAGGGGGTCACGGTTGGCGATCGCTTGAGCAGGATAGTAATGCTGTTGATCTTGCCCTTTACCATCTGGAAGCTTGACAGCGTCAAACAACAGACGTAGCCAGTTGGGAATTTTGCTTTCAGGCCAAGATAAGATTTTCTTCGCTCGTCTAATAACTTCTAAATTTGAGTCTGCTGCAGGTCGACATCCACTCGGTAAACTAGCACCTGCCCACTCTGCCAAAACTGATGTAGCTTGCTGTATCACCTCTAGAGCAACTTGAAAACTTGTCATCGAAAATCGGGGTTTGTAAGGGGAAATCTGGATACCCCTGTCATTCATGCATGAGGAGGAAGATTTCCCCTTACATAAACAATTGCCCAACAGGGCATCCTTGTTAAGGGATCAGGGTAAGCGCATCTAATTTTGTAGTTAAAGTTACAGATTTTTTGTCCAATTATAGTGCAGCAGAGACATTTAAGTATTAAAGATGTTAAGTAGTACGCTATAAGTAAAGCGTCTATTTTAACTTAACTGAAAAGTGCGGAATTCCCCGTCCTCGCTCGAAGCCACGGGCGGGGGACGCCAATAATGCGGGAGGCATAGCCCAACGGGCAATCGCAGTCCCCTACGGAGGGAAACCCTCCTTCTTTCTCTGTCTCACCACACCGCATTTTGGCTCATGGATAGCACCGGAGATGAGCTCACGCGTATCTCCAATTCCTCCAGGGGTTATGGTATAATAAATAGCAAGAAGATGAGTAACGCATGGCTACTAGAAGACAGACATTTCGACTTTACCCAAACAAAGAACAAGAGAATAAATTGTTTGAGGCACGCCGGAACCATGCCTATCTTTACAATGCTTGTGTTGCTCATCGCGTTATGAATGGAAAGCAAACAAAAAATCTATCTCTTATTTTGACCAGCAAAATTGTTTACCTGCTTTCAAGCAAAGAATGGGTTGAGCTTGCTTACATGCATTCACAATCGCTGCAAGCTACTGTAAAACGTGTTGATTTAGCCTATGGTTCATTCTTCCAGGATCTGCGCGGAAAACCCAGATTCAAGCGGAGTGTCGGCGGGGGAAGCAACCCGACCGCCGAACCTCCTTATCAATTCGTAATTATTCGGGGTGGGCTTACCCTGCCTTATCTGGCTGGAAAGTCAGCAGTAGTGGTAAACATGGGGCAGTCACCCTAAACGATTTAGGCATCACTCTCAGAATGCGTGGGCACTTCTTACAGTGGGGTAGTCCTTCTACTCTGACCATTGTTTACAAGCCTAGTAAAAACCAGTGGTTTGCATCTATAACTGTAGATGTTCTAACCGTTGAAGCTAAGCCTGGTTCCAAGTCTGACAATAGTTATGAGTCAATTGTAGCTTTTGACTTGGGTACAGAAACTGCACTAACTCTTTATAACGGGGAGAAATTCACCGAACTAGAAAACCCAAGATTCACAAAAAAGTCAGAAGTTAAGATCAGGCAAAAATCTAAAGCTTTGCGGCGTAAGCGTGCGCCAAACAGGAAGAAGAAAATAAAAGCTTCTAGGCGCTGGAAGAAAACTAAAAAACTAGTTTCTAACCTTCAAAGCAAAGTTGCTGACCAGCGTAAAGATGCGAATGTTTTCGGGGGGAATCCTCCCCCCGAAACACTTCGCTGGTAGCACAAGGTTACATCAGATATTGCTAGTCGTCATGACATCGGTGTAACAGAACAGTTAAGTACCAAGAATATGGTACGAAAAGCCAGGGTAGGCAGTAAGCGTAAGAAGCAAAAAGCTGGACTAAATAAGTCGATTCTATCTGTAGGTTTTGGGTCACTCAATAAGATGATTGCTTACAAAATTGAACAGAAAGGCGGTTTGATGTTAGTGCTACCTACCAAACAAATCAAACCATCACAGCGATGCCCTAAGTGCGGAAAAATCCACAAAACTTGGGCAGAGTTGTCAAACCGCTACCATATTTGTGACGGGTGCGGATTTGAAACTCCTCGTGATCGGGGCTCTGTGATGGTTATGTACAACGTTGCAACTAATCAGCAACCGGGGCTTGGAATGAGCCTCGTAGACTGCGGATGTTCTAGCTCTACTAATTCGACCAAAAAGCGCAAGCATACTGGATCGATGAAGCAACTAGGGCAGATGAAGCGTCAAAAGCCTAACCCTGTGATTGATGGTGGGAAATTAGAAACCCCATCCAAAGCGCAAGGGTGGGGTAGTTCATATCTGTGAGCTATCAAGAGGCAGAGCTACTGATTAGGAAACATACCCTACAGCAACAGCCCCAGCAGAAGTTATTAAAAGTATTGCAGTCCCGCTCTTCTCAGAATGCCTACTACCATGCCCACTACCGAGAAGATGATACAAATGTGAGACAGCGTCTGCGGGCTTGGAGACCAAAATGCGAAATTCTGTTGCCCTGGGAATTGCGGCAGAGCATTGCTGAAGAAGTAGAAATAGAATTCCAGCTTTACAGAAATTGAGGTTGCCATAAAATCAATGAATGCACCGAGATTAACCACTCAATTTGAAGCCGCCCTAGTGTACGCCACTCGTCTGCACTCCCACCAGACTCGTAAGATACGGCAAATACCCTACATCGCTCACTTGTTGAGTGTGGCAGCTTTAGTACTGGAAGCTGGAGGGGATGAAGATGAAGCGATCGCTGCTCTTTTACATGATGCAGTAGAAGACCAGGGTGGAATACCCACTCGCAATGAAATTCACCAACGCTTTGGGGATAGGGTAGTGGCAATTGTTAATGGCTGCACTGAATTTGATACTCTACCCAAGCCTTCATGGCAGGAGCGTAAGACCAGATATCTTGAAAACTTGCGCCATGCCTCCCCAGCAGTACGGCGGGTATCCCTCGCTGATAAGTTACATAATGCCCGGTCGCTATTGGCTGAATGGCGACAAAAGGGAGATACCATTTGGACCCAGTTCACTAAAGGCAAAGAGGGGACATTGTGGTTTTACAGATCATTAATACAGGTATACCGTGAGACAGGTTCTGACTTTATGACAGAGGAGCTAGACCGAGTTGTCTCAGAGTTGTGCCAGGATAAAAAACTCTACTACACACCGGAAGAATATTTAGAACTAGAGGATGCGGCAGAATATAAAAGCGAATACCGGGATGGAAACATCGTACCCATGACAGGGGAAACAACAAATCATAATAAAATTGCAGGCAACTTTTGTGCCAACTTGAAGTTTGCTTTAAAAAGGCAAAATTACGATGTTTATATAGGGAATGTCCGTTTATGGATACCCCGTCATCGCCAGTACACCTATCCCGATGTAATGGTTATTCAGGGAGAACCCGTCTATACGGGAACGAGTACGACTACTGTCATGAATCCGCTGCTGATTGTTGAAGTTCTATCTAAATCTACCAAGAATTACGATCAAGGAGATAAGTTTCTGTATTATCGGTCAATTCCTGAGTTGAAGGAATATATTTTAATAGACCAAGAGCAATATCATGTGATCCAACATACTAAAACACCTGAAGGGAAATGGCTGTTAACTGAATATGAATCACAAGAGGCATTACTAGCACTCAAATCCATAAATTTTAAAATTGCTTTCAGCGACCTTTACGAGCGAGTGGATTTTGCAGAAAGTGAGGACTAAAAATTTTTCACTGCCCCCGCTAACTCTTCGGGCAGCGGCTAGAGGCGGCGAATATTAGGTAGGATCTCCGTTATGCCCATTGCGCTGCTGGCTAAAGAGATAATTTAGAATTCGTTGATTCTCAGCATGAACCGTGTCCAAGTGCTCCAAAGTTGCCACAATCATTTTGCGATCTGCCTCAGCATCAGCCCTCAACTCTGCTCTTTCTTGAATCGCTTGATCCATCTTGGCAGTTAATGTCGCGATCGCCTGACTGTTTTTTGCAGTTTGAAGCTCGGTTCTTTCTAAAGACGCCTCGATTCTATCTAATCGATTATCGCTGTTGGTCATTTTTCTGGATTTGCGTTATCTGTCATTGTACCATGTAAACATGGATACTGAGAGGCTTCTTGCTTCTTGATCCGTTCCAGCTTCTCGGTAATTGCTTCCCTGATCCATGGAGCGATCGCATCACCGGCGTATTTTCTAAGTTTCATTTCCAGGCTTGGTGGCAGGCGAATGGCAATTGGCCTACTAACTACTGGCTCCGAGGTTGAAATAAACTTTCCAGATTCTGTGTCTCGATTTCTCATGAAATTATGCTAGCCCATGATTACGTGGCAAAACAATGCTCTGCTCAGGGACGCGAGCGGAAAAGGGGAATACTAAGCTTGTCCCCCACCCCCACTCCCTTGATGCAACCCTTGGGAGAGATTCGTTTGGTTGATGTTAATCGAGAGCTAGTCAAGCAACTATTGAAGTGGAAAGCCGCCGATATTTGGGAGCAAATGTCGACGGTGAAGCTGCACTTGGCAGACTCGTAAATTCATCTAGGGCAAACCGCGTTTGTTTTCTGCTGCGAGAACACTGAGGTTTATCTAATCACTGCTAAGTATCGTGGACAACCCACCTGCTCCACTGCAAGTCATTGGTTTAATATAGGCATCAAGAGACATAGGATCAAGAGACAGCCACTAGGTACTGACTCAGAAAGTAACCAACGTGATTCGGCTCCGATTTTACAAGCGGTAGCTGATCGCTCGTAGAAACTACGACTCAAGCGAGGCTCTGAAATTATTTCTGAGTGATCATGCCGTAAAAGATTGTCCTAATCCCAAAGCTGCGAGACTTTTCCGGTAAGTGATGGAGCTTTTATCTGCTGCAATATGAACTTCATCTTGAAGCTGAAGCGGCAGAGCTTCAGGATACTGTTCTTCCACGATCGCCTTATCCTCCCCAAACACCTGATGATTGAAGTCAAGCGTATCTTGCAGCGGTGCGTCCTGATCAAAATTGCGGCAGATCGGCACAAACAGCCGAGTCTTGCGAGCCGAAACCGGGCAGGCAGCATTGAGGATATGTAATTGACCGTTCGGGAAAAAGACCGTGAGCTTGGCAGTAAAGGGCAACCACACTTCAAACAGCCTGCGCCAGAGAAATCCGGGAGGATTCAGATGCTTGAGATTAATGGGGTAGTTGCTGACCGTACTGACATAATCCGCCCGAAAGCCATGCGGCGATCGCTCAACCAGGTAATTCGGCACTTCTGGATTATTGGATTCGCCAAACGATTCGATATGCACAAATGCAAAGTGACTGACATCGAGAAATCCTTCCACCTGACGACCTGCGGCGGCATTCATGTCTACGCTGTCGGGTAGAACTTGGATGTAATCAGGATCGTCCCATTCATAAAAGTCCGGGAAGTGAGTTAGCCCATCATCCACGAGGCGAACCCAGACCAATCCGTAACGCTCCATAACGGAGTAAGTTGTCAGCTTCAGTCGGGATGGAATTGAGGCTTTGGGTTGGGCAGGAATACAAACGCATTGACCGCTTGAGTCATACCGAACGCCATGATACTTGCAGATAATTTCGTCATTTTCGACCCAACCTAAGCTGAGGGGTGCGCCTCGATGTAGGCAGAGGTCACGGGCAGCCACAACGTTACCATCCGACCGAAACAGCACGAGGCGTTCATCCAGCAATCGCGCTGCATAGGGGGTGTTGGTAATGTCGTGGGAAAACGCGACGGGATACCAAAAGGGGGCGAGTGCTTGCCAATCTGTTGGGGTGAAGGTGCAATTGCGGGGTAAGTCGAGGGGCGAGGGGCGAGATGATACTTCAGCTTGAGACATGGCGCGATTTTAGATGAAGAATTGAGCGGTTAAAAGAACTGAGAACCACGGATTTCCGATGGGAATGACTTATTTTGAAACACAATGACTTTTAATTGTGTTCATGAGGTTGGTGTTTGGGCGTACACCGTCAATTCAACTATCTTGATCCATCAATTGTCTTACTCTGCAATCGATGAAACAGGCTGAGCGGATTGAGTGCCAACACTAGGGAAGGTAGAGCAATGGAGATGAAACTGTTCTGACTGGTCAACTACCCCTGTGATCAACACCCCAGCACAGGTTGAACAAGCCCCAGCCCGGCAGAAATACGGTAAATCCAGTCCAGCTTCTTCGCCCACGTCAAGAATGGATTGATCCTCTGACACGTTGAGCGTGGTGTCTAAACCCTCGTCTTCGTTGATCAGCCTGACTTTGTAAACAGTTGTCATTGCGGTCTCCTGCTCTATCTAACCATTAGGATTGTGTGGATGCTCTGAATCGCTTGCTTCAATCGCTGGCTTCAGTCACAATCAAGAGGCAGTTTTGCCAGTAAAGTTTACATTTTGCCAATATACTTGCGTTAACTCAACGCTTCTGTATCCTTTGTTACGAGGCAAATTGAGCGATGCAAGCTGTGCATGGCAGCAATGCACATCTGGTAGACTCAGTGATCGCAATAACCGATTTAGCGCCAGCAATCATCGCGATCGTCAATCAGGAAAGCAGATTTGGATGTCGTCAACTTTGAGTTGAATGGAGATTTTATGCTACGAGCAGCCTTCAAAACCCCCAAGCTTCCCTGGCAAAGAGGAGCCTCTATTTCTTTCTTGACTAGTTTGGCTTGTCTAGCCATGTCTACGCCCCTGTTTGCGGCTACCCTTGGACAAAATCTGATTGTGAATGGAGATGCAGAACAGGGAGTGGGTGATCCAGTTGGAAATGCAGTTGGGACAGCTATTCCGGCGATTCCGGGATGGACTCCAACAAGTAGCTTTAGTGTCCTCAACTACGGAGCAAGCGGATTCTCATTTGTCAACCCAGCAGGACAACTCGTCCAGGTGAGTGGCTTACCAGATGCGACGACTCCCGGACCTGGCAATCGCGGCAATAATTTTTTCTATGGTGGCGGCGATCGCGCATCTTCCAGTGCTAGCCAAACGGTAGACTTCTCTAACCTGTCTCAAACGATTGACAATGGATTACTCAGATTTAGTCTTAGTGGCTGGCTGGGAGGCTATCAGACCGACGCGGACAGCGCCTCGTTGCTTGTTTCTTTTCTGTCTTTGTCAGGAACCGTATTGAGCAGTGCTAATATTTCGTCGCCACCGCCATTGGAGCGGAATAACACAACGGGTTTGTTCTTCCGCTCAGTTGAGGGGCAGGTTCCCGTTGGCACCCGGCAAGCAACTGTCCTGCTCGATATGAATTACACGCGGGGACGGGTCAACGATGCTTATGCAGATAATCTCTCGCTGACCACTGAAGCCGTTCCTGAGCCTGCAACGATCCTGGGGAGCTTAATTGTGGGTTTGTTCACTGTTAGGTGTCACAGGCGACAATTGCGGCGCTAAGCAATTTACGATCAAATTTTTTAGAACAATTCCAAGCGGCACTTGACAGCGATACGCTTTTGGTAGACTCAGCCATCCTGCTCGCGAATGGAATCTATGAAGCAAGAGCAAGGACTTTGCAACCGCCTCCGGCAGCTTAGACTGCGATTCGGAATGAGCCAGCAGGATTTAGCGACGGTTGCAGGCGTTTCGCGTCAAACGATTAGCGGCGTAGAGTCTGGGCAATATGCTCCGTCTGCGACGATCGCCCTGCGGTTAGCAAAAGCGCTCGGTTGTCGAATGGAAGACTTGTTTTGGCTAGAAAACGATTCTGTCACCATCGAAGCCACTGCAACTCAACCTCTCCCAAACGGACGTTATCCAGTCAGCGTGGCGCGAGTCGGGCATCAATATGTGGCTTACCCCTTGGTTGGAAATAGTGCCACGCGAACCGAACTGATTCCAATGGACGGTGAAGGCGAGTTGTTACCGACCCCGAACTTAAGCTCAAATAAGCTGCGAGTCAACCTGTGGGAAACCCCAGAGCGATTGCATCAAACGGTGGTATTGGCAGGCTGCACTCCGGCACTGTCACTCTGGGCACGCGCAACCGAACGCTGGCACCCCGAATTTCGAGTTCACTGGAATTTTGCCAACAGCACTGCTGCTTTAAACAGCCTACATCGGGGTGAACTGCATGTGGCTGGCGTACATCTCTACCATCCTGAAACCGCAGAACACAACACGCCGTTTGTGCAAGAAACGCTAGTAGGAAAAGCTGCTGTCTTAATTACGCTGGGTCTTTGTGAGGAGGGATTGTTAATGCGACGGGGCAATCCTAAGCAGTTGAAAACCTTGACCGATTTGGCGCAAACAGGGGTCATGATCGTCAATCGAGAATGCGGCGCTGGCTGTCGTCAGCTTTTGGAGCGATTGCTCTTAGAAACTGGCGTTCCATTTGAGGCAGTTCAGGGATTTGATCAGCTAGCTTACAGCCATTGGGAAGTGGCTCAAGCGATCGCCTCTGGCAAAGCCGATGCAGGCGTGAGCAATGCGGCGATCGCGGCGGCGTTTGACCTCGACTTTATGCCGTTGCATCAGTCCCGCTACGACTTAGTGGTTCTCAAGGAATATCTGGAACTTGCCCCAGTGGAAAGATTATTCAGCACTCTTAATAATCGATGGGTTCACTCCCAGTTAAAAGTGCTGGCGGGGTATGATACTGGTCACACTGGAGAGGTGGTGGCAACGATCAAGGCAGCAAATCCGTGACAGAATGTTTTCAGGTCGTCGTTTAAAGTTTGGAGTGAATTTGCACAATGGTATGATAGCTTTGCAATCGCTCTTGTCACGTTTGATGAGTAGTGACAATGAATACGAGTAATTTAATACATCATTGTCTGGGTCATATTTTGATTCTCAAGTTTATTCAGAATACCGTTCATTGCAGTGTGGATTGCAGCAAACCGATCGTCTTGTGACAGCATCTCCTCCGGCTTTTGAATGTATTTGCCGTTCACTAACTCATCGGCACAGTTTTCAATTAGTTGATGAACACTACTTTTTGTTGATTCAAGGTGAAACTGTAGAGCCAGTACGTTCCCACCATAAACAAACGCCTGATTTTGACAACCTTCGCTGTAGGCTAACCGAATTGCGCCTTGTGGTAAGTCAAAGGTATCGCCATGCCAATGGAAAACATGGAACGTTTGAGGCAGTGAAGTGAACATTGGGTAACGTTCTGCATCAGCAGTCTTCTCAATGGAAAACCAGCCGATCTCTTTGTACTGTCCTGGGTAAACCTTTGCACCGAGAACATCGGCAATAAGCTGTGCGCCAAGGCAGATTCCGATAACGGTTTTATTCTGCTTGATCGCCCGTTCAATCAACCGTTTCTCTTCAATCAGCCAAGGATATTTAGTATCCTCATAAATGTTCATCGGTCCGCCCATCACAATTAACCAATCGATATCGTCAACGTGTGGGAGGGAATCGTTGGCATAAAATCGAGTGGCTGACAAAGCGTGATGATGGTTAATTGCCCAGCTTTCGATGCTTGATAGTCCTTCAAAGGGAACATGCTGGAAATAATGGATCTTCATGGCATTCTGCTTCAATAAAGACAGTGGCTTACTTGTCGTATAAATAACTTGCCAGAACGGAGCGAGTGCGATCGCATTGTAAAACTCATGGGGTTTACAAGTAGCTTTGAAGCAGTGAGCGAGGCACAGCGCAAGCGACTAAAATAATTTCTGCATCTTCCTCTCCTTTTGCCAACAGACGATGAGGTCTACGGGCATCAAAGTGGGCGGCATCACCCACAGACAACGTATATTCTTCATCGCTGAAAACAAGTCCCAATTGTCCTGAAAGCACATAGAGCCATTCTTCTCCATCGTGCTCATAAAGACAATCTCCAGGGCGATTCACCGGAACGGTGACTCGGATCGGCTGGAGGTTTGTAAAGCGATCGCCCACAGATAACGAGTGATAGGACAGTCCATGCCCTTGCTGGCTAGCAGTACTTCCAGCGCGAACGACAACGCAGGTGGCATCTTGTGGCTCAGGTTCAAATAGTGAGGGTAGCGCAATTCCGAAAGCTTGTGCCAAGCCAAACAGCACCGCTAGGGAAGCTTGGCGATCTCCACCTTCGAGGCGAGAAAGATAGGCTTCAGAAACTCCAGCGCGATGAGCAAGGTCTTCCAGCGTCCAACCTCGTTGGCTGCGTAAGTTGCGGAGGCGAGTTCCTAGTTTTGTGAGTTCAAGTTGAAGTTGCATAGGTTGGGATCGTTCACACTATTCACCATATCAAGAGTTTGCCTGTTGGACAAGAAAAAGCCCTTTTTTTTTGCCTAGTTGTCAAAATTGTAGTTTTAGATACTGTTGCTCAATTGAAAAAGTGGCTTAGTAGTAGAAGTATAAATTCATTGCAACGGGACAGAAGCATAGATGTTGAAATGCTGGTCGAGTAGGCATTTCAATATCTGTTTATGTTGGAGGTGTAGGCGCTTGCATCGGTTCAGTTCATCTGTTCGGATGCTTTAGCTTGGCAAACTTTTTCTACAAAGTTTGGCGGGATTTCTTTTGTCTCGATTCGCTGTTTATCTTCTATCCACCTTAGTCCAATCAAAGAAATGGCAATATCCAAACCTACATCTTTGCGATCGGAGTGCCTCAATTTTCCCGAAATCCTGGCTCAGGGAATTGCCTTAATTGCTCCGACGATGACCGCTGCCTTGATTATTCCTCTAACCTTTAGCAATGCCGGTTCGGGGACTTGGCTCACGTATGTCTTTGCGACACTCATGCTGTTGTTTGTTGCCTTCAACCTAAATCAGTTCGCATCCCGTTCTACCTCCGCAGGTTCGATGTATCTCTATACTGGGCGTGGATTAGGACCACTAGGTAGTGCACTTTCAGGCTGGTGTTTAGTGCCTACGATCGGGAGTGTTTACCCAATTCCGTCCTATCCGATCAATCTCCTTCCCTACTTGTTTTTGGGCTACTTTGCAGTTGGTGCGGCATGGTTTCTCACCCTCTTCAAACGCCGTCCGAGAATCGTGGAAGAGATTCGCCAGGACTTTGAAGCCGCCAGTCAAGAACCTGCTTTTCATGTTTTAACCCATCGGTAGCGGCTGAATGTTGCCGTGTTGAGAGTAGAAAATCCCTAACGTCACGATGGTCAAAGAAAGTACAGGAGACATTCAACGGATGCAACGACTGCAAGCGCTTTCCGATGGCACCCCGTTTTATAACGGCTCTAATCCGTTGGCATTTGCAGCGGGAGCTAGGGGTCGGTGTACAGCCACGCATCATTTGATTCCAGAACTAACGCTAGCACTCTACAACGCCATTCATACCGGTGATTTAGCCAGTGCTGAGCAAGTTTTTGACCAACAATTGCCGTTGCTCCGGTTCATTGTTAGCCGCAACTTACCTGCCACTTCATAGGTGATGCGGGTGCGTGTTCTCGCTAGTTTCAACTTCATGGGGTGTAGCTTTTGACAAAAAAAGCAGCCATCCTCTGAAGATAGCTGCTTTTAGCCTGATTTCACTTAGTCCGCTACAAATTTCACTTAGTCCGCGAACCGGAAACAAATTAGATATCCAGATCCGTGAGGTTGAGACGGGAGCCGTAGGTTTCAATAAACTCGCGGCGGGGGGCAACCCGATCGCCCATCAACACCGTAAAGATTCGATCTGCTTCAGCTGCATCCTCAATCTCAACCCGTTTAAAGGTGCGAGATCCTGGGTTCATGGTGGTTTCCCACAGCTGAGTTGGCATCATTTCACCCAAGCCTTTAAACCTTTGGATGGTGTAGTTGGCATTAGTGGGGAACTCGTGTTGAACCAGGTTAGTGAGTTCGCGCTCACTATAGCAGTAGTAGTGATTACGACCTCGCTCCACTTTAAACAACGGCGGACAGGCAATGTAGATGTAGCCCTGTTCAATCAGCGCTCGCTGATACCGATAAAAGAAGGTTAACAACAGTGTTCGGATGTGAGCGCCGTCTACATCAGCATCAGTCATAATCACTATGCGGTGATAGCGCAACTGAGAGGCATCGAACTCTTCGCCTTTAACACCCAGTCCCAGTGCTGTGATCAAAGCCTGAATTTCGGTGTTTTTGTAGATTTTGGCGTCGTCAGTTTTCTCAATGTTGAGGATTTTGCCGCGCAGCGGTAGGATTGCTTGGAAGCGGCGATCGCGTCCTTGCTTGGCACTGTTATGGACAAACACACCGCTTGCCAAAGCAAAGTTATGTGTGTGTGGAACTTCGATGTCGTAAACGTCCACCCGTTCCTCTAGGCGTTCGATAGAAACAACACGGTGGTTGTAATTGGCGACTGCTTCACGGGCAAGGGATTGATTGCTATTGAAGTAGCGAGTGCAGAAGGTATCAAATCGCAGCAGGGATCTGTCACGCGTCCTGATCCGGAAAGCGCGGTAAGCATCTAAGTCCAGCTGCCCTTGCTGAATTTCAATCTGCTTGAGAGCAGCAATAGTTTTGCGATAGTAGGTTTGTTGCAACGCCGTGAGACGCTTTGCACGAAATTCGGGCGTCCATTGTTCCTGTGTTTTTTCTCGCCTCCACTCTAACAGAGCCCGATCTTGCCATTGCTGCTTAGCTAGGTGTGAATGCATCTCCCATGCTTCGGGGTTATTGGCAAAATGATTACGAACACGTTCAGCCTGAGCTAGACGGTTTGCTGCGTCATTCCAATAGTCTTGCTGTGCTCGGTTCAACTGTTCACGATTTGAAGTGCGGTAGGTGTCGTTACTGTCATAAAACTCACGCCACTTGCCAAGCATATAGACCTTGTACGCTTCGTCTTCCCACTGCGCCTTAGCCTGATCCGACATAATCTGCCGTGTCTCTGGTTGCCGCATCCGTGCGCTCATCATGGCACGGAACTCTTCGCTTTTGCGAATTTCACGGCACTTGTCAATCACATGTTGCCGATGCAATGTTTGCTCAATATGAGTGCGGTGTAGTGCCAAATGCTCATCAGCATGCAACCGTCGCAGGTTGGTGGGGTTGTTGTTCAGCTTGTCGAAATCAACATGATGGCAATGATCGCCGTCTGTGAGCTTATAAACACCTTGCCAACGGTTATGCCAATCCGCTATCAGGTGGGTAAATAGCCAGGTATCAGAACGCGGATTCCAAACCATCTCGTAACCATCAATGGTAATCCTTGGTTCACTCTTGTCAGACAACTTCCGATACAGCGGCATGAGAGAATCGTCCGGTGTCAGCAATACAGCTTGCTTATAGCTGCCATTCCGTAACATGAAGCGGTGACCAGATGTGCATATGATGGTTTCCCCGTTGTCTAATGTCACCTTGACAACTTCAGCGTTTGCCTTTGTCATCCGAGGGTTGATGATACGCTCCAGCCCGATTTTGCCGTCATTCCGAATGGTGTAGCAAAAATGCTCTTTACCCATCGCCTGCTCAGCAACAATTTCTTTGAAGCTGAGTGAACGTCCATCAGCCAAAGCAACAAGTGTATCTCCGTCAAAACACCCTCCAGCGCTGTCGCCTTCCACAATAAAGATTTCCGACTCGCTAGGGTCTCTGGTACTGCAATCCGCCAACTTACCCGGTAGAGGCGAAGACTCCAGCACTGACTTGCGTCGCACTAGCTCACGGGCGTGACGGGCGGCTTCTGCAGCTTTGAAGGCTTGGATGGCTTTATCCAAGACAGCATCTGCCACACTAGGGCGAAAGTCCAGGTATTCGGTGAGAACTTCTCCTACTAAGGAATCAACAATGCCTCTGACTTCAGTATTGCCCAACTTCGTTTTAGTTTGACCTTCAAATTCAGGATCAGGGACTTTAACAGAAATTACCGCAGTCAATCCCTCCCGAACGTGTTCTCCGCTGAGGTTAGCTTCGTTTTCTTTGAGCTTATTGCGCTTACGAGCGAACGCATTCATCGTCCGCGTCAAGACTGCTTTCAGCCCTTCTAAGTGAGTCCCACCATCAACGGTACGGATATTGTTGGCAAAACCCAACAGATTGTCCGTGTAGGCATCAGTACACCACTGCAATGACACTTCGACTTGCACGTTGTTGCGTTCACCCTGCACATAGATAATTTCTTCATGCAGAGGCTGCTTGTCGCGGTTCATGTAGGCAATGTATTCTTTGATGCCACCCTTGTACTCATAGGTATCTACTCGTGGTTCATTGTTCTTGAGTAGCTCAAGGCGATGGTCGGTAAATGTGATTCTGACACCAGCATTTAAATATGCCAACTCCCGTAAACGACCGGATAGGGTGATGTAATCAAACTCAGTGCCGGTAGTGAAGATTTCTGGATCAGGCTTGAAGCTGACTGATGTGCCCGTGCGGGGTTCTTTGTAGGGCTTGACCTTAAGTTCGGTCACTGGGATACCACGCTCAAAGCGTTGGACATGAACCCGCTTCTCCCGCCAAACAGTGACTTCGACCATCTCTGATAAGGCGTTAACTACAGAAATACCGACGCCGTGCAGTCCTCCAGAAACCTTATAGCCGCCACCGCCAAACTTACCGCCAGCGTGGAGGACTGTCATCACGGTTTCCAAAGCTGACTTGCCGGTATGGGGGTGAGTATCCGTAGGAATGCCTCGACCATCATCAGTCACTGTGACGGAGCCGTCCGCGTTTAGATCTACCTCTATATGGGTACAGTGCCCAGCCAATGCTTCATCAATGGAGTTGTCCACCACCTCGTAAACTAGATGGTGAAGCCCTCGCGGACCAGTGGTGCCAATGTACATCCCCGGTCGTTTCCGAACCGGTTCCAGACCTTCCAGAACTTGAATCTGATCGGCGCTGTAACTGCTAGTCATGCAAGGGATTCTCCAGTAATAATAATGAGGTCTGAGCCACTAGTTGGCTTAAAAAATAAAAGAACGCTCCCAAATCATAACACAAAAGGCTTATAGGCGACTACAGGGCTATTTCAAAGGCTATTTATCTAGGGGATGTACCCAGTCAATTCTTACCCATCCGGTCTAATTACAATTTGTGGTCCCACCGCTACCGGTAAATCGGGACTGGCGTTGGCGCTGGCTATGAGGTTGAATTCTATAGTCCTCAGTGCTGATTCCCGTCAAGTGTACCGTGGGTTTAATATCGGCACAGCTAAACCCTCAGCTGAGCAGCAACAATTGGTGCCGCACTACTTGATTGATATCTGCGAGCCTACGCGAACCCTGACCGTAGCAGACTACCAGCAGCAAGCGCAAGCGTTAATTGCTGATTTCCACCAGCAGGGGCGCATTCCTTTATTGGTCGGTGGGACTGGGCTGTACCTCCGTTCGGTGGTGCAGGGGTTAAAAATTCCTCGGGTGTCGCCACACAAAGACTTGCGATCGCAACTTCAGTCTCTCGGTCAACCCCAACTCTACGCCTTCCTCCAACAAGTTGACCCAACTGCCGCCCAGAAAATTCATCCCAATGACCCAGTGCGAACGCTGCGAGCATTAGAAGTTTTCTACATCACTGGTCGTCCCATTTCAGAACAGCAAGGAGAGTATCCGCCCAGCTATCCTATTCTCCAAATTGGCTTAGATTGTGCTGACTCAGTTGTCCTTACCTACCGTATTGAACAGCGTACCGAGAAAATGATAGCAGATGGCTGGGCAAGTGAAGTGGAATCCCTGTGCCAAAAGTATGGCACAGACCTACCCTTACTGGACACTCTGGGATATCGGGAAATGAAACAATATCTTGCTGGTGACATCTCCCGAGCCGAAGCTAAAGACCTAACAGTGTTGCACACCCGCCAATTTGCCAAGCGACAACGCACTTGGTTTCGTGCATATCCTCAAATCGAATGGTTTGATGCGGATGCTCCAGATTTGCTAGAGCAAGTGTGGCAGCGAGTGCAGGAGTTTGTGGCGACAAGCCGTTAGGCTAGCTATCGTTTGATCCCACTTACCTGTAATGCTTGTAACAATAATTGTAAGATCAGTCATAGGAGCCAGTAGACGCCATGACACACACAGCAGTTAGCATCCCTCAAACCGACATTGAAGCCCTTGAGCAGTTGTACACCTTAAGAGGACAAACAGAAGTCTTGCAGTTCCTTGAGCAATATCCGTTTCTGATTTCGGTTTTGCTGGAAGCACCCGAGAAGATTCGCCATTACTTTCCCGATTCCCAGCTATTTCTTGAAGTCAGCATCGATCCAGAGATCACCGATTATGCACAAATGGTTCTATCGATTTTGATGAATCTTGACCCGTATAATGCAGTTGCCAGGCTCAACCAGCTAGATATGGATTGGTGGCTAAATAACACCTCACACGAGGTGCGTCGCCAGCTTTTTACCCTTCTGGAATATCCGTGAGTTTTGACTGGGCACAGTATCTCAATCTTAGTACTGAGCCAGTCCGTAAATTAGTGGCAGAAAACTTAATGCGGTTACGAAAATATCGAAAGCAAGCAGATTATGTCGATAAATTTCCTGGATTATCTGGTATTACCAAAATAGCCATAACACTATCTGAGGAAGTAATCTTTACATTGAGTAGTCTTTAAATTCCCCCAATTCACCTAAGTTTAAATATCATCTGTTATTTGCGAGAAATCACCCATGCTTATCCAAGAAAAACAACAACGCAACTGGAAACCAATCATCAAGCAATTTGAAGCTATCGTTGGCAAAAACGGTGTGGTTCAACGCCGCGAAGAGTTGATTACCTACGAATGCGATGGATTAACCAGCTATCGGCAACGCCCAGCCGTAGTAGTACTGCCCCGAACCACAGAACAAGTAGCAGCTGTGGTGAAAATATGCGATCGCGCTTCCATCCCCTTCATCGCCCGTGGCGCTGGCACAGGTCTATCTGGCGGAGCCTTGCCAGTCGAAGGCTGCGTTCTGATTGTCACCGCCTTGATGCGGCAAATTCTCGACATTGATATGGAAAATCAGCGAGTTGTAGTGCAGCCTGGAGTGATTAACAACTGGGTGACTCAAGCCGTCAGTGGGGCTGGTTTCTACTACGCCCCTGACCCTTCTAGCCAAATCATCTGCTCGATTGGTGGCAATGTTGCAGAGAACTCTGGTGGGGTGCATTGCCTCAAGTATGGGGCAACGACTAATCACGTACTGGGATTAAAACTCGTACTTCCCGATGGCTCAATTGCTGATGTCGGCGGACAAATTCCGGAAATGCCCGGTTACGATCTCACTGGGGTATTTGTCGGCTCTGAGGGAACGTTGGGCATTGCAACGGAAATTACTCTGCGAATTCTCAAAACAGCTGAATCAATTTGCGTCCTCTTGGCAGACTTTACCAGCATTGAGGCAGCTGGAGCAGCTGTTTCCAACATCATCAGCTCTGGGATTATTCCAGCTGGGATGGAGATGATGGATAACATTAGCATTAACGCTGTGGAAGATGTGGTCTACACGAATTGTTATCCTAGAGATGCCGAAGCCATTCTGCTAGTTGAGATAGACGGCCTAGAAGTGGAAGTTGCAGCTAATAAACAGCGTATTGCCGCCATATGTAAACAGAATGGGGCTAGGAGCATCACTACTGCCAACGATTTAGAAACACGTCTAAAACTATGGAAGGGGCGCAAGGCAGCATTCGCAGCGGCTGGTCATCTCAGCCCAGACTATTACGTACAAGATGGCGTAATCCCACGCACCCAATTGCCCTTTGTTCTACAAGAGATCGAGAATCTGAGCCAGAAATACGGCTATCGCATTGCTAATGTGTTCCATGCCGGAGACGGCAATCTCCACCCGCTGATTCTTTATGACAATTCCGTACCTGGGGCGCTAGAGCAGGTAGAAGAATTGGGCGGGGACATTCTCAGACTCTGTGTAAAAGTGGGTGGAAGCGTTTCTGGAGAACACGGCATCGGCGCAGATAAACGTTGCTATATGCCGGATATGTTTACCGAAGCAGACTTAGAAACAATGCAATGGGTACGCGAAGTGTTCAACCCCAAGGGGCTAGCTAATCCAGGTAAAATATTTCCGACTCCCCGCACCTGTGGGGAAGCAGCAAGAGCTACGAGTACAAAGCAGTTCGAGTCAGTAGAGCGATTTTAGCAAATTTAGGGAGTGATAAATACACGCTATGACGGTCGCTCAAAAACTCGAAACCATCGTTGGCTCAGGTGGCATCTGTTGCTGGGAGGAGATTGAAGCCTCTCAAAAGGAACGGATAGCAAGAGCGATCGCACCCACAACCCCGCCCAGTTGTATTGTCTACCCCAACAGCCAGGCAGAACTCGCAGAGGTCATCGCCTGTGCTCACCGCAATAACTGGCGCATTTTACCCTGCGGCAATGGCAGCAAACTCAGCTGGGGTGGACTGGCGGTAGGTGTCCAGGTGGTTGTAAGTACGGAACGTCTGAACCAAGTGATCCAACACGCGGTAGGTGATTTGACTGTCACGGTAGAAGCTGGAAAGAAGTTCGCTGAACTCCAAGACACTCTGGCAACAGCTAAGCAATTTCTCGCCCTCGACCCAACTGCCCCAGAGTCGGCAACGATTGGAGGTATTGTCGCCACAGCTGATACTGGCTCGTTGCGGCAACGCTATAATGGTGTCCGTGACCAACTGCTAGGCATTACCTTTGTCCGAGCAGATGGACAAATCGCTAAAGCGGGTGGACGGGTAGTGAAAAATGTAGCGGGATATGACTTGATGAAGCTGTTCACTGGGTCGTATGGAACGCTAGGAATTATCACTCAAGCCACATTTCGGATTTTTCCGCTGCCTGAAGTGACTGGGACGGTGGTTTTGACTGGGGAAGCAAAAGCGATCGCGCAAGCCGCTACAACCCTACGAGGTTCAGCTTTAACTCCCACAGCAGCTGATTTACTGTCGGCTCAACTGGTAAAGCGTTTGGGTATTGGTCAGGGATTAGGACTAGTCACTCGCTTTGCGAGCATGACTGAGAGTGTTAAAGAACAGTCTAATCGTCTAATGGAAGTTGGGCAACGGCTGGGTTTACAGGGAGACCTCTACTCAGCGGGTGATGAGTCTGACTTATGGCAGAAATTGCGAGAACAAATGGGGGCATCCACCACAGAGCCGGTAATTACTTGCAAAATAGGAATGATACCCTCAGCAGCTGTGGCTATCTTGATTCAGATGGATCAGGCTACCCCTCAAGGGGTCGGTTTGATTCACGCTGGTAGCGGGTTGGGTTTGTTGCGATGGGATTGTGAGCAGATGCTGGAAACGGTTTTGAATATGCGATCGCTTTGCCAAGCTAATGGAGGTTTTCTCACCATACTGGAAGCACCAATTAAGCTCAAGCAACAGTTGGAGGTGTGGGGCTATACTGGCAATGCTTTGGATATTATGCGCGGAATTAAACAGCAATTTGACCCAGGAAATATTTTGAGTCCTGGTCGGTTTGTGGATGGGATTTAAACGAACCGCCGAGACGCGGAGAACGCAGAGGAAGAGATTAGAGAGAAAATGCAAATTTCAAAAAATTCTTTAGATAACCGGGCTGGATTGAAACCAGCTACGTTGAGCAATTTGAATGGCTTTGATGCTGATCATCCCCCTGAGCCAAAGCTGATTGATGCCTGCGTTCATTGCGGGTTTTGTCTTTCTACGTGTCCTAGTTATCGGGTGATTGGTAAGGAGATGGATTCTCCTAGAGGGCGAATCTATCTTATGGATGCGATTAATGAGGGTGAGATTCCTTTGAATACTGCCACAGTAGAGCATTTTGATACTTGCCTGGGGTGTTTGGCATGTGTTACAACTTGTCCGTCTGGTGTGCAGTATGACAAGTTGATTTCTGCTACCCGGTTTCAAATTGAGCGGAATTACCCGCGCAGTCTGCCAGAAAGACTCTATAGACAAATCATTTTTTCCCTGTTTCCCTATCCCAATCGGTTGCGGGTAATGCTTGCTCCTTTGCTGGTTTATCAGAAATTGGGCTTGCAAAAACTCGTCCGCGCTACTGGGCTACTCCAGCGCATCTCTCCCCGCTTGGCGGCAATGGAATCAAATCTACCGGCAATTTCTCTAGATGCCTTTAGGGATACTCTACCTGATGTCATCCCGGCTCAGGGAGAGAAACGCTACCGGGTTGGGATGATTTTAGGCTGTGTGCAACGCTTGTTCTTTTCTCCTGTGAACGCAGCCACTGTGCGTGTTTTAACTGCCAATGGTTGTGAAGTCGTTGTCCCCAAAACTCAAGGCTGTTGTGCCGCGCTTCCGCATCACCAAGGACAGGAGGATCAAGCCAAAGCGATGGCTCGTCAGATGATTGATAGCTTTGAGGGCACTGGTGTGGATGCTGTTATTATCAATGCGGCTGGATGTGGTCATACTTTAAAGGAATACGGACACTTACTGCAAGATGACCCAGAGTATCGGGAAAAAGCAAAGGAATTTGGCGGTAAGGTGAAAGACGTTCAAGAGTTTCTTGCCACAGCTGGGTTAACGGTAAAACTCTCACCCCTTTCGGATAAACCGCTGTCTCTGGTTTATCAAGATGCCTGTCATCTGTTGCATGGGCAGAAGATTAGTGTGCAACCGCGTCAGTTGTTACGGCAAATTCCCGGAGTGAAGCTGCGAGAACCAATCGATGCGGCTCTATGTTGTGGCAGTGCGGGTGTTTATAATATGCTGCAGCCTGAGGTAGCTGGTGAGTTGGGTCAGCAAAAAGTTCAAAATCTACTTGATACGGGTGCTGATTTAATTGCTTCTGCTAATCCGGGTTGTACATTGCAAATCAGTAAGCATTTACAGCTACAGGGTAAAGAAATTCCTATCGTGCACCCCATCGAGTTGTTAGATTACTCAATTCAGGGGGTAAAGATAGACTCCTTGATGGCAAATCCGGTGAGTTAGTCAGGAGCCTCTCTTACAGTTACAATGATTGGTATTCAACCAGAGACGATATTACTGGTAGCTTTGCTCTTTTGAGTACTGACTTGAACACACCTGGGAGTAAATAGGAAGGTTTGTTCGCCAAGCCGTTCTGTATGACCATCTACGGCATAGGTGCCGCCAGTGACAAAGTCAGCTGCCCGCTGTGCCTGTTTGGGCTCTAACCCGCTCAGCTTCAGTATCACCGTCTTCCATTCCCGCAGAGCTTGAATCGCTTGAGATGACTCTGACAAGGAGCGGGGTTCTAGGACTACTATTTCAGCAACTCTGCTGGCAGCAGGTCCAGGCAGATTCAGCAGATTGTTTTGGTTCACTTTGCCAGTCCTTCCGTACGACATAAGTTTCTGCGATGTGGCAAAACGAAAATAGACCATGTTTGTTACCACATGCCAAGTATAACCGGCACTTGCTGTTCAGTAGTTGGAAATGGTTTGCACCGATTCAACTCCTCAAACAAGGCTGGCAACCTTCTTTTAACGAAAAGAATCCAGATCGATTGCTCGACTGGATTCCTTTCATTGTAAGATCCAACAGCAGCTACCAGTAAGCCTGGGTGTTATGCTGCTGAATCCTCTTGGTTTACCTGGCGCTCAATAGTACTGATGGCTGCGTTGATTCCCGCCAATCTAGTTTCTAAATCGTCTCGCATCCACTTAAGGAACTTGAGTTTGCGTTCCTGATAAGTTCTACGAGAGACAGGCTCAGCACCCCAGCAAGCGTTACCCCAAAAAGGAAACATAGTAGTTTGCCCTCAAAAGTATCCTACCTCTATCTTGACCAAAATCCCCAGAAATGGCTCTACAAGGAGAGTAGCGATTGCCGTAGTATGCCTCCATAACCACCCTGCAACAAACCTAAAGTTAGTTCTAGCCTGGGAATTGGGCAAGTGATTTTCCATAGACGGGGAGTGGGGAGTAGGGAGTAGGGAGTAGGGTTAGAAACTTCTACAGCATAATCTCCATGTTTTCACCACTCCCCATTGCCCATTCCCTACTCCCCGTTTAACTGAGGGTAATTAAACAGACGTGATATTAAATGCACAAAAGCTTATCTGCGATCAAGATAGAATGGTTTTTGTAAGGTTTGAAAAGAACAAACTTGTGGCTTTTCTTAATTAGGAATTGTGTCAATAAGCGTGTTTTTTAATTTTTTAAAGCCTTGATAGCGATCCGATTTGAGGCTTGAACTTATCGTCTCGCCTGCAAATACGGCAGGATGCCTGCGCTACAGCGCGTTTTACGAATCATTTAAGAGCCCTATATCACTCCAGATGTCAAAAACTATAAATAAGTTTTAATCATAAAATTGTATCCTATTTCATAGACTGTCCTTCAGTCTACTGTAATTCAGTCTAAAGAAGGATGAATATATGTAATTTTTTTGCAATTATATAAAAATAGCCTATGATTTGTAAAAATATGTTTAAACGTGCTATATTTCGTGAACATTAGTTAAGCCGCTCTAGAGCATAACTCAGTTTGTTGGTCATCGTTTCAAAATTACGTACTAGGTACTCCTCAAATTTATTACTAACGTCTTTCACGAACTCTATTCAGCTTGCAGGGTGTAAAACTTAGCTTTCCTGAAGACAAAGCTAGCGTTACACGCCCACCAGATCCGCTGGTAGACTTTGCTTTGTAATAAATTCCTTTGGACTCAAACCATCACCAAGACATCAGCATTTACACTACCAATGCAGTAGCCAGTTACTGGAGTTTTACTCATCAGTGCGCTATTAATGGTGGGTTACAGCACTACTAACGGGTAACGGGGAGGCAGTATCAAAAGGCAAAAAAATGCAAATTAAAATTGGACAGGGGGAGTGAACTATGAACAACATCAAAAATAGCTACTGCAAGGTTGAACAGAGTACAGAGACGCTCTCAAGCAGCACCGGGAAGGAGCTAAAGGAAAATACCGTCAATGGTATGTCATGGGAGATAGGTAAGAAGCTATCAACGCTAGGTGAAGCGCCATCAATATCGCCGTATTCGACCTTGCAATTGTCCAATAAGAGCTTCGAAACTCTAGAAGCAGACTTTACAGATACGCCAGATCTAATCTGCTTGTCTCATTTGCGTTGGGATTTTGTCTATCAAAGACCTCAACATCTCTTGAGCCGCTGTGCTCAAGAGCGGCGCGTGTTCTTCATTGAAGAGCCAGTTTTCAGTCCTAATGCCTCAGAACGACTTGATATCAGCAGTCGGGAGTGTGGAGTCTGGGTTGTGGTTCCACACCTGAGCGAGGGCTTGAGTGAGTCAGCGAGTTGGGCAGCTCAACGGGTGCTGATAGATAATCTGTTCGCTCAAGCGCAGATCCGCGAGTACATTCTCTGGTACTACACACCCATGGCTATGGCCTTCACACGCCACCTAGAACCTCTTGTTGTGATCTACGACTGTATGGATGAGCTTTCCTTGTTCCAAGGAGCGCCATGCGCCTTGAAAGAGCTTGAGACAGAGCTCTTTAGTCGGGCGGACTTGGTGTTTACAGGGGGACAAAGTCTTTACGAGGTCAAGCGTGACCGGCACCCGCACGTCTACGCCTTTCCAAGTAGTATAGATTGCACACATTTCACTAAGGCACGAACCCTTATACAAGAACCTAAAGACCAGGTGAACATTCCTCATCCGCGCCTTGGATTCTTTGGCGTGATCGACGAAAGGATGGACCTAGAGTTGCTAAGTGGCATTGCTGAAGCACAACCAGACTGGCATTTAGTCATCATTGGACCAGTTGTCAAAATCGACCCAGCAGTTCTGCCGCGCCACCAGAATATTCATTACTTAGGAGGCAAATCTTATCAAAACTTGCCTGACTATATTGCTGGATGGGACGTGGCATTGCTGCCGTTCGTATGCAACTCTTCAACACGCTTTATTAGCCCCACCAAGACCCCAGAATACCTAGCCGCAGGTAAGCCTGTTGTTTCTACCTCAATTCATGACGTTGTCCGTCCCTATGGGCAGTTAGGCTTGGTGCGTATTGCAGACACTGTCCCAGAGTTCGTCGCCGCAGCTAGTGCTGCTATGAATGAATCCGATGCATCAGGGTGGCTCTGCCAGGTGAATGCATTCTTAGCGCAGATTTCTTGGGACCGCACCTGGGCACAGATGATGCAGCTGGTGGAGTCGGTCATCAGCGATCGCCTTCATGTAGCCTCGTCAGAGGCTTTAAAATCTAGGCAGGACGCCAGCACTGCCGCTACTCACGCTGCCCAAGGAACAGGCGTCAGCGTCCTACAAAAAAATAATTATGTCACATTTACCGCCCCTTGAGCTATGGGCTGGGGTGGAGTGCACAGTCAACCGTGTGGGCGACGAGTATTTCGATCAGCTGGAGCGAACTGGTCACGCTCATCGCCCAGATGACCTCGATCTGTTTGCAGATCTAGGCATACGCACCATGCGCTACCCCGTACTATGGGAGCGTACTGCACCTGATGGGCTGGAACACGCCGATTGGACATGGGCAGACTCGCGACTTAATCGGCTGCGCGAACTTGGCATCCGCCCAATTGTCGGTCTGGTTCACCACGGCAGCGGTCCACGCTACACTAGCCTTATCGATCCGGCCTTTGCCTCTGGATTAGCTTCGTTTGCCCAAGCATTTGCCGAGCGCTATCCCTGGGTAGAAAGTTACACACCTGTAAACGAGCCACTGACTACGGCACGCTTCAGTGGACTGTACGGTTACTGGTACCCTCATGGGCGTGATGGACTAACTTTCATGCGTGCGTTGTTGACACAGTGCCGCGCTATCGTGCTGTCGATGCAGGCGATTCGCTGTATAAACCCCGCCGCCTGCCTGATCCAAACTGAGGATTTGGGTAAGATTTTCAGCACGCCGTTACTAGGGTACCAGGCAGAGTTTGAGAACGAACGCCGCTGGTTGAGTTTCGATTTGCTGTGCGGTCGTGTAAACCAGGAGCACCCAATGTGGTGCTATCTACGTTGGCTCGGCATCGGTGAGGCTGAACTAGAGGTGTTTCTAGAAAATCCCTGTCCGCCAGATGTGATGGGGATTAACTATTACTTGACGAGCGAACGCTTCCTAGATGAGCGCCGAGAACGCTACCCACCCTGCTTTTATGGGGGAAATGGACAGCACGAGTACGCAGATGTAGAGGCAGTGCGTGTCTGCGCTGAAGGGCCAGTTGGACCAAACGTGCTGATCCAAGAGGCGTGGTCACGCTATGGGATAGCGATCGCCGTGACTGAGGTACACCTTGGCTGCACCCGCGAGGAGCAACTGCGTTGGCTGAAAGAGGTCTGGGAGGCAGCGCAGAGTCTGCGGCGCGAAGGTGTGGATGTTCGTGCCGTTACAGCCTGGTCTCTCCTCGGCGCGTATGACTGGAATACCCTAGTAACTCGTGCTGTCGGCCACTATGAGTCGGGTGTATTTGACTTACGTGCGCCACGTCCACGCCCGACGGCGCTAGCCCGGATGATCCGCGATCTGGCGAGCGGGGAGAGACACGACCACCCTGTCCTTCAGGTGCCAGGGTGGTGGCGTCGGCCCGACCGACTTCTCTATCCGCCAATATCTTGTTTAGACGCAATATACCCAACCGTGCGAGAGCCTGACATCAGGGTTAGGGCAGCACGCCCACTCCTGATTACCGGAGCTACAGGGACACTCGGCAGCGCTTTTGCTCGACTATGTGACTGTAGGGGCATACCCTACCGCCTCACGACACGCCAAGAAATGGATATTGCTGACCCTATGTCTGTCGAGCGGGCATTGGCCTTACAGCCGTGGGCGATTGTGAACACTGCCGGGTACGTTCGCGTGGATGATGCCGAGCGCGAAGTGGACGTGTGCTGGCGCGAGAATGCTGATGGTCCAGCAATCTTAGCCCAGATCTGTCAGAGCCGGGGAGTGCCGCTACTTACCTTCTCATCAGATCTCGTATTCGATGGTACTTCACTTGAACCGTATGTAGAAAGTGATGCCGTCACACCATTGAACGTCTATGGGCGTAGCAAAGCCGAGGCAGAGATTCGCGTTTTGGCAGCTTGTCCCAAATCGCTGGTAATCCGCACTGGCGCGTTCTTTGGGCCGTGGGATAAGCACAACTTCGTTACTGTGGCGCTACGCACGCTGGCAGCCGGGCATTCCTGCGTTGCTGCTGTAGATGCGGTTGTCTCGCCCACTTATGTCCCAGATCTTGTGCATGCCTCTCTCGATCTGTTAATTGATGGCGAGTGGGGCCTATGGCATCTCGCTAATCCCGGTGCGATCGCTTGGGCTGATTTGGCCCAGCAAGCCGCCAAGCAAGCTGGCTTAGACCCTACACATATTCGCCCAGTCTCCACGCAAACCCTTAATTTGGCAGCGCCGCGCCCACTCTACAGCGCTCTTGGCAGCGAACGTGGTGTGTTGCTTCCATCACTTGAAAATGCGCTCAACCGCTACTTCTATGAGCGAGATCTAGCACTTCATTGACTCGTAATGCTTAAAGTGTTTAACCATGGCCCTACTAAATTATTCTTGGCTGAGTAACATGTGATTAAATTCGTCTAAATTAGCAAAAGTTTTTAAAACTTGATCCACGCCTGTTAGTTCAAACAAAATTCTGACCTGCTCATTTACTGAGCAGACAAAAAGCTTGCCCCCAGCATCTCGAACTCCTCTGAATGCTTTCACTAGAGCCATTAAGCCGGGACTACTAATAAACGTTACATTCTTAAGATCGAGCAGAATAATTTTGACGCCAGCCTTAACAAGTTCTTCAATCTCTCGCTGAAACTGGATAGCCCTAATATTGTCTAAAACATCAGGAAACTGGACAACTTCAAAAACAACATTCATATGCACCAGCCTGAACTAAAACATTGTTAAAATCTGTAGAGAGTCGATTTTTCAAAATTTAACTTAGCTATCTTGCCTATTCCTCCATCTGGAGAAATGAGTTTTGTTAAAATAGCCTGTATCAATGGACACAAAGCAATTTATAGAGTGTTTATTTTTCATTTTACTAGAGAAAATTAGAATGAAAATCAACTCGACTAAAGTCAATAATAACCCTTATATCCTGACAAAAAAATCTGAAAAAGTAATAATTTTGTAGTTATCTATCTGGGAATAAATAGGGAAAGTTTAAACCGATAGGGTGCTGCAATCGGAACATTTGTGTATTTATGAACACAGGTTGCCTTAACCTTAAACCAGTTCCGTCTGTGTTGGATTGGTAATTAACTTGACAATGCCCGGCGTGATGTACGAAATTAACTAAGCTGCATGCGGTCGGCGATTACTCGTTCTGGAAGGAGCTTCCTCCAGATCACTGGGGCTAGAATGTAGTGGCTCAACTCCGGGTCACGGTCAGCTACCGCCATGTGAACGCACTCCTGTTCTCTCCGTAATAAGTAATTCAACGCCGCATGCACGTATCTGTCCTAATGCCCACATTCAACCAGGCATCCTTCATTCGCCGCGCCCTAGAAAGCCTATGGGCCCAGACTCTGACTGACTGGGAACTTATCATTGTGGACGACGGCTCATTAGATCAGACGCCGGAAGTGATAGCACCCTATCTAGCTGACCTCCGAATACAATACTACCGCCTGGATAACAACCGAGGTTTAGGCGCTGCGTTGAATTACGCACTTGACCGCGCGCGGGCACAGCTCGTTACTTACCTGCCTTCTGATGACGTTTATTATCCCGACCACCTCGCTTCTTTAGTCGGCTGCCTAAACCACGCTGACGCGGTGCTGGTATACTCGGGCGTACGGCATCACCTTTATCGGTCGTCGGTAGGTCAGATTGAGGGCTACCCCCTGCAACTTGTACAGGTCATGCATCACCTCACGGACGACCGTTGGGTTGAGCGAGACGAGTTAGTCACGGACGATCTAGATCGGATGTTCTGGTCAAAGCATCGCCACCGAGGCAACTTCATCGGCACCGGCCGGCTGTCGTGTGAGTGGGTCGACCATCCACTGCAACGGCACAAAGTGTTGCAGGAGCCGATGAGAGGCGGCATCAATCCCTACCGATTACGCTATAACGTCAAGCAGCCACTCCGCTTCCACTCCTCCAAGGGTAACTACATCGACGAGATCGAGTACTACCGGCGGTTCCGGGAGCGTCCGGATACACCAATGGCTGTGGACGGCCTCAAGATCGTACTCGTTGGCGAGTTGGCCTATAACCCCGAGCGCGTGCTCGCGTTGGAGGAAAGGGGGCATAAACTCTACGGCCTGTGGACACAGGAACCGTGGTGGTTCAATACAGTCGGGCCGTTGCCATTCGGTCACGTTGAGGATCTGCCGCGAACCAACTGGCGCGAGGCCTTGCAGCAGCTGCAGCCCGACGTGATTTACGCTCTGCTCAACTGGCAGGCGGTACCATTCGCGCACCAAGTGCTGAGTGACAACCCTGGTATACCATTTGTCTGGCACTTTAAAGAGGGACCGTGGCTGTGCCTTGAGCAAGGCACCTGGGCACAACTCGTTGACCTGCAAACCCGCTCAGATGGGCAGATCTACTCCAGTCCCGAGCAGCGCGACTGGTTCGGCACTGTTGTGCCTAGTTGCGTCCATAGCCAGACGCTCGTACTGGATGGGGATCTGCCAAAACGCGACTGGTTCAGCTCGGTTCGCTCGCGGAGGCTGTCGGAATCTGATGGGCAGATCCACACTGTCGTTCCCGGCCGGCCCATCGGCCTTTTCCCATCAATATTAGGTGAACTGGCGCGGCAGGGCATTCACGTCCACTTCTATGGCGACGTTTATCACTCATGGTGGCAACCATGGCTTGACGAGGCGCAAAGTCTCGCCTCTGACCACCTGCATCTCCACTCGCATGTGAGTCAGGAGCAGTGGGTTTGCGAGTTGTCACAATACGATGCTGGCTGGCTGCATTTCCTCAAGAGTGAGAACGAGGGTGATCTGCGTCGAGCATACTGGGATGATCTAAACTACCCCGCACGCATAGCGACGCTGGTTGCGGCGGGGTTGCCGCTGTTGCAGTACGACAATCAGGGCGCGCTGGTCGCCACGCAGTCGCTCGCACGTCAGCTCGACATCGGCCTGTTCTTTACGGACATGGCGCAGCTAGGCGAGCAGATGCGTGACGAAGTGAGGATGGCTCAGCTGCGGGAAAATGTGTGGCACCAACGTGAGAAGTTTACGTTTGACTACCACGCTGACCGCTTAATCGATTTTTTCCGACATGTGATTAAACGAACTTGTAACAAATCGGTTTGAATGCCCATATTACTTGTTAAGACGGGGAGTGGGGAGTAGGGAGTAGGGTCAGAAAACTTCAGCCGCATAACCTCTTTGTAAGTTTTCACTACTCCCCATTGCCCACTCCCTACTCCCCGTCTAATTGAGGGTAATTAAACGGAGGTGGTATAACTTTGCTCCGGCACCAGGAGGCGTCCTCCAGAGCTGTGGACTCGCCTGTAGCGTTCAAGAACGTTTTGGGCGATCGCCCTAGCTTGGCCAGAAGCGACTAAAGCTACGCAGGCCCCTCCGAAACCAGCACCAGTAAGGCGGGCTCCGAAAACTCCGGGGGTTTGCTGTAGCATCGCCACCAGCTGATCTAGCGGTGGCACAGAAACTTCGTAATCGTCGCGCAGGCTGATGTGGGAAGCGTTCATCAGTTCGCCGAAGCGTGATGCCGATATCCCCTGCAACACCTCCAGCACCCGGTTGTCCTCGGTGATTACGTGACGAGCACGACGTTGAAGTGGTTCTGGTAAAGCTTCTACAAGTTGAGGATCGGTAATATCTCTTAGGGCCTTAACTCCAAGTTGCCTCGCCGCCTCCTCACACTCGGCGCGACGTTGGTTGTATCCACTCCCTGCTAGAGTGCGAGGGACACCACTATCGATTACCAGGACTTCTGCTCCGGTGGGGAAAGGCATCACCCGACGTTCAAGCGTGCGGGTATCGAGGAACAATATATGTTCAGTGTCGGCTAGGCTCGAGGCCATCTGATCCATAATCCCGCACTGCACGCCGGCATAGTTGATTTCGGCCTGTTGTCCCAGTTGGGCAATATGCACATCATCAATCTCTAGCTTTAACAAGGTTCTCAGTCCTCGGAGAGTGGCAACTTCCAGCGCGGCACTGCTGGACAGACCTGAGCCTATTGGCACCGAGGAAGTGACGTGCAGATTGACCGGCGGTATGGTACATCCTTCCTGCTCTAAAAGCCGGATACACCCAAAGATGTAGCTCGCAAACCCTTTTGGGGTGGGATCGTGGTCGGAAATGCTCAGCCATTCATCAAGCTCTTGCGAGTAAAAGTGGTGCTGAGCATCGCGGCTGAAACCCAGATGTACCGTAGTGTGTTGAGGAATGGCAGTCGGGAGTACGAATCCATCGTTGTAGTCAGTATGTTCTCCAAGCAGGTTCACTCGCCCTGGAGCGCTAGCGAGGCTGTCAGGTGCTGTACCAAATACTTGTTGGAAATCCTTCACAACACCTCCAATGGTACAGGACGGTTGCGTCCTTCCACCTCGACACTTGGCCAATTCTGATCAAACGTTAGATTTTCGAGCCTTCCGTCCCTAAGAATGACAAAGGTATCTTCAATTTTGGCTCCGCGCAAACTTGGGTTCCATGCCACAGCCATATTTTCCTCCAGAGTATCGGTAGTAGCGGGAGTTGCCACAATCTCTCGCGCCAGATAGCCCGTAGTTCCCCCTTGATGATGTTCGCGGATTGCCTGAGGATACCCATGATGTTGATATGCATGAGCGAGCACCTGATAAACTGCATTGAGCGACGTCCTCGGTTGGCACCAATTTAGAGCTTCAGCTTCAATTTCACGAACACGGTAGTGCAACTCAGAATGCTCAGCCCGTAGCGAACCAAATGAGACAAATCGAGTCAGGTTCGCGTACAGACCGTATCCCCTGGCACAAAACACCATCATCGCTTCACGTCCTATCGGCTCCCCACTGGGTGTAGCATGACGATAAAGCGGCAGACGCCTCTCGCCAGCTACCAGGGTGAGAGCTGGGTGCAGCCCCCTTGCCCACAACGCTTCGGCCCCTGCTCCAGCGAGTTGGTACTCTGTCCACGTAGGCTGTGCAGTTGAGAGTACCTCGGTCATGGCAACGCTTGCTAAATGCCCCAATCGGCGATAGCGCTCAAGTTCACTTGGCATCAACACGCGCTTATGATTTAGGAGTGCCGGAGGTAAGAAACCTTGATCAATGGTAGGACGGTCACTGAGAATTCTTCCAGCGTCGGTGACCTCGCGGATGAAGGACTCACGCTTTGTGGCATCAGCCCAGGGGTTTACATGCAGGTGGAATGCCGGAAGTTCTTCATCCTGCAAACGCTGAGCTTCGATTTCATCAGTCAATACCCAAGCATCTTGGGCAGTCACCAGCACTTGAGCTATCCCAGTTTCGGCGGTGAGCAGCACAGTGTTGGAAGCCCCAGCAGTTGCCCAGGCAAACCAGTCCGTACCGTTTAATAGCACACCCTTAGCTCCGGTTTGACTCAAAGCAGTTCGGATCAACCCCAGCTTGGAGGAAACCTCTTCGTTTGTTTCGCTAAATTTGGCAGAGAAATTCCCAGCGCCTTTCTGAGGAGGAATGTCACGCATGATCATAAACTTCTCACAAGAGTTAACAAAAAATCACTCCTACGGCCTGTAGCTCTTTTGCCTTTTCTTCTGGGAGGGCATCGTTGGCAAACATACCTGCTGCCAGTTCGGTTCCCGCCAGGTACTTGAGCCGCTCGCGGGTTCGGTACGGCGGATAGAACTCGGCATGTAGGTGTGATTCTGGATGTATCTGACCGTCTGTAGGTGCCTGGAACCAGGCCATCAGGTAAGGGAAGGGGCGATTCCACAGTCCGTCGTACTTGAGCGTGACAGTTTTTAACGCTCTGGCAAGTCCCTGCCGCTGCTCGGCGCTGAGGTCTATGAACGTGGCAACCGGTTGAATTGGGGCAATCCAAACCTCATATGGGTAGCGTGCACATACGGGTACAAAGGCGATCGCGTGCTCGTCCTGGTATATAATCCGCTCGTTGTCACTGATTTCCCGTTGAATCAGGTCTTGCAGCAAACCCCGCTGATGTGCTTTGTAATAGGCCTGCTCGCACTCCCCCATGCGTGCCGGGACGGGCGGCACAAATGGATAGGCATAGATCTGACCATGGGGATGGTGTAAGGTAACTCCCACCTCCACACCACGGTTTTCAAACGGCAACACATACTCGATCTGCGGGTGCCCTCCCACTATACGGGTACGGTCAGCCCACACTTGCAAGAGCAGATCGAGGTGATCGAGTTCCAAGGAACCCAAAGAGGCGTTCGGGTCCTGGGTAAATACCACAACTTCGCACGCACCGTTTGCAGGGAGCGTATCAACGATGCACGCTGGCGCGTCATGGGCAGCCAGGCTCATTGAGGGAAAGCGGTTGTCAAAGACTGCCACGTCATATCGCCCTTGAGGGAGTTCGGTCGGGAACTTGGGATCTATGGTGGGTGCCAGCGGATTGTATTCAGGGGGCGGCATAAATGTGCGTCCCTGACGGTGGCTGGCATAAGCGACCCACTCGCCTCGTAATGGATGCCAACGCCGGTGGGGATTTGCCTGAATTGGCTCCTTACCGGGGCTAGGGGCAGAAATTTCCTCCACAATTGGGAACCGGCTGTATAAAGTTAGCTTGCGACCATCCGGCTTCAATAGTTTCTGGGCGTACATCTTTCTCCTCAACACCCCTACCGAGGGTAGCCGCTCGGATCGCCTCAAGCGAGAACTTAGGCGTGCGATCAGCATATAGTAAGCCGTTGGCTTCCTGGAAGGTATCGGTAAACTGGGTGTAACAAAATCCGCTAAACATCTCTATTCTATTCACTGCGTTCAGCAGCGCAGCGTACCTTATTTGCAACTCGGAGATATTCGAACACCTTACATATCCCCAGGCTTTGTTGGCATCAGGTTCGTCCTGAGTGGCGTAGGCGATGCCGCCGAACTCGCTCAGCATTACCGGCTGCCCCTGATGGGGATAGCCGTCGAGCGTGAGGACACGCCCTCCCGGACGCTGGCGATCAAACAGGTCTGATAGCTTGATATCAGGCCCATAACGCTTTGCCAACTGCTCCGAGTTGTTGTCGTAGTCATGGATAGCGATGATATCGGTCGTTGTACTCTCCCAGCCGTCGTTGCCGATCACCGGGCAAGTAGGATCTAGAGTTTTGGTCAAGTGATAGAGCGCCTGAACGTAGTTCCGGTGGGCCTCAGTTGCGGTTAGATTGGGGACTCCCCAGGATTCGTTGAACGGCACCCAAACTACGATGCACGGATGACTATTATCCCGTTTGATCACCTCAGTCCACTCCTGGGTGATTCGCTCCACTGCTTTAGGAGTGAATCGATAGGCGCTTGGCATTTCCTCCCAGACCAACAGGCCGAGCACATCCGCCCAATACAAGAAACGCGGGTCCTCGATCTTTTGGTGCTTACGTACCCCGTTAAACCCCATGCTCTTGGCCAGTTCGACATCGCGCCGCAACGCTTCACCAGACGGTGCAGTCATTAGCGTATCCGGCCAGTAGCCCTGATCTAGAACTAGTCGCAAATAGTAGGGATGCCCGTTGAGCATGAATCGGTCGCGCTGAATCCCGACTGTCCGCATCGCCGTATAGGACTTCACCTCATCGAGCAGCTTGTCCTTATACCAAAGCTGGATCTCGGCTTGGATCAGCGTCGGCTTCTCGGGACTCCAGAGCAATTCGTTGCGGTAGTCGTCAATACCAGGGTCGGAAAGGGCAATGCGCCGGGTAACTTCTCCGTTGAGTACTTCGTACGAATCGTTCACCAGTAGCTGCTCGCCAACGCTCAGCCTCACCTTCAATTCAATGCCATCGTGCCGCTCACCCGTGATCAAGGCCTCAAAGCCAATCTCCCAGCGCTCGAAGTGCGGGGTCCAGTGGATGCGGTCGATATAAGTCTTGCCCACGCGCTCAACCCAGACGGTCTGCCAAATCCCGGTTGTGCGCGGGTACCAAATGCTGTGCGGCTCGAGCTGCCAATCCTGCTTTCCACGCGGCTTGGCCAAATCGTAAGGATTGTCTTGTGCCCAAACAGTGATCCGTTGGGACCCGTTTTCATTTAAGACGGGCGTAATATCGACCGTAAAAGGGGTATGTCCGCCTTCATGCTCGGCCATGAATTGGTCATTGACCCATACACGGGCACGATAGTCTACGGCCCCAAAGTGGAGCAGTACTCTATCATCACCTCTGGGTAGGTCAAATTCACGCTGGTACCAGCAGTTCAGGTGAAAACCCCTGTCGCTGATACCGCTGCGGACGGATTCTGGAGCGAATGGAACCTCAATTGTATGAAGCCACTCGGAAATATCGCTAGGTCGAGCAAATCGACTATCGTCGTCAAACGTGAATTTCCATGGACCGTTAAGACAAATCCAGTCGGATCGCCGTAACTGTGGACGCGGGTATGCCATTATGGGGATCACAGGCTCAACTCCTTTGGAACGCCAAAAAATCGCCCTGCAGGTTTACAGGGCAATTCTGTATAAAGGATTGCTAAAACATCTATCTATAGTACGATTTTATCAAAAAACCTTTCCGAACAGGGCAATAAAACTTCTTTGATCCCTAATTTTTTATCCTTGATCCCTAATCCCTCTCTTTAACTCAAAAACAGTTCGCGAATCCCAGCACTGCCCAACTCCACAGCTAGTGCTGCAAGGAGAAAACCCAAAAGTTGGGTGATGATCATTGCGCCTTCAGCACCGATCCATTTTTCGATGCGCGCTGCCTGACGCACAATAAACCAGGTCACGCTCATCGCCGCAACAATACCGACCACCACGCTTAAGCGAGCAGTAGGAGATTCAGACATTAACAGCATTACTGTCGTCAGTGTTCCAGGCCCAGCTAACAGAGGCAATGCCAGTGGGGTAATCGCCACATCACGCCCCTGCTCGACGACCGGCGTATCCATTTCTCCCTCTAACATGCGTAAGGCAATTAAGAGTAGGAGTAAGCCCCCAGCTACGCGCAAAGCTCCAATGCTGATTTCCAAGTAATCTAGAATCGGTTGACCCACAAAGGCAAATCCCAGCAGTACCGCTGTCGCCACAACACTAGCCCGGTCCACCACACTGTTTCTTTGCTCTGGTTCCATACCCTTGGTCAGAACCAAAAAGATCGGTGCATTACCTAAGGCATCCGCCAGCACAAACACAGCAACAAAGGTTTTGACTAAAACAGAGGTATCCACAGATAAAAGCTACAGGAGTTTTACCCTAAGACTAACGTGAAAGCCGTCAAGTTAGTATTTAAATAGGGTTTGCAATCGCGATCGCGGTTCTGTAGATAGACACTTAACTAGGCCGAGTAACTCATGTTCCAAACCCCCGCGCCTTCCGTCTCCACAGGCAATTTAGTTTAAAGTCCACCAAGTGCCCCCAGGCAGACCGAACAAAATGATTGTTCTACCCATAACGCACAAAGTTTTACGCAGACAAGGAGGTTCCGAGGTCGGGTTGCTTCCCCCTCGGACACTCCGCCGCGATTCAAGTCTGCAACCCCATACTTTGTTGTCAAGGTTCAGTTAGCATTACTCCAGTCTGCGCGACTACGTTTCTGCCCTCGGAGTCCGGTCAAGGATATCCTGCATGGGTCGTCATCCGTACTAATGCTGTATATATTATACTGTGTATCACTCTAGTCAGCATAAACGAGACAGGCTGAGTGCAACATGGGATATCTACTAGTTTTCTTAACAACGCTTTGACTCCCGCCAGTATTTTGACTGAGAAGTGTTATCAAGTGTTCATCACTACAAGGATCTGTAGGTGATTCTGCCTGAATCAGTTGTACTTCACAGACTTCAACCCAGATTCTGCTCCTCTGTCTAACTAAAGGTTGATTGAAGTCCTTCTTTGACTTGACATGATCATTTTATAGGGTGAACTTCAGCTTAATTCAGAGCGCTCTTATGACTCATTAAAAGGTATAGCAATGATTAAATCTTGGGTTGTTATTGGAAGTGTAACCTTGTTGGTCGCACTAGGTAGTATTTTAATTAGGCCGCGTGATACTCAGTGGGCAATAGACCTGCGCCTACCTAAGTGGCTATTTTTTGAGCCAGCGATTCCCATCATCTGGACCGTGATTTTTGTTAGCGGCGCCGCGTCAGCTGTACAAATTTGGGAAATGGACCCAGGCAGTCTCAGAACTTGGTCAATCATGGGATTGTACCTATTAACAGAAGTTGTCACAGTTGCTTACATTCCGCTGACGCTAAGACTGAGAAGTCTAAAAGTTGGCACAATCATCGGGGCAACTGGAGTCATCTTAGGTGTCCTGCTTACACTAGGAGTATTGCCCATTTCCGGCTGGGCAGCGCTGTTACTACTTCCTTATTTGATTTGGAGCCCGATTGGTACTTTTACTACATGGGAAATGATTCGTCTAAATCCTGATGCTGCGTGATAACTAACTCCCAGGGCAGACTCGAACTGACTCGCAAAGCCAAAAGCCAGAACATCCGACTTTTTGAAACTGAGCTTCCCGGCTGTGGGTGCTCTCTCCCTCAGTTTGCAATTGGCATAATTCCGCTGGATTGGTCGCAGGGTAGGAGATGCCGTCCCCGGACAGATCGGCTCACTGTGGCATTAGAAAATCCCACTGCTTTAGCCACCAGAAATTGGGGAGTTGGCACCAAGTTTAACCACTCCCTACTGCTTAGAAAAGCTTGCTGGCGCTTAACTAAAAGACAGCTGAATTGATGCTGAGCGAACTTGCCCTTATTTGATTTCGGCGATGAAACGCTCAAGTGCCTTAACTGCGCTCTTATATCCGGGCGCTTGTTTGCCCAATTTCAAGCTTGTCAGGACTTGATCGCGAATAACTTTGTGGTCCCGGGGTTCTGACAATTCCTTTTCCTTTTGACTTTGCAGTTCACTCAGCGTTGCCTTTAGCTCCGAGTTCTCGCGAATCAGTTCTTCTAGTTTTTGCAAGGGGTGGTCAGTTGGTTTGAGGTTTCCAACCATCGCCGCCTCTACTAATTGATCGATCATCTGGCTGGCATTACCTCGCTCCTTCAACCAAGTTGAAGTTGCAGGAAGGACAGTCACATTCAATCTAATTTTTTTCTGTTCGCGCGACGAAGCTCCCAAGTCCAAATCTTCAATCTCACGCAAGTTACTCAAACTTATTTTTCCGTTTTTGTCAATCATGGACTTTTCTATTTTAATCACAATTCATGCGTATAGTCTATAGACACGTAGTGCAGACTTCTCTTGTACTGTGCATTTAGTTTAGAAGCTTATCAACTTCCCTGCTTTAAAGTACTACGGTATGGCATAGTAGATGGCAGTGCCCAGAGCTATACCAAGACGGAGCGCATCTGCCTCCGCCTCACGTCGATACGCATAGCCGTCTATGCGCCAGGTACCCTGGAACCGAGTACGGTGGATTAGCAAGTCTCTTAGTGCTTAGAAAAGAGATCGATCTTTTTGCGGCCTTGTACCAGGAGCGCTTAACCTAGAGTAGAGTAAGACCATGAACACACTCATAGCTACATTACTTAATACTGTAGACTGGCAACCCATTGAGCTACCGAACTTTGTTCCTGACCCAGTATTACCCCATGCTACACACTCAGGGGTCTTAAAGGCTGAAGAATTTGAGCTTCGTTGCTACAAGCTATCTGATGGGCACATATCCTTTGATTTTATACAGATAGAGGGATTTTTAAGAGGGTGTTTTCATTGCATGACTCCTGGACCATGCCTTGTTTGTCATCCACCTGATGACGGTCGAGATACCCCAAGGTTGGTAGTTGTGTTGGGATCATCAAGTGGACGAGACGGGGAGGAGTCTGGCTCCAGAACTGGCGTTGAGGAGTAGGGAATATGTCCCATCTGATTAAGAGTAATCAAACAGAGACGATAGATGCGTATTTCTACAGAAAAACAAATTTTTTAAAATAGCCCCCTCGTTACTTCTACGGTGGTTTTGACGACAGAAAGCTTGCAAAATGTTCATTTAGGAAGCTGTTAGTTATTCTCCACTTGGACTAGGAGTACGAAATGAATCTTCCGAATATACAGGCAACATGGGTCAATTCGGAACAAGACAGCGTGCTGCACCGCATCACAAACCGCATTCGCAGATCACTCGAACTCCAAGAAATATTGACGGCAACTGCAGCAGAAATCCGTTCGTTGTTAGGAACTGACTGAGTAAAAATTTACAAATTTCACCCTGACCAAAGTGACCAAGTTGTGGCTGAATCAATTTACGAAAATCGCTTGCCAACGCTACTGGGGCTAAATTTCCCAGCAGGCGATATCCCACCCCACGCCCGTGAACTGTTCATTTGGGAGTTGCCATTCAGCAAGCCGAACTTTTGGCTCAAACGCAGCAACAGAATACTGAGCTACAGCAGGCAGTCGACAGTCTACAACGGGCTGCTGAACAGCAGCGCGTCTTGTTTGAAGTGGTCGCAAAAATCCGAGAGTCGCTAAATTTAGAAAAGATTTTCCAAACCACCACTCAAGAAACTTGTAGAGCTCTTCAAGCAGACCGTGTCGCCGTCTACCGCTTCAATCCAGATTGGGGTGGAGAATTTGTCCACGATTTTGAATTTGTCACTCCAGGATGGGGCAAACTAGCTCGATTGGGGACGACAAAAACGGTTTGGGAGGATAATAAATAATCCGGTAAACTTCATTCATGGCAATCTGCATCATGTCAAAGAGTACGCAGATAACCTACTAAGTCTGCTGCAGCTTTATCAAAAGTGCTATCCTCAATCGAATGACGAGCTTTCTAGCCATATCGAGGAAATTGATATGGGGTTTGTATCCGAAGACCTGCCTAAAGTTTTAGATTCAATGCAGATTGGCACAGAGCGTATCCGTCAGATCGTTCAATCCTTGCAGAATTTCTCGCGCATCGATCAATCAGAGATGAAGTCTGTTGATATCCATGAGGGCATTGATAGTACGCTGATGATTTTGCAGCACCGGTTAAAAGCAAATGTTGAGCATTCTGGGGTACAAGTGTTCAAAGAATATGCTGACTTGCCGTTAATCGAGTGCTATCCTGGACAACTGAATCAGGTGTTTATGAATTTGCTGAGTAATGCGATTGATGCGATGGAGGTACGTAAGGCAAAACGAGCGCTCCAAGATCTACAGGCAAATCCCAGCGTTATTCGCATTCAAACCCAGCTTCTTGACGGCGATCGCATTGCCATCTACATTGCTGATAATGGCATTGGTATGCCAGAAGAGGTGCGGTATCGGATCTTTGATCCCTTCTTTACCACCAAGGCTAACGGTAAGGGTACTGGATTAGGCTTGTCGATCAGTTACCAAATTGTAGTGGAAAAACACGGAGGTGAAATCAAATGCATTGCAGCACCTGGGCAAGGAACTAAGTTCATTATTGAAATTCCCACCAAACAGACTGCTCTGGTTCGGCAATGAAAGGAGTCAAGAGGAGCGGCTCTTGACTCATAAATTCTGTTCAGTATTGTTCTAAGCGAAAACGCGTCCGAAGAAAGCTGTGACTTCTGCCCAGGCAGAGTCAGTGGCAGCAGGGTCATAGCGATGACCATCATCGCGCATAAAGGTATGGTCTGCTTCATATTGGAGAATATTGTGAGGTACGCCAGCATGCTCAAGGGCTTGCATTATGGTTTTGCGGTCATTTTCCAGAATGTGAGGGTCAATAGTACCAAAGACAATCAGCATCTCGCCCTTGATTTCACCCACTCGCTGGATAGTGTCGGCTACCCCTTTGCCTAGTTTGCCGCTGGGTATGCCGGTGGGGTAACAGCAGGCAGCCGCCTTAATTTCGCTTTGTAAGGCAGCCCGGAAAGCTAGGTGACCGCCAATACAAAAGCCTATTGTGCCGATTTTGCCGGGGGAAACCGAATCACTCTTAAGAAATTCAATTACAGCCCGAGCGTCAGAGTCATAATCAGCTATTGGGGTTCTGCGAGCATCGTCATTGCCCCGCATCCGACCAAGATCATCCGGCTCAATTACCAGACCAACTGGCTCAATCCGATGAAAAATTTCTGGGGCAGCTACGATATAGCCATATCCTGCTAAGTGGTCAACCAGACGGGTCATAGCCCCACCTAACTGGTATATATCAGTGTAGAAAAGAATGCCTGGATAAAGTCCTGCTGGTTTGGGGGCGGCTACATACACACGCATTAAACTGTCATCCACTCTCAATTCGACATTGCGTTTAGTAATTTGCATTCTTTTGTATTCTTCCTTTGAATGTTTAACCAGTTATTCTATTGGGTCAGGTTGCTCTTTGGTGGATAATTTTCGGTCGTGTTGCAAAAATTTTTGAAGACAAGTGATCCTCTAGCACTTTGCAATCAGCAGCATTGGTTCTTATAGGATTCGTGGGATAATTGTATAGTGTCATATAATATGTGGAGTTGGGGATATGGACTTCTATCTCGACACACTCTTGCATCTACCGCACGTCTTTTACAAACAAGCTTAAATCAGCCAGATGGCTATGAAAAGTAGGGGCTTCAGATCCTTAATTTGAACCAGAAATCAACATGATTGCAAGCTGAAGCAATTATGATTGCAAGCCGCAAGAACTAACTCTTTATTTCTTTATTTGCAGTACCTGAGCAATTCCTTCAGACAAATTGTTGAATATGAAATCACTGCTCGGCTGCGCTTGATTATGATGTCGCACAATTGTTACATCCACCTCCGGACAATGATAAGCCGAGGTCCCCCAAAACCCTGCGTGCCCCCAGCATAAATTTCCTGCAATGTTCCGACACGAGATGCCCATTGCATATGCTCCACCGGGGCTATCTTCATTTGTCGACGGCACGGTCAACATTACCTGCAGCGTTGATGCCTGACGGAACACTCTTCCCTCAAACAAAGCGCGATAAAAACGTGCCAGGTTTCCTACTGATGAAACCAATCCGCCGCCACCATATAAATCAAACGACGGGTCAAAGTTAATCGTGTCCGTCTCGCCAAAATATGGATGCGAAAGCTCTTTGACACCAGGAGGCGCGGATTCTAACGTCTCAAGATAAGTTTCTTCCAGTCCGAGCTTTTTGAAGTCGAGCAGTGAGCGATAAGCCTCTGCCAGTGACTTACCACTCAATTTCTCAATCATTTCACCGAGCAAAATGTAGCCCGTGTCAGAATAGTGGTAGCCTTTCCCCGGTGCAAAGTGCGGCTCTTGCTCCATTTGATCGCTGATTCAACCTGCTCCATCCTCGCCCAGCGGTGTTTCGGACTGCCCAGAGCAGCGGCATAGTATTGCGGATCTGTCGCATAATCGTGAATGCCGCTGGTATGAGTTAGAAGATGTCGTACGGTAATGGCGTTTGGCTGATAGCCACCCGCTTCAAGAATAACACTATATTCTTTAGGCAGATAGCGATTGATCGGATCATTCAACTTGATCCTACCTTCTTCAGACAAACGCAAGATCAAAGCAGCCGTGAACGTTTTGGTGACGCTGGCGACGCGAAAAAGATGGTGAGAGTCAAGGAGCCGCTTCGACTCACGATCAAAGAATCCGGCAGCAAGGCTAATATCGAGTCCTTGTTTCGGTGCGCTGACGAGGAGCAACTCTCCAGGTAAGCTGGGATGAGCGGCAACCTCGGCTGAGAGTAGTTTCTGTAATTCGCCGACCAAATTAGCGATTGCCCGAGCATTGTCAGCTTTAGCACTATGGGCGTCGGCAACATAGCCACAAAATAGGTTCATCATTACTATCCTTTCCGACTCCTGCCTCGCTTGGCTGCAAGCACCTAACTATTATTGGACTGAAAGCTTCCGCATAACACCCCGAAATGGGGGGATAGATAGATGTTTTTCGTATAACATGTCAGCGCTAGAACCCGCCGCCGTCAAATCAAGATTGGTCCTCTGTTTTACTACTTTCCAAATGACCAGACAGCCAATTGGAGCTTGCCCATCATAGTCTTCATAGACTCTTCAACAGCGCTGTGTTCGAAGCCGCTGTGCATCTTGCAGTTCTGGCAGCGGCGGTCCTGGCGACTCTCCCAGTAGGTCCAGTTGGTCTGATTCCAAAAGTCTGACCAGTCCTCAAAATAGCCCTCGCCTTCGATCAAGTAGCAAGGAGCCTTCCAGCCCTTCGGCGTATAGTTAACCGTCGACCAAGGGGAGCAGGGCAATTCCCGCAGACCCGCCGCGAACTCCATAAACATTGGGGTAGCGTTGAGCTTGTACTGACTGGAGAACTCGCGGATGGCGCGGAACTTCTCGTGGATTTGCTCCTTTGTGAGGAAAAGATCGCTCTCTACGCTCTCGTATTCATAGCCTGGCGCAACCAGAATGCCGTTTGCCTTCAGCTCATCCACCAGTCGACAAAGCGCCTGAACCTCTTCCACCTTCGTCTCCTTATAGACAGTGGTGTTAAGGTAGACGTGGTATCCGAGTTCCTTGCCCTTCTTAATCATCGCGATAGCTTTGTCGAAAACGCCCTGGCGATTACAGACAAAGTCGTGTGTCTCACGCATCCCGTCGAGATGGATCATTAAGAAAAGATGATCACTTGGCGGAATCATGCCGTAGAGCTTGCTATCTAGCAGGAGCCCGTTGGTGCAGAGGATGATGTACTTGTTTTGGGCAATCAGACCTGCAATAAGTTCCTTAAGTTCGGGATAGAGGGTAGGTTCGCCACCACAGATGTTGACGATAGGTGCTTCGCAGTCGCCCACAGCCTTGAAGCAGGTTTCCAGCGTCATGCGGTCTTTAAGCTTACCTGTGTGACGTTCGACTGAGCAGCCAAGACAAGCTAAGTTGCAGGTGTAGAGCGGTTCAAGCATCAGCACTGTTGGATAACGCTTCAGATTCGCTTTTTCCATTCTGGCGCGGTGTCTAGTCTGCGCCATAGTAAAACCGATGGGAAAACGCATACTCCTCCTTAAGATTTGCCAAACTTTCAACAACCAACTACGGAACCTATCAGCCTAAAATTCATGACGAGTTGGTTGTGTTGGGGCAATTATGACATCTCATTCGTATTTGTCAAGCTAAATGACCGTATAATATGTACTGATGCTATGGCTAAACCGTCGTCCATGCGTCGCTTACCTAAACAGCAACGAGGTAAGCAACGAGTAGAAAAGATTTTGGATGCTGCTGCTGAGATTTTTGTGGAAGTGGGTTACGAGGCTGCAACAACCCACGCGATCGCTTCCCGCGCCAACACGGCAGTTGGCTCGCTCTATCAATTTTTTCCAGACAAATCAGCTATCTTTCATGCTTTGGAGATTCGCCACCTTGAGCGAGTGCGGGCAATGTGGGTTAAGTTCAATATGCCCACGCTCGTTCAGCTTCCGCTTAGACAGATGACCCACAAGCTGTTAGCAGCGGCTGCCGAACTTCTTGAGCAACCTACGTCGCGTATTATTTTTCTCCAATTCTTCACGGCACCAGAAATATTCCAGGTGATTGACGAGAGCTTTACAGCTGAAGCCATCAACTTCACGGCTAGCTTACTAAAACAGCGTAACTCTACCTTAGATGATGAACAGTGTAGCCTGCTAGCCGAGGTCTGCGTTCATTGCAGCAATGCGTTAATCCTGATTAGCTTACGTAGCGACGAGTACCATCGCCAGCGGCTGGTACAACAGATTGAGGATTTGCTCGTGTCCTATCTGAGTCCCTATATTGGGGACGAGCTATTGCACGAAAAAGTAATGAAAGTAATGAAATGTCCTTACTGCAAATCCGAGCAGCTTTCTAAGAATGGTCATCGGCATGGCAAGCAGCGTTATCTTTGCAAGGAATGTGGTAAGCAGTTCCCAGAGACATATGCTTTTAGGAGTTACTCCGATGAAGTCAAACAGCAATGTCTAGATTTACATTGTGCAGGAATGGGGGCTACCAATTTAAGCCGGGACAGTATGCAAGTGAGGCCTTTGAGAGTGCGGAGATGGTTTAGCACTTCTAGGTAGGGGTAAGTCAGGCATGTGTTCGACAATGAACTCGAACAAGTCTGGAAAC
>JAABUQ010001843.1_pt1 | contig 43886 bp, 43 predicted proteins | sample 5560001 | NCBI WGS metagenome assembly JAABUQ01 (sample SAMN10711888, study PRJNA513371) | rock metagenome | isolation source: Antarctica rocks | place: Antarctica: Victoria Land, Finger Mt nord | collected 2015-12-18 | reverse complement strand
ACGCCGCTCTTCGCCTTGGGCTTCGCCTTGCCATTAGGAATTGTACCGCTGGCGGTGGAGGTGTTGGAGGTGGAGGTAGAGGTGGAGTTGCTAGAGGTAGAGAGCATGTTCTTCCCCTCGCGGCGGAGCTTTCCGATGCGCTCCTCTATGGCCTTGGGGGTCGCGTCTGGGGGAGAGGGGTTAATTCGGAGTCGGGGGGAACAGGGGGGGGGAGATGAGGCGAGGGGAAGGGAAGGAGTGAGGAGGGGCCGAGAGTGGAGAGAGAGGGGGAGGGGAGACGGAGAGGAGGGAAGGAAAGAGACGAACGCTCAAAGAGGGTGGAGAGACCGGCGAAGTCAATGTCCTTCGTTATGGGGTTCATAATCTTGATCAAGAGCTGAGTGTGGGAGAGGTCAGTAAGGAGGGAGGCAGGGAGGTTGTGGTGTTGATGGCCAGAGGGGAGGCTCACGATCCTATCATTTTCCGCGCTCCAAGTCTGTGAAGGGATGTTAGTGGTGGATCTTGAGGAGGTGAGGAAATAGGGAGAGGGGGGAATCGTGGATGAATATGGGGGTAGTTCTTGGTCTGGTGCTAGGTATAGGTGCTGGCGAGGGGGAAGGTGAATAAGGGATGCGATTGTGAAAGGGGGATAGGTGTGCAGATGAGAGATATGATGCGATGAGGAGAGAGGAAATGCAGCTGGGAAGAAGAGGCCGTACGTACCACGCGTGCGTTTCCCATGTTGCTTGTAATAACGGGAAGTTGTATCTTTCGTCTCGATCTTGGTTTTGCAGTCTTGCAGTATGGATGGACTAAGATGGTTGCAAGGAAAGGTTGACAAGAGTAGGTCTGTGGAACAGTAGTGGAGTTGCAGGTAGTATCAAGATGGATGTATGATTGGAAAAGCAAAGCATGCACAAATGTTGTAAACGAGGAGCTGATGATCTTTAGGTTGGAGGGAGGCGATCGGGGTATAAATACGTTTGCGAAGACGACGCGCCGGATCACGCTAGGGATGAACTGGATTGGACTGAAGCTTCATCTGCTGTAGCTTCGTAGACTATGAATAATGAAGCTAGGTGGTGAAGTATGAGTTACGATAGACGGTGAAATATGTATGAGATGGAAGGATGAAGGATGAAAGTATGGGTGAAGAAGATAGATGGATAATTCAGGACAGATGAATGGGTAAGGGAATACAAATCCAATGTTCCGAGTTCACAGAAGATGAATAGAGTCTCGGTTTTTGAAGATGGGATAGATCGAGGCTCCATGGTGATTTCGCCGGTTGAATGTGGTTTGGAATAGACTAGCGATTCTTTGGCGCTCAATGCTCGTGAACTTGGACGCTCACGAAGGACGATGTCGAGCCCTGAATGTAACATCGTACTCTCGGCCAGCTTTCCTAGTAGAAGTCCGATACAGCTGGATGGATACTGAAACGTCCTTCGAACTTTCCTGCTTAGACGGTCGGGATTTAATTACTTTGATGGCAGAGTCCAGATTCGAAGTGGACGCAGGGTGGTAATGCTATCGAACCTTCCTCATTCTGGACGAGCACATCATAAGACATGGATAGAAGCGCATCCTCAAGTATCTTGCCAAATCCAACAATCTCAAGAGACGCCCCTACCTGATTCCTTGTGACCTCACGAAGCTTGTATCGAAAAGCACCAGAGATACACCATCTTTGTCAAAGAGCCGAAGGGTCCTTTCTCCCTTGCTATCGTAGTCTTTGTACAAACGCTGCGAGCATGCGGGGTTGAATACTCTGTCTCTTGTACCGTGTGGCAGGAGTAGCGGCGTGGGAGTCAATGTGCTGATGCCTTCGATGCTAGCCGTTTGGCTTGCTACGGTTGCGCAGCCAACAACTCGGCTGTCGTTGCCGCCGACAGTGAAACCAGGAGCCCCGCCAAAAACTATCCAACCAAGACGTAGTAAGATGCCGCAAAATCGTTTTCTAAGAGGTTCGTTGCTGCTTGTATATCTTTAACCCGGTGTTTATTCCGGGCGGGATAGCGGTATCCTAGCCGCATGACCGATATGCCATTGTCCAAGCTTGCTAGCTTCTTTGTAACAGAAAGACATGTCGGCGACAGAACGCCTGCTTCTCCGCCAGCCCCCGAGAGAATTATAGCAGCACTCTTCTCTTGGCGGCCCTCACTGTCTCGTCCAATTCTAAGGTATGTGAAGAAGAGCTGGCACGGCGCCGCCTTGACTGTCTGACACTTCAATGGTGAGTGATCTGACCTCACAGATCCGCTTCTGAGCGGCTGTCGGAGGCTGCAGGTTCGGGGTCTGCAAAATGCTAGAGTAGTCGGAGACCTTGGGAATTTGCTTAGACCCTGGGAGACTCTAGGAACAAAGAGGTCTTTGGCGAGGCCATGGCGATCAAGGATAGTCTAGAAGAATCTGCGTGAAGACGTGCAGGAGAAGAGGCCAGGATGGCTCGACATCGGTTCATTGACAACAATGTTCAAATAGAGATCCCTACGGAAACCTTGACCATGGGAAGTCGCGTTGGGGCAAATCTACCTCAGAACGACGTCATCTCGCTTCAAGAAAGTGTCTTAAAGCAACAGCAGTAGTGCGGCTGTGACATTTACTCGTACAAGACGCTGACACCAGATGCTTGATCTGCGGACGATAAAACCTTCTTGAATTTTCAGGGCACGTTAATAACCTAAGTCCTATGCCAGGGAGTGTTTTCCGGGGTTCTTATGGCTACATCGTTCTCTGAATAGGGAGGTAAGCTGGCCTCCAATGTGACATCCCAGGAATTCTTGAATCTCGACGCGAAGACATTTAGTGCGCGCTCTCGAAGTCATGATTCAATGGAAGCCGTCGGGTAAAGTACTGCACAGACGACGGCCGGCAAAACCTTTCACCGAGCGCCAAGCTTTCATCTTTTTGAGCACACCCAAGCCAGTTTGATCTTATGTCCATTGAGGAATAGACATCTTGTGAGGTTGTTGAGAATTTTACGTCAATACAAAAGCAATTTCGGTGCTTGATTATTGTAGTCAGCCTGTTAAGATGCCAGTGTAGCCCCGTTAGCCTGGCATCCGGCTTTACCACCATACGATCTGGCATCCTTTGATGACCTTACAGGCGTCCCGCTTCTCTTTATGTATACCATGTTCTCCTTGGTTGCTTGTATCGAAAGACTCTGCGTTAAGCATCAGTCATTCTTTGATCATTCCAGATGTGTGCGCGTGTCGCATGCTTCGTCCAATTCCCTTCTATTCCGCATCACTTCTCTTGCTACATGTTGCTGATGTCTGGTTGACGCTTTGATGTTCAATCACTTTGCAGCTCTGGCGACAGGCTGTCTCTAGTCTTTCATTTCATCCCCATTTCGTCAAGTCGCGAATCCAAAATGCGAAGCAACAGGCCCACGGTTTAATCTACCCTTGAAGTTAGTAACTTCCGAGCGCTAGGATATCTACTACCGTGGGCTCTATCGATATCAAATACGCACGGATGACTCAACATAAAAGTACGTGAGCTGGGCTGGAGCATCTAATCCTTGACCAAGACGATCAACGCCGTTCCGGCCCAAAAGACTAACGCAGAGGGTTAGACCATCGTTGACGGTCGAGATAATACGCTGCAGAATCGGGATTTGAGCCTCTACAATATTCATTGACCAATAGCTGGTGGTCACGTCCACTGGCTGGACTTTTGTGACGATGTTATAAGTGGCTTTCAATACCCACAAAAGGTCTACTGTAGACCCTCGCAGGAGCTCATAACAATTCAGCACAGTATTCCATTGACATACTCGTCAAACTCTCGCATCAATGCACTCTGGGTACCAGCCTTGAGCTTCAAAGAGCTGATAAGACGTATAGAAAGCATTGACGCACGGGGCAGTCCTCGAGACAGGGAGATCCTCACAATGGTTTCCATTACAAAGAACCTTGACCCCTAGACAATAGGTTTGTTGATGATTATTCAGTGCTTGGCTTTTTTCTTGCTTTGAATGTTATTGTTATTGGTTTTCTTTGTCTTCTGCAGCATACAAATCTTTAATAACTTAAGCCCATTCTTAAATATCCCCTGAGTTCTTCGGTCAGCCTCGTACTTCCTTTACTACACGCACTCCGGTAGTGCAGATCTCATAGCGCCTTGGCTCAAGTCACTCATCTAGGTAAACAGCCTATGCCATCAGCCAGAAATCATATTACCGTCCGAAAAATGGAGGCCCAATCCAAGACCCGTGATTTGGCCAGACCTGTCGAGTCCTTTCGTCGTGGGGCCCCGACTTCCTCTAGTATACTATCATCGCTCTACATCGCTTCGTTTGGAACGGTTGGTTCCATAGCTTCCCACGATAGCCAAGATCCGAAGGACGCGCAATGCGAGACTATTCAATTTCTAGCAAAAGGCGGCGAAGGCGACTGCAATTTAATAAGGTGCAATGGAGTGCTGGTCGTCCGCAAAACGGTACTCAATCCTCGAGAGAGACAATACTTCGACCCCGGAGATGATACGCCCAGAGAGGTCAGAATACTACGCGATATGCTACCCAAAAACGAGCGTATAATCAACCTTCTCTGCCATAACGAGGTCCCAGGAGCGCTAGACCTCTACTACGAGTATTACTCGGGCGGTGATCTCGAATGCTTTATTCACAAATACCTCTCGATCGAGAAAGATGTCCCAGAAGCATTCATATGGCACGTGTACTTGCAGTGCCTAGAGGCGCTGGCATATCTACAGTAAGTCTCTTGCCTTCCCACTCATCAATGATTGTGCTAATAAACTCTTCCAGTTTTGGATACGACAGGCACTCCATGAGTCCTTGCGAGAAATCTCGCTCCTTCCGTCCGATCATACATCGCGATATTAAACCTGAGAATATCCTTCTGCGCTTACCGCTCCGTGGTCATCAAGTATCGGGAAACGATCGCGAGCACCCATACCCCTCTATTGTTCTGGCTGACTTTGGTCTTTCTGTTCTAGAGCACGATGGCTGGCATGTTGGTACGGACATATGGCAACCTCCAGAAACTCCCTTCCACAGCACCAAATCAGACGTTTGGTCCGTTGGTGCAGTAGTGCATGCCCTGGCCGCTCAAGGCCAATCCCCAATTGCGCCGCTGCCGGACCACCTGGAAAACAATTCTGCCAATCAAAATTGGTGGAATCGTCAACCGGAAGCTCGTCAGCCCTATACTTATTTCACCAGCTATTCCTATAAGCTAGCGGAGGCCATGCACCTCGCCTTCGCTAGGGATCCTATAAGAAGGCCAACTAGTCTTGAGATCCTTCTTAGAGTGGAAAGGGAGCTTGAAGATCCCAATTTCCCGTTGCGTACGCCACGGAAGCCGTTGGACGAATGCATCTTCAGCGAGGACTGGCCAACTTAGATGTAAGGGGTTGGACAGTATGGAAGACTGATGAGTCCGTCCTCCTACAACTACAAAATTGGGACATTCGTGGCGTAACAAGATCAGCTTGGCTCCTTTGCGTTGGGAAGAACGGAAGAATGTTCAGCTTAAGGAGGCCATGCTTTCGCTAATTGGACCTTGGAGGACTTGTGCCTTCTTGTTTCGTGCTATCAAGACGATGCTATCTATTTCGGCACAGATTTTCAGGTGTGTGCACCCTTTCTCTTTCAGTGCTCTATATTCGCTGCATTCGACAAAGTAGCCACAGTTGTGTATGTCTCGCCAAGGCCGGGCTCAAATCATTCTCATGGTACATGTAGACAATAAGATCTCTTACCTCTATTCTGAACCCCAACAATATCTTCTAGAAGTCCTGCGCTTCCATACTAAACTCGTGACACTTCACCCCCTTCTCCAAATTGCTGTCTCTACCCCGCTCTAATCGTCCTTCAATCTAAGTAGAGCAATTTTGAGTTCTCCTCCAAATAGTAATCAGCATCTATGGCACGCAAGTCTTCGCCACAGCATTGCGATCGCGACCTAGATATCGGTTCCTCACGTCCAGCTATCATTCTCTTTAGCTTCCAACAACGCTCTCAGGCCTCCTCCTCCAACCAAAACGTACTTACCCTCGATAAACTATCTCTAATTCAGACATCGCCCACTACTCCCAATAGCTTGAGAGAGGCGTTTCTCATCACGTACGGGCAACCTTTACACATAACATCTCCGAGATAGCGGCGTCTTCATCACTCCTATTACCACTCTGCTTGAAACTAAGTAAATTAAGAAGTAGCGACACTCTCTTAGTAGCTGCCAACCATCCCACTCTCTTCCCCAATAATACCCATCGCCACCAACAAAGTCCTCGTTCGTGCCAACTCCCACCCAACCACCAAACAAACCATATCTCAAAACCCCTCAAAAATCCTTCCTATCACGCAGAGATACTCCGCGTGACCGCCAACAGCACTCTCCTCACACACCCAACAAGCAGCATCACCCATGCTAGGAAGTATGACAGATAGGTCAACACGATTTTTCCATTCAAAGCTATCAACTATCCACTATCCTCTCCCCCTCCCCTCAGCATCCATCAAATCGCCCCTAAAGCTGCCACCCCCCACTATCAGCCAACCAACCAACCACGATGAAACCAACCGCCTGCCCGTCCACAACCCACGAAAGCCCACCCCAGCCCACTCCAGCCAGCAACAGTGGTGTGAAGGAGGGGATTAGATGGCGTCGCCACCCTCCTCGTCCTCATCCTCGCTCTTGATAATGGTCTTGCTCTTGGGGGCCTTGGCGGCAGGTTTCTTGGTGGTCTTCGCTTTCTTAGCGGGGGGCTGCTCGTCTTCGGCGTCGGAGGGCTTGGGGTCGAAGAAATCGCTGTGGAGGGGGAGTTAGCTTTCTTGAGCCTCTTATGTATACCGCCTTCCCTCCTCTCCGCTCGTTTACTGCTTCCCTCTTCTATGCCGTTCGTTCCGCCTTTTGGCCCGGATTGTAATCATATTTCGTCGATCGAGATGGAAACGTAGAAGAGAATGAGAAGTAAGACATACCCATCATCAACCACCGCCTTAGCCTTCACCTCCTCCTTCGGCGCCGGGCGCTTCTCCCCCACGCCATTCACCTTGCGATGCTTGATGACCGGCTTGCCAAGCGGAGTAGCTTTCGGATCGACTTCTTCGTTTATGGCGGTGCGGAGCTTGGCGATGCGGTGCGTGATTGCTTTGGCTGTCACGTCGACGCCGTCTGTTGGGGTGTTAGTCGTCATGGGATGGTAGGGAGGGTGGGGAGACAGATGGGGAGGAGGGCGGGAAGGTAGGTGGGAGGGGGGGTTCCGGGAGGAGGTACAGGTGGGATGGGGAAAGAGAGAGATGGCGAAAGAAGTACGTACCGCCGCGCATAGCCTCCTCGAGCTTGGGGTAGTTGGGCTTGATGTCGTGGAGCTTGATGATGTTCTTGAAGAGCTAGGAAGATGAGGTTGTCAGCTTGGTAGGCGGGAGGCGTGCAGGGAAAAGAGTTTGGGCCTGGAGACTGGAAGCAAAGGCTCCACTGTTCTTGACGATCATCGCCGAGTCCAGAATTGAGATATTGGTCGGTGTTTCTCGCTAGCGAGGTATTCTTGGATCTCGAAGAGAATGTTGGGAATGGAGAAGAACGAGGCTTCCCGTATGATCGCGACTTCAAGAGACCATAGTTGCTGCCCCAGACACTAACTCGATGGTGCCGAAGAAGTACGGTCGCTCGATCTGCCCCTTTAGCACCATGAAAAAATTCTCCCACAGTCGAAAGCGATATGGCGAGATCCAGCAAGCCGTCTTCTAACGTGCAACGACATCGAGAACCCTAGATTTCTGTATGTCGAGCCTGGACTCCTTGAAACTCCTCCAAACGCATCCACACCAGAAGTGAAACCATCACCCTCGTTCGACCCCACATCAGTCACAGAAGGCAGGAAAGACTCACCAAAGCATCGACGTTAGAGTTCCACATCACCATCTTGCCGGTTTTCTTCGATTGTTTTTGTTATTGGGTTTCTGATCCTGAGATCTGTAGAGTGGGACAGTTCTGAGGTCTTGGATATTGAGACGATTCTTGATCTGTGGACAGAGTACTTGATTGAAGTTGGGTAGTTTGGGTGCTGAGCGGTCGGTGGTTGGTAAGAAGTGGGGTGGAGGGGAAACGGATGGGGGTGTTGAAGGGTTGAGGAAGTGGGTCAGGAACGAAAGAGGGGGATGTGAAGGAGGGATGACGGGGTGGAGTGTTCACTTCACTTTGTTAAGGCGGAGGGGGTCACATGTGACGGTTTGCCTCGGTTCTGAGAGGGTTGGAAAGAGACTGAATGTTGGTTGGATGGTTGTGATTCTTCTTGTGTGAAGTGGTTGAGGGGATGGATGTGAAGTGGTTCTCTCTTCGGGAGCGTTTGGAAGGTATGGGATAGGGAAGGTGCGAATCTGCTCTGCATGGGGAAAGTGGCGGGGTCGCTCTTGCCTTCTGTTCCTGTTGGTTACTGGTCTCGAGCAGTGGACCCCGTGGGGCAGTGTTTGGCTCAAGGTCGTGAGAGCTCTAATCGTTGGGCTGCTGTTTCTCGGATGCCTCTTCGAACCGAGACTTCTCTGGCAGATATACGACGAGACTCTAGAGTTATGGCAGCGAGCAGACTTGTTACAATTTCGAGTGTATTATGACTTATAGATCTAGATTCATGGGTCTCAAGCTGTACATTTGGATAGCCGATAATCGGAGATCGTTCCTCGTAGATCATAGTCGGTCATTGGAACGGAATCGGCGTTTAATATCGATAGTGGGTCAATCTGTTGGTCGAGATTCGAGAGCGAAGTTCGACAGTATACGGGGAACCACTACTGTATTTGACGATTGTCTGAATCGCTCTTTGTAGACCTCGGAGAGAATCTGCTTATTTGAAAGTTGATCTTGGACATGCTACTAGCGATCGAAGAACAGAAATTGTCGCACATAGTCGACTAGAGAGCGCGCAGTAGAAGACGGCACAATCGACTCCTCGCGAAGTCCCGAAAGCAAAGGCATCGCAAAAGATGTGCGAGAAGCGAGTGAAAATCACACTTCCACACTCTTTGCCCTCGTCGCCTCCCACCGTGGCAATATCCACTTCGTCCGCCACCTATTTGCTTACCTAGATGCCTGTTTCCTCCATCTCGTACTCCGACTTCGGATCAAGGCGTCTGAGTTGGATGCCAGCTGGGAGAGTTTTGTTGTTGTTAGCAGCTTGGGCGATTTTGCTAGCCCGAAGCTCTGCAGTGGCGTTGGTAGAGCGGGCTCTCTTGGCTTTCTTGAGGTCACCGGTCTCGGTGTCGGAGGAATCTTCGCTTTTGACGACTAAGGGCTCGGAGTCGTCGAAGGCGTTGTGGTCAATGCTGAAGCGTAACGTTAGGGATACTGCAAGGATGAAGGGGAGACAACTAAGATAACAGCGAAGAAAGTAGGGAACGGAAGAGAAGATCACCAAGACGGGTACATTGCTAAATACAGAGAATAGTCTGAATGGACTTATACCTTTCAGCTCCACGCTTGCGCTTTCCATTGACAACAGGTTTCTTGACAGAAGTTTCCTTAGAAGTTGCATGTTTGTTGTTGGCTTCAACAGCAGACTTGGACGGCGATGGCTTAGCTCCGTTGGACACGGTGAGTGAAGCGGTGCCGGTGGAGTTTTTGACGCTGTTGCGAATTTTGAAAAGGCGCTCGCTGATAGCACGAGAGGTAGGACGCTCGCGATCAGATGCTGCCGAAGATGTTAGCTCGAGGTAGTGTGGGCACATTGCAGATGAGCGGAAAGTAACAGCTTACGCCATGCTTCGGAGATGGCCTTTACATTGGCAGTGACGTTGCACGTTTCAAGAATCTTAAGGAGAAGCTATGTAGTCCATGTGAGTGAAGTTATTGAAGATCTAATTAGCAGGTGACTTACAATCTGATCTGTTTCGGGAGTCCACTTAATAGGCATAATGAAGGTATTGAGTGAATTTCCAGTCCTTTGGACTCGGATTCGTGCTTGAGATGGGCAATTAAGCAAGTAGCAGAGTTACTCTGATGTGACACAGAGTCACACGACTTAGGTGCGAATGTTAGAAGAACGGCCCGTATCGATATGTACTTGGGGTATGCTAGCAGCGAAGTAGGATCTGCCTTGACCTAGCTCTGAAGCTCTCGAATTTGTGGAACAAGGGTGTAGTAGAAGAATGAAGCAGATCAACACTCATTTGAAATAGTTGTTCCAGAATGTGCCTTCGAAGCCTTGCACGTGACTCTTAGAGTCACGCTAACGAAGCGAGCGGCACGTAGATAGATAAATCGAAACCGCAGTAGAAAACATCCCCACCATAAAGATTTTCCAATATACTATGTACCGGCCCCCCTTCGTTGGATGGCTGCATCTGCGACTCTGCTTGGCCCTTATTTGCAGAGTTCTTTCAGTGACTGCAAAATCTGGAGACGGAGACACCTCAAGCTGCCGAAGGACGCCCGACCGCGACTGCATTGAGCTGAGCTTGCAGATTGCCCTTCAGGTTGAGAAGCCTACATAGGAGCTAACACATCAGACTGGCGCCAGTGTTGCTGGGATCAGTGACTAGCGCATCGTTCAAGATCACAGCTCTCTGACGAAGCCAGGTACATTGGCCTCTGCGGGGGTGGTTCAGAAGGTGGCCAAATTGCTGCCGAGAGGAGCCAGCCCTGTTGTTGAACTCTGTAATTCATCTTGAACTTGCACGCCGTGTGCTTGCATATCAGAATCACAGCTCACCAGCTGGACTGCATGCATACGCTCTCAGAGTGTGGAGGCTCGGTTTCGCTAAAGGGATGTCGTCCGTGTCAGATTCGCAAAAAGCCCATTATCTTGTGGTTGGTCGAAATCAATGACACGGAGGACCGTGTTATCTTCCTAGACCAGCATCAATATCCTAGCGTGGCGGCATAGGATCCCTTCCTCTTGGTGACATTCTTCGACATGGCCATCCGAGCGGTCTTGATTTCGGACAAATTTTCAGCACACTGGCTCACAACCTGGTCACACAGAATCGTGGAGTGCATAGAACAAATCGATGCAGAGACCCGTCTCCCCGGATATCTTGAGCCCAGCGAAAGAGCGACACTACAGGTTCTGGCCGAACGGGTCGCGAATCAAGCTCCTGCCAAAGACACGTCGTCCAAACAACCTTACACATCGTCGAAAAAGCTTCAGGGATTGTCTGGCGCTTAAAAGAGATCCCTGCCAAGCCACCGGCTGGTGCCGGAGACAACAGGAGACGTGGGACAGTCTCGCGGGAACTTTGCTTCAACCTCACTGCCTTCCTCGACACAAGGTTGTGTCAATGATGAGAGCCGGAACTGCTGCAGTCTAGCCTGAAGATCAGAGAAGGAAATTGCAGGACTCGGACTGCCAAAGGGCGGTGTAGAAGTCGCCGCGTGGGAGGTCAAAGCGCAACACCGCCAAGTCTTGCCTGGAAAAGTCGTATCACATACAAAGGGTACTTGGAGACTAGTAAGGCGAAGGGACTTCTCTTCGAGTAACTCACCTCGCTCGGCCGACTCTTCTAGATGTGACAGATCGCAATCATCCTGGGAACAGGTACAAAACAATGCTAGCGAAGCCTGCACCAAAAACGTCTCCATAGCATCAGATGACCTGGAGAATGACCGCAGCCCGACCGTCGATAAAGCTGAGACTTGTTAAATTTGTCGAGGAAGGTATAGGCTCGAATCTCTCTACTCCTCCCAGTCGCGTTGGAGCCCCATGCCCACATCCTCGAAGACCGGTTGGTCTAACTCCGTGTGCTAAGCTGTACTGTGATTCTCTCCAACTATGAGGCCAAGATCGATCCTATGCGCTATAGCCTGTTATGATACCTCTAAGGCCTGAATGATCGACTCGCGGTCGATCTGAGTTCTGCATGCGTTACAGTCTTTTGTCCTCTTTGTCAGACATGGCTACTTAGGCCTGGCATCTAGCTTGCAATGGTATGCGTCCAGCATAGGACGATGACCCCGTGCCTTTCCCGGAGTCTTGTAATCTTGCACAAGTCGCAGGAAATCAATAACTGCTAGGGTCTCTCAACAATATCTGGAAGCCTAAGAATGACATAACGGTACCCAAGACTTCATCTGTCAGGACCCTTGGTGGCAGACCTGGTCCAGTCCGAAGAAGCTTCTAGGAGAGCATTGTCAGCCGATGTCCAAAGAAGCGCCATTTCTGAGTCCGACGACGCGACCTACGTTTCGAGAAACCATGTTAAATAAACAGCTGCGATCCATGAGACAAGCGGACGGTCAAGAGGACTTAACGCATAGAGCGCTTCGCAGAAGGGCGTACAGTTATGGAGAACCTAATGGGATAGTAAGAGCTCCGTGACGAACTGTCAGATCGAAGAGGACTTCAGATATCAGCAACTGAGAAGCTGGAAGAGGTCACTCTATGAGCGGCGCTCTTTCGTTCTCATCTGGACAGCTTCTTTGTGACAGAGAATCAGTTCTCGCAACAACGATATCGCCTCGGAAAACAGGCCAGCCTTCAATCATCTCGCTTGGACTCCACAATTCGCGCTAGTCCCAAAAAATCGCACATGATTTTCCGCTCTTCGAACCTCTACCCTTTCGTACATCTTTCACTCCGTTCGAACCTATACCCTTTCGTTCATCTTTTCATTTCGCACTCCAAAGAGTGCCTCTCGCTCTCGCTTCGATTCTATGCCAAAGAAAGTACCCAATATCTTCTCACTACACTTTCAAGGATACCATCACAAGGTACGTCCTCGGATTTGGCACTCAGCGCCGACTACGATCATCTTAGTACATCGCCTTGCCCCCAAATTACAGCATCTATTACACCCCAAGCATCCATCCAAATGATACAATTATGGACTCCTCTTCACTCTATAAGTGACTTACTTTAATTCTTAGTCTCTCGCAATCATCATGCCGACCGGTCAGAAGTCCATTGCTTGGACCCAGGAGAATGTGAGCAAGCTCTTTGGCTCCATCTTGGTAGTGCACGACATCAAGATCGATTACGATGCTGTGGCCAAAGCATTCGGTACGTTCCTTGCGATTCCTGGCTTCTTCGAGTCTAAGTTTCTACAGGATCCGGTATCAACGGTGCAGCCGTCGCTCGCTACATTACCAAATTCCGCGCCAAAGCGAGGAAGAATGGTCAGATCTTGGGCTCCGCTCCCGTCGGTAGTCTGTCTGCTGCACGTGGGCGTAAAGCAGGAGGTGGGAAGAAAGCTGCCAAAGCTATGAACAATGATAGGTACTTCAAAGACGCACGTCTCCAACTTACAGAGTCAAGCTTATGATATCAGTGAGGAGGATCTGGATCACGAGAAGGATGATGAGAGCGATCCAACTTCTACGCCTCCACAAACCCCGATCAAGGTCGAAAACGCTGCCGACAAAGTCCTTCATGGTCGTGTCACCAAGCGCATTTCTCCACGCAAGAACGAGAAGAAGAATTACAAGCAGATGGGCGATCCGTTCGTGGGCATGGACTTGAAGGACGACAACGGAGAGCAGATGTTCGAAGACAAGGGAGCCTCCAGCGAAGACAGCGATCCCACGGACACTGAGTTCGGTCAAGAGCCTCGCCCCAAGTCCACTTCCGAGGTAGTGAAGAACGGAGAGGCTATCTGAAGTCGCTCTGTACTTCCTTCGCGTAAGCTTGCTAGGCGTGGAGCATACTGGATGAGAATTGCGGAGGACAAAATGCAGACTCTTCTACGTGTAGGAGCGAGGCGGAAGACAGATCTGTGTGCGCTTTCCATAGCCTTGAGAAAGCCTAATGCAGCTCGTTGGTAGTGGGATCCAAGCCATCTATGCCGACACTGTGACTTCTTGCCCGCCCCTCGACTGTCACAGACTGTCACAGATTCGTCTGTTAGACATTGATAGAGCTCAGTAGTCTCGTGGTGGCTTGCATGTACTAAAGAGGCCAGTAGGCCTAGTGTAGATGTGATATGCAGGGGTCAAAGTGCTTGCATGAAGCCGCGTCCCCGCCACCGACGCGTCTCGTCGATCCGAGTCCGAGTTCTACCAGCTTCATCATCTTTTGACAAAGGATATCACTTTGCGCGAATCATTACGGGGGTATCTGCCCAACCATCAGGGCTCTTTTCGGGTGACCCTGCAGCGTTGGACGCGAAGCAAACACGCTGTCCACCACGCGCCCTGCCCGAACAAGCAGCTGTGGCGCTCTCGAGCCTCGGGCCTTCATACCTAGATGCAGCTACAGGGATTCTTTCATCCATCTACCTCTGAGAAAGTCTCCGGGGAACTGGCAGCGCTATTTTAGAACCTCGTGTGGCCGACATCTCAAGAACGGCCACGCCACACTACAGGGCAATTGTAGAGCGAGTACAAGGAGTTAAGCGACCAGGTACATAGCGTCATATCGTCTGCACGTATTGCTGTGAGTCACCACAGCTATTCCGTGCAGATGCGTGGAGTCCAAGGAGCGGTGAAAGGTCACGATGCTTGCTGGTCACTCGGGAAGTCGGATGGGAGAGCAGAGGAGTAGAGCGTAGAGTATACGATGTCTGTCGTTAATACCCTTGTTCAAAAAGGGAGTATAAAAGGTGTGAGTCTTTGAGCCTACCGCTCTGTCTGCTTCAATTATTTCCCGTACTCAATCCACTCTTATGCAGTCTTAAGTTGTTTCTTGCTCCATAATTGAAGCACACAGAAACTCGACTTGGGTACGTCACATACGACTCGGGAAAGGACCATTGCTCGAGTCTTGAGGCTAAGTCACTTCCACAGCATCAGTTCGACTGGATCAACCCAACCCTGATATCAAACCCACACGTCCTCACAACCTCGGCCCACAAACACCCAAAGCCACACCGGTCACCACCTTCACACTCTACACTCACTCAAAATCACTTGACAACCACAATCAGTCACGATGCCAGAGTGGAAGACTGCCGAATCTTATCAGAAGCTCCTTGCTGCAATGGTCGCCGCTCAGGAGATGAAGGTATGTACAAACTGCTCGAGTCAGTCGGCCCATATCTTGTTCATGTCGTTGGCCCATATGTCGTCTATGTCAAAGGATTTTCTTCCTATTTACACTGGCAAAGCACTCAATGCACACATGTCAATCTAGCTACCCATTTCGTCTCGTCCATTTCCTCGATCATTCACACTACAGTTCCACGATTTCATATATCACAGCTCAGTCCCTTAAACTGACCGCTGACCGATTTCTAGCTCGACTACCGCACAATCGCCACCTACTACGGCGAAGGTATTGCCTCCCTCGCTACCATCCGCCGTCACTTCCGCCCTCATTAACCCATAACAGGAGCCACCTACGACTCCATCGAAGGCCGCTTCCGCATCATTAAGAAAGACGCCAAAAAACTCAAAGACGAAATCGACGCTGGCATCCGCCCCGCTGCTCCTCCCCGCGGGCAACCCACCAGCACCTCCTCCACCGCCGACAACACCACGCCCAAGAAGCCTCGTGGCGGCAGCGGTGGCGGCAAGAAAGCAGCTGCGGGGACGCCCACTCCCAAGAAGGAAAAAGTCATCAGCGGACGCGTCGAGAAGAAAGGGACCCCTTCGAAGAATATCAAGGGTCTGGCAGGCCAAGGTGTAGTTGCTTATGGCAATGGGTATGGGAACACCATGGCGGGAGGTGTGGAGGGGGCGAATGTGGTGAATGGCATCAAACAAGAGATTGTGAGTAGCGGGAGCAGTCTTTACGGAGGTGAGGAGGACGCGGTTGGGGAATTTGACTTGGAGGGGTTGGATTTGGGGTATGAGCGCTTGGAGGAGGGCATCTAGGGGGTGAGCGCCCTTGGCAAGATCGTTATTTTGCTACTGGTCGGGTTGCGATACTGAATGGGAATGAATATTTGGGGCCGCAAAAAGGTAGCTAGTCACATCCCAAATCTCCTTGAATGTCTCCATGGCTTTCGTATTGCACCATGTCCCGTATCAAGTCTTCACAGCTTTCATATTGCCATTCTCCCATGCTCCCCTATCAAATCATCGCTGGCAATCTCACCAACACTCCCCCCCCTTCTCATTCCTCAGTCCTCATCCCCCCAACTCCTCCCCTCCCAGCCCCTAAATCCCAACCCCCTCCACCTCCACCTCCTCCTCCATCTCCCTCACGAAAACCGGATGCTTCGGATCTCGCACCATATCCGTCCCATGATCCCCATCCCACAGTCCCCCAAACTCCTCCAGGTCGTCCAGCACATGCGCCTCCTGCGGCGGGGGCACGTAAAGCTTTGTATCGAGTTCCTTCTGCGGGATGTCCCATCGGGAGAAGTCGTCGTCGTCGGAGGGGGCTGCGTCGTTGTTGAGAGGGGAGGAAGGGGCATCGGAAGCGTCAATCTCGGTAAGATCGTCGGAATCCTCGGCCTTGGTGGGGCTCGAGGGGCGGGTTTTACGCTTCTTGGCCGCGGTGGCTGCTTCGTCGTCCTCATCCTCGGCTTCAGTATCGGCATCGGCTTCGACTTTCGCGAGGGCTTTGCGCTTCTTTCCGGTGGCGGTAGAGGTGGTGAGGCCATTGGAGGTTTTCTTGGCATTGGCACCTTTTCTGGCTTTCTTGCTGGAGGAGGAGGAGTTGGCGGCGGCGGTGGAGGTGGCGGCACGAGTCTTTGCTGCGGTGGTGGTTTTGGGTGGTTTGATCCCGTTCGCGGCTTTCTTACTGCCTTTTGCAGCTTTGGGGACTGCTTCTTCCTCATTCTCGTCGTCGTTTTCCTCGGTAGCAGCAGAGGCCGCTGCACGCGTCTTCGCTGCGGTGGTGGTGGCCTTGATCCCATTGGTAGCCTTCTTCATCCCCTTTCCTGCTTTGGGAGCTGCTTCTTCCTGGTCGTCGTCGTTTTCCTCGGTAGCGGCAGAGGTGGCGGCACGTGTCTTCGCTGCGGTGGTGGTGGTGGCCTTGATCCCATTGGTAGCTTTCTTTCCACTCTTTCCCGCTTTGGGAGCTACTTCTTCCTCATCGTTGCCGTCTTCTTCCATAGCAGCCGGGATAGAGGCGGCTTTGCCCTTCTTTCCTGCTGCGGCGGTAGCTTTGGGATTGGCTTTGGCGGCCGGAGCAGAGGCGCTGGTTTTGCCCATGGTGGCGGGGGGGCCGTCGCGGAGGAGCAATAGGTATTTCTGCCTGGGAGGAGGGAAGAGGGAGAGGTGTCAGTTCGTGCTTGGGACAGAGGGTTGAGATAGTAAAGAGTAGGGTGTGGTGGGTATTGAAGAAAGGGAACGACTAAAGAGCTGAAAGAGGCCAATGATAAGGCATGAGCTGAAAGGGGCAGATAATAAAGCAAACTTCTGGCAGCTTCAAAGAGAGGCGCTGTTTGCATGGTATTTGGAGCTTGGCTTGGGGGTCGGAATAAGGGGAAGGGCGACAGAGGCAGAAGAGAAGGAGGAGAAGTATGATGAAGGGACAAGCAGGTAGGACAAAGTCACAAAGAGTGTATGGGGACAAACATACTGGCAAGCGCCTCCGCTACGTCCGGTTCCAAGCTTCTGCGCTACATCGTTCCAGACCACGCCGACGGGCTTGTAGGACCCGATCACGGTGAGGAGAAGCTTCACGATATCTTCAGAAGCCCAGGACATGATTGCTATTTGGGACTGCTTGATTTTTTTGGATGCTGGATCTGGGAGTTGCTAGGCTTTGTTGAATTAGCGATATTGAAGTGAGGTGAGCGGTGGGTTATGAGGAAGTTTGGGAGGACTTGATAGGATTGAGTTGAGGTTTGGCTTACGGATGAAAGGTATGAGAAGGATACCTACATGTAAAGTGCGATTAAGCTGATGATGGTTGAGAGTACGTAATGATAGCTGGATGATCAAGAGCAATGATTGCGGTCCTGCGGATGAGGAAAGATGATGCTGGAAGAAGTTTCGGAAGTGAGCGATCGTGATGAGTGTTGTCATGTAAAATTGGGGTAGGGCTGTAATGATCGTATTGGAGGACGGGACTTGAAGATCAGCAACGACAGTCTGGCTTCCCAATGACATACAATTCCCGGGGCGGCCCGTGCATACAGAGAAATCGTATGAATTTGTCGCTATACGGCAAAGTACTCGATCTTCTTGCTGGAAATTTGTTGCCTCATTCAGAAAGGGGAAATATCTCCCTTTTTCTACATTTTCGCAATGCTGTCCCTGCGTATCAAAGTTTCGACCTTGGAGCGACTCCCGATAATCTTTGGGTAAAGTCAAAGCGATGGCTAGGATTTGCATGCAGTTGATGCCTACCCGGTGACTGCTAAGACGTGGTCGAAACATGGCTCATTCAATGGCTGTAGCGACATAGTCCAGTTCTTTCGTGGGATATTCTGGCTAATACCGGGCTGGTAGCGGTTACCCTACTCTCTCTGGAGATACTGAAATTCTATTGATTCAATAGCACCAGAGGTCTGGGGCAAGGGAAGGTGGTCGTTGCTAGCATCACGCGATGCGAGGGTGCATAAAGTCGAGAATGGTCTGCAAGCTCTAATACTAGTAGTGCGGAGAGAAAGGTACATTATTCCGGATGAGCCCTCGGAATTTAGAGATGAACAACCTTCACGTAATATAGGCTTTATCATTTCGACTATATGATCTCTCTCTACGAACCTCCACAGATGGCTCTCTCCCTCGGAAAAATTTGCCTCGTGAAGTGGCATTAGTGGATACATCTCCTTCAGCGTTTGCTTTCTGTCCGTTAGGTCGACTCCTCCAAGTCTGCATCTGACTCGTCTTCTCCCTCGGTATCGGTATGTGGATTTGGGACGCTTGAGGCTGCAGCACTTCTCGTTGCGTTAGTATCTCTGTCTCAGCGATCGGGAGAATCCCTGCATACCGTGGATCAGCGGCTGACGTAGCATGGCTTGAACCGTTAGAAGTGCTCTGACTTGGGAGTTGACCGTATACAGGGAGTTGAGCGGCTTGTCCACCGCTCGCCACCTCTGGAACCGCATTCGTGGAAATGCTAGACTGATTGTTCCCAGCGCTGGCTTGAGCGTTCGTCACTGGTTGATTCGGGGGATAGACTCTGTCGACAATCCGCGAAAACCGTTCTCTAGATTGCATGTAAGCGTTGTATAGCCTTTTCTGGGATGCTACGACTCACTCGCATTCCGCAGCGGTCATAGCAAAGCCAAGAGTTGGGCTCGCGATTTGAGCAACAAAATCCCAGTTGATTGCTCTGAGATTGCCATTGTTTGATATAAGGATCTCGGTAGTCAAAGCACGTATCTGTTCCTCAATCGAGGCTTCTGATTCTTCCTCATTGTCGCTGGAAGATGATGAGGATGTTGTGCCTTCATCTTCTGATTCTTGTAGGGGATCGTCAGTCTGTCGAGATGACATGTTTGGCAAACGGTCGATTCTTGAGATGGTGGGGATCTGGATAGTCGAAGAAGTGTGTGTATGGCGGAAGCTCGTAGAAGACAATGCTGAATAGATAGTATAGGAAGAGAAGGAGGAGCGTCATGGCCAGAGTGCTTTATGTGTATTCGCGCCAACATCGATGATGAATTCTCGAGCAACACATGTATATGTTGTCTGAGATCCTGCAAAGAACAATTATGGATCAAATTTTCTGGAAAATGGCCCGATCTCTCCGGGAAGCTCAAGCAAAGAGCGTTGTCAACTGAGATGTTCGAACATTTTGTTTCGTAATGTAGTATTGCAAGCAGGTGTCTGATGTCTCTTCCGCATATTAGGGAGCCGGACGGGATTTTATGCTTTCAACGTCATCAGATCTACTCTAATCTAAGCCTCCCCTTCTTCGTCTGCATCTACTCCACCTTCTTCTCCGTTGTCGCCCACATTGGTGGCAGAAGTAGTCGAGTTCGCAGAGCTGCCCATATTGTCAATGCACCATCTTAGTATCAGGGAGGATGTCTACATACTTTGTATTTCCTGGTTGTGTAGGATGGGCCACGTTATTCGAAGAGCTTGTGGGCTGCGCACCGCCATTTGCGACACTGGTACGTTGTGGCGCATTGCTCGATGATTCTGGATGAGATTGCGCGGAATTGCTAGCTTGGGTATGTCCGGCATTATTGTTGCGCCGCCTAGCTGCCGATGCTTGTAGATCAAGAGTAGTCTGCTCAATGATCTCTGCAGCCTCATTCCTAAGCTTAGTCTTAGCGTTGTCGTATCCCGATACGATGACTTTTTTGCTTACCGACAATCCACAGCCGTGACATCGAGGCCACGCTCTCGGCGCATTCTCCCCGCTATTTCGTCCCAGTCCAAGTTCTCTAGATTACCATTATTTGTTTGGACCGCCAAGATCGCAAGAAGGGCGATATCGTCGTCAATGTTCGCAGGTACTGAGGCAGGAGGTTCTTCTGGCGCCATATCGGGTTTTGTCTTGGTGTCCTGAATAGCGAAAGCTGTTCCTTTATTAGGTTCACCAAGATACAAAGTTCCAGGGATTTCGGTAAGAGAAGGATGCTGGAAACAACAATGTGGATCCTATAGATATAAGAAGGCAGGAAGCGTAGCGGCTGCGAAGCTATATATGCCGTAGCGTTGACATCTTTAGTGAACTGGCCACTCTGTTGTTAGAGAGAATCTAAATGTTGTCCAGGTGGGGTTGTGAGAGAAACAAAGTTTTGGCATCATGGTAGAACTAATGATCAAGAAGTCCAAGAGCGAGAAATGGTCTTTGAGACGCTTGCATGGGAGCTGTAATCAATCGGGTTGAAGTTTGTTTTGTATTATGTAACAGTGCAAGCAGGATCAGAGAGTCGCATACGATATGCGCTTTTTCGGCGCATGGCTTTCATCAAATTTAGTTCCCCTCCTCGACGTCTGCGTCTGCATCTGTTTCTGTTTCGGCTTCTTGTTCGTTGTTGGTATTGGTGTTAGAGCTGGAACTCGTCGCATCCGCCGAGCTACCACTCCTGTCAGCTTGGTTCGCTTTCGATTCTGTAGGGAGTTTGTCTGCGTACCGTGCATCTCTGACCAAACTCGGGTTGTTCACGCCATCAGAGGCCGGTGTATGACCATCTGTCTGCCCTCCATTCGCCTGCGTAGGACCGCCCGAATGTCCGTTTCCGACGTTCTAGCGTGCTTGCGAGGCCGCGTTTGCTTGAACAAAGCGGCTTGTTCTCTCAAGAATTGCTGCCAGTTGAAGTCTTAGATTTTTGTCAGCGCTGTCGTGTCCGGGCGTGGATACTTAGTAGCTTACCGACACTCTGTGGGTGTCATGGTATAGCCAAGTTTTTGGCTCATGTATTCGGCGGTTGCATCCCAGTCACGTGTCTCGAAGTCGCCATGGTTGTCCCCGACCGCCAAGATAGCACGCAAATGATTATCCTCTTCGAAGGTCCAGGTCCGGGCTTCATTGTTGACGTTGCGAGAAGACGATGAAGTAGGTACCTCTTGATCGGACTCCTGCGGTGGGATTTCACTTGAATTGGGAGCCATGACCGACAACTGAAGTAGACCTTAAGAACTTGGAAATGCTGAGACTGGATTGATTCTTTACAGTCGTGAGCCTAGAGGTCGGGTCGAACGTAGAAATTCCACTGAAGGCAATGGCAGATATCTTGTACTAGAAGACGAGAAGGGAGCGTCGTATCTGGGACGCTTTATACGCGCTAGCGTCAACATTGACAGTGAATTCAGTCGTCTGTTGAGAGTCGTAGAGAGAATTTGAATGTTGTCAAAGATGTGTTATAAGAGAAAGAGTGTTCCTCAGCCGAGGGTTCTCCCCAAACAAGGGGGATCGAAATCGAAAGGCGTCCTCCGGGCACTCCGGTCACAGGCCTGGCAGGTTTCTAATATTGTATAAGATCATGTATGCCCTACATCAAGCCAACAAGTACTCATAAGAGAGCAGCTGCAGCCTGCGGATAGCATTGGTAGGCTTGTGGGCTATAAGCTTAGCTCAAGTCAATCGAGCAATAATCAGCCCAAGGCTCCCATCATCGCACACACAATCTCATTGTACCTCAAATTTCGGCATTGAAACCGTCGTTGACAAAATGGGTATCGGACGGACGGCCGAGTCATAGAGAAGAATGGAAGTGCATTCAACATAATGGGATTCATGGGGCGATGTATATATAATCGATCATCAAAGGTTTGCCAGTGGCCATGTGATACGTCTTCATTTGCTCCCTGTTCACGATACCGAGAGCAATCATGGGCTGCCGGTCTCGTGGTGTGGTCACCGGATAGGAAGACTGATCAAGAGGTAGTGAATATGGGGTTTGGGAAATGAATCTGTTTGCCACTAGGAGAGCTGCCTGATGGTTTGTCAGGGGATCTCTTAGCCGCAATCATTTGTCACCAGATCGTTGCGGATGGTTTCATGACCCAGCTGGCCAGGCTACATTTAATCGCAAGCGCAACGTGGATGAACAGAGGTTCTCTCAATGAGAAACCTTCTAGGGACCTAGGAACTACCTCGAATAGTCAGCAACCTGATGCGCGAAGATTGCATGTGCACATACCCCTTACTGCCTTCCTCGGTTGGAACGGGGTCCGTCGCTTATACTGTTCGAGAGCTGGCCACGTTGCTCTGGTTTATGGAGGTGGGATTTGTAGTCGTAGGGAGAGTGGTGTTCGATTTGAAGTCAAAATGGCCATGTTTCCGCAACTCCTCTGAGATGATCTCGCTATAACCAAATTAGAGAAGCCCCTTCCCGCGCTGAAGACAGCGTAGGAGAATACCCACCGACACTCTTCAGGGGATATGGGAGGCTTATCCGGGCTGCGCTTATTGATTTTTCTAGCCAGCAAGTCCCAATCCAAAGGGTCCTGGCTCTTTGCTAGTGTTGCACACCACTGTGCCATGCGCTCCTGAACCCCCAAGTGGGTCGCAGAAAGTGTGACTGACATATCGGATGGAGGAGTACCTGTTGCTGCTTCCTGCATAGAATCTGTAGGTGGAGGAGTGACGCGAAGTAGGAAAGAGAGTGTGCTGTCGCTTCGCCGATTTGCCATCGAGTACAATTTTCTAAGCATAGCAGGACGAGAGGAGGGGTTTGGTTTCCGAGAGGCTTAACGTCAACGTTCATCAGTGGAGAGTGAAGAAATAACACAATCAGTGTTTAGCCACTGACGTGTTACCCCTCTTCACCATGATGGTACCAAGAGCGTGTGAAGAACTCAACGCTCGTAGAACCAACACAGATGATCTCTCTAGCACCATTAGTGTGCGAATCCACGATTTCCATATAATATTCGCGGTGTGGCGGACATAATCCGTGATAGTCTTGCCTCAGATCCACTTCTTGCGCAAAATCGATATACCTACGCTAGTAGCAAGATCCAGGAGTCCGAAGAAAGGCATCAGGCGAGAGTGTAGATCGTTTCAGAGAACTTCCCATGGCCGTTAGGCTTTTTGCGTCGGACTTATTTGATGTTGCGTAATATGCTGATGTCCGCTTCCACTAGCACTGCGAAGTCCTTGTCGATTGGGCCTCCATTCTCGGCTTCATGCATGCAGTGATTGAAAGAAACCACGGAAACCACTCAGAGCGAACAAAGAACCTAGGATAGGTTCCCAGATTGGAAGCACACAGACTTCTTGGGATGGTTCACGGGCCTTTCCTATTTCAAGCTCTCAGTCACCCACATTCACAATTGGCAAGACCAGAGGTGCCTTACCCTTTCTTATCGTACTACTGGTGACTGTGCTACCTAGCTCGGTCCACAATATTCGCAGATATCGGCCTTCACTCTTGCTTCACAAGCACCGAACCCACAAGCATTCCAGCATATCGGTCAACATGGCCAGTCTCAGAAGGAATCGGACCATGCCCACTGATGGTGCCATAGCCAAATTCCTTTACACCATTCTCAAGCAGTTGGACCTCAAGTCGGTAAGAAAGATTCCATCGTCGGCAACTGTTGAGGCCTACTTACACATCGCATTAGATCGATTGGAACGAAGTCGCGGGGTCGCTGGATATCACAAATGGCCATGCAGCCCGAATGCGCTTCTCTCGATTCAAGCAGCAAATGGAAGGAACAACAACGCAGACCCGAAAGCCTAGGGTCAGTGCTCCGAAACCCAAGAAGGAGAAGCAAAAGAAGGACAATGGTTCGGAGCCCGACAAGTCCACTCAAGGCGATACCTCACCCCGCATCAAGCCCGAGCCTGGCAATGGCGCAGAGCCAATGAGTGGTGTGGAGACGACGGTAACAGGTCCACCGCTGATCAAGCCAGAACCCAAGGAGGAGACATTTGAGTTTGCTCCACTTGCTGTGACGGACATGGGTGCCGAAGGTATTCGTCGAATGTCGCTCGAGGCCAGAAGAGAGCCTGGAATGCCCAGCTTGACGCCTTCCGAAGATACTGTTGCTCCGTCCCAGGCTACGCCAGCCATCAAGGACGAACCGCCATTCAAGCTTGAGCCAGAGGTGAAATTGGAGCCTCGATGGGATGAATAGGAGTATCATTCGGCGGGAGGGGGCTTGGGGTGCGAACGGTTGATCTGGTGGTCTTGGGGCTTTGCTTCCGTACTTCTGAGTTGCAGTCGTTTTTGGGTGCGAGAACGTGTTTAAGGTTTACGATTCTGCTCAACTTCGTTCGAGTTAGCAAATTGTATCGAAGTAGTCTCCTATGCAGCCAAAAAAATCTGGATCCCACCCAACCATATTGTGGATCGAGCTACCAGCTTCATTCAATAGACATCTAAAATTGAACGTTTTCCCATCTTTGAGAATCAGTCAATGCTGGGTGACGCCCAGCCAAATGCACACAGAGAATGCCAACTCTCCATGATCCCCACAACACTTGAAATGAAGCCCACACCAGTGTTTAGGGAAAGTCCCACTTAATCAAGTGCCCCGAGCGGAGGTCTTGAGAAATTAAGCTTCAATCTCGGTCCAGTCCTTGTCCGCATCCTTTACGTGTCTTCTAGACGGACGTCCATGCTTGTATAATATATGTACACCCTGTCCCATAGTTCTATAGACTCAACCACGTCATTGGCATGACACCATGCATCTTTCGTACCCTTCCGAGTGCCAACTTAGCTAAATAGACACTTCACCCGTAGATCAGCTGAGCCACCATGGAAAGCACGACTCCAGAGAGCAAGACCAAGGGAATGGCTTCGCGAGACATCGAGGAGGCTTCATACCTGTCTTTGAATGGAAAGCCTGAGTCTAAGGGCCCTGAGGAGACACCTTCAAGCGAAAAACCATAGAACACCCTCTCCAAGCAGCACAAAGAGACGTACTGCTAACAGAAGAGATACATTTTTGGCCCTTGAAAGCCGCTTTCATGCTGAAGGGCCTAATTAAGCTCTTAGGAAGAATGCCATACACAAGGGACTGGGGTCATGTTGCCCCACGGAAACTGACAGAATCATCAAGGCACGGCGGTCTAGCCACACGAGGCAAGCAGATCAGGAGCCTATTCCTTCTTAGGTCGGACCCACAAATTCACACAAATATCACCTAAAGTCACTCACCTCCACTCACATTCTTCCATCCACAAACAAACATCCTTCCATCCGCTTTCCTTACCAATAAGTTACTCTAGCTATCCACCTATCAAGACTCCCGAACACTACCAGCAATCCCATAACAACGATCAAGGTCGGTAGCATCACCTATCACTTTGGATGCAAGCTCACCTCCTTCTCAGTTGAATCACAATGTCTTCGCGTTTGACAGACAAGGAGGCAAAGCTTCTTACAGCCAGCATTGCTAACGTTAATGGCGGTCCGACGGCAATCATGAATTTGGTAATCATCCCGACCGTTGCTTACAGTTCGATACTAAAGATGCTGCGCAGATCGACTTTTCCAAGGTGTATGAGCCGGCAGGCTACAAAGACATCCGCAACGCCAAGGTCATGTTCGTCCGTCTCATGTCTAAGATCGTCGATGATGGCCTTGAAGGCACCCCGGGCCGTTCCAAGTCAGGTCCTAAGGCCAAGAAAGGATCCGCAGGCGGCGACGAGGACGTGCAGTCGAGTCCCTCAGCTGCAGCTACTCCAGTCAAGCCAAGCAAGAAGCGCAAGGTAGCTAGCGAGCTTGTCGAAGAAGACACGCCGACTAAGCGTGTCCGCTTCGCGCCCAAGGGGGCTGCCGCTGATGGGGAAGAAGTTCTTGCGGACGACAATGGAACTAGTGGTAAGTTTCTTCTACCATCACATTCTATTAATGCGTCATTGACAAGGCCTTGAAGGAAACGAAGCCGAAGCCGCTGGGGTTGCCATGAAGAAGAAGCGTAAGGAGAAGATGCTGTCCACTACCGAAGAAGACAATGTCCTTTGATCGACATGTCGGACCTAGCCTCCTAGCGCTTGCGTAGTCGTCGGGCGTCTGTGGGTAGCTGTGGATGGTGGCTGTCGTTGCTGCTTGTGGGGCTGTAACGATCGATCGTTCTCGTAGTGGTGGAGCAGTCTGGCATTCTAGTAGTGGGTCGTTGATAGCAGTGCAAAGCATTCGAACTGTACAAGAACCTCCAATCGAATAGTAGACGCCTCAGCTGATTGGCTTGCCCATGCAAATTCCCGATGTGACTCGAGGTTCCTAAGAAAATAGCTGCAGGAAGCCATCTTTAGACCCTCAAAGCTTTGAGTTGCGGCTTGTGTGCATGTAGCCACTTCCGCGCTGTTGTTCGCTCTTTTGTCCCTAGAGCAGCCTGCCACAAATCCTTTCACAACTGAGCAACGACAACCCTGCAATTTTCCCGGCCATTTTGGTCAGCTTTTGCTATAATTCTGGACTTGTCCATCAGCTTTCGCAACCCATCAAAGTCATCCACATCTAGTGATTCAGACAGAATCAGTCAGAAAGGTCTCACACCGTCTTGAAGACTTTCCACCACAAGACAATCTGCTACCTCCTGCAGTCATTGTAACTCAGAGTCACAGTGCGGCCAAGCAACAGTCTGACCATCGCCTTAGACCAGATTACTCGACCCACAATAGCTTTCGAGCCAACATGCCTCCAGCATCCAGCGAGTCACAGTTCACCTTCCTCATTTCCTGCATCAGATACTCAAACAACGGCAAGGTTAGCCACATGCGATCTTGCCCCTGCCTCATGGCTAATGCGACTCAAGGTGGACTTTGTCGAGGTGGCTAAGGAATGCGGAATCGTCTCAAAAGGCGCAGCGTAGGCGTCCCACCCTACAAGGCGAGATGGGGCAATATCTTGCAATGGGTATTTTAGTTGAGATAAAGGAGGACTGACATGTTTCACCAGTGCAAAGCGTTACGAACGAATGATGAAAGCCCACGGCATCCATCAAAGCAGTCAGCCCATCCGCGAGACCACCATAGCATCTCGTCCATCGAAGCGTGCCGGTTCTGACGCTGGAACCAAGAGCAAGAAGCGCAAGCCCAATCAACTCGACGACACGAGCAATACGGATACCGGGGATGACGATGAAGGCCTCCCAAAGATTAAGCCCGAGCCTGTCAAGACGGAGACTGCTGAGACCATAGTCAAGGAAGAGCCTGCTCTTGCCGAGGAGTCCTCGCTCTCTTCCTTGACAGGAAATGTGGAGAATGAACATCAATCAGACGAGACCAGTTTCTTCAACGACTTTGTGCACCCGAGTGCCTTCGACCAACCAGTGTTGCCCGGAGAGTCGGCCTTCGGTGATGGCTTTGAGCTCGAGGGGTATCATGGGCTCGATGGAGTCTCGATCACTGGAAGTGGGAATGGGGATGCCTTTCATGACAGCATCCTTATTGCGGACTAAACCATGAACTGGGCTTCGGAGATGTGCAGAGCTCCTATTCGGCAGGCTATCGTCGGTGGCAGTCTTCTTGTTATTAAGCCAGGAGGTGACCCCCTCAAGTTGGTCGGTTCTTGTTGGTTCAGGAGGCTTAAGGATTTTTCTGCTGATGTATCCTGCTGATTCCTAGCTTGGTTCCGTCATCTTTATACATTTCTGAGACCAACACAGCTAGGCAGAAAGTCAGCACGATCCTCGAACCTCTAGTTCCTCGTTGAGCTTACACTGCAGCCGGAGTGCTGAACTCCATTGCCCCTTGACCGCCATGCTTGCGGGGTACACAGAGGCCCCATCGTTGATGCTAGTGCTTGCTTTCTAGCACACGAGAAGTGCTGAGGAAATGTATACGGTAGGTCTGTCTCCCATATTCTCAGTTTGCGGAGGCATATAGATTCAAGCATTGCTTGGAGGAGCAAAACCAGTGATCGTTTTGACTTTGATCGTGCCGCTACCCGCGCGTCTATCTCGTCTATTCTGCACTAGTAGCCCCCTGTTCGCACATCTTTTGGACATGTCCATCTCAGCTCAGCGGACATAACCAGCGATAACTGGCTTTGCAGTTCGCTCTCAATCTGATGCTCTACGCCATCGCTATATACAGTTTTCCAGATGGCCGAAGTCATACTGCGCGAGTCCGCAGGTATTCTACGGTCTACTAGTGAAGCTCTGGGCATGCTTTATCCCTATGGCTTTAGCACGACTACACATGACAATCCTCTGGCTTGATGTTGTCCATAGTTATAAAGACGAGTTTTCTGAGGCCTCTCCTAGCCATCATGTTCCTCCCAAGCATCTATGGAAGCTTGCAAGGCCTGCGAATTGAAATACCTCTTGCACGAACCGTCGTCAGAGATTGTAGCCGTGACTGTCACCCAATTTACACATAGCCAAAGGTCAGACCAGTGTCAAGCCCGAACCCCTGGACGCTTTGTTTACGCGCCACAGTCACAAAGCCGCCAGTGCCTGAGATGCCGCCCCTTACTATCCATCCAAGGGTTCAACGGAAAGCTGGTGATGTTAGTTTAGGCCATCGGACCGCTTATCTTTCCTTCAGCAATCTTCTTCTACGCTCTTCCAGACCTGACCCAACTTCCTTCACTCTATTTTCAGCCTGCATATGTCGAGCTGATCCGCTGGTCATCAATCTGCTTCCACATCTGCAGGGTCTCCATCTAGCATACAAGAACTCCAGCTCCTTTTTGATTACCAGATCACTTCGCGTCACGAAAATTCCAAGATGCCTGGAATGACATGGGACGGTTAGTTGACCTTCCGCTTTCATCCACTCTATCAGACTGAAGGCTTCACGCGCAGGCGAGGCCAACTCTCAGTTGCTCCTCTCAATTCTTGCAGTTCATGAAGTCAAGGTTGACTTCGATGCTGTCTCGGCCTTGATGGGTCCCAACTGCACTTCGCGTGCAGTTCAAGAACAGCTTAAGAAGCTCAAGAAGATGGCCACTGTGAAGGCGAGCGGTGTAACGCCGAAAGCTCCTACAACCAAAGTCGGTCACATCCATCCTATGTGTACTCATTACTGATATATTGTCAGCCTGCTAAATCCGCCAATGTCCCGGCTACCAAAGTCAGTGGCAAGGCCACCAAAGGCAACGGCAAGGCCACCAAAGCTTCTGCTCCCAAGAAGCCCCGCGCCGCCAAAGCCAAGCTCTTGCGTACCGACTCTCCTGAGCCAGAAACCGACAAAGCTACTAACGAAGGCGATCTCTCCGCCGATGACGAGGCCACTTCCAGCACCAACGGTGAAGCTAAAGGAAACATCAACCCCGCCGCTAACCATAAGCTCGCCAAGTCCATCCTCAGCGCCAAGCGCCAAGCCGAGGAGATGGATACCGAGAGCGATGGAAACGTTGCGGTCAAGAAGGAGAAAGTGAAGTCCGAAGGCGAGGGAGAGAATGGCGAGGACGAAGACACCCAGGAGGAAGACGCGGAGCGCCAGGGGGGTCCTCCTAACCAGCAGATGATGTGGGACGAGTTGACCTATGGGATGAATACTGACGGGATGGAATCCATCTAACTCACATCGTCTCTCTAGTCGCATCGTCGTCAGGATATGCAGACTCACAAGGTTTTCATTATACTCGGAGGAGCCTCCGAGTTAGGGATGGATATGCGTTTCATGTGTGCATAGCACAGTGATATTGTCTTTACCGGTTTTCTACATAGCAGCAGCTTGTTCGTTCAAGCCAGCTAGATCCACTCAATTACATAGTGGGTTAATGTTCAATGAAGCAATCTTCATCCTGAAGGAACGGCCATGGCGATTCATCCGGGGTACCTTGCACCAGCACTTTGACATCGCAGAATTACCCTGACCGACGACTCAGAAACGTAACACTCCTTTCTCGCAAGCTGAAAGATCTTCCTACGAACTGCACTCGAAGCCTCATTATGAACTAGAATCGAAGATACCCCAGTATTACACCCGTTACACAACAGAATAAACGACTTCTAAACATCAACCTATTATCATGAAACCAATACCCTCTGTGAATGCCACTACACAATCCCCGTTCATCCTCCGTCCCTGACCGCTTCACAATTCCAGCACTGTCCCTTACCCTCGACAATGAACCCCCCTTCCACCATAGCCAATCAATGAAGCCCCCATCAATACCGACCTCAAGTGAATAACCCCTTCATGCAGGGTCCCCCAATTCCTAATACCTGTGACTGCTCCTCAATATCAACCATACCTACAAATAGTGTTCCATCTATCCACCATCCGAACCTAACCTCCTAAACACTCCATCTACCTCTCTTTGCCCTGCTCATTCTACATCCAATCTTTCAACATCACCAACATTTGCAGCTTCAACTTGTTACCACTTCACACGACTTGCGCCGGCTTTGAGATTGCTTTACAGCTTCCACGATCATCAGGTAGGTCCAAAACCTCACTTCCGTCCATGCACATACCCTGCAAGTGGACAAAGGGTGAAAACATCACTTCATCCTATCCGGGTATCGGTGGCGTTGGGAGTCCTTTCACCAACTCGTCCGCTCGCAGTGGCAACAAGGCGCTGGGCTACCCCTGAGCGTGTGTCGAAGTCTGTGGCAGCCCAACAGCCAGATGCTTGTGCACCTTGTGTCCTGGAAGCTTCAAGTAATTGCGATGCTTTTGATCGAACCCTAAGCATCGTCTGATACTTGAAGTTGCCAGACTGAGTCTGTGTTCCCACAACCCCTGTGCATCCTACTCGTTCACCACAACAACATCGACCATGGCTGGTGCACCTGCGATCAAGACTAGGAGGAGTCTTAACCACGCACGCGAGGCCTTGATGATGCCTGGATCGGGCGTCGTTGGACTTGCAAGTCCCCCTATTTTCGAGGATGTTGGCTGACTGTCACAGCACGCAGGTTTCAAGCGCACGGTCGCCACAAAAGCTAAAGTCAAAGGACCATCCACTCAGAGAACGAGATCTCTCAAAATGGCGAAGCAGCGTAAGCCGCGTCCTGCGACGCGTGCCCTGGTCCGTTGGAGCTGTAAGTCGTTCCTTTTCTTGTCGCCTCCTCTTTCCTGCAAGTACTCCTCAGCATCGCTTCAAGGGAAGTCGCAGCTTGGTCAAGGGCCGCACCACTGTTCCAAGTCAGTGGGAGGTTGTCCTTGCTATTGCTCTATCAAAGTACGAACGAGTCGCGGTATGAAGTCCCGGATGGTAGGACCTCGCTGCCGTTGCTCTGCCACTTTCTTTGGCGTGCTGCTCCTTATTATCAGGGTGTCGCTGCGCTTGGCATCGCCAAAGCCATGCTTTCTAATCTTCTCTTCCTGTATCGGACTCCATGAGTCTCTCTCGCTAACACTTCCAAAGCGACGACGGACCAACGGCTTCTCCTGGCTATCCAGTTTGCCTGTAATCAGGCCGGGGTGAGGCTTCCATTCACGGCGGCCGGCGCACTCGTGGGTCCGTCTGTGACCGAAGGCGCCATTGTACAGCATTTGGCTAAATTGCGTGCTCGACTTCTTGAGGCCGGAGAGAGCGTCCCACCCCTACTGAAGCGCGGTGGGGGCTATGGACCTGCAGCTGGCCCCAGCAATTCGTCCAAAAGCGCAAAAGCCAAAGAAAAAGCCAAGGTCGCCGGGAAGTCATTGAAAGCCGCCACAGAGAGTGACTCAGACGATGACGAAGGATATGAGGATGATGATGCCAAGGATGCCAAAGGCAAAGGAAAAGAGAAAGCTCGACCAAAAGGAAAGAAGCCACAGAGCAAGCCTAGGTCTACTAAGGCTGTTGCTATCAAGAAGGAGAGCGAAGACGAGGGCGGATCTGGATTGTTGGCCAAAGCAAGAGGAAAGCGGCCGCGTAGCGTGCTGGGGGATAATACGGATCACGGGCAAGGCAAGAAGCTGGCGAAGATGGATGGCGACGACACTCCTACCACTCGTCGTGGAAAGTCTGGTTCTGATGACGGTGGTGAAGATGTAGATGAAGACATGCAGGAGGATTGGGAAGAATTCGAGTCCGAGGGCGAAGAGGATGACGACCTAGACACGGCACAGAAAACCGTAGCTGCCGGGGCGCCATTCCTCGAGCAGGATTCCGATCATGAGAGCGAGTACTCTGCTACTTGGTTTAAGCCACAACGACGTGTGGCAAAACTCCGAGTTGGTCGTGGTCGTGAAGCAAAGAAGCTGCTGCAAGACTTAGGATATTTCGATCCCCAGGACGAAGACAGCGAAGCCGGGAATGAGTCTGTCTCTCACGAAGAGCCAGCCAAAGTGGCGAAGGATGATAGAGAGTCCGGTGCCGAATGTCATAGCGTGGTTTCCAGCAACGCAATGGGGGCCATTGGTGTTGGAGATGGCTCTGATCAACTCTCAATGTCTCCAGTAGCACGCAATCATTCGCAGTATGACCTTGGCACCTTTGGAACTTCGAGCAACAACGACGTCTTCGCGAATGACCTTGGTGGTCTCCAGTTTCCGAATGACGCTACAGTGGCCGGTCCTAGTAACTATCAGTCCATAATGACTGCAGGTACTGATTCCTACCCGTTCAGTACCTTGTATCAAAGCCCAAGCGGTAATCCAACTAATCCTTATGCTTACCACGGATACGGTTTGGACGGATTTCAGCTTGGGTCAAGCTCTTTCAATGGTGGCCAGAATGCAAACAATTTCCCTGCGGGTTTCATGGGCTCGGGTCAGCCTAGGATTAAGAATGAGTCCCGTACTGGCCAAGGTTATCAGGCTTTCGGGGTGCCGCAGCAAGCCAATATCCCAAATACACGCGATTCGTGGCTCTCAGCCACAAACACCAATGTCCATCCAACTCCCAACGATGGGCCAATTGGCGGCTTCGACGGCTATGCTCCGGGAGGTAACTCATACTTCGATTATCCGGCTGCACTGAATACTGGCGATAGTGCTCGAGATCCCTTGGCAGAGTTCACTGGCCTCGATGGCATCGACAGCTTCATGGACGATTACCACTGGACTTTCCCAGAGGTTGGCGGTGGTGGACTATGAGTATGAGAAAGGCGAGATGGCCGACACCGACAGGTGGTTTCAAGAAGCTTAAGATGGGTATCTGAATCGGGTAAGCTTGGCTCTTTACTAACACACAGCTGTCAACGGTATGGTGACATCGGGCTAACCTACATTTAGTCTAAGTCTTTGGGTCTATGGCGATGTGTACTTTGATGGCATCTAGCTTTGATGAGTCTTTCCTGGTTTGTAGTGACTCGGTTCTGCCGGTTTACATTGCGAACCAGCTCGTGTCTGGAAGCTTGTGGACTCTTCTGGCGATCCAATGTTGAAGCCAGCAGCTTCTACTATCAGCATAGATATTCTAGAATGCAATCATGCTTATGCCTTGAGCCTTGACTGACAGTCAACAGCTATATTGTTGTTGCTCTCCTTCCGCATGTCGAGTGGTCCTTTTCTTTCCAGGTGCGGTTGCTTCCCTTGCGTGTTCAATGACTGTGCGGACAACCAGCCAGATTGGAGAGCGGTAAGTCATTGAAGATATATATCCAAGGAGTCAGAAGACCTTTGGTCGTTGTTGTATCCTGTATTAGGCAGCTCGAACGGGACTGATAATCTCCCAGCGTCATTATCGCTGCACTGTTGTCCTGATTGTGTTTTCTGATTCCAGCTGGGATGGGGCACAAGTGCTCTCTGTATAAGTGCTCGAAGTTATCTCGAGGGCAGCCAATTGAAGGGTTTCTAAGAGGTGAGCGTCTTTGCCGTGAGTGTTTCGGAGCGTAGGTGGTTGTTTCAAACAAACCTCTCTAACCATGCCTTCAGCGACCTTGGACACTGCAGGGGCTGTTGTTGTAAGACTTCTACAGGCTCTATAGCCAGGCCAACCTGCATAACATTCGACTTTACTTCTAATGGAAGAGTCAGTACGAAGAAAGAAGATGTGAGGGAGGAAGGAGATGGGGACCTTTTAGAAGATGTTTTGGCTGCCAAGCGTGATTCATCAGACCTTCCTTATTCGCGAGCCTTCACCACGTATTCATTATGCATGCTCCTCTGTAATCTCTAGTGCTTGTCGTGCATTCATTGGCAGAAGTATTTCTGAACTTGATTGTTGATTGACGATCGTTCAATGAAGACCGGCAAAGAAGCATAACCTCATTATTACAGACATCATTTTGCATTTGCACGTCACACCTTTCCCGGACTCTATAGGCAGATGCACTTAGCTTTGTATTCTGTTGTAAAGTGTTGTTTCGCGAGAATCTCCAGAGCACATAGGATGAACATCAAAATTCAACTTCTTTGGCCGATTTGATGAGCCACTATTAAAGTTGCTTCAGCTCTACGCTCTTCTTTCCATTCATTCTCTCATTATTATGCAATCCCATATTAAAGTGATCTAGTTGGATCCGGACTTTGTCAAAGAAATAACCATACAGCAGCTATGAGCTTTTGAAACTTAGCCTCGCTTGATCAAGTTTGCTTCAAGACTACGAGATCGTCTCCATCTTCATCTCCGCTTTATCTTATGAAAGCTAATGGATACCCTTGAGGAGCTTTACCCCATCATCCAGTATATTCTATACTTTCCACCGATTGAGCAAGCCCTGTTATCAACACCCCACACGCTCCCCCGTAATACCTAGGATGTCTTGCATCCATCTAGCGTATGGTTCTTGAAAAGCATTCATCATGGACGTGTATTGGCTAAGTGAAGCTCTTCGGTTGTCGTAAACGAATTAAGAGGGTGTTATTTTCCACGAATTTGGGGCACACCGATTTTCGAGTTCATAATTGTTGGAACGTGGTCTGCTTTCCGGCAGGGGATGGGCTAGTGACCCACGTCCCCATACGGCTCCCAAGATCGGCCTAGAAGGTGCGGGAGACGGGATCGTGGGCAAACTTATACCCACCTTAGTAATAAAGATATGCGTTGTCGTATATGTAGAATCTTGCCAAGCCTTCTAGAAACCAGCGCTACTCGGGTAGACCCGGAACAAGACTTGATCTGGCTCATGACTATGCAGCTGTTGCACTTATAGGTGGTGTTGCACTTCCGGGTATACCCGAGTATTAGCGCTTTCACAACGGTTGTCGCCCCTTGGCCTTATTTTTAGATCCCCGACCCCAACTTCTGGCAAGATGCTTTTGATCAACTTTCGCATTTCTTGATTTATCACTATCAAAATCTTACGTTTGATAGAATGATCTTTGCACTTTTAACAGCATATCTTTGATAGAGTTTAAGTCAACATTAAGAAAGTTATCTGATTGCAAAGTTTTTGTGTTTCAGAAGCGTATCTCAAAAACAAAGATCGACTTGAACTTCTTATATGTCAACGAACTTTGCAGTTTCTATAGCTCTAGCAATTTATAATCAAAACTTATAAGCAAAGCGATTTAAGAAAGCGCATAGTGTCTAGAGTAATAATTGATTAATTTATATGTTTTAATAGCGAAATGCGAAAGTTGACCAAAACTATCTTGCCAGAAGTTGGGGTCGGGGATCTAAAAATAAGGCCAAGGGGCGACAACCGTTGTGAAAGCGCTAATAGCGGCACGCGCTTGTTCGGCCAATCATTCTATCTCTCATCAACAGATGCTCCCTACGGACATAGACAGCTTCATATGTATATTTTGCCAAGCTTCTTTCAAGCATTGAATCAATGGGTACAACGTATTCACGTAATGGTGATGGATCGGTTGACTGTTCGCGAACCAGACGCCGAAAAGGCAGACCGCTGAAGCGTGTGATGTGCTACGTAGCTAGGATATTCACCAACAGAAGTGTCGGAGTACCGACACACCAGGCTGCGTTCGCGGAGTTCAAAACATTCTCTTAATCACACATCTCCCCATACAACTACATTAAGCAACAGTAACAGATGGCTCGCAAGGCGATTCCGCCACCAACCACTTGCCCAGGAGGACCGGCTGTGCATCGGGGATTTTGCTGTTTCGGCCGCAAAGCTGAGCGCGCCATGGGCACAAAGAACACCCATCGATTTGGGGGAAGTTTCCGCGGTGGACTCAAAGATGTGGTGGGGAAGGCTAGGTCTAGACTCTCAAGAACGCCTTCACCCGCTGATGAAAAGGTAAAATAGATTGACTCCTATTGCTTTGATTTCGTGCAAGCTCGAGCTGACCAACACCTAGAAAACCCATGCGCGTGCGGTTTTCATTGCGGAGGCTCTTATCGAGTCGGACCATGATGCCGAAATGGTCATTAAGGCCCAATTGAGGAATGGCATCGATGAGGTCACAGTCAAGGAAACTGGAGGGAAGCGTACATACGCTAATCCCGCCGGCCATGGATTCGAACAAAAGTTTCAGGAGATGAACCAAAAGCTCGATGCCTTATTAGAGGGCTGTACCAAGCAGCAAGAGTTCAACGCCTCACTAATGGCCAAGAATACTGTGCAGGAGTCCATCAATGCCTCACTAATGGCCAAGAATACTGTGCAGGAGTCTGTGAACGCCTCACTCAGCACCAGCGTTGCTCAATTAAAGATCTCCTCGAAAGCTGCCCAGGACATTCGATGGCGGATGTACGACGTCTATAAGCGTGATATCAAAGGCATGGAGGAGGTCAGGGGATCGAGCGCGATACGAGGGGGAAATGCGTGGGCTCACAACGGCGATGCTCTAACAGATGCGGTTCTATTCCAACATGATATTGCGAGACAGGACCGTGCCATCTACCTTGAACTTTACGGGTGGCATTTCGAGAAGGTACTAGGCTATCGTAAGTACACAGACGAAGTCATGGATGGGAAGCGGATCCTGAGTATAGAGAATAAGCTCAACGACCATAAGCTATTCACAGTTCTCAATGCGCACGCAAACATGCTTTTGCAAGGTAAGCCCGTGGCGAAGGCTCTCGATGCGGCTTTCAATACTTTCCTGTCAACAGTTGAGCGGTTTGGCTTGGAAGATTTTTACATGGGCTTGCCGGTGCACAAAGCCTATTACGCTTTCTGGAACGAACACCCCTCCCACAACAAGTAGTTGGAGGCTCAAAGAATCCGACCTAGGGCTCCAGCGGAACGGCTGGATGCGGTGCTGGTGATTGAACTTGCACAACTGCAGAAGGAGCATGTCTGAGAATTATTTACAAGATAGTAGGCCAGCATTCTAAACTGGTGACCACGAACAAGTCAACATGTCTGCCCAAAAGGTTGAGGCACGTAAGAACTCACGGTTACCCGAAATCACATTGGGCATTTTGACCAATTCAGACACATAGGCAAAGCGCCATTAAGTCTTTTCGCACGGATTCGGTGGAGAATCGAAGTTGAAGTTTGCCATGCCTTAGCAAGGACTGCCAGTCCAGTATGTGGAACGACAAACAAGAGTGATAGTCAGCACCTAAAAATATAGAATGATATAGCTTATTGCAGAAAAACCAATAACAACATAACACACAAACACAATCCCTATATTAAGTTTACTATCAAAATAATCTCTATTAAATAAGATCAATTCTGTTACTCAATTGAATTCCGGTTTGGGGAGGTGTAGAAGGCTGGAGAGAGTGAGGACGGATAGGAGACATCGTATGGAGCGAGGAATTAACGACGTAAGGCTGGACTGTGGATAATGCTGAGGATGCTGCTGTTTTCGAACGGCTTCTTACAAGGTCGCCTCCACCTGATGGACGGATGCTGATATCTCACAAGATGGTATTATGCACAAAATCGGCGAAGAAACATCGGTAAAGAAGGATTTTGCGGGATTCGCAGCTCACAGCCAAGTTGATCCAAGTTGATCAATGGCAGAGAAAACATTCCGAACTCACGTGTGGCGTATCCAGGATTGTTCAGAGTCTTCGATACTCCCTACCAATGTTCGTACATCAAGTCTTGAGAGCCTACATTACATCAACCTAAAGAGTAGAGTGGTGTACGCAGAGTTGCTTACATGGAGTAAGTCAAGCCCCACCCGTCTTCTATGTCTACGAATACAGCAATTCAGTAAGCCATACTGCACTTCGTCAAACTCCTAATTGGCTGCGCTAAGCATCTAGGATGTGTTTTGGAAAAGCCATCATGACAACATCCATAGTCAGAATGTGATTACTGGATGCGGTCGGACTTCCCTTCTTGTTCTTGCCACAGATCAAGTCGATTGGCGGGCGCGTGCAAGATATATGCGGCGTTCTCCTCTCGCCTAAACGGAATTGCTTATTGGTAGTGTCGCTTGTGATATATCAACGAACAAAGCGGGTCGCTAAAACATTCGACGAAAGATCTATTCGCCGCATCTATATATACGTCACTTTACCCGTCTCCAACGTTTCCGATCAATTCCAATACCTTGTCATTGAGAACCAACAAAGGATGTTTTCCGCCTCACTCTCCCATGTCCTACCCTTCTCTGTCATCGTCACCCATTCATTAGCTCTTACGATCCCAGTAAACAATGCAGAACTGTCACTCACCCAGCCTTCAGCCCACACTAACATGACTTCAAACCTGGCGCTCGCGTTTTCCGCGCGGAACCTTTCAATTTCCGCCCCGCCAATCGTCCAGTGCGATGGGTCTCTCTATAAACGAGATCTGGTCAAGTCAAGCTGCGTCGATGCCATTAGCACAATTCCAAACGATGCAGAGATCCTAACCTTTGGTGACCGCGGCTTTGGTAGTTATGACATCCCACTACCTCATAGATTCATAAGCTGTGAGCCCTCTTCCCATCCTCCTTCAACCCGATGAGACCTGCGCTCTGTGACCGCAGCGAGGCAAGCATCTTGCTTTGCATTGCAACGCTGACTCAATATCTCAGTCGACGGGCGTTGTTATTTCGATATAGTCAAGCAGCAAGGTGTCTCAGAGATTTCGGCGAGCATGCGGGATCTCCGCAGGGCGGCTGTTATGTTGGTGCATGAGTGTCTAGGGGGCGGTTTTCAATTAGGAGGGATTGCAGCCAACATAGGTAGTTCTATTTGTTTTTTGTTTTCCAAATATCGATGGATCAGAAGCAGGACCGCGCATCGAAAGGCTCTGATTCAAAAGCTAACCCACGATACGACATCTAGGTAGTGGACGGTCCAAGTTAGGCCTAATTATGACCTCGTATGTTCCGAGCGTGCACTGCTCGGTAGAGGTAGGTGTATCGAGAATGAAATCTTGCACCGATATTATTTCTTTCATGCCCGCTTCGAGCGAATACGAATCATTCGGACCCCGTGAGCGATCTGGAGACGTCGTAAAGCTTCCTGATAGCTTTTACTCTGGTGAGAATGGTTTCCTCCGCACGATATTCTCTGTGAGTCGCTGATAGAAAGCTTATAGATGATCGGACTTGCAAAAGTACATTGGATACAGACGGTGATCACGTGGACGCTTCCACTTGGAACGATATATGGCAAGCCGTGGTGGCTATTTATGGTATGTGCGGGAGGTTTGGGAAGACTGGCTTTGCTACCAACCTTGGTAAGTCGCCGTTACAGCATTAGTTTCTTGGATATGTAGATACTCACAAGCTTAATATGCCTTGCAAAGAGCTTGTCTATTACTATGGTAGCTCAGGTAAGGTCAACATCAACAGCATGACCGATGGCTGGCCACATCTTAGAACGTCCTGAGGCAGAAGAGCGCGAGCCATAGCTCCTGTCTTGAGTAGAAATGATCGTTGATTTCAGTCGACCATCACAGAGAGACTCTCATGGATGACAACGAGCTTCCTTTGGGCCGTTTTGACTGCAAATGTTATATCAACACAAATGCAACTTTGACTCGGCTGCTTCAAATCTCCAGTGGCTGGCACCAACAAGTCGAAAAATGCTGAAATCAACGTTACGAACCACGATGATGGGCGGCAAACGTAAGTGCATGACTCGTAGACTTATTCACAGAGAATGAGACGACAAACCGATCATGTGAGTTTTAATGCAATCCTCTCAACAGATGACAGGTCTCCATCAGAGATCATGCATCTGTGAGTGATATGGAAGGTTGTAGAGAGTTGCCAGGCAGTAGGGGTAAGTTTTAGGGGTCTTGGCATTCTTGGCATTAGTGGACCGTGCTTTTCGGTAGACGCTAAGAAGTCCATGGAAATTTCTCATCCGGCCAAGTCGGTCCAGCTTCCTCACCACGACACTTCTAAACACTCTCAATAACTCGCTCTTCGTTCTGTGTATTTTCAAAGAACGCTTACAGTCATGCAGCGCGCATTGACTTCAAGATCGCGGGCTACGGCTCTATCTACAGTATCTCCATACTCGAGCTCGCCTCCGCGCCTACGACCTACGGCTATCAATCTACAACAACTAAGATATGCACACAAGGTGAGTACCTACCAGTTGAGTACCTCTCGAAGCTTCGCCTTTCCTCTTGTGGCAAAGTTACCGCCGCTTGTCCGATTGGTCTGACCCGCACTCTCAGGACCTAAAGTTTGGCGTTGATGCGAGAGCTTCCCTGCTGAAGGGTGTGGACACGCTCTCGAGAGCAGTTGCGACTACACTCGGCCCCAAAGGACGCAATGTTCTGATTGAATCTAGCTATGGATCTCCAAAAATCACAAAAGGTAAGGCCTGTGCATGGCTGGCGCAAATTTGGATCAGACGCTAAGGGATATTAGACGGTGTCACTGTTGCCAAAGCCATAACTCTGCAGGACAAGTTTGAGAACCTCGGTGCCCGCCTGCTCCAAGATGTAGCATCCAAGACCAATGAGGCTGCCGGAGACGGCACCACAACCGCCACTGTCCTCGCTCGTGCTATCTTCTCAGAGACCGTCAAGAACGTCGCTGCTGGATGCAACCCTATGGACCTTCGTAGGGGTACACAGGCGGCTGTCGACGCTGTTGTCCAATACCTTCAGAAGAAGAAGAAGGACATCACCACTGGCGAAGAAATTGCTCAAGTAGCGACGATCAGTGCCAACGGAGATACACACGTGGGCAAATTGATTTCGAATGCTATGGAGAAGGTTGGCAAGGAGGGTGTCATCACGGTCAAGGAGGGCAAGACCATTGAAGACGAGCTGGAGGTGACCGAGGGCATGCGGTTCGACCGAGGCTTTACCTCACCCTACTTCATTACAGACACCAAATCGCAGAAGATCGAGTTCGAAAAGCCCTTGATCCTGTTATCTGAGAAGAAAATCTCCGCTGTCCAGGACATCATTCCCGCACTGGAAACCTCGACCCAGCTACGCCGTCCCCTAGTCATCATCGCTGAGGACATTGAAGGGGAGGCGTTGGCAGTCTGCATTTTGAACAAGCTCCGAGGCCAGCTTCAAGTAGCGGCAGTCAAAGCTCCTGGCTTTGGCGATAACCGTAAATCCATACTTGGCGATATTGCCATTCTTACCAACGGTACCGTCTTTACCGATGAGTTGGACATCAAGTTGGACAAGGCTACACCAGAGATGCTAGGGTCAACCGGGTCGATCACGATCACGAAGGAGGACACTATCGTACTGAATGGCGAGGGAAGCAAAGACTCGATCAACCAGCGATGTGAACAGATTCGTGGGGTCATGAACGACCCATCAACATCAGACTACGAAAAGGAGAAATTGCAAGAGCGTTTAGCCAAGCTCTCTGGTGGCGTTGCGGTCATCAAAGTAGGAGGTTCCTCAGAAATCGAGGTCAGCGAGAAGAAGGATCGCGTCGTCGATGCCCTCAACGCGACTCGTGCTGCCGTTGAGGAAGGTATACTGCCAGGTGGTGGTACTGCTCTTCTCAAGGCTGCTGTCAATGCACTTGGCGACGTCAAGCCGGCCAATTTCGACCAGCAGCTTGGTGTCAGCATTGTCAGAAATGCCATCACTCGGCCCGCAAGAACAATCGTCGAGAACGCTGGCAGCGAGGGCAGCGTTGTTGTTGGCAAGCTTTCAGATCAATACGGCTCAGACTTCAACAAGGGATACGATAGCGCCACTGGACAGTACGTTGACATGATCGCATCCGGAATCCTCGATCCCTTCAAGGTCGTACGGACTGCGCTCGTCGACGCAAGCGGCGTTGCATCACTACTCGGTACAACTGAAGTTGCAATCGCTGAAGCCCCCGAAGAGAAGGGTCCACCAGCTGGCGGCATGGGAGGAGGCATGGGAGGCATGGGAGGCATGGGCGGAGGTGGCATGTTCTAAGTTCTTTCCCCTCGGCCCCCATCTTCCAGCATTGCTACGAGCGTTATCTAAGGGCTTTTCTACCCGGCTTGGGTCTCTCCACTCCTGCCAGTTGGTATTGATTGTGTTATTAGCGTTGCAAAAGCGATTTCCGATGTTGTACAATAAGGCGTGTACAAAGCTGGTAGAATAGATCATAATCGAAAGGTTCAAAAACCCATTTTGAGTCCCATTGACTGAGCTATATCATGTTCCTATCTCTCAACCCGCCCTGAGTGCCAATTCTGGCTGTGCGCTTCTGCCTTGCAAAGCCGCGACGACAGAAAGGCGCTAGCAACGAGGACCAAACCCCACCAGAGGGCTATCCTCGAAAACCCCTCTATCAAAACAATTATTTCTCCAAGAACGACTTCATCACTCCTCTGACACGACCCTTCGTACCTCACAATTGACATCCCAACATTCAGGTATGAGCTCTACCTCCAGCATCCATTGTCTCCCGAGGCTGTGACTCTGGTCGCATGCGCCGCCCCAGTCCTCGTGTCGCTGTTTACACATCGAATCTAGGCAGCGCTAACATGTATCTAAGGAGCGACAGATCCTCAACCCGATTTCTCGTCATCCGCGGACTTCGTTGATACCTAGCCACCATGGTCAGTGCCCTCCTCCATACCTCGACTTGCACGTGAGACCTTTGCTAACGAGCCTCGACATAGAGCAAATCTGGGTTCGTACCAACCGCTACACTCTTCTCTATGAGTGCTCGTCCGAAAGAAACATAGCTAGAGCTAACGTCCACCTCTACCCCGTAGGGTAGCCATAACACCGGACTGCGTCACCAAATACAACGAGCTCAAGCTCGGCAAAGCGATCAAATACATCATCTACAAGCTCTCGGATGACTACAAGGAGATTGTCGTCGAGGATTACTCGTCAGACAAGGACTGGGAAACATTCCGGGAGAAACTACTGAACGCAAAGGCCAGCTACAAGGGCAAAGAGGGCAAAGGGCCACGGTATGCGGTCTACGACTTCCAATGGGAACTGGCCAGCGGAGAGGGGACAAGGTGATTGATCCAATGAACCGGCAAGCAAGTATGATAGAGAGGCTGATACACGTTGCAGAAACAAGATTGTGTTCATCTCGTGGTCTCCTGACGAGGGGACACTAGTTTTCGTACGCTTCCTACACCTGATCTACCTCCATCTTCTATACTGATCGTGCTCTTCTAGCCAAGAATGACCTACGCCTCATCGAAGGAGGCCTTGAAGAATGCACTCCCTGGTCTAGGCCCCGAAATACAAGCCAACGGCGAAGATGCGGTCGAGTACCAGACCATCCTGAAAGATGTGAGCAAAGGTGCCCGCTAGAGTGGACTAGAGCAGAGAGAAGCGCTTGTACGACAACGAGTACGGAGACTCATGGCAGAATGGATTGATGAAGGCAGCACCACATAGAATCATGACTTGCTACACCTGCACATCTGCGTGCTTGCAATCCCATAACCTGCATCCGCAATCTAAAACCGCCGACACGCACTGAGGGAGCCACTATTCGATTCAACCATATCCACCTTTACAAATTTTCTGGCTGCAGACTACCCCGCCACGTCGACAAAACCCCTCTACTTACTCCACCCCTTCATCCCCATCCCTCCCCACTTCCACCCCCCTCCCCCACTCTTCCCCTTGTAGCTCCCCCGAAACACCCCCACCAGCTCCTCCGCCTTCCCCTCATCCCCCAACCTCTGCCCCAAAAACCCCTTCAAATCATTCCAA
>JAABUQ010001842.1_pt1 | contig 43891 bp, 42 predicted proteins | sample 5560001 | NCBI WGS metagenome assembly JAABUQ01 (sample SAMN10711888, study PRJNA513371) | rock metagenome | isolation source: Antarctica rocks | place: Antarctica: Victoria Land, Finger Mt nord | collected 2015-12-18 | reverse complement strand
GCCATCGCCGCCTCCATGGCGCAGGCCACCCTGCAACCTCCATTCACTCTTGAGACGCATCATGCTTGGCAGATCTCGACGAGGTGCCGGGTGCGGTAGAGGCCCTTGTCGTACCAGTGCTGCACGAGGCGGTTGCGCTTGGGCGGGATGCACACGCCGATGCCGCGCCCGCGCCAGTGCTCGCGCGCCTTGTCGCTGTCGTAGCCCTTGTCGCCTACCACCGAGAGCGGGTGCAGCCCCGCCGTCAGCGCCTCGGCCTTCGTGCAGTCGCCCTGTTGGCCTGGCGAGGTCAGTTGCCGGCGGATGAAGCCCAGGCCATCGACGGCGTGGTGGGCCTTGGTGGTCAGCCCGCCGCGGCTACGCCCGATGCATTCGTCCCCGCCGCCGCGAGCGCCGGCCGCCGTGCGGTGGCACTTGATGCCTGCGTTTCGCTTGCGAAAGCGCCTGGTACTATCAATGTGCAGCACGTCCGGCCAATGTGCAGCACGTCCGGCGCGGCCACCGGCTGCGAGCACTCCATCAGCCGGTCGAACACACCCTTCTTTGCCCAGCGGCGGAACCGCTTCTTGGCCGTCTCGGCAGACGGGACAAGGCCGCCAAGCTCGGCCCAGGTCAGGTTGGTTCGCATCACGACGAAGCAGGCGCTGATGAAGCACCGCAGGCGGTTGAGGTCGCGACGGTGCATATACGGCACCGTCTCCAAGGCGGAGAGCATGCGTTGCCACACCGCGTCCTCGATGAGATGCTGTTCCATGCCCGCGCCTCCATAGTGCCTCGCAACACCATGATGGCCCGGGTAGGCCACGGGGCCAACCAGCCTCGTGGCCACTTACCCCGCCAAAACTTTGTCCCTAGACCCTAAACTTTACGCTATAGTCACTATAAAGAACATGATCCAACCGCCGCCACCGCTGCCTGAGTGTGCCAGTTCCATCGTTTACCTCCTGGAACGCTAGCTAATGCGCTAGGTTGGTGAGCTGGGCAGGCGTCGCGTCTTCAACTCGTATTTGAGCGCCATTCTGAGCGGCGTAATTATCCAGCATCCAGCGACGGAGCCACGGAACGTCGGGATGCTCCTTGTTCATTTCCGCTTGGACCTTATCGGTCCAGGCGATTGGCGTCCAGGTGGCAGGCGCCCCGGCACGTATGTCTGTCATCTTTCAATATCCTGAGACAACGGTAAGGGGTAGCTCATAAGGCTTCCGCGATTGGGATATTTGGCTGGACAGCGAGCGGAAGAACGGACAAATTCGCTCTCCAACTGCGCTGGTCCTACGTGAGCATGCGAACAGGACAACAGGGTCCGTTCAGGAACGGATCGGGCGGTTACTTGGCCAAACTATAGCTTGTGCTCCGCCCGCCTGCCGCGTCCTGCACCAAGATGCCGTACGTCATCAGCTCGCCGATGTCCCGCAGCGCAGTGTCCTGCGAGCAATTGGCAATTTTCGCCCATTTCGAGGTGGTCAACTTTCCCTCGAACCCATTCAGAAGCCGCCCCAGCATGACACGCTGACGGGCGTTGATCGGCACACCAGACAGACTCTCCCAAAACCGGCTTCTGCGCAGCGTCGCGCCGAGCGCAGCTTCTGCATCCGACAAAGCCCCGTCCAGCACCGTCAGGAACCAGCTCAGCCCCAGCGTGATGTCCAGGCCGCCTTTCTGCATGGCCTCCAACGTCTCGTAGTAGGCCGCCCGCTCGACCCTCAGCCGGGCGGACATGCTGTAGAACCGCTGCCCCGTTCCCTCCGACCGGGCTAGGGCCATGTCGGCGATGGCCCGGCCGATCCGTCCGTTCCCGTCATCGAAGGGGTGGATGGTAACGAACCAGATGTGCGCCACCGCCGCTTTCAGGACGAGGTCGGTGGTGTCGGCCCTATCCTCAAACCAGGCTAGGAGCCGGGCCATCTCGGCAGGCACCTGGGCGGCCGCAGGCGCCTCGAGATGGATCACCTCACGGTCTGGCGGTCCCGAGGCGACGATCATGTGCCCCTCCGTCCGCCAGGCGCCGACCATAACCGGGGTCCAGCGCCCGCCACCATCCGGGAACAGTGACCGGTGCCAGGAGAACAGCCTGTCCGCCGTCAAGGGCAGTGCGAAGTTTTGTGTCGCATCGAGCACGACCGCGGCAATAGCCTCTGCCCTTCGGTCAGCCAGCATGATTCCCGCCGTTTCCAATCCCAAGCGCCTGGCCAGCGACGAACGGACCTGCTCGCGATCAAGCAATTCGCCCTCGATCTCGCTCGTCTTCAGGGCGTCCTGCGTCAAGGTTCGCAGTGTGGCCTCCGCGCGCAGGCTGAACCCGAGCGACTCCATCCGACCCAGCAATCGTCCTTGGCGGTGCCGGACAGCAGCGAGTTGACCCGCAATCACATCACTGTCCCAGCGAAAGGCCGGCCAGTCCGGTCGTTGGTAGATGTATCTTATTCGCCGCATTTAATACGGAGATTACTGGCCACATTCTCCGCACACAAGATCGAATGCCGTCAAGGAGTGCCCGCAATGGCCCGGCCACAGCCAGACCACAGCCACGTCTCACTCCGCCGGCTGCTGCACCCCCACCGGCGCCCTCCCCTCCGTACCTGCCGCCCGCCCCGCCGGCACCGCTGCATCCCGGGGCGTCAGCACCCGCCCGAACACCCGTCCCACCAACCGCGAAACATCGTCCATTAGCGTGTAGAACGACGGCACGAACACCAGCGATAGCAGCGTCGAGACCACCAGCCCGCCGATCACCCCGATAGCCATCGGCGAGCGGAACTCCCCGCCATCTCCCAGCCCCATCGCGCTCGGCACCATCCCGGCCACCATCGCGATCGTCGTCATCACGATCGGCCGCGCCCTCTTGCGCCCGGCGTCAATGATCGCCGCCTCCCGCGCCATCCCCATCGCCCGGCGCTCGATGGCGAAGTCCACCAGCATGATCGCGTTCTTGGTCACGATGCCCATCAGCATCAGGATGCCGATCACCACCGGCATGGAGATCGGGTTGCCCGTCAGCAGCAGCGCCAGGATCACGCCGCCCAGGCTAAGCGGCAGCGACAGCAGGATCGTGATGGGTTGAAACACGTTGCGGAACAGCAGCACCAGCACGCCCAGCACGATGGTCAGCCCCGCCCCCATCGCCAGGCCGAAGCTGCTGAACACCTCCGCCATTATCTCGGCATCCCCGCCGTTCTTGATGCGGACGCCCGGTGGCAGCGCCTGCGCGGCCGGCAGGGCATAGATTGCCTTCAGCGCATCGCCCAGCGCCATGCCGGGCTGCAGGTCGGCGCCCAGCATGACCCGGCGCACCCGGTCATACCGTTCCACGCTCGACGGCCCCTGCCCTAGCGACACGTCGGCGACGGCCAGCAACGGCACCGCCAGGCCCCCGTTGCCCTGGACCTGCAAGCTTTCGATGGCGGACAGGTCGCCTCGCAGCGCCGTATCCACCTGCACGCGGATCGGGATCAGCCGGTCGCCGTCGCGGAACTTGGCAAGGTTCGCCGGCACGTCGCCGATGGTGGCGATCCGCACGGCGTCGCTGATCGCCTCCGTGCTGACGCCGAACCGCGCGGCCTCGTCGCCCCGCGGCGTCACCCGGATTTCAGGCCGGTCCGACCCGGCGCTGGGCGCCACGTTGCCGAAGCCCGGCAGGCGGCGCATCCCGCCCTCCAGCCCGGCGACAGCGCGGTTCAGCGCCACGGGATCGTCGCCCAGGACAGTGACGGTCAGCTCGCGCTCGCCGCGGTCGTTCACATACCAGCCGCGCATGTCGGGCAGTGCCGCCAGACGCCGGGTCAGCTCGGCCTCGACCTGCTTCTGGGTGCGGGCGCGGGCATCCTTGCCGACCAGGTTCACAATCATCTTGGCCCGGCGTATCTCCGCCCCGGCCCCGGTCGGCGTCGTGCCGCCGACCACGAACACGGTCGTCACCTCCGGGATGCGCCGGAACTCCGCCGCGATCCTGTCGGTGCCGGTGCGCGTGTCGGCCAGGGTGGAGCCTGGCGGCAGCTCGATGGACAGCACCACCCGGCTTTCATCCGGCGGCGGGATGAACCCCGTCGGCAGCAGGGTCGTGGAAAAGATAGACATCGCGAACGCCGCCAGCCCCGCCAGCAGCGTCAGCCATCGCCAGCGCAGCGTGCCCGCCAGGAAGCGCGTGTAGGCCCGCATCACCCAGCCATCCCGCTCCACATGCGCAGCCACCGGCCGCATCAGGTAGGCGGCCATCAGCGGCGTGATCAGCCGCGCCACCAGCAGCGACGCCAGCACGGCGGCGGCCACCGTCAGCCCGAACTGCTTGAAGAACTGACCGGCGATGCCGCCCATGAAGCTGACCGGCGAGAACACCGCGACGATCGTGAACGTGATTGCGATCACCGCCAGCCCGATCTCGTCCGCTGCCTCCACCGCCGCCTCGAACGGGCGCTTGCCCATGCGCATGTGGCGGACGATGTTCTCGATCTCGACGATGGCGTCATCCACCAAAATGCCGGTCACGAGCGTGATGCCGAGCAGGCTGACGAAGTTGAGCGAGAAGCCCATGAGCTGCATCGCCGCAAATGCCGGCAGCACCGATAGCGGCAGCGCCGCGGCCACCAGCAAGGTCGCCCGCCAGTCCCGCAGGAACACCAGCACGACGATCGTCGCCAGCACCGCACCCTCGATGAGGCCGTGCATGGCGGACAGATAGTTGCCGCGCGTGGCGCGGACGCTGTCGTCAATCAGGGAGTACGTCACCTCCGGATGTGCCCGCTGCAACGCCTGCAGCCGCTCGGCCACGGCGTCCGCCACGCTTACGTCGCTGGCCCCCTTGGCGCGGAACACCGCGAAGGACACCACGGGCGTTTCCCCGTTCATCCGGGCGAAGTCGCGCGGTTCCTCATAGCTGTCCTCGACGCGGGCCACGTCGGACAGCCGTACCTCGCGCCCGCCGGGCAGAACCAGGCGGGTGGCGCCCAGCGACTCCAGGGTGCGGGCGCCGGCCAGGGTGCGTATCGCCTGCTCCTGGCTGCCGACCTCGCCACGGCCACCGGACATGTCGGCGCTGGTGGCGCGGAGCTGCTTGTTCACGTCGCCGGCGGTGATGCCCAGCGACGCCAGGCGGTCCGGGTCCAGGCTCACGCGGATTTCGCGGGTCACGCCGCCGATCCGCTCGACCTGGCCAATGCCGCGCACCGCTTGCAGGTCGCGCAGCACGGTGTCGTCTATGAACCAGGACAGCCCTTCCAGAGTCTTGGCCGGCGCCGTGGCGGCGTAGGTCTGGATGCTCTGGCCGACGATGTCCACGCGCTGGATCACCGGCTCGTCTATGCCGCGCGGCAGGTCGGAGCGTATCTTGCTCACGGCGTCGCGCACGTCGTTCAGGGCGCGGTCGGTGCTGACCTCCAGCCGCAGCTCGACGACGGTCTGGCTTTTCCCGTCGGTGACGCTGCTTTGCACGTGCTTGACGCCGGGCACGTTGGCGACGGCGTCCTCGACTTTTTTCGTGACCTGGCTTTCCAGCTCGCCTGGCGCTGCGCCGGGCTGGGTCACGACGACGGACACGATGGGGACGTCCACGTTCGGCGACTTGGTGATCGGCAGCATGTTGAAGCCGACCACGCCCAGCAGGGTCAGCACCGCAAACAGCACGATGGGCGGGATCGGGTTGCGGATCGCCGCGCCGGAGATGTTGAAGGCCATCGCGCTACGTTCCCTTGCCAGTCCCGGGGCCAGCCCCAGGGGCGACCATAGGCGTTACCCGGTCCCCGCCGCGGATGAAGGTGCCGGAGACTGAGACCACTGCGTCGCCTTCCTGCAAGCCCTGCGTGATTTCGGCCCGGCCGCCGCCGCGCAGGCCGACCACGACGGCGCGGGTGTCTACCACGCCGTCGCGCACTACCTGGACCACGGCTCCGCCGGGCTGGAATAGGATGGCGGACAAGGGGACCAGCACGCCCTCGTGCCGCGCGACCTCGACGGTTGCGCGGGCGAAGCTGCCGATCACCAGCCCGCCCTCGCCGGACACCGCGACGCGGACGCGGCCTAGGCGGGTGGCGCGGCTGACCTCCGGCGACACCAGGCGGACCCCGCCGGTGCGGGCGCCGCCCACCGTCTCGATCTGGGCGGGCTGGCCTGGGCGCAGCTTGGCGAGCGACACTTCCGGCACGTCGGCCTCCAGTTCCACGTCGTCGTCCCTGATGATCCGGAACAGCGGGTCGCCGGCGCCCATGACCACGGCGCCCTGCCGGGCGATACGCCGGCTGATGCGTCCGGCAACGGGGGCGCGCAGCTCCATCCGGGCGAGGCGGACCAGCAGTTCGCGCCGCTGCGCGTCCGCCAGGGCGTGGTCGGCCTCGGCGGCGTGCAGGGCGCCGGTGGCGGCGTCCAGCCGGGCGGCGGCGGTGGCCGCCGCCGCCTGGCGCTGCTCGAACACCTCACGCGAGGCGTTGCCGCCGGACAGCAGGTCGCGCGTGCGGGCGAGCGCCAGGTCCACCTGGGTGCGTGTGGCCTGCGCCTCGGCCATGCTGCTGCGGGCCTGGGCAATGGCAGCGTCGGCGCGGGCCGCCTGCGCCGCGTTCTGGGCGATGCTTGCGTCCAGCACGTCGCGCGACAGCCGGGCCAAGACCTGCCCGGCCGTGACCAGGTCGCCCTCCTCCGCCAAGATTTCGGTGATGGCCAGGCCCTCGACCTGCGGGCTGACCAGCACCTCCTCCCGCGGGACCAGGGTCCCGGTCAGGACGGCGGTTTCCTGGATCGCGCCGCGGATGGCGGGCACAACGGTGACGGCGGGCGGCGTCGGGTCCGCGGGCGGCGGGGCGGCGGCCCAGGCCGGGGCGGCGAGCAACAGGGCTGCGGCGATCCAGCGCATCATGGCATAGCCCCGTTCTGCCGAGGCTGGGGCCGCAGGAAGCGGCGCAGGAGCAATTGCAGCACTGGGCGGAACCGTGCGGCGGTCAGGCTCGGGTCCAGCGCCTGATGCACCACCAGCCCGTCGCCCATCGCCATCACGAGCTGCACCGCCGTTTCCACGTCCAGGTCCGGGTCCACGGTGCCGCGGGCCTGGCCGCGGCGCAGGGCGGCGATCACGCCGGCGCGGGCTTCGCGGATGTTGCGGTCGAACATCGCGCGCACCTCGGGGTTGCGGACGGCCTCCGACATGGTTTCCGCCGCAAGCGCCGCCTGCGGCCCGGCAAGCATCTGTTCCAGCGTGTCTATGCCGATGCTGGCCAGCGCCTCCACGGGGTCGTCAGCCTCCGCCATGCGCTCGAAGAACGCGGCATGGTGGACGCGGTCGGCCTCTGCGATGGCGGCGATGATGCTGACCTTGCTGGGGAAATAGCGATATACCGCGCCGGGGCTCATGGCCGCCTCGGTGCAGATTTCCTGCATGGACGCGCCATGGAAGCCGGAGCGGGCGAAGCAGGCCATCGCGGCGTCCAGTACGCGCTGGCGTGGTGGGGCGAGGATCTCGGACATGGTTTTCGTTGCTGCGGCCGTCATTCTGGGCGGCCTGCGGCGCGGTATTTTAGAAACGGCCAGCACAGCCTTTGGTGGCCTTGGCTCACCCCGTAGCGGTGCTTCTCGAAAATGCGGCTGATACGGGCGACCCGGTACGGCATGGACGGACTCAAAATGAGAATGAACATTCACTTGCGTCTGTGCAGGCCATTGTCAAGTAGGTCGCATCGCCTGCAACATGCGTCCGGATCCACGGAGGCCGCGCGATGCCCGACGACGCCGACCTGATTGCCGCCGCCGCCGTGCTAGGCATCACCCTCGACCCCGCCTGGCACGACGCCATACGGTTCCATTTGGAACTCAGCCTGCGCGCGGCCGACTTGGTGGCGGAATTCCCCCTGCCGGACGTGGCCGATCCGGCGCCGGTGTTCACGGCATGACCGCCTGGATGACGGCCGGCCAGATCGCCGCCGGGATGCTGGACCATAGCCTATCGGCGCAGGAGGCCGTGACCGACGCCCTGGACCGCATCGGCCGGGCCACGCCCATCAACGCCTTCACCGACGTGCTGACCGAGCGTGCGCTGTTCCTCGCCAAGGCGCATGACATGAATGGCCCGCAGGGGCCGCTGGCCGGCGTGCCGTTCGCGGTCAAGAACCTGTTCGACGTGGAGGACCTGCCGACCCGCGCCGGCTCCCGCATCAACCGCGGGCGCGCCCCGGCCACGGCGGACGCATTCGCCATCCAGCAGTTGGAGCGCGCCGGCGCCATCCTGGTCGGCACCCTCAACATGGGCGAATACGCCTACGACTTCACCGGCGAGAACGCCCACGACGGCGCCTGCCGCAACCCGCACGACCCCGCGCGGATGACGGGCGGCTCGTCCAGCGGATCGGGCGCCGCAGTCGCGGCGGGAGTGGTGCCATTCACGCTGGGGTCGGACACCAACGGCTCCATCCGCGTGCCGGCGTCGCTGTGCGGAGTGTTCGGGCTGAAGCCGACCTATGGCCGGCTGTCCCGCGCCGGCACGTTCCCATTCGTGTCCAGCCTGGACCACATCGGCCCGCTGGCGCGGACGGTCGGAGACCTGCAGCTGGCCTACGACGCCATGACCGGCCCGGACCCGGCCGATCCCGTCTGCACCGGCCGGCCGACCCAACCGGCCCCGACGGGATCAGGGGCCTGCGGATCGCCGTCGCCGGCGGGCACTTCATGGCCAATGCCGGGCCGGACGCCCTGGCGGCGCTGGACCGCGTCGCCTCCGCCCTGGGCGCCACGGCGCAGGTCGAGCTGCCCGAGGCCGCCCGTGCCCGCGCCGCCGCCTACGTCATCACCACGGTGGAGGGCGCGGCCCTGCACCTGGACCGGCTGCGAACCCAGCCCGGCGATTTCGACCCGGACGTGCGGGACCGGCTGATCGCCGGCGCGATGGTGCCCGGCGCGTTCTACGTCCGCGCCCAACGGTTCCGGCGGTGGTATCGGGAGCAGGTGCTGGACCTGTTTGGGCAGTGGGACGCCATTCTCGCCCCAGCCACCCCGTGCACGGCGCCGATGATCGGGCAGAAAACGATGGAGCTGTCCGGCGAAACCGTGCCGGTCCGCGCCATGATGGGGGTGCTGACCCAGCCGATCTCGTTCATCGGCCTGCCGGTGGTGGCCGTGCCGGTGCCGCTGCCGGGCCTGCCGATCGGGGTGCAGGTGATCGCGGCGCCGTGGCAGGAGGCGACGGCGCTGCGGATCGCGCGGCACCTGGAGGCCGAGGGCGTCGTCCGGGCGCCGCGTCCGGACTTGTCAGCGTGAGCGCTGCCCTGCTCCCTCTCCCTCCGGGAGAGGGTTGGGGTGAGGGGGCGGGCAAGCACCGCCCTGTCCTACGGGGGACCATGCCTCGGACCCACCTGCAGTCCTCCGCTACGCAGCCAAGACCCCCTCACCCCGACCCTCTCCCGGAGGGAGAGGGAGAAGGAAGCCTCGTGCTGCCAAACTGGGGAGCACCGGCATGACCGACATCAACCTTCCCGACGTCGTCGCCGAGGTCACCGCAGCCTTTGCCGCCTACGAGGCCGCGCTGATTTCCAACGACGTTTCCACCCTCGACGCCCTGTTTTGGGACAGCCCGCATACCATCCGCTACGGCACGGCCGAGGCTCTCTACGGCGCCGGCGAGATCAAGGCTTTCCGGGCCGCCCGTCCGGCCGTCGGGCTGGCCCGCACCCTGGACCGCACCGTCATCACCACCTTCGGCCGCGATATGGCCACGGCCAGCACCCTGTTCCGCCGCGCGCCGGGCAAGCTGGGCCGGCAGATGCAGACCTGGGCACGCCTACCGGAGGGATGGCGCGTGGTCGCCGCCCACGTCAGCCTGATGGAAGAACCAGCTCCCGCTTCTTGACCCGGCTCGCTGCCGCCAGCACCGCCAGCCCGGCCAGCGCCGACAGCAGGGAGCCTGCGAACACCGCCAGCTTCACCTCGTCGCCCCTCGGCGAGCCGCGGAAGGCGAGGTCGCCGATGAACAGGCTCATGGTGAAGCCGATGCCGCAGAGCACGGCGCCGCCATAAAGCTGCGGCAGCGTGACCCCGGCCGGCAGCCGCGCCAAGCCCAACCGCGACGCCGCCATGACGGCGCCGAAGACGCCGAGCTGCTTGCCCAGGAACAGCCCCAGCGCCGTGCCGATGGCCAGCCGATCCGTCCAGGCGCCCGGCGGCAGCGTGTCGAACCGCAGCCCGGCATTGGCCAGGCCGAACAGCGGCAGGATGCCGTAAGCAACCCATTGGCCCAGCCGGTGCTCCAGCACCTGGGCCGGAGCCTGTGCCTCGCCGGGGCGATCGCGCATTGGGATGACGAAGGCCAGCGCGACGCCGGACAGCGTGGCGTGGATGCCGGACCCGAACACCAGCGCCCACAGCGCCGCACCGCCGAGCAAATACGGCCACAGCGCCCGCACCCCCGCACGGCTCAAGCCAAATAGCCCCAGCCACACCAGCGCGGCGCCGCCCAGGTCCCACAGGTTCAGCCCGCGCGTGTAGAACAACGCGATCACCAGGATGGCGCCGAGGTCGTCAATGATCGCCAGCGCCGTCAGGAACACCTTGAGGCCCACCGGCACCCGCCGCCCCAGCACAGCCAGCACCGCGAGCGCGAAGGCGATGTCCGTCGCCACCGGCACCGCCCAGCCGCGCAGCGCCGTCCCGTCTCGCCAATTGAGCGCCACCAGGATCAGCGCCGGCACGACCATGCCGCCCAGCGCCGCCAATCCCGGCGCGGCGAGGCGTGCGGGCGACGCAAGCTCGCCCATCGTGATCTCCCGGCGCAGCTCCAGCCCAACCAGCAGGAAAAACACTGCCATCAGCCCGTCGTTGATGATGACCAGCGGCGTTTCATGCAGCACCGGTGCATGCAGCAGGGCGCGATACAGGCCTCCTGCCGGGGAGTTGGCCCAGACCAGCGCCGCCGCCGCCGAAAGCATCAGCACGGCGCCGCCTGCAGCTTCGCTCCGCAGGAAGCCTTGCAGGGCCGCAAAGCGCAGGCGCGTGGAGAACACCTGTAGGGGCGGCATGGCGTCTCCTGGAATGCGGGATGGGCAACGCGGTCCCGGATGCTGCGTTGCACTAAACAAATAGGAAGGTATGCCCCAACCCTTGCTCGCTCAACGACCGATGCAACACGACACCGGGAGCCTGGAAGGGGATGGAGCCGCGGATTGCGCCGGCGCCTGGCTTGCCGCCATGCGCACCGGCGACTTCGCGGCGGCTTGGGCGATCAACGACGCGGTGCTGGCGACCCGGGACCCGGCCACGCGGGATGACCCGCGCCTGCCATACCATCTTCGCTGGGTATGGGACGGACGGCCGCCTGATGGCAAGCACGTCCTGGTCCGGTGTTACCACGGGCTGGGCGACACCCTGCAATTCTGCCGCTTCCTGCCTCTGCTGCGCCCGCGCGTGGCATCGCTGACCCTGGAGGTTCAACCGGAGCTGATCGGCCTGCTACAGGACCTGCCCGGCCCCGACTGCCTGGCGCCGTTCCGCCCCGACGCGCCGCTGCCCCCGTCGGAGTGCGACGTGGAGATCATGGAGTTGACACACCTGCTGCGCGTGGCGCCGGGTCCAGCGCCGTACTTGCGGGCGCACCCCGGCCCGCGTCCCGGGCCGGGGCTGCTGGCCGGCGTTTGCTGGCAGGCCGGCGGCTGGGACCCCGGCCGGTCGGTGCCGCTGCCGCTGCTGGCGTCCTTGGCCCAGGTGCCCGGCGTGCAGCTCGTCAGCCTGCAGCGCGGCCCCGGTACGGACGATGCCGGCCGGCCCGGGGCGCCGCCGATGCTGTTGGCCGGGGAGCGCGGGATGGGCGTGGCCGACACAGCGCGGCTGCTGGCGTCGCTGGACTTGGTGGTGACGGTGGATACCATGGTTGCGCACCTTGCCGGCGCTCTGGGCCGCCCAGCCTGGGTGCTGCTGCAGGCGGAGGCGGACTGGCGCTGGATGGCCGGGCGTGAGGACAGTCCGTGGTATTCCAGCCTGCGCTTGTTCCGCCAAGATGCGGCCGGAGATTGGGGCGGGGTTGCGGGGCGGCTGCACGGCGCCCTTGCCGAGTGGGCGGCGAACGTGGCACGGAAACTCTGACCCTTCTTGGGGGTTTGAACGAATCACGTCCTGCCCCGCTTAGGAATGCCATTTGCGGATCGTCATCCTCGGCCTGACCATCACCTCGTCCTGGGGCAACGGCCACGCGACGACCTATCGCGGACTTGTCCGCGGCCTGGCCCGGCGGGGCTATCAGGTGCTGTTCCTGGAGCGGGATAAGCCGTGGTATGCCGAAAACCGCGACATGCCGGTGCCGCCCTGGGGCGAGACGCGGCTGTATTCCGGCCTGGATGAGTTGGCCGGGCGCTGGTCCGCCGCCGTTGCCGCTGCGGACCTGGTAGTGGTTGGCTCCTACGTGCCGGACGGAGCGGCGGTGGGTGCACTGGTGCAGCGCCTGGCAGGCGGAACCGTCGCCTTCTATGACATAGACACCCCGGTGACGCTCGCGGCGCTGGACGCCGGCACCTGCGATTACCTGACGCCGGAGCTGCTGCGCGGCTTCGACCTGTATCTGTCGTTCACCGGCGGGCCGACGCTGCAATACCTGGAATCCAGCTTGGGCGCGCGGGCGGCGCGGGCGCTGTACTGCTCGGCTGACCCGGAGGTTTACCAGCCCGACCCGGCGGTGCGGCCCACGCTGGACCTCGGCTACCTCGGCACCTACAGCCCGGACCGGCAGCCCACGGTGGACGCGCTGCTATGCCAGCCGGCGCGGGCCTGGCCAGAGGGCCGGTTCTCCGTCGCGGGGCCATTGTATCCCGCTGACATCGGCTGGCCTGCGAATGTAGAACGGGTGGAGCACCTGGCGCCCGACCGGCACCGCGCCTTCTACGCCGGGCAACGCTTCACACTGAACGTAACGCGGGCCGACATGATCCAGCGGGGCTACAGCCCGAGCGTCCGGCTGTTCGAGGCCGCGTGCTGCGGCGTGCCGATCATCAGCGACTGGTGGGCCGGGCTGGACGCCTTCTTCAAGCCGGGCGAGGAGGTCCTGATCGCGCGGGACGCTGAGGAGGTGCTGCGGGTGCTGCGCTCAATGCCAGAGGCGCGGCGCCGCGAGGTGGCAGAGGCCGCTCGCGCCCGCGTGCTGGGGGCACATACTGGGGACCACCGGGCGGCGGAGCTTGAGGCTTATGCGGCGGAGGCGGCGCAAGGTGCCCGCCGGGCGGCGCACGCATGAATATCGTCATCTTCGGCCTGTCCGTCAGTTCGTCGTGGGGCAACGGCCATGCGTCCCTTTGGCGCGGGCTGATCGGGGCGCTCCTGGATGCGGGGCACAGGGTCACGTTCTGGGAACGCGACGTGCCCTATTACCGGGAGCACCGGGACCTGCACGCGCTGCCGTCCGGCGGCGCCTTGGAACTCTACGCGGATTGGGACGACGCGCTGCCGCGGATGCGCCGGTCGCTGGCCGAGGCGGACGTGGGCATGGTCACGTCCTACTGCCCGGACGGCCTGGCGGCCACGGCGCTGGTGCAGGACAGCCGCGCCGGGGTGCGCTGCTTCTATGACCTGGACACCCCTGTCACGCTGGCCCGGCTGGAGGCTGGGGAGGGTGTGGCATACATCGGACCGGCGGGCTTGGGTGGCTTCGACCTCGTTCTCAGCTACACCGGCGGGACGGCGCTGGATGCCTTGCGCGACCGGCTGGGTGCGCGCCGGGTCGCGCCGATCTACGGCTCCGTGGACCCAGCGCTGCACCGCCCCGCGGCACCGCGGGCCGAATACCAGGCCGCACTGTCCTACCTCGGCACCTATGCCGCCGACCGGCAGGCGGCGCTGGAGAGGCTGTTCGTCGAACCCGCCCGCACCCTGGCGGACGAGCGTTTCGTGATCGGCGGCGCGCAGTATCCCGATGGGTTTCCCTGGACGCCCAACACCTGGTTCGTCCGCCACCTGCCTCCGGCCGAGCATCCCGCCTTCTATTGCTCGTCCCGCCTGACCCTGAACGTCACCCGGGAGGCGATGGCGCGCATGGGCTGGTGCCCGTCCGGCCGGCTGTTCGAGGCAGCGGCCTGCGGCGTGCCGATCCTATCCGACGGATGGGCCGGGCTGGACGAGTTTTTCATGCCTGGTGCTGAGATCCTGGTGGCCGACACGACGGCCGACGCGCTGGACGCGCTGCGCCTGCCGCACGGCGACCTTGTTGCCATTGCCCGGCGAGCCCGGGAGCGCACGCTCGACGAACACAGCGCCGCCCGCCGTGCGGCGCAGATGGTGCAGGCGTTCGAGGACGCTAGCATGCCGGTGTCGGCATGAGGCGGAACCGCCTCTTCTCCCTCTCCCTCTGGGAGAGGGTTGGGGTGAGGGGGTCTTGGCTGCAGAGCGGAGAACAGCCAGTCCAGCGGAACCGGGGCCTCTACCCGGGCGGACGCAGTGCGCGAAGACCCCCTCACCCCAACCCTCTCCCGGGGGGAGATGGAGCAAGCGCCCTCCCGCTTCCGATGGCCTGCACCTGATGTGGGGCATCATCCCCGCGGCCGGCGCCGGCACCCGCATCCAGCCGCTCGCCTTCAGCAAGGAGTTGCTGCCGGTCGGGTCCCGCCTGGACGCCGGAGGGATCGAGCGGCCCCGCGCCGTCAGCGAATACCTGATCGAGCGCATGGTGCGCGCCGGCGCCGGCAAGATCTGCTTCGTCATCTCGCCCTGGAAGAGCGACATCTTGCAGTATTACGGCGGCCAGGTCGGCGACGTGGACGTGGCCTATGTCTGCCAGGCCGGGGCCGTGGGCCTGTGCGACGCCATCTTCCGCGCCCTGCCGCTGATCCCCCAGGACGAGCCGGTCATCATTGGCCTGCCCGACACCATCTGGTTCCCCGCCGACGCCCTGTGCCGCCTGCCGGACGACCGCCTGTCCTTCCTGCTGTTTCCCGTCGAGCGTCCGGAGCTGTTCGACGCCGTGGACCTGGACAGCAACGGCCGCGTGCTGGAAATCCAGGTCAAGTCAGCCGCCGCCCGCACCAACTGGATCTGGGGCGCCTTCAAGATGCCCGGCGTCACCCTGCACGGCCTGCACCGCCTATGGCTGGAGCGCGACCGCCGCGACGAGTACATCGGCACCCTGGTGAATGCCTGGCTGCAGGCCGGCGGCGAAGCCTGGGGCGTGCGCGGCGGCAGCAGCTACGTGGATGTCGGCACTCTGAACGGCTACCGCGAGGCCATGCGCTTGCTGGGCGGTCAGGCCGCCGCCCCTGCCCCACTGCATACGCCCGGCGAAAAGCGCAGCGGCCCCGCCTTGGGCAGCGCCCTGTTGGAGAAACCTGTTTGATCACCGACGAATGGACCACCGAGCGCATCCAGGAGCGCGCCCGCGCCCTCGGCCCCTGGTTCCACAACATGGAGCTGCGCGGCGTCTGCACCGCACCGGAGCACTTCCTCGGCGACTACCCGATGGTGAAGTGGCAGCGCTTCCAGGACGCGTTGCCTGCGGACCTCACGGGCAAGACGGTGCTCGACATCGGCTGCAACGCCGGGTTCTACAGCATGGAGATGAAGCGCCGCGGCGCCGCCCGGGTGCTGGGCCTGGACTTCGACGAGGACTACCTGGCGCAGGCCCGCTTCGCCGCCGAGGTGGAGGGGCTGGACATCGAGTTCCGGCAGATGTCGGTCTATGACGTGGGGCAGTTGGGCGAGCGGTTCGACGTCGTGTTCTTCATCGGCGTCTTGTATCACCTTCGCCATCCGCTGCTGGCGCTGGACCTGATCCACGAACATGTCGCCGGCGACCTCATGGTGTTCCAATCCATGCAGCGCGGCTCCAACCAGGTGCTGCCGCTCGCCGGTGATTACGAGTTCTGGGAAACTGGCATCTTCGACGATCCCGGCTATCCCAAGCTGCACTTCATCGAGAACAGCTATTCGCACGACAACACCAACTGGTGGGCGCCCAACCGCGCCTGCTCCGCGGCGATGCTGCGGGCCGCCGGGTTTACCATCGAGAGCAACCCGGAGGACGAGGTTTTTATATGTCGCCGGGCCGAGCAGCCCGATGCGCGTTACGGCGCGGTCTATCCGGCACGGAAAGGAAACGAGCCATGATCGAAGCCGCGATGATCTGGAACGAGCCGAACAACAAGTCGCACTGGGATTTCGAGAACGACCCGGGCTGGGCGACGTTCGCGCGCATGACGAAATTGGCTGGCCAGGCCATTGCCGCCGAGGCGCCGGGCCTACCGCGTGTGCTGGGCGGGATCAGCCCGATTGATCCCGACTTCATCCGCGTGCTGCAGGGCCATGGCGCCCTGGCGGACCTGGACGCGGTGGCCGTCCACGGCTTCCCGCTGGATTGGAACCATTGGATGCTGGATGAATGGCCGGCCAAGCTGGACAGCATCCGTGCTGTCACCGACCTGCCGCTGTGGGTCAGCGAGGTCGGCATCAGCACCTTCGGCGCCGAGGAGGTGCAGGAGTGGGGCCTGCGCCGCACCGCCGAGTTGCTGATCGGCCGGGTGCCGCGCATCCACTGGTACAGTCTGTATGACCTGCCCGCTGACTGGCCCGCCACCACCCGGCACCGCGAGGCCGAGGGCAGCAGCTACTACCGCCACTTCCACATGGGCCTGCTGGACGAGCACGGACGCCCCAAGCGCGCCGCCCGCCTGTTCCACGAGTTCACGCCCGAGATCGGCCTTTGCCAGTGGTTCCATTACCAGGACCACCGGCTGGACGACGCGGTGCGGCACATGCGCGACATGGGCGTGACCTACCTGCGGACCGGGCTGAGCTGGGCGGACTGGTATCGCCCGGATTGCGAGGCGTGGTTCGACCGGCAGATGCGGGCGCTGGAGGGTTTCAAGGTCACCGCCACCTTCTGCTTCACGCCGGAGGACAAGGGGCAGTGGCCGCACTACACCGCCGTCCCCATGCATCCCGAGGAGTTTGCGGAGTTCTGCGCCAAGATGATCCGGCGCTACGCCCCCGGCCGCGTGGATGCAATCCGGCAACCCGCGCACGCCGGGTAGCCCGGCGATGGACGCCGTGCTGCACAGCCTTGCCCGGCGTATCCCGACGGACTGCCGCATTGCGCTGGTGGTCGCGCATCCCGACGACGAAATCCTCGCCGCCGGCGCCAGCCTGCACCTGATGACGGACCTGCTGCTGGTGCACGTGACGGATGGCGCGCCGCGCGGGCTGAACGATGCGGCCCGTGCGGGATTTGACTCGCCCGAGGCCTATGCCGCCGCCCGGCAGGCGGAGCTGTCGCGAGCGCTGCTGCTGGCGCGTTGCAACGCAAAACGGACCGGGCTGGGCATCCCCGACCAGGACGCCAGCAAAAACATGCCTGCCATTGCCCGTGGCCTGGCCGGGCTGTTCGCGCAGCACGGGACGCAGGTCGTCATCACCCATGCCTACGAGGGCGGCCATCCCGACCACGACGCGACGGCGCTTGCGGTCCATGCTGCGGCGCCGGGCTGGGTGATCGAGTTCGCGGGCTACCACGCCGGGCCGGACGGCAGCTTCGTCGCCGGCGAGTTCCTGCCGGGGCCGCCCGCCACGGACATCGTGTTGGACGAAGAGGAACAGGCGCTGAAACGGGCGCTGTTCGACTGCTTCCCGACGCAGGCAGGCATCCTTGCCGAGTTCGGCACTGCGGTGGAGCGCTTCCGCCCCGCCTGCCCCGACTTCCGCGAGCCGCCGCATCCCGGCACCTTGAACTACGAGCACTGGGGTTGGGGCATGACCGGCGCCCGCTGGCGTGCCCTCGCCGCCGCAGCCCTGGCAGAGTTAGAGCCTTCATGCGCCGCATGACGATCCTGAGCGTCGCTTACTCGCTGGCCCCGGTCGGGCCGGATGCCGTGGGCGGGTCCGAGCAGGTGCTGACGTCGCTGGACCAGGCGTTGGCCGCCGCCGGGCACCGCAACATCGTGGTGGCCTGCGCGGGGTCGGAGGTCGCGGGCGAGCTGGTGTCCTTCCCTGCTCCGCCCACGAGTGGCCGCATTGACGGGCGCTGCCGGGTCGGCAAGCAGCGGGCGATGCGCCGGCTGATCGGCGAGGTGCTGGCGCGGGAGCAGGTGGACCTCGTCCACATGCACGGGCTGGACTTCAACAAGGTCCTGCCGCCCCCCGGGGTGCCGGTGCTCGCCACGCTGCACCTGCCTGCCTTCTTCTATCCCTGGGACGCGCTGTGGCCGCAGCGTCCGGACACCTGGACGCACTGCGTGTCCGCCAGCCAGATGCGGGACGCCCCGCCGTCCCACCTGATGCTGCCGCCGATCCCGAACGGCGTGCCGGTGGAGGCGCTGGGCGGCCTGCGCCCGCGCAAGTGCAACTATGCCTTGATGCTGGCGCGGGTATGCCCGGAGAAGGGGCTGAACATGGGCCTCGACGCCGCGCGGCTGGCGGGGTCGCCCATGCTGCTGGCCGGGGAGGTGTTCCCCTATGCCTCGCACCAGGAGTATTTTCGCGATGAGGTCGTGCCGCGGCTGAACCGCGAGCGCCGCTATCTTGGCCCCGTGGGTTTCGTCCGCAAGCGCCGGCTCCTGGCCGCGGCGCGCTGCCTGCTGATCCCGAGCCAGGTGCCGGAAACCAGCTCGCTGGTGGCGATGGAGGCCGCAGCCTGCGGCACGCCGGTGATCGCCTTCCGCGCCGGCGCCCTGCCGGAGGTGGTGGAAGATGGGCGCACCGGCATCCTGGTGGATAGCACGGAGGAGATGGCGGACGCCATCGGCCGGATCGGCGCCATAGACCCGGAGGTGTGCCGCGAGACGGCCCGGCGCCGCTTCACCATCGGGCGAATGGCCGCGGCCTACATGGACCGCTACCAGAGCCTGATCGAGCAGCGGGTATCGGCGGCTGCCTGAACCGGCTGGCGTGATCGCCGTCCTGGACACCGACGCCGCGCTGATTGCGCTGGCGCCGGAGTGGACGGAGCTGTGGGACCGCCTACCGGGACGCTCGCCCTTCACCGCGCCGGCCTGGCTGCTGCCGTGGTGGCGGCACTTCGGCACGGGGCAGCCGCGGGTGGCCACGCTGCGCCAGGATGGCCGGCTGGCGGCGGTGCTGCCGTTGTATGTTCTGGACGAGCCGGGCGGGCGCAAGCTGCTGCCGGTCGGGGCCGGGCTGTCCGATCACCAGGATGTGCTGGCGGAGCCGGGGGTGGACCCGTCCCCGCTGCTGCATGCCGTGCTGGGGCGGGATGACGGGGTGTCGGTATGCGACCTGATCGAAGTGCCGCCGGGATCGGCGCTGCGCGGGTTGTCGGCGCCGCCGGGCTGGGCGATGCGGTGGGGCGGGGGCAGTCCCTGCCCGGTGCTGATATTGCCGGGATCGGTCGAGGCGATGGCGGATGCCGTGCCGGCGGGGCAATTGCGGAAGCTGCGGATGAACCGGCACCGGGCAGCGCGCGGCGGCGGGGTGGTGCGGGAGCGTGCGGCGGCGGCGACGTTGCCCGTGTTGCAGGCGGAATTGATACGCCTGCACCAGTCGCGTTGGGTTACGGCCGGAGAACCCGGCGTGCTGGCCGATCCGGCGGTGCTGGCGCTGCACCAGGATGCGGCGCCGGGCCTGCTGGACGCCGGGGCGTTGCGGCTGGAGGTGCTGCTGGCTGGGCGTGAGGTGGTGGCCGCCATCATGGCGCTGCTCGCGCCGGGGCGCATCCTGTTCTACCTGAGCGGCTACGACGCCGCGCACGCCTTCATCAGCCCCGGCACGCTGCTGCTGGGCGCGATGCTGGAGGACGCGGTGCGCGAGGGCCGGACGGAGGCGCATTTCCTGCGGGGGCGGGAGGGCTACAAATACGCCTGGGGCGCCGTGGACCGGATGAACGCGACGTGCAGCCTGCGTCCGGTCCCGGCGGAGGAGAGCAACGCCGCCTGCTGACGGTCATATGTTCTGAGCGTATCAGACCGACGCCGCTACTGGCTGGAGGTTCGGTCTTGGCCAACGCCGGGCCGCCCGCCTCCGATGAGGCGACTTTGTCTGAGGGTGCTTCCGCGGCGGCAGCGGCCTCTTGCGCGCAAACCCATGCAGTGGTCATAGAGCGCCGCACCAACCGGGATCATTTGCCATGAGCGACACCTCCACCCCCGCCCTACCTGAACCAGCGCGCCGTTTTGCGATTGCCCGCCCGAAGGTCCCGCCTTTCGCGCGCTTCAAGGGCACTTCGGCCTGGCGGAAGGATCACAGGCGCGCACGCGAATACGCCCGGTTCCGCGCCGCGGAGAAGCAGATGAACCACAGCGCGGCAACGTCACACCGCTGATCTCGTCGAGGCGACCGCTTTTGCCGTCTGCGGGCGGCTGGGCGGTCGCCTCGAATGCGCCTGTTCCAGGTTAGGTTCGGGAGAGAGCAGGCGCTTGGCATCCAGGCAGGCGGATGGCGGTCAGGCCGGGTTGCCGGCCCGGGCCGAGCTAGGGCAACGAGGCGGCGGGCGTTGGGCTAATCAGGCGGCGGCCCTTGGCGACGAGGCGGTTGATCTCGCCCAGCAGCACATGGTTGGTCAGCCGCAGGGCCACGAGCCAGGCCACGCCGCCGGCCGCGATGGCGACCGCGACCAAGGGGAACGGCACGTGCGGCGACCAGCCGTAGACGATCATCAGCGCCAAGGCCGGTCCGCAGGCCGCCAGCGTCAGCACCATGCTGCGGCGATAGATCGGCAGGAAGTCGGCGAGCCGCGTGGAGGTCATCCGCTCGACATGGGGGCGGTATAGGGCGACGGAGAACACCGCCTCGCCGATGCGGCCGACCGCAGCGCCGGTGAGGCTGAAGAAGCAGCCCGCGACGAACATGACCAAGCCGGCGCCGGTGCGCACGAACTCGAAGCGCGCCTGCTTGCCGGTCTCCTGGCAGACCACGAACAGCTCCCAGGTCATCGTGATCGACACCAGCAGGATGGCCGAGATAGCCAGCGCCGTCAGCGGCGGCGCCGCGGCGACCCAGGCCTCGCCGTAGACGACCCTGATCAGCGGGCCGGCCAGGATCGCCAGCCCGGCGAAGCTTGGCCACAGCAGGGCGGTGATCACGTCCACCGTCCGTAGATAGCTGTCCCGCAGGCTGGCCCCGCGTCGGCGCTGCTCGGCCAGGTCGACCAGGACGACCCGGCCCACCACCAGGTGGATGTTGGACCAGATCATGTTGTTCAGGTTGGAGGCCCGGCCGTACAGCCCAAGCGCGCTCAGGCCCAGCAGGCGTCCCAGCAGGAACTCGGCCGCGCGGTTCGAGATCAGGTTGACGCCCTGGATGGCGAGCTGCTGCAGGCCGAATTGCAGGATGCGCCGCCACGCCACCAGGCCGACGCGAAAGCTCACGTGCTGACGCCCGGCCCACATCATGGCGCCAGCGCCGGCGATGGCGGACGCCACGGAGCCCCAGGCAAAGCTCATGTAGCTGAACCCGGCGAACGCCAGCGCCACCGTGACGCAGGTGCTGATGAAGGCGCGCAGCAGGTTAACCGCGCCGATGGTGCGGAAATCGGCGGAGCGCTCGAGCTGCGTGGCGGGCAGGAACTCCAGCACGCCGATCAGCGGCAGCGGCGCCAGCGCCAGCATGACCCACTGCACGCCGGGCTCACGCAGGAACGCGCCGCCGAGGGCGCTCAGGCCGACGATCGCCAGGGACAACGCCGCGGCCAGGATGGCGTTGACAGTGAAGGCGCTCGCCAGGATGTGGCGGTCGAGGTCCGGCTCACGGATGATGAACAGCGTCAGCCCGAAGGCCTGCAGGATGCCGAGGATACCGGTGACGGCAGCGGCGGCCGTGTAGACGCCCATCTCGTACGGCGTCAGCAACCGGGCCAACACGACGGCGCCGCCGAACTGCAACACGAAGAAGCCGCCTTGCGACATCATCATCCAGGCAAGCGAGCGGCGCACGGACATGAATGGTCCTTGGAACTGGGACGTCAGAAGGGCGATCCGATCACTCAGCCTGTAGTCTTATCACCCGCCATTTTAATCTTAGCAGGAATAAGGAGGCGCTGCAATAGGATCCCAAAAGCGATGTCTTTGACCAGTACTTCTTGGCGAAGACCAAAACCACCGTCAGAGGTGTAGGCACCCTCGCGATAGAGCTGAGCCACCAAGCGCGCGCGGTCCCAGATTGATATTTTCCCGTAAAGCCGAGCCCGAAGCCTAAGCCGGTCCGACAGCCGTCGACAGGCGCGCTCGCCTGCGATGGCTCGATCAAGCCGAACTCCACTTAGCCGAGCCTGGCTTTCGGCCAAAAGGTCCGCCCGCGCCCCTGCCATATGCGCTAATTGGGCGTAACGCAGCCCATTGTTGACACGCCAGCGCATATGATATTCTAATTTTGCACTCAGTGTCTTGTCCGGCGAGCCGAACGTGTTGCTGGTGTGTTGCCGATAATCTGTAAGCCGCAAGTCCGAGTAGGCGATCGTGCCGAACACTGATGCAAGGAAGAATAACCACTGGTCGTGGCCCATGGGGTGCTGGGGCTCGTTGCTATCAATGGAGCGCGCCCATAGGTCCGAGAAAATCAGCAGCGTGCGGTGGCACACCATGGAAAAGCCGTATGGACTGAATAGCGAATGTGCCGATAGCGGCGCGTTGTGTGCGGGCAATCCATAAATGTCAGCTGGACCGATCCGAGCGCCGGTATGTTCGATTAGCCAAGCATTATGAAAGAACAGCAGAGTATCCGGGTCGTCGAACGCCGCTGCAGCGACGGCAAGCTTATTAGAATCCCAGACATCATCCTGATCACATAGTGCCACCAGCTCCGATTGGCATAGCGACAGCGCCCGCATAAAGTTCGCCCGATAGCCAAGCCGTGTTGTGTTGCGATGGATGTAAACGGGAAAAGGTGCCGTCTTTGCAAATCGCTCCAAGCAACCGATGGTTCCATCCGTCGAATCATCGTCGGTCACGACCAATTCGGCGGGCAAATGGCTTTGGCGAGCAATGCTTTCGAGTTGCTGCTGAATAAAAGCCTCGCCGTTATAGGTGGCGAGGGCAACCGAGATAGATTTCACTGCGCCCTCATTGCGTCGGAGACCAAGAACTACAAACGGCCGTTCGGATTTGCTACACACTAGGCCGGGCTGCTGGTCGAAGCCGGCTCTTGATCTTCATCGAAGCCCTTCGCTCGTCAACCAGTCCGGACATTTCACGGAACGCGTCCACGAGGCTGTCACGGCGATTGCGCCGCCCGCTGACCTTTGATGCGTCGCCAGCCCGCCTTGGCGCCTCGCTTTAAGACCTCATTCAAAATGAGCTGTAGCGCCGCTCGATCGAGCGACAGGATTCGGAGAGCATCACGATGGTCGGCAGCTCGAACGGCGTCCTTGAAGCTCCAGTAATAAAGGTCGGACGCGACGAACTTCCAATACGTTCTAATGGCACTAAAAAGACGTGCGTCGCTAGTGGCAATGGGATCGCGCAGTGTCGTTCGCAGCTTAGCTACCATCTGACGCCTGTCTTCGCGCGATACGATGTCAGTCAGAGATCCAGCGTTAACCAAATAAACGTACATTGGCTCTGGAGTCAGATACCATGTTCCTCTGGCCAGAAATAAATCGACGTAGAAGAGGAAGTCCTCCCCGTTTCGGCAGCGTTCGTTGTACCTAATAGAATTGGCCTCGATAAACTCCCGTTTAAACATCGGATGCATAAAAACATAGCTGATGCGCTTTGGCTTGTTCCAGCCTTGATGGCAACTCTCCATGAACTCGGCAAACATGAGTGGCCGAGGCGCCGCCAGCGTGGCCTCCGGGATCATTGGCCTTCCGGCGTCATCAGCGCCCGTGCAGAATAAAAGGTTATCGGCAACGATCTCAGCACCTGACGTCCGAGCCAATGTGAGCAGAGCTTCAAGACGGTTCGGATGAAATCGGTCATCGGCGTCAAGCAGCGCAATCCACTCGCCTCGCGCCAATCTCAAGCCGCAGTTGCGGCTAGCCGCCGGACCAGAGTTTTTCTCCATCCGCGCATAGCGGACCCGGCGGTCCGCGCCGGAGAACTCCTGCACAATAGCAGCCGTGCCGTCCGTAGACGCATCATCGACGACAATAATTTCGAGATTAGACATGGTTTGCGTCTGCGCCGATCGGATCGCCGAACCGATGTAGCTCTGCGCATTGTAGGCAGGTATGACAATGGAAACGCTAGGCGCATCGCCGTCGGACAAGCTCATACTCATGCGATGCTATTGTTCCTGACGAGGCCGGCTTCGTGCCTGCCTGCCCATAGGGCGAGATGAAATATGGCTAGATAAAGCTACCATACGCGCCTGTCGAACTGCCAGGCAATGCCACCGCGCAACACATAGCAAAGAGCATTGGCGATCTCTCATATCGGCCAGACCTGTCTAAAAATCGCACTTGGCTTGAACAAGCGGAAAAGGATGCATGATTGCCCAAGCGTTACTAGTCGAGTGGCTACCATAGCGCAACCCAGAACAGCTATACCGCCGACCGGTGGTCGAGGTCCACATCGAAGTATCGTTCATAGTTCTGCCACCGACCAAATCATAATTCGCTTCGGCCGTCCAGTCCATCCCACCGGCTAACCCGGCAGCAAGTGACGTGAGCGCATGGTCCTAATCGCCTTCTGGCTGAACGACCGCACCAATGTCGAAACATAGGCGTCGGCGGGCAGACGTCGCAGCTTGCGATGGAACAGGCTGTTGACGTTCATGTAGCCGACAAGCCCGACTTTATACTTCAACAGGCTGCTGATGTAGCGCTCCTGATCGAGTACGGGGTGAACCACCGGGCTATCCGCCAGAACGGGAAGGTCATGCTCCACGAACGGCGGCCAGGTGTCATAGGCTTCGGTGCCGGTATAGTGCGAAAGCTCGACGCTCTTGAAGCCGCCCCGTCCCATTTCGGTCGCGATGAAACCTTCGCAAAACGGCCAGTTCTTGATAGTGGAGTTTCGAAGCTCCCCGGCCATCTGCAACCTGCGCGCCGCCAGAGCCTGCAATGCCCGGCGCGAGAATAGCGACAGGCAAATCAGCTTATACTGGATGTCGGCCGGGTCGTAGATGCCTTCGCAGGTGAACAGCCAGGCCCACTCGTGCACAGGCTCGCCCTTGGTCAGCCCGACGAAGTCTGCACCCTCGGCAGACGCATGACCGACAAGGTCGTCAACGTCGGTGTTCAGCCAGACGTCATACTCAAGTTGCAGGTAGTAGTCGTAGGACCCATACCGCGACAAGAAGTAGTAAAGCGGGTAGTCCCCGTTGAACCAAAGCAGGTTGCCAGTACCCGCCCGCGGCAGCCCCATGTCGAGCACATCCTGCTCTGTCAGCCGCACGACCCGGTCATGATTAATGCCCTCGACCCGGCCATTGGTTTCATCCACCAAGACAAAAACGTGGCCCGTGCCGACACGGGACAGCAGGCGGTCGAACTGGCGCTGGGCGAAGTCATCCCAGAAGTGCGTCCTGAAGATTACGGCATAATGTGGCGCCTCGGCACCCTTTACTCGTTCAACCATCGTCGCACCCTGCCGCTGCCCGGCCCCCTCGCAGTAATTCATAACGGAAGTATGGTGCAGTGCGCAATGACAAGTGGGAGAGGCTGCGGGGCGGTAGGGTGGGCGGCCATGTTCAGGGCTGGACTGCCGGCGGCAATGGCGACCCCCGGTCGCGGGACCATTTACCGCTGCCCCGGATAGCGTGACCTGCTATGTCCACCCTTGCCCGAATGACCCGTAAGCCGAGAGCCGAACCATGATCGTGACGACCCCCACCTTCGCAACTTTCTGGGCCGGCCGGACCGTCTCGGCATTCGAGGCCGCCTGCATCACCTCGTTCCTGGCGCACGGCTACGATTATACGGTGTACAGCTACGACACGATGGACAACCTGCCGGAGGGCGTCCGCCTGCGCGATGCCCGTGAGATCACCGACGAGCCGAATGTCCGGCGCTTCCTCATCCATGGCCGCCCCAGCCTCAGCCACTTCTCCGACCTGTTTCGCTATGAGCTGTTCAAGCGGACCGACCACATTTGGGTTGACACCGACATGCTGCTGCTACGGCCACTCGACCTGCCATCCTACAGCGAGCTGATCGCGAAGGAGGACGCCAGCATGGTGTGCGGCGCCATCATGCGGCTGGACCGGCATCATCCCAAGCTCGGTGCGCTGATCGCCCGCACCGAGGCCCTGCGGGACCAGGACTTGGTCTGGGGCGCCACCGGCCCACGCCTGCTGACCGCCGTGCTTGACCGGCAGACCATCATGCAGAAGGCATACGACCCCAAGTACTTCTTCCCGGTGCACTACAACGAGTCGTGGAAGCTGTTCCTGCCGGAGTATCGCGACGAGTGCGTGGAGCTGTGCAAGTCCGCCTTCACCACGCACCTCTGGAACGACCGGGTCATGAAGATCGGCGTCTGGAAGCGGTTCTGCCCGCCAACCGGGTCGTTCCTGGAAACGCAGTTCCGGGCAGATGGCACGCTGCGCTTCTTTGACGACGTTTACCCGGAAGCGGTGATGCAGAGCATGGTCGAGAACTGGCGCATCCGCTGCGAAGGCGGCGCCACCGGCCTGGGCCAGTGGATGCGCCAGGCGGTCCCCAGCGCCCAGATGACGTTCCGCCGCCGCTTCAACCTGGCGACGTCGTGACCGGCATGCGCCGGGACTCGCCGCTCTACGCCGGCGTCAGCAACGGCATCAGCTCGCGGTCGAACGCCTTCAACGCGGCACCGATCGCCTGGTGCATGTCGAGATAGCGATACGTGCCGAGACGGCCACCGAACACCACGTTCCGTTCCTGGGCGGCCAGTGCGGCATACCGGTCGTAGGTTGCCTTGTCGTTCGGCGTGTTGACCGGGTAGTACGGCTCGTCTTGCTGGGTGGCGAACCGCGAGTATTCCTTCATCACCAGGGTTCGGCCCTTCAGGTTGGTCCGCTCGGGGTGCAGGTGCTTGAACTCGTGGATGCGGGTGAACGGGGTGTCCAGCCCAGGGTAGTTCACCACGGAGGCGCCCTGGTAGTCGTCCACATCGTGCCGCTCGATCTCGAAGTCCAACGTGCGCCATGCCAGGGGGCCGTAGCAGTAGTCGAAGTAGCGGTCCACGGCGCCGGTATAAACGACGATTGCATCCGGCCGCAGCTGGTCCCGCACCTCGAAGAAGTCGCAGCCCGTCACCGTCTTGATCTTATCGTTAGCAAACATGCGATCGAAGATGGCGTGGTAGCCGTCAACCGGCAGGCCCTCGTAGATGTCGTTGAAGTAGAAATCATTGAAGTTGAAGCGTACGGGAAGCCGGCTGATGACCTCGGCCGGCAGCAGCTTGGGATCGGTTTCCCACTGCTTGGCGGTATAGCCCTGGATGAATGCCTCATACAGCTCCCGCCCAATCAGCGAGATCGCCTTCTCCTCGAAATTCGCCGGGTTCGGATATGGCTCGGCGGCGGCCTTGGCCTTGATGAAGGCGCCGGCCTCCTGCGGCTTCAGGTCCACGCCGAAGAAGCTGTTCAGCGTCATCAAGTTGATCGGCATCGTGAACGTGCGGTCGTTGTAGCGCGTGAATACGCGATGCCGGTAATTGGTGAACCGGGTGAACTTGTTGATGTAAGACCACACCTCTTCGCTTGATGTGTGGAACAGGTGCGAGCCGTAGCGGTGATACTCGATCCCAGTCTGCGGGTCCGTCTCGGAGTAGGAGTTGCCGCCGAGGTGCTCGCGCTTCTCCAGCACCACCACGGGCTCATTCAGGACGTTGGCGATGCGTTCCGCCAGGACAGCGCCGAAAAAGCCGCTGCCGACGACGACATGGCGGTAGTCAGACAATCCAATCATCGTAGCGCTACTCCAAACGTTCCAAATACGCAGTGTTATTGTGCAGGTGCACAATGCAAGATGTGCAGCCTTGCCAGCTAGTCCAGGGGCTTGACCCCTTGCAGCAGCTTTGCCTTGAAACTGCCGCCCCCGGTGCGGCGGATGTCGTAGGCCGTAGTCTTGCCGGGTCCTGCCAGATGGACGGCGCCGATAGTGCGGTATGGGGGGTAGGGCTCACACAGCGTACTCTCCGCGTCGTTCCACATCGGCACGCCCCGGTCGCAGATCCAGTTGTAGCGCGGTGGCAGGACGGTGGTCTCCACCATAGGCCGCTTCAGCACGCCACCGTGAACGAGCCGGTTGATGGAGAACTGGTCGTGCGGGTTGAACTTCCCGGTGCGATCCCAGGCGGCCTGGTAGTATTGTACCCACAAGTCCCAATGCAGGCTGTCCCGGCGCATCGCGAACAGCCCGGCGTTCAAGTGCGGACGGGACAGCAGCCACGCCCCGTCCAGCAGCCCATAGCCCAGCATGAAGTGCTTGGCGAACCAGGCCAGCAGCCAGGCCTGAAACACGTAACCGCGCTCCCGCTCGTGGGCGATCGCCAGGCCGGTTTCCAGCGCCCCCTGCCGGTAGGCGTCAATCACCCACCAGCCCTGCAGCCAGATATCGGCGTCAACCCAGATGTAGATGTCGCGCCCCGGAAAGTATTCGCGCAGGAAGGGCCGGGCGACGAAGGCGCGCTCATATGGCTTGAGGCGGCTGTCTGGCACGCCCAGGTGGGTCGTCGGCTCTGCCAGCAAAACGCCGTGGCCGGTGAGCCAGGCACGGCCTGCATCATTCTGCCCTACGTCCAGGCAGCCGATTTCCACGTTCTGCCGCTGGGGGAAGGCTTCCAGGGAGCGGATCAGGCCCTGCAACGTCGGCATCACCTTGGTGTCGCCCGCAGTGACGATGATGGTCCGGAGCCCGTCCTCAGCCATGGGAGCCTGGCGCTGCGGCACGCGCCCGGTTGCGGCCCGCAACGCGCGCCAGGCGGCCGGCAACCCGGCGGGCAAGCAATGGCCAGGTGCCAGGGTGAGCGGCGATAATGGCGAAGGCCCGCCTCCGGCTGCCGGTGTCGGCGAGGACGCGCTGGGCGTCCAAGTAGTGCACCATAACCCAGTATTCCCGCTCCCGCTGGCTCAGCAACGCGGTCAGCTCCGGCAGGTTCTTGCCTTTCAGCTTGTCCTGAAAGTGGTGGTTCGTCTCCAGGGCGTTGCGGTAGTCGTAGCGCCAGGCGCCGCTGCCGGTGCCGGTCCAGCGGCGGGCGGTCGGGCTGAACGGCAGGGTCCATTCGTATAATGGCTCGTGCACCAGCCAGCCGCGCCCCCCCGCGGCGAAGAACTCCATCATGAAGTAGAAGTCCTCAGCCAGCTTGGCGCCGGGGTAGTAAGCGAGGCCGGTGCGGCGCAGGAAATCGAGGCGCACCATGGTTTTCAGAATCCCGAAGTCGAACGTGGCGCCCGGGTCCGAGTGCGCGATGAAGTCGGCGACCCCCACCACCCTGCCCGCTCCCGGCGCCGCGAAGGCAATGCGGACCACCTCGCCGGTCGCGTCATCGGAGTGCAGCTGGTTGTCAGCGACAAGCTCCACGCTGTGCGCCTCGCCCGCTTCCACCAGGGTTGCGAGGCGGGCCGGCAGGTAGCGGTCATCTGCGTCCAGCACCGCAATCCAGTCGCCGCGTGCAATGGTGGCAGCGTGGTTCATCGCCCGGGCCTTGCCGGCGTTCTGCGGCAGGGCGATGACGACGACGCGCTCGTCCTCGGCCGCCATGGCCTGGGCGATGACAAGGCTGCCATCGGTGGAGCCATCGTCAATGACCAGCAGCTCGAAGGCCGTGAAGGTCTGGTCGAGCACGGAGCGGATGGCGCGTTCAAGCGTCGCCGCGCTGTTATACACCGGCAAGGCGACAGTGACTTGGGGCGTCATGGCAGTCACGCGGACGTCCCCGCTTGGCCCATTGGGCGCAGCCGGCCCGGCCCTGCATGGGTGGACCGCCTCGGACCGGCAACGCGCGTCTTGGCCTGGAACATGCGCAGTGAATGGCCCAGGACCCCGGCTGGCGCAAGGCAGCCGCCGGCAGTCGCCGGCAAATGCTGCTGGCCGACGTTGCTGGATCGGCTTCGCCGCTTCGCTGCTGAAGGCTGGCTCATAGCCGGCTTGCCCCTTCACGCACCCTTCAGTCCTCCCTGAAGCCTCGCCCACATGTCCTGAACCGCCTGGGTGACCTGCCCGCTTGTGATCGCGTGCAGGCACTTCAGGCCGATGGGGCAGGGTTCGCGCAGCCAGCAGGGCGCACATGGAAGCGGCGTGTAGAACTCGATGTTCCCGGCGTAGTGCGTGTTGACCGGGTGCTCGAAGCCGCCGATGACCACGACGGATGGGACGTGGACGGCCGCGGCTATGTGCATCGGGCCGGACACGGGCCCCACATAGACGTCCGCCGCAGCAATGGCGGCGACAAGCTCCTTGATGGTGGTGCTGTCCCGCAGGTCCAGGTGGTTGTCAGCAAGGACGCCCCCGTCTGCGCCGTCCCTGTTGCCGACCTCGATCACCGACCCGAACCGGCAAACGTTGCCGATCAGCTCCGTCCAAGACCGGTCCGGCCAGTCCTTGTTCGGCGTGAAACGGCTTGCACGCCGGGTGGCAACAACCCAGGGGCGCGGCAGGTCCTTCCAGGCGCTGGCATAGCGCGCGACGATGTCCTGGTCCACCACGCAATCCGGCTGGGTGTCCGTCACGCGGACCCCCAGCTTGTCGCCGATCAGCCTTGTGATATGGACCGGCGACGGTACGATGTGAGTGTATTCGATGAACAGTGCCCCCTCCGGCATGGCGGAGTAGGGGTGGACCTCGTCAATGTAGGGGAGGCCCTGCACCAGGTCCGTGAACTTCGTGTAGAAGTTGATGCGGCCATGCGGGTTCACCCGCTTCAGCTCTCGCAGGGCGGGGGTGAACATCAGCACATCCCCGATCCCGGCATCGCGGGCGATGTGCATCACGGGCTGGTGCGCCGGGCTGCTGAACGGGATGGGATACAGGACCGTCCGCGCCAGAATGCCGGACCGTGTCAGGGCCTGGCGCCGGAGCGTAGCACGCAGCTTGCCTTTGATGAGGGGGAACTTCATCTCGCCTCGTAATTCAGTGCCGGGCGTGGGTCTGGTGCTATCGGCTGAGTTTGAAGGCCCGTCATGGCGAGCCTCACAGCAGCGTGGCTGTTAGGGCCACACGGACAATCTCATCGGCCGCTGGATCGCCACCCCGTAAAGACGGTCCGCGATGACGCGTGCCCGCGGAGGCACCGATCACCGAATGGAGCCGTTGGCATAAGTGGAAGCTAGCGGGAACGGTGGCCATTCCGGTGCAGGTCCGGCCAGCCGCGCCGCCGGCACGCCGCAGAAGTCCGGCGTCCCGCGCCAATTCCGCACCTAGTTCGCCGCCCAATCCGCGACGCGGCGCTTGATCGCCGGCACGACCCGGAGATGCAGCGGTTTCTTTGGGTCCGGCAAGGCGAAGCGGGTCGGTAAAGCCCCGAACTCCTCAGGATACGGCGCGGGGTCCGAGGCCGGGAACAGGAAAGGCTCGCCCATCATGTGCAGCCACAGCCGCTCCAGGATGTAGCCATAGGCTTTGTGGCCGTTTGCGGCCTCCAGCGCGAGCTCCAGGCTCCGGTGCGGCATTTGCTTGAGCCGCTCCTGCCGCACGGCGAAGCAAGCGCCATAGGAGTAGCGGCCGACGAGGTGGCGCTCTGCCTCCTCCGCCAGTCCGGCCCATTCGCATCGCCGCAGGAAGTGGCTTGCGATGTTGACCCCCTCCGGCAGGCCGTGGAGGTGCAGGTACCAACTCCCCATCGTCCTCGCGCCGGGATCGAAGAATTGCAGCGGCCCCCAGTTTGCCAAGGAGAACACCTCGGGCCGCACGCGCGCGTTGCCGATGAAGCCGCTCGTTTCGCGGGTCAGGATGCTTTTTGGCGGCAATTCCTTGGAAGCGATCCAGCGCCAGGCCAGCGGCTGGATATCCTTCCATTGGCGCCACTGACTGAGCAGTGCGATGATGTCCGGGCTGTGTTCGAACGGGTCGCCCTGCAGGAACACGGTGAAGCCGTCCCCGAACTCGGTCTTGTTTAGGATGTGGCGGAGCACGGTGTCCGACTCGCGGCCGCTGTTGGCAAGCGCGACGATACGGTCGGCCCGTTTAAGGGCAGGCGCGGACGTGATCTCCATGCCTTTGTTATAGATGGTGACATCGAAATCGCTGGGTATATCGCCCACCCAGTCCAGGTTCTCGGAATAGCGAGCGATCACAACTTCGCTTCTCATGTGCCTCACCCCTATTCGACCGCTCGCCGCCAAGTGGGCTGGCAACAGGAAAACATCCCATTCGGATTGCGAACGAGCCCAAACCTGGACCCTATACCCTCCACCGGGCAACTAGCCAAGGCGCGTATGCTGCAACGCACAAAAGGGTGCTATGCGTGTCCGGCACCGGCACGATGATAAGTCCGGTAGCCGCAGCCGCTGGGCCGTCCTCCGCCCGGGTCACCTAGACAACACCCGGAACGGGCCAGCCCAGCCTCGCATTGACCCTTGCAGCAACGCCCATCACAACGGCAGGTTCACCCCGTCCACCCGGCCGCCGCCGTCCCACAGCACCACTACGCTGCGCGAGGCCGGCGCCAGCTCGATCCGCCCCAGCAGGTCCAGCGGCGTGCCCAGCAGGTGCGCCAGCACCGCCTTCAGCACATCGGAGTGTCCGACCAGCACCGCTTCCCCATCCGGCACCGCCTCCCTTACCCGGGCAACGGCGGCCAGCGCCCGGGCCTGGGCGGCGGCCATCGTCTCACCGCCGGGTGTCGGCGCCAGGCTGCGGCAGCGGTTCCATGCGTCCCAGGCGGGGTCGGCGGCAAGGGTGCCAAACGTCTTGCCCGTCCAGGCTCCGAAATCTATCTCGTCCAGCCCGGCATCCGTCAGCACCGGCAGCCCGTGCCGGGCGGCGATGGGCGCCGCGGTATCGTGGGCACGCTGCAACGGGCTGGACAGCACGGCGCGGACTGGCCGGGCGGCCAGCGCGTCAGCCACGGCGGCAGCCTGCGCCACTCCCTCCGCGTTCAGCGAAACGCCGGGCATCCGTCCCGCGAGGACCCGGCCCAGCAGGCCATGCGCCGCGTGGCGCACCAAGTGCAGCGTGGTGGCCAACGGTCAGGCCGGGATGGCAGATTCGGCGAACACGTCGTCCAGCCGCGGGTCCCACAGCTTCACCCCGCCGGTGATTCCGGCGTCGTTGGACACGGTCCGCACGTCGGACGGCAGCTCGAAGTCCACCAGCTCGGCGTCGCCCCCACCGATATAGAGCATGTCGAAGTTGATCAGCGTCCGCATCTGGTCCAGCACACGCTGCACCCGGCGGCGCCACCGCTTGCGCCCGACCTTCCGCACCGCCGCGGTGCCGAGATACTCGTCATAGTTCATGTCCTTATGCGCGATGTGCTGCCCCATCTCCATGTGCGGCGCCAGCCGCCCGTCGTCATACAGCGCAAAGCCGAAGCCGGTGCCCAGGGTGATCACGCACTCCACCCCGCGCCCGGTGATCACGCCCAGGCCCTGCACCCGCGCGTCGTTCAACATGCGGACCGGCTTGCCCAGTGCATCATGCAGGGCGCCGCCGAGGTCGAAGCCGGCCCAGGCCGGCGTGCCCAGGTTCGGCGCCGTGCGCACTACGCCACCGTGCACCACACCGGGGAACCCGATCGAAACCCGGTCGAAGCTGCCGGCCTGCCCGGCGATCCCCAGCAGCGCCGGCACCACCGCGGCCGGCCCGGACGGATGCGGCGTCTTGACCCGGCGGCGGTCCCCGACCATCGCGCCATACTGGTCCAGCACCCCGGCCTTCAGCCCAGTGCCGCCGATGTCGAGCGTGAGGGTCAGCGGGTTGGGCGAGGCGTCGGTCATGTCTTCTCCAGGATGCGCGGGCCTGCAGGCGTGCCGGCGATGACGCGGGTGGCCATGCAGATGAACAGGCCGGTCTCCACCACGCCGACCAGCGCCTTCAGACGCGCATGAAGGGCGGCCGGGTCGGGGATGCCGCCGTCGAAGGCGCAATCGGCGATCAGGTTGCCGCCGTCGGTGCGGTAGGGGTCGGCGCCGCCGCGCAGCACCGGGTCGGCGCCCGCGTCCCGCAGGTGGCGCAGGGTGGCCTCGTGTCCGAAGGCGACGATCTCCACCGGCAGACGCACCTTTTGCCCCAGCGCCGGCACCAGCTTGCCCTCATCCACCACGACCGTCATGCGCCGGCTGGCTGCGGCAACGATCTTCTCCCGCAGCAGCGCGCCGCCCAGGCCCTTGATGAGGTCCAGCGTGCCAGTGTGGACCTCGTCCGCGCCGTCTATTGTCAGGTCAATGCTGTCGTGGCTGTCGAAGCCTGCCAGCGGGATACCGAGATCCCGCGCCTGCGCCGCCGTGCGCTCGGAGGTCGGGATGCCGACGATCCGCAATCCCTCCCGCACCCGGGCGCCCAGCAGCTCGACCGCGATGGCCGCGGTGGAGCCGGTGCCGAGGCCCAGCACCATGCCGTCCTGCACCTCTGCCACTGCAGCGGCGGCAGCCTGGCGCTTCAGCTCCGTCTGGTCCATCAGCCCATCCCCAACTGCGCCGCCAGGTCCCGCACCACCTGCTGCGGCCGCGGCTCGACGGAGGCGACGAGGGGATGCTCTTCCGGCCCCGGCTCCTCCAGCGCGGCGAACTGGCTGTCCAGCAAACCCGGCGGCATGAAGTGGCCCTGCCGCGCCGCCTGGCGCTGGCCGATCAGCTCCTTGCTGCCCTTCAGGTAAACCAGCAGCACGTCGGGACGGTCGCCGACCAGGATGGCGCGGTAGGCCCGCTTGAGCGCCGAGCACGCCAGCACCCCATGCCGCCCGGCGCCGCGCGTCGCGTCAATCCAGGCGGCCATGCTTTGCAGCCACGGCCAGCGGTCCTCGTCGGTCAGCGGCGAGCCGCCGTGCATCTTGGCGACGTTGGCGGGCGGGTGGAAGTCGTCGCCGTCCTCGAACTCCCAGCCCAGCCGGCCCGCCAGCAGGGCGGCGATGGTGGTCTTGCCGGAGCCGGACACGCCCATGACGACCAGCACGGCGGGCTTCGAGGCGTTCGCGTCGGTCATCATCCATCCCGGGGCCGGAGCGGCCGATGTTGACACTATCCTGCGGCGGCCCGGTCTGTGAACCAGTGCAGCTCGCCTGCCGGGTGATAGCGCCCCGCCGGCAAGGATGCGTCCCCGCCGCGCACCTGCGCCAGAACGTCCCGCTTGTCCGCGCCGGCCACCAGGAAGACGGCATGACGGCAGCTTTCCAGCGCCGGGTAGGTCAGGGTGATGCGCGTCGGCTCACCGGCGGGCGTCACCGCTGCGGCCCAGGCCGTGCGCTCCTGCAGGACGGGGGTGTCCGGGAACAGGGACGCGGTGTGGCCGTTGGCGCCCAGGCCCAGCAGCACCACGTCGAACAGCGGCCGGCCCGGCTGCAGGGTCTCGGCGCCATAGAAGCGCTGCAGCTCCGCCTGATACAGCCCGGCGGCGTCCTCGGCGGACATTCCCTCGGTCGGCACGGGATGGATATGGTCCGGCGGCGCCGGCACGTGGGACAGCATCGCCTCCCGCACCATGCGGAAGTTGTTCTTGGCGTCGTCCTGCGGGACGAAGCGCTCGTCGCCCAGGAACCAGTGGACGCGGTCCCAGGGCAGGCGTGCGGCCAGGGGCGGATGCGCCAGCACCTCGTACATCGCCTTTGGCGTGGACCCGCCGGACAGCGCCACCGCCAGCCGGCCCGGCAGGTCGGCAAGGGTGTCTGCCAGCCATCCCGCGGCAAAGGCGGCCAGGGCGGCGGGGTCGTCCAGCACGGCGTCCGTCATGCCGCGGCCCCTTTGGTGGCGCCTGGGATGCGTCCGCGCGGCAGGATCAGCGTGTCCACCGCCTGCGCCCAGCCGTCGGCGTCGTTGCGGCCTGTCACTGCCGCGGCCTTCGCCTGCACGGCGGGCGTCGCGTTGCCCATCGCCACGGCATAGCCCGCCACGTCGAACATCGGCACGTCGTTCTCCATGTCGCCGATCACCGCGACTTCCTGCAGGTCGAACCCGAGAGTCGCCGCTAGCGCCCGCACGGCGTTGCCCTTGTTGGCGTCGGGGTGCGTCACGTCCAGGTAGTACTGCTGCGAGCGGTGCGCCGTCGCCGCGCCGCCCAGCATCTCCTGCAGCTCATGCTCGACGGCAGCCAGCTTGGCGAAGTCGTCGCTGACGCCGACGATCTTGCCGGCCTGGCCGCCATAGGGGTGCAGGTCCGGCACGACCCGCTCGTTGAAGCGGACGGTATGGCGTTCCAGGCCAATCCGCGGACCCTCCGGGTTGGTCAGCAGCCATTCGTCGGCGGTGAACAGCCAGGCGTCCACGCCGCGCCGGGCGAACAGGTCGAGGCCCATGCGAACCGCATCCTCCGGCACCACCTGCTGGCTGATGACCGTGCCATCGGGCGCCAGCAGCGTGCCGCCGTTGAACCCGGCCAGCGGCGCCTTGAGGCCCAGCGTTTCGGCGATCCAGGTCATGCCGCGCGGCGGCCGGGCGCTGACGATGGCGAGCATCATGCCGGCGGCCTGCACCCGGGCGGCGGCGGCGGCGGTGCTGGGCGCCAGCGACTTGTCGGGCTGCACAAGGGTGCCGTCCACGTCGGAGACGAGCAGGCGAATCGGGGTCATGGACGCTGACCCCTGCCACTGCTGCGGGCCGCTCCTGCGGCGAGGAGTGTGGCCGTCGTGCGCTGTACGATTCCATGTAGGGCGGGAAAGCGCAGCGCCTCCCGCCGGGCTGCTGACAGGGTGGCGGGAGGCGCTACGCTTTCCCGCCCTACGGTGAGGGTCTGCGGTCTGACACCCATCACCTGTTGTCCGGGTTTTGCCAGCGCCGCTCGTCTGGTCCGTGGATCACCGTTTCGCGGAACCGCTTTGGTCACGCCCTGAGCCAAATGCTGCGGCAATCCATCCTCCATCATCAGCAAAACCGTAGGCCGCTCAAACCGCGCGGTCCACCGAACCTTGGGAGTGCGACCAACGCCGCCGGGCGGCAAAGCGTCGCCTGCTTCGGCAACGCCCCTCCGCCCGGCGTCGCCCGGCCTCATGCCTTTACGGTAGAGGCCTCGTAAATTTGCTTGATGGCCGACGCCAGTGCCGCATCGAACTCGGCGTCGCTCATCGAGACCTTGAGGGTCTCGGTCAGGGCGCGCGAGAAGCTGGCGATCATGCCGTGGTTTGCGGCAAGGCGCTGGCAAGCGTCGGTCATCTTGTAGCCGCCGGACAGCGCGACGACCCTGGCCACCCGGTCATGCTTCATCAGCGGCGCGTAGAGGTCGGTGACGTCGGGGATCGTCAGCTTCAGCATCACCTTGCGCCCTTCCGGCAGTGCGTCGAGGTGCCGGGTCAATTCCTCTAGCAGGATCGCTTCCGCGCCGGCCTTGTCCGGGCTCTTGATCGAGACTTCCGGCTCGATGATCGGCATCAGGCCGTGCCGGGTGATCTGCTCCGCCACCTCGAACTGCTGCGCCACGACGGCGGCGATGCCCTCCTTGGACGCCAGGTTGATGACTGAGCGCATCTTGGTGCCGTAGATGCCGAGCGGCACCGCCCGGGCGAGCACGGCGTCCAGCCCTGGGATCGGCTTCATCACGCTGACGCCGTCCTTCTCGGCCTCCAGCCCCTTATCCATCTTCAGAAAGGGGACGACGCCCCGCTCCTGCCACAGGAAGTGCGGGACTGGCTTGCCTTCGGCCTGGCCATCCATCGTGCCCTCGAACAGGATGGCGCCGAGGACCTTGTCCCCGGTGAAGGCGGGCGCGGTCATGATGCGGACGCGCATCTCGTGCATCAGATTGAACATCTCGGCGTCGCCGCTGTAGGCGCTGTCCGGGATGCCGTACAGGCGCAGCGCGCCGGGGGTGGAGCCGCCGCTCTGGTCGAGCGCGGCGATGAAGCCGTCCCCCTTGGTCATCCGGGCCATCATCTTCTCGGTGTCCATCGTTCCGACGCTATCCATGATTTTTGTCTCCTTGTGGTGCTGCTACGCTGGCAGGGCAGGCCGCCGCAAGCCGCCTTATCCCGGCGGCGGCGCGCGCAGTCCTGCCGGTTCCATCATCGTCCCTTGGACGCGGCGGGCAATCTGCGGCCTGGCGCCGTGCCCGGCAACTCCGCGCATGGCAGCCGCCGCCACGCGACCCCGGCTGCGGCTACCCCCCGGTGATCAGCCAGGCACCGCGCCGGATGGCGTGCTGCGCGTGGACCCGGTGCTGCCGCCGTGGCTGCCGGACCCGACTCTTGATCGGCCTGCCGGCTGAGGCTGCACACCCTGGACCTGCGGTTCTGGCAGCGGGATGGCGGGACCGTTTACGAGGCGCTGCGCGGCGACGCCGGCGTGGTCGTCCGGCATCGTTTCGACTACCTTCCGGCGCTGGCCCGATCGCCCGCACCTGCGGCAAGCTGCGTTTGGACCGCACCATGCAGGGCCGGGGGGCTGTGTCAGCTCCGGCCGGGCTTTCCTGCCGACGTGGGGTCGAGGAAGAATGCAGCAATGCCATTGCGATCATCGCAAAACGCCGGGGATGCAGACCCCGGGCCTGGACGCCGGGACGGGAGCGGGGCCATGACCATGCCTGACCCGGCTGCGGAGTGGCTCGAACCCGACGGGGCCGGCGGCTTCGCATCCGGACCGCGGGCCTCGTGCGTACGCGGTGCTACCATGGGCTGCTCCTTGTGGCCGTGACGCCGCCAACCGGGCGCGTGGTGCTCGTGAACGGGATCGAGGCCTGGCTGGATACGGAGACCGGGCCGGTGACGCTCACCAGCCAGCGCTACCAGCCCGGCGTTATCCACCCGGACGGCGCGGATCGCCTGATCGCCTTCGCCGCCAATCCCTGGCCGGCGTGGACCTATGACCTGCCGGGCGGCGGGCGGCTGGTCCACGACGTTTTCGTGGCCGTTGGCAGCGGCCAAACCTCCCTGCGCTGGTCCCTCACCGGCGGCGGAGCGGCAACGTTGCGCGTCCGCCTCCTGCTGTCCGGACGCAGCTACCACGCCCTGCATCACGAGAACCCTGCCTTCAGGTTCGATCCGGTGGACCAGGGACTGGAGAAGGTGACATGGCAGCCCTACCCCGGCCTGCCCGCCATCTCCGCCCACGGCGGGTCCTACCGGCATGATCCCGTTTGGTTTCGCCGGTTCCTGTACTCGGAAGAACAAGCGCGCGGCCTGGCGAGCGAGGAGGACCTGGCATCCCCCGGCATCCTGTCGTTCGACCTGGCCGCGGGCGACGCGACGCTGGCCCTGCGGGCCGACCGCGGCCCGGCCTGGCCGGTGGCGGACTTAGCCATGCAGGAACGGCGGCGGCGCGACGCGGAACTGCCCCTGCACCGCTCGGCGCTGCGGCACATGGCGACCCGCGGAGACGGCTGCACGGTGATCGCGGGCTTTCCCTGGTTTTCCGACTGGGGCCGGGACACCTTCATCGCCCTGCGCGGCATCCTGCTCGCCACCGGGCGGCACGCCCTGGCGTGCAGCGTGCTGCTGGCCTGGGCGGAGCTGGTGGACGGCGGGATGCTGCCGAACCGGTTCCCGGATGACGACGGCCCACCGGAATACAACTCGGTTGACGCGCCGCTATGGTTCGTTATTGCGGTGGGCGAGCTGCTGGCCGCCTATCCGGCGTCCAGCGGGGATGCCGGGCGGCTGCGCGCGGCGTGTACTGCCATCCTGGACGGCTATGCCAGGGGCACGCGGTTCGGCATCAGGCTCGACGGCGACGGGCTGATCGCTTGCGGCGCGCCCGGCGTGCAGCTGACCTGGATGGACGCCAAGGTCGGCGACTGGGTGGTGACGCCGCGCGCCGGCAAGCCGGTCGAGGTGCAGGCCCTTTGGATCAATGCGCTCGCCGCCGCCAAGGAGTGGGAAGGCGGGACACGCTGGGCGGAGGCGGAGGCCGCGGCGCGGCAGGCGGTCCTGGCGCGCTTCCCGGACCCGGCGACCGGTGGGCTGTATGACGTCGTGGACGTGGACGGGGCGGCGGGGACGGCGGACGGCCGGGTCAGGCCCAACCAGATACTCGCCGTAGGCGGCCTGCCGCATCCCGTCGTGCCGCCGGACATCGCCGCGAGCGTCGTCGCGCTGGTGGAGCGGCGGCTGGTCACGCCGCTCGGACTGCGCACGCTCGATCCCGGCAATCCCGAGTATCGCGGACGCTACGAGGGCGGGCTTTGGGAGCGGGACGGCGCCTACCACCAGGGCACGGCCTGGCCCTGGCTGCTTGGCCCGTTCGTGGAGGCATGGCTCCGGGTGCGCCACGACGCGCCGGAGGCGCGCGCCGAGGCCCGGGCGCGGTTCCTGCCGCCGCTGCGGGCGCACCTTGGCGAAGCCGGCCTCGGCAGCGTGTCGGAGATTGTGGACGGCGACGCGCCGCATCTGCCGCGCGGCTGCCCATTCCAGGCCTGGTCCATCGGCGAGCTGATCCGGATCGAGGCTATGCTGGCTGAGTGAGCCGTGCCGCCAGCCCCCGGCGCTCAAAAAAGCCTTGCAGGGCTTGCAGGGCGCTCAGCGCCTTTGGGATCTCGGTGGGTTCGGCGCGTTGCGTGAAGTGCCGGTTGGTTATGCTTTCGATGCTGCGGGCCGGCGCCGATGCGCGGGCAAGGCCGGGCCGCCCGCGCGTTAATGGAACGGCCGGGTCAGGCCGACGCGAATCGTCTCGTCCGCCGGCAGCGTCTGGACGCCGACGCCGTCATAGGTCGGCAGCGCGCGGAGCTGCTCGGGCGACAGATCCATGACCGCGAGATATGGCCCGAGCAGGGCGGTCGCCTCCACCGGCACGGCAACGGGCCGGGCGCCAAGCCCAAGCACGCCGCCGAGGCGGACGACGATCAGCACGGCCCCATCCGGGCGGCGCGCTATGGCCGCAACCCGGCCCAGGACGTCCTGAGCCTCGACCGGGCGCAAAACCTCCTTGCCGAGCAGGTCGCCGACCCGCACCAGCTGCGGGAACCGTGCGGCTGCGCGCGCGGTACGAGGGGATGCCGGGGGGGCGGGCTGCTGCGCCAACGCGGGGGCGCAGGCGAGCAGCATGAGGGCGGCGAGTATGCGGCGGAACGGCATGGAGCGGGGCCTCGATATGCAGGACGCATGGCGCAGCGCAGGATACCCCATCCCCTGATACCCGGGCGTCATGCAGTCCATAACCAGGTTTCAGTGATGGCCGGGACTGCCGGGTGCTAAGTATGCGCCACCAGCAGAGCACCCGAGGCATCATGAGCGCAACGACCGGCAGCCTGCCCGCCCCCCTTCCCACGTCCGGCCCAGCCCGGCCGGGCCGCCGGCTGCATCCCGTTCCCGTGCGGATCATGCACTGGGCCAACGCCGCCGCCATGCTGGTGATGATCCTATCCGGCTGGGGCATCTACAACGACGCCGTCATCTTCGGCGGCCTGCACTTCGCCAAGGGGATCAAGCTGGGAAGCTGGGCGGCGCAAAGCCTGCTGTGGCACTTCGCCGGCATGTGGCTGCTGGCGCTGAACGGCACGACCTACCTGATCTACGGCGTCGTCACCGGCCGCCTGCGTGAACGGCTGCTGCCGATACGCGTGGCGGACCTGGTGCAAACGGTGCGCGACACCCTGCACTTCAGGATTAGTCACGACGACCTCACCACCTACAACGCCGTGCAGAAGGTGCTGTATATCGTCGTGATCCTCGCCGGGGTGTCGCAGGTCGTAACCGGGCTGGCGATCTGGAAGCCTGTGCAGCTCTCCGGCCTTACGGCGCTGCTGGGCGGCTTCCAGGCGGCTCGGCTGATCCACTTCGCGGGCATGACGGTGATCGTCGGCTTCCTCGTGGTCCATGTCGCCCTGTCGCTGCTCGTGCCGCAAACGCTGTGGGCCATGCTGACCGGCGGGCCACGGCTTGCCCCCCGCCCGCCGGTCCCCGGAGCGCGCCCATGAGGTCCCCCTTCCGCCCGGTCGTGCCGCCGGACCCGGCCATCCTCGACAACCATCGTCCCGCCATCCACCGGCTGCAGCGGCGCGGCCTGCTGCGCGGCGGCCTGTCGCTCGGCACGCTGACGATGCTGACGGGGTGCGACGTGTCGGACGACGGCTCGATCGAGGCCGCGCTGCGCGCAATCTCGAGTTTCAACGACCGGGTGCAGGCCCTGCTGTTCGACCCGGACAAGCTCGCGCCGGAATACCCGGCGTCCCAGGTGCTCAAGCCGCCGCGGTTCAACGCCTACTACGACATCGAGAAGGTGCGGCCGGTGGACGGGGACCGGTGGCGGCTGGAACTGGCCGGGCTGATCGGGGATAAACGGCCCTGGACGCGGGCTGACTTCGCGGCGATGCCCCAGCGCGAGATGATCATCCGCCACGTTTGCATCGAGGGCTGGGACTACATCGGCCAGTGGTCTGGAGCGCCGATGCGCACCTTCCTGGAGCGGGTGGGCGCCGACCTGCGGGCCAAGTATGTCGCCTTCAAGTGCTACGATGACTACCCGAGCAGCATAGACATGGCTACAGCGCTGCACCCGCAGACCCTGCTGGCCACTCGGTATGCCGGGGAAACGCTGGCCGACCCGTTCGGCTACCCGCTGCGCCTGCGGACGTCCACGAAGCTCGGCTTCAAGAACCCGAAGTGGATCACCGCGATTGAGGTCACGAACACCTATCCCGGGGGGTATTGGGAGGATCTGGGGTTCAACTGGTTCAGCGGGATCTGACGGGTGGCGGCCCGTGAAGGCTGGGGCTGCGTTCCACGCTGGGCGAAATGCGGCCCGTTGAGTACCTAGCTAAGCCACGCGATGCGGGACAGCCGGGCGTTACATTAACCCAAAGCAGCGTTGCAGAGGTGATGACCGACGACGTTCCCATGACAGTGTTAAACGGTTCTAGTGTCCTGAACCAGAAGTTCGGTGCATTTTGCGCGTGTACGGCTTGGCGCGGTCTGGCAGGCTTCCCCGCGTGGTATGGTTGGGAGGCGGGACATGCCGGGTCGTTGTGCGATTGAGCTGGTTCTGACGGATGCGGAGCGTGCGGAGCTAGAGGGCTTGGCGGCCCGGCGTTCGACGGCGCAGGCGCTGGCGTTGCGGGCGCGCATCGTGCTGGCCTGCGCGAGCGGCGCGCGTAACAAGGACGTGGCGGCCAAGCTGGACGTGTGCCAGCACACGGTCGGCAAGTGGCGGGCGCGCTTTGCCGAGCACCGGGTCGAGGGCCTGCGCGACGAGCCCAGGCCCGGTGCGCCCCGTACGGTGGAGGACGAGCGGGTCGAGGCGCTGGTCACGGCCACTCTGGAGAGCGTGCCCAAGGACGCGACGCACTGGAGTTCGCGCGGCATGGCGCGGTCGAGCGGGCTGTCGGTGTCCACCGTGCAGCGCATCTGGCGCGCGTTCGGCTTGCAGCCGCACCGGCTGGAGACGTTCAAGCTGTCCACTGACCCCGACTTCGTCGCCAAGGTGCGCGACGTGGTCGGCCTCTACATGGCACCGCCCGACCGGGCGCTCGTTTTGTGCGTGGACGAGAAGAGCCAGATACAGGCGCTCGACCGCAGCCAGCCGATGCTGCCCATGCGCCCAGGCCAGGCCGCGCGGCGCACCCACGACTACAAGCGCCACGGCACGACCAGCCTGTTCGCGGCGCTGGACGTGGCGACGGGGCGCGTCATCGGCGAGTGCTACCCGCGCCACCGCGCCACCGCGCGGCCGAGTTCCGCCGCTTCCTCGACCGGATCGAGGCAGCCGTGCCGGCTGACCTCGACGTCCACCTCGTGATGGACAACTACGCCACGCACAAGACGCAGTTGATCCGGGACTGGATGGCCAAGCGCCCGCGCTGGCACGTCCACCTGACGCCCACCAGCGCGTCGTGGCTGAACCAGGTCGAGCGCTTCTTTGCGCTCATCACCGAAAAGCAGATACGCCGCGGCGTCCACCAGAGCGTCGCCCAGCTCAAGGCAGCCATCACGGGCTTCATCGAGCAGCACAACGCAGCGCCAAAGCCGTTCCGATGGACCAAGTCGGCCTCCGACATCCTGGCCAGCGTCGAACGCTTCTGCGTGCGCAATGCACAAACCCAGGCTACCCCATAATGCAGCGAACTTCTGGTTCAGGACACTAG
>JAABUQ010001841.1_pt1 | contig 43909 bp, 59 predicted proteins | sample 5560001 | NCBI WGS metagenome assembly JAABUQ01 (sample SAMN10711888, study PRJNA513371) | rock metagenome | isolation source: Antarctica rocks | place: Antarctica: Victoria Land, Finger Mt nord | collected 2015-12-18 | reverse complement strand
CACAGGAGCCGCTGCGGCAGCTTGCGCTGGGGGCGGAGGAGGCGAGGGGGAGGCAGTCTGAGCACGGCAGCCGGACAGCAAAAGCGCGGCGGCAGCCAGCGCAGCGGGCAGGGGGAATGCGGCAATACGTTTCATGAGAAGTTAGTGAGCGGCGGTAATGCGGGCCTCGCCGCTGACATTCAGAGGGTTATGGGCGCTTGCGTATGTCAGTAGGCTTTGGGACAACGAGAGGCCCGTGTCCTGCGTGATGTCTTTCTTACTCCAAACGCGGAAGTAGCCCAGGTCGCCCAGAGCCTCCGAGCGTGTCATGGCAACAGTGTAGGTGGACGAGGCACTAATCTCGCTGCCGCCTGCCCCCGCCAGGGATACGCGCTTGCCTTCGGGCTGAGAGGGATCGTAGCGCACCTGAAGGCCTGACACCTGCCAAAAGCCTGCAAACGGCTGCGGGGCATGCCCAACGCCTAGCTCCAAAGCATGCAGCACCTGCGCCCCGCTCAGCTTCAGGACAACAACCGTATCCCCAGGGTCATTGGGGCGACGCAGCAATATGGCAAGCTTTGCGGCAGAGATGCTGCCTGCGGGAATGCTGGTGTCGGCAATGTCATCGGCGGGCACAAGGCCAATCTGCGTCCCGCCTGCCTCGCGCAAAGCATCGGCCAGCAAGTCGCCTGCACTGGTTTCCTGAGTAGGGGAATTGCTGCCGCTCAGCGTACTCTGCACCTGAACCGTGTCTTTGGGCGCGGCCTGGGCAATAGCAGACACTGCCATGCTGGAGAGAAGGACTGGAAGGAGGATGCGCCGCATGGTTATTCCGCTGCTTTCTGTGCGTGCTGCCAGCGCAGGAACGCATCCAAGAAGTCGTCTATTTCGCCGTTCATCACCCGGCTGACATCGCCCGTGTCGTGCCCGGTGCGCGTGTCTTTGACAAGCGTATAGGGAGCGAAGACGTAGTTGCGTATCTGCGACCCAAACTCGATGTTCTTGCGCTCGCCCCGCAGCTCGTCAATGCTGGACTTTTGTTCCTGGCGCGCAAGCTCCAGCAGCTTGGACTTCAATACGTTCAAGGCAAACGCTTCATTCTGGCTTTGCGAGCGCTCATTCTGGCACGAGGCTACTAACCCTGTGGGCAGGTGCGTTAACCTTACCGCGCTGCTGGTCTTGTTGACATGCTGTCCGCCCGCGCCCGACGCCCGATAGGTGTCGCGGCGCAGGTCTTTGTCGGGTATCTCTACATTAGACACTTCGGACACTTCAGGCGTGACGCCGACCCCGGCAAATGACGTTTCGCGCGTGCCGCCGCTGTTGAATGGCGAAATGCGCACCAGCCGATGCACTCCGCCCTCGCCGTAGAGCTGGCCGTAGGTGTTCTTGCCTTCAATGCGCAAAGTGGTGCTTTTCAGCCCTGCCACATCGCCCTCCACCTCATCCACAATCTCGGCTTTGTAGCCATGCCTGTCCGCCCACCGCAGGTACATGCGCTGGAGCATGGAGGCCCAGTCGTTGGCGTCCGTGCCGCCCGCCCCCGCGTTGATCTCCACAAACGCCGGGGCGGCATCATGCGGGCCGGACAGCAGTGTTTCTATTTCCAATTTATCTAAAGACGTGCTGACCGTGCCGAGATCGGCGGCAACTTCACTTGCATAGCCCTCGGCATTGTCTTCGCCCTGCGCCAGCTCGGCGAGGAGGCGGGCATCGTCTAGTTTCTTCTGCGCGAACTGCCACGGGGCCAGCCCTTCTTTGAGCATGTTCAGCCGCTGCATTTGCTTTTGCGCAAACGCGGGGTCGTCCCAAAAGCCTGCCTCGCCTGCCTGCGTTTCCAGGTCGGCAATCTCCTGACGCTTGGCCTCAAAGTGCAGCGGCCCGCTCAGTGTTTGCAGGCGCGCTTGCACGGTGTCTAATTCTTTGACGATATCTTCGAGCATTAGGTTCCTCAAGGAGCAGGGTGCGCCAAAAACAAGCAAGCCTCCCAGCCCTAAGTGCGGGGGCTGGAAGGCCTACTGGAAAGCGGCGTGCCTGCCGCAAAAGAGGGTGTGGGTCGGCTGGGTCTCGAACCCAGGACCCTCTCATTAAAAGCGGCAGGGTTGTGCCGCCCCACTTTTCGCCTGCTTTTACTCGGAAAAGAACGCGCCCCCGCGTCCTGTGCAATAAAAAATGAGAGACTGTTGTTTACAGGGTTGTCACCGAGCTATAGTGCCGTAAAAGCTGATGTCGGAAATCTGTGTTCTCAAACCCGTTTTGTCCTTCGGCGTTGTCACATCGGCTTCCATCGCATAATTTCCGGTCACAGTCGGGTTGACACTGAGCATGATCCATGCCGTTTTGTGCGCTGCCAGTGGCCCAAAATCCCAAATCTGCCGGTGGGGATCGCCGTCGTTGATGGGGATGCCGTTTTCCGAGCCGCCGCCTTTACCAAACGGGCGAGGATAACGCCAGTACCCCACCATGTCCATCTTGCCTTCCTGGCCGCTCAAAGCGATCAACAGGTGCGGGATTTTCGGGCCGGTGTTTGTAACCGTCAGGCGAATGTCCCCGTACACCCCAACAAACTCCCGCGCTGACATCCACCCGCGCAGAGTCACCGCGCGCGTGTGGTTCTCGCCAGACTTCAGTACCGGATCAGCCAGGGCCGGGCCTGCCATGAGCGCACACCCAAGAACCGCTAGAAAAACACGCTTCGTGCTCACCCCTGCACCTGCAATTGCCGCCCGCTGCTCTGCCGCTGCCGAATCGTTGTTTCCACACGGACGCGGGCGAAGTCGTCCAGCTCACTGGAAAGCTCCGCCATTGTTTCCGGCTCCAGCTCCTGCTCCGGCGCATAAGCCGCCACTTTCTCACGCACTAAAGACGTAGCAAGATTGGCTTCCACCTCGCGGCCCAGGGCGGCGTGTAAGTCACGCAAGGGAATGTCTAAAGCCAGTGATAAGGATCGCAGCTTCTCATCATTTGGCACAGTGACAGCCCCACCCTTGCGAACATAACCTCGTTCCGTATCCGACAAAAACTGCATGGAAACCCTTTCACCGTTGCGGCGGGTCAAGGCTTCCACATTTTCCAAAGTTAGTCCCTTCTCTGCCCGCCTCCGCCGAAGCAATTCTCCGAGTTTGGTGGATGATGTTTTCACACTTGCATTATACGGCATAAGCGTACCTGATAGACACCAACAGACCCTGTAAAAATTACGGGGAAACCGTTGACATATATACGTAAATGTTGTATCATGCGGGAATGAGAAGAGGACGCAAACCAAATACTGAATTATCGCCTCACTCACGTCGTCCCGAAGCCCTGAAGTTTCACCTTCAGGACATCATGGCAAAACACGACTTGACGCTCACCGATGTTTCTCAACTGACAGGTATTCCACTTTCAACGCTGAGTGACATGGCGCGTGGCGTTATTGCAGTGCCAGGCGCAGATCACCTGGTGACACTTTGCCGTTCATTTGGGGTAGGGGTCGGAGATTTATTGGAAGTTGCGCCTTAGAAAATAGTTCTGTAATTTACGTTTTATATGATTGTAATATACGTAAACGCGGTATAATAACTCTAGAACAGACGAAGGGAGTTATCGCAATGCAGACAGCTTTACAGACAGGGGCGCAGGGTTGGGGGGTTTTGTCGGAGGGTTTGGACGGCGCGCAGGCTTTGCACCGGGCGCGGGTGGAGGCCAAGAAGGCGGCGGCGTTTGCCGCTCTGGTGGAAGTGGTGCAGGCCCCGCCCGCCACGCGCACCACCGTGCAGACGACCCGGCTGGGCGGGGAGGTGCTGGAAGTGATTGTTTCGGGGACGCACCGCATCGCCGAGGTCATCAGCGGCGAAGAGTTCCGCGCCGAAATCCGGGCAGTGCCCGGCGTGGGGCAGGTCATTACGTTTTTCAACTGGGCGCACACGCACGGCAAAGTGATGGACATCCGGGAAACCGCCAAGCTGCGTCACCTGCTGGTGCTGCCCTCGCCAGACAAAGGCGTGGAGTGCTGGCTGTACCAGGCGGCAGAGGGCAAGTTCTTCCCCCACTCCACGACGCAGGGCAAATACGGACGCGCCGCCATGCGGGTGCTCGCCGCCGTGATGGTTGGACGGTAGACACTGGCAGGACGCTAGACGACAAACAAAAAAGCCCTCTCCAAAGCCGCTAAAACAATGGAGGGGGCCAGTCGGTCACGAGAATCACGCATACAACGCCCGTTGGAGGGGCGCAGGAATGATTGTAACGCAAAACGAGGCGGGTGTCAAGCCCGCAGGCAAACCGGCACTGAAAAACACGCACAGGGCGATGAAAAAGACGTGCCGGGCCGTGGTTCCGGTGGCCGCGTGCCGCGCGAAGGCCACCAAGCGGGGGTGGTGGAGCGACTATTTTACCGACTATACGCTCACGAATAAAGGCGAGCAGGCATTGGCAGGCAGCGAACAAACACGAGCCACCGAGACGGGGAGGGCGGCATGAGCAGCACATTCAACATTTTAGACGCGGCCCGCGCCGCCTTTGCCGAAGAAGTCGTCATCAAAATAGCGCAGCAGGAACAGGAAGAGCGCAAGCGTCGCCAGAAGGCGCAGGACGCGCTTGTGACTGCCCTGAACCGCCTCACAAACCCGTTGATGTTCGAAGGTCAGCCTGTCGCTGAGCAGCCCGTCGATGGCGTGCTTTATGTCGGCCCTGTCGCCCTGGTTGCCGAAAGCACGCTGGGATACGACTACGCGCTCCACGCCTATGCCCGATTCCGGCGTACCGGCTACCTCTACAGCGTTGTGGTTGCCTCGCTCGCCGACTTGGGGCGGCTGCTCACCAGTCTGCGAGATGCCGATGAGCAGGGCACGCTCCCCGACAGCTTATTTTGTATGGGCCGATGGAATGAAGGCATCCCCTTCCTGAAAAAGCGGCTGCCTTTGCCAGAGGATGCTGGCCGCGCGTTTCACATCACCGACCCCCTGCCGCCCTGCCCTCAGTGCAACGGGCGGGGAAGGCTGGATTTTGACCAGTTGCCGGAGGCAGAACAGAAGGCGGGCGGGGCCGCAAGCGACACCTGCCCCCACTGCGACGGCAGGCAGTTTGACCCAGAGTGCGGCTACAAGCTCATTTCCGCCGTCGCCACCCACGTCACTGTCTACGCGCCGGGCGTCCCCGAAGTCCGCTGCCCGGTGGACGACCCCGACGCGGACCGCTGGGAGCCTAGCGACGGTTCGGCAAAGGCGGACTCCTGGGGCATGGAGGGCAGGCCATGAGCCAGCACAACCACAAAACTTCCAGCCTGAAACCCTTTGGGAAAGCCGTGAGGGTAGGGGAGAGGGTGGATTCCAGAGAGTTTCAGATTGGGGTTGATCCGCTCACAAACCAAGTCGCCCTCATCATGCCGGTGCAGCCCCGCCCCGTTGTGTTTTCGGTGTGCCCGGCCCATGCGCGAGATGTGGCCGTGTCGCTGCTGACAAACATTCTGCTGCTCGCCCCCGATTTGGATGTGTCCGCCGTCGCTGCCGAAGCCGCCGCCGAAGCGGAGCAGCACCGCGAAGGGTTTTTGCTCATGCAGGCCCAGGTCACTGGCCTCTTAGGAAAGGCAGGCCACGCATGAGCCGTGTCAATGATGTTTCCACCACGTCGCACTTTCGCGGCGTGAAAATTGTGGACAGCCTGCACGTCGGCATCAGCGGAAATCAAGTCTGCCTGCTGATGGAAGGGGCGCCGCCCCCAGTCGTTTGGGGCGGGCCACCGGAGGAACTGAAACTGGTGGCGATTGGCATCCTCGCGCAGTGCCTGCTTTTGCACCCGGACATGAGCGTGGACGACATTCCTGCCCTGGTGCGTGAGGCGCGCGACAAGGACGCGCCCGCCTACGAACGTCTCCAGCGCGGCGCGGAAGGGGGCCAGCCGTGAAACACCACCCGGCTAAAGCCGGGGGCTTCGGGCCTTTCCCTCCCTGCGTGATTGTAGCGCAGTAGTTTTGTAGTGTGCGGCTTCGCCGGGTGGCGACGACCAGAAAGGTTGAGATTGACGTGACATTTTCACTGGCTTGCGGAAATTGTGGAAAACTGTCGACCTTGAGCAACGATAACCCTATAACGAACGGGAGTTGGCAGCAGGAGTGCGGGCATTGTGGGTGGTGGTGTGTTGCCAGAGTCATTTCTGAGCCAGTAACTGACCCTCGCCCGCTTGCCAATAGCAAGGAGGAGCGGCTTTCCTCCACCCAATAAATTGGGTGGTTTCCCGCCGCGAATACTATGAGCAAGAACAGGCACGTTGTTATGCTCCAAAGCACTGACTCACACATTATGGGGGTGCAATGCCAACATTGTGGCGGCATACTAACCGTCTCCCTGCCCGCAAACGCAGACGACGTGACAGCAGCAATCAACCGCTTTTTGCAGGAGCACACGCATTGTCCCGCTCCTGCAAAAACACAAGGGGAGGGTGCATGAACAGCACGCTCGACTTATTAAAGACGCTGCTTTCCGCGCTGCCGGAAGAAGAGAGAGAAGCTTTTGCGCGGAAGATCAAAGCAACGGTGGAGCAGCAGATGAGTCCTGCCGAAATCATCTTGATGCACGCAGCAATGTCGGCAGCCGCCTTCCGCATTCTTAGCATACTGAGCGAGGACGACGCCCGTCACAAACCGATGATTGGCATCATGGGCAGCAGCCTCAGCGACCTGGGGGAGTTTCTGGAAAAACATGATTCCACCAGAGACAAGTTCCAAACGCTCATTCCCAGTCTCTTGGAGGGGGCCGCAAGGTGGGTGCAGGAGAACAAGCCATGACCGTCCTTCCCACAAGCTTGCTTTCCCGCCTGCGTGCCCGCCTCAGCCCGGCCCCCACGCATGACCGCCTGTGCGAATACGCCGACACGCTGGTGGCCCGCTATGCTCAAGAATGGGGCGACGCTCCCGCCGAATGGCAGCAGTCCCACGATGGCCGCCTCTTCCGCGCCCGGCTGTCCAGCCTCCGGGCCTGGACAGAAGCCGTCAAAACTCTGGCCGTCCCCGACCTTTACCTCTACCATGAATCTAGCTGTCACGAATTGGATGTGGACGCGCTATGACCTTTTCACCACCCACAAAAGGAGGGACACACACCCCGCCGAAAACCCGGCTGGAAGCGGCCCGCATTGCCGCCGGCTATGCAGGCCCCGGCGGGCTGAAGCGCTTTGCTCGGCGAATGCGCGTCTGCCCCCGCCATGCCCGCGCCATTGAGCTGCACGGACGGGCCACGTGCGCCTACGCCGAACGCGGCGCCGCGCACCTGTGCTGCCGCCCCGAACTGTTCCTGTGGCCCAACTGGACACCCCCAGAGCGGCCCCAGGCGCTGCACCCGCCTCTCGGGGCGGGTGAGGATGGAAACAAACCAACACCGGATGCGGGAGCGCGTCCACGACCACGCAAAGCCGAGCCAAAAGGCCGGGGGCGACGCCAATCGCTCCCCGGCCCTCTCCCCCAAAATGAACCGGAGTTTCCTCATGCCGTCTCCCTCTAATCTGCCCCCCAAGACCTGCCCGTTTTGCCACCAAGCATTCACGCCGCAGTCTTCGGCGCAGACAATCTGCGGCAGCGCCGAGTGCCGCAAAGCCCGCGACAACGCGCGTTCGCAGCGCTGGCACGACCGCCGGAAAGCCGCCGCCGCACAGGAGGCCCGCCCATGAGCAGTGACGTGACACAGGCCGATTGCGAGCACGCCCGCGCCTATCTCCATGCCTGCGGACGCGACGTAGACGCCGCCCGCGCCCGCGTGACGCACCTGTTCAGCCCCAGCGGGTGGAAAACCATCCCTGACGACGAGCGGCGCGACACCGTAGACCGCGCCGTGCGCAATTATCAGCGTGCCGCGAGCGCCCGCGCCGCCGCCGCCCGTGAAAGGGACGTCCTGTTAGCGCGTTTGGCAGCGCCCCCATATCAGCGCTGGCGTCCGCGCTTCCCTGGCCCTGCCGATCCTGTACCAGCCCGCGAGCCGCACACACCAGATGACGCGAGCCGCACACACCAGATGACGCGAGCCGCACACACCAGATGACGCGAGCCGCACACCAACCATGAGCACTTTTTGTCTAGACTCTCGCAGCGCCTTTGACGCCACGCTCCAGCGCATGATCACCGGCTATGAGTACCGGGATTTCCTCAACCTGTGCTGCTACGCCGCCGAAACCCGCACGCCCGCCTTTGTTCCCGCCGCCCGCGTGGAGCACTGCCGCCTATCCCTGCGCCTCACCACCGCGCAGTGGGAGCGGCGGCTGACAAAGTGGAGCCGCGCGGACATCGCCCTCATTGAGTGGCAGCCGAATGGCACAAATGCCGGCCTGCTCATCACCTATCTGCTGAGTGAGGACGAGCCGGCACAAGGCGACTCATCCGCCCGGCGCGGCCCGGCCCCGTCGCCTGCCCGCGCGCCCAACGCCGACCGGCAAGCGGATTGGCGGGCGCGGCAGAAAGCCCTGCGCGGCCAAGAGCTTGCAGAACGCGGCCAAGAACTGCCCGAAACCGTAACGCTTTCCGTTACGGTTTTAGGCGAAACCGTAACGCCTGCCCCATCGGGGCGTAACGCTGGCAGCGCGCCGGAAAGCGTTACAAGTGCGTTACGCCCCTCGCGCGCGGGTCAGAATAACGTTCAACGTTATCCGAGTATTGATTCTCCAGAACTAGAATCAGAATCAACGTTGAACGTTGCGGAGCGTAACGGCGTAACGCCTGCGAGTGTTACGCCCGCCTCTTCTTCCCGGCCTGTTTCTCCCCCCGGCTCGCCTCTCTCCGCCAGTGCCCGCGCCTGGTTTGTCCAGCAAGCCATCGCCCTGGCCCGCGAGTTGCGGGACATCGGAAGCGAAGCCCGCTATTTCCAGCTCGCGGAAATCGCTGATCGGAATGGCCTCGACAGCGTTATCACCGATGCTCTAAACGCCACGCGCCGAAAAATGGCGAGCCGCAATCCCCCCGACAAGCCGGGGGCTTATTTTGACACCATTCTGATACGAAAGCTCCGCGATCACAGCGTGACCGTGCCCACTAAAGCAGACCTTGCCGCCTCGCCGCCCGAAGAGGTGCGCCGCCTGATTGAGGAGAGTATGGCGAGCGTCACACCCCTGGAAGCCGTCTACGGCGATCCCGGCCCGCCCAGCGTCGGCGACAGCGCGGAAGAGAGTTATATCCCATGATTCAAGCCAAAAGTCGCATTGCGCTGTTGCAGCGCCTTTCGCAGGATACTGCGCCTGCTCGCCCCGCCCCGCGCCCCGATGCCAATGGCGAGAAGTGGTGGCCGCTCCGTCGGTTCCGGCTGTGCAGCTTCGGGCGGCAGTCCAGAGCCGCTCCGCCTGTGCCCCGGCTGATGATGAGCTATCACAGCGCCCAAGCTGCCGAGTTTGTGGCGGGCCTGCTGCGCCAAAACTGCCCGGAAAGCACCTTTGAGGTGCAGGATGCCGGCGCGGACGCTTTGCAAAGCGTCAACCACTTCACCGGGGAAATCCGGGATGTCAGCGCCGGGGAATGGCAGTTCCAGTGGCCGCACATTCCCCTGCCGGAAGACTACGTTCAGCGACCCGCCAGGGGACGCAAGCTGAAATCGCAGGAGGTTGCCCATGCCGCCCAGTGATCTGCCCCTTGTTGATCTGCCCATTGTCTGCCCGAACTGCGACAAAACCAACGTGGCCCACAAAGAGGTGAAGCCGAATGCAGCGGGGGGATATTCCACGCACCCGGCCCAGCCGCAGCCTGGCTGCGTGCTGATGTGCCTGTTTTGCGGCGTCGTGTACGTGCTGGACGGCGGGGCTGAGGGGGGACACGCCAAGACCCACGTGATGACCGAGGCCGAGGAAGCGGAAATGCAGAAACAAGACCCGGCGGCCTGGGAAATGCTGCAAGTGGCGCTGGCAGCCCGCGCCGTCGTGCGGATGCAGGCCCATGCGGCAGGCCGCCCCTGGGGAAAGGGCACAGCATGAGTACCTACGCCAATCAAACCACGGTCACGGTGGACAAATCCAAGCAGGAAATTGAGCAGGCCCTGCGCCGCTACGGAGCAGACCGATTCGCCTATGCCTGGGACAAAGAAACCAACATGGCCGCCATTGAGTTTCGCCTGAACGGTCGCACCGTGCGCCTGCCCATCCGCCTGCCACAGCTTGGCGATCCCAAGCTGATGTTTTCCAGCAGTGGCACGCGCCGCCGCGTCTCCAAAGACGCCGCGCTGGAACAAGCCCTGCGGCAGAAATGGCGGGCGCTGCTGCTGTACGTCAAAGCCACTTTGGAGGCCATTGAAAATGACCTTGTGGATGTGGATGAGGCGTTTCTTTATGCTGTCGTGCTGCCCAACAATCAGACCGTCGCGCAGTTCTACAGCCCGCAAATTGACGCGGGGGTGCAGCGCGGCCTGATGCCGCCCGCCCTGCCGATGCTGACAGATTTTTCCAACCACTCACCCGCGAAAGGAGGGACATAACACAAGGCACATACAAGGAGATGTCATGCCCCCGAAACTCACCGCCTTCGACATCCTCCAACTGGCTGTCCTGGCCTACACGACCTATATCGCCTATCTGATGGCAGCGGCACTCAAAAGCGCCCAGCGCTCTTTTGACCAGCAACGAAAGGAACCAACATTGTCACAAGCACTGACCGACAAATTAACCGAACTGGGCGCGGAAGAGGATCAGATCATCTCGATCCTCTCCACCGACCAGCAGACCATTGAAACGCTGCAATCCTCGCTCAACGCCCAAAAAGCGCAGCTCGGAGACGACGCCCCCGAAGTGGCGGCGGCGCAGGCGCTGATCGACAAGCTGCGGACGGCGGTCACGCCCACAGCCACGCCGACGGGCACGACCCCACCGACCACGCCTCCGGTCACAGTCACGCCCACGCCAACCAGTACGGCCCTGCCGACCGGGGACGCGCCGCCGACCGGGGGCACGCCTTCGGGCACGTCCACAGTGACAATCAGCGCGCCTTCGGGCACGTCCACAGCCACAATCAGCGCAGACAGCGCGCCGTAGGGCCGGTAAACGGCATTCTGACAAACGGCATTCTAGCGCGGGGGCGAGCGGCGTACACTGGACGTAAACGGAAACGGCGCCGCCCGCCCCTGCTACATTTGAGGAGACAAGACCATGACCATTGTTGAAACCGAGTACCGGCAGGTGGGGCCAATCCATGACGCGCACGGCGCGGTGCGTCCCCTGACACCTACCGAGATGGGCGACGCGCACACGACCGGCTGGGAGTTCGCTTCCGCCTGCTATGACGCGCGCGGCAACGTCATCACCATTCTGCTGACCAAGACCACCACATACGAGCGCGGCTAATGAGCACCATTGTCAAATTGCGCGATCTGCGCGGCGATGTTGTGGCCGAAGAGCCTCTGCCCCACGAAGGCCGATCTTTGCCGGAAATCTTGTCGTGCCAGGGGCGCATCTTCCTGCGCGTGACTTTCTCGCAGTCATATTGGGAAATGGAGCCGGTGCGCCTGCCGGACTCCTGGCTGGAAACAGCAGGCCCTGTCGGCACTCTCCCTCCGTCCCATCAAGACGCCGCGCAAATGTCGCTTCCGTGAAAGGAGAAAACCATGTACGCCAATGTCACCGTCCGCATCATAATCTGGATTGCCGAAGATGAAGATGCGCTAGAAGAACCGTCGTGCGCGAGCTGGGACGATCAGTGGGACTACGAAACCGTGTGGCAGGCTGTCGCGGCAATGGCGCAGTGGGAGCCGGAAACAGAAGCTGAGCCAGCCGGGTGGTATCGGCATCCGTCCAGCGGCAGGCGCAGGCCAGGCGGCGACCCGGCGCAGGAGCAGGTCAGGCCGTAATGTGATATAATATTCCTGAGCCGCAGAAAGGTCGGGGAGTGTGCCAGATGAAGAATGGCAGCGTTTATGGGGGGTGCTTTGGGGGGGATCGACACCCGCGCAGCGTGTGAGAATATGGGAGCAGGCTGGGCAGTGGGTGGAAGCGCAGATCAAGGCCGCCAAAGACCACGTCCTGCTCATGCACGGGGACAACCCCGGCCCGTATGAGCGGTTGCGGTGGCTGATGCACACCGTCACCGTCCGCAGCGACACGCGGGATCAGGTGCGCCGGGAGCTGCTCAAGGAGCCGGGTTTGTCCCCCTGATAGAGTTGCACCGGGTCTACGGGCCGGGTGAGGATTGAAACGACTGTGCGGCGGCGTGGACAGTGACACGCAGAATGACGTTGCTGCTGCCCTTTAGCTAATGATCGTCCCTCTGTTCCGCTGGCAGGTTCTGGCTATAGACGCCCTGCCGGTGGTTCCGACGAAAGCAGCAGCCGGTGCAATTCCGGCCCGCACAAATCAAAACCGGCCCGCAAATCAAAACCGGCCCGCACAGCCGAAAGCGCAAAAAGGCCCGTAGGAAGCGTTCCTACGGGCCTTTTGCGTCCAATGTGACCCGCAGGCCACGATGCTATGTAAACGCCCTGGTTTGCGCTGCCAGGGGCGGTTGGTGTCCAGCCTGAAAGCGATCCTGTCACATGGTGTTACAGGTAGCTTTCAGGTCTCAGGATGTCTTTGGCGCGGGCACGAACATTCCGACCAGCCGGGACTTGAAGTAGCCGGAGTTCGGATAATCTTTGGACGACCGCAGAATATCCGTGGCCTGCTCCCACAGCGCGACGTGTCCGCACTCCAGGCCATTTTCGTCTCTGCCGCAGTTGTCGTAGTAGCAGAGGATAATAGGATGCACCGAGGGTTGTGTGACACGCACCAGGCCATACGCGGATGGGTCGGCGCTGATGACGTGATAGGCGTTGATGGCGGTGGAGTGCCCGTATTTGCTGATCAGCAAATCGGCGGTCGGCAGGCTAACGCCAATGAGCGCGAGCGCCAGGCGGCAGTAATACAGGCATTTGCCCTTTACGTCCTCTTGGGACTTCAGATACGCGACCGCACGGGGCAGCAGTGTTTCTTTCGGGGATAGTTCGTACATTCAGGTTCTCCAATTCTTAAGGCGAGGCAGATTCTTGAGGCGAGGCAGCAAAAAGGCCACAAGCGCGATGCTTGCGGCCAGGCTGTCCATGATGTTGAGGGCGAAGTCGCGGAGTGTCAAGGGAGACTATGTCAAGAGGCGGCGTCTCCCGCCGGCGTTTGATCCCCATTCACTTGCTGCACAATGGTGCGGGCCAGCTCCGCCTTGCTGCCCTGCCCCGATTTAGGGTCAAAAAAGCCCGCCATCGCGGTCAGCCCCGCCGCCGCCGCCGCCCATACGTTTTTGGACGAGGCGTAGACGACGCAAAAGCCCGCCGCGCCATAGATGAGAGCCAGCCCAATCAGGGCGGCCAGATGTGCTGCGTTTTTCATAGTTTCACTTTTCATAGGGTCACCTGCCAGTTGTCAATCACCTGCCCAACCACTTTCACCGCGTCCTCGCGCGCCTGGTCGTAGAGGTGTCCGTGCGGCAGTGCCCCTAAAGCGTCGGCTGCCGCGCCCTTAAGGGCGGGCCGGGCGGCGTCCAGGGCGCGATTGATTTCCGCCTGCGCGAGGGCTTTCAAGAGCGGATCGCGTAGCACGGGGCCATGGAGCAGCCGGGCCAGGCCCAGCGTTTTCAATAAATTAATCTTCAACAAATTAAACTTCATAGCGTTTTTCCTTTATCTTCCAAGCAATTATCTTCCGAGCAATTATCTTCCGAGCCGTGCAATTTTTCGGTGATGGTGCGCCGTGCCTGTGACAGTGCGGCTTCCGACTGCGCTTGCCCCCGCACCGCTGCCTCCAATTCGGCCTGCGTGCGTCCCATCTGCGTGGCCGTCTCTGCAAGTTTTTGGCGCAGGTCGGCGTTTTCGGCCCGCAGGCTGACCGTCTCGGTCGCCACCTGCCGCAGCTCAGCGGCGGCGTGGTCAATCATCGCGAGTTTCTCAGCCTGATGCCGCTCTGTCGTGGCGCTTTTCTCAGCCTGATGCCGCTCTGTCGTGGCGCTTTTCTCGGCTTCCTGCCTGTCGGTCAGCGTGCGCCTTTCTGCCGCCCACAGGTCGCGTTCGCCTTCGTGGCCTTTTTCGGCCATCTCGAACTTGTGGCGCAAATCGGTGTTGTCGGCCCAAAGCGCCCGTATTTCTTTGCGCAGCGCCTCTGTCTCCCCGACAAGCTGCTCAATGCGCGTGGTGTCCGCCGATTGCTGCTGCACATCGCCGCTGCGCTTCCCCAACTTGAAGCTGGACTTGGTGGCAACCAGCACGCCAATCAGCGTCAAAATGGCAGTCGTCAAGGCGAACAGGCCGGCCATCAGGCCCATCAGGAGGGGCTGTTGCATGGTGACACCTCCGCGCCGACGCGGGCGAGGAACGCCGGGTTACTGGCAAACAGGTGCAGACCCGGCGCGAGCATCAGCACCCACCACGCAGCGACGCGCAGGCAAAAACTCTCCGTAGTCTCCGCCGAAGGCCACCGCAGCAATGAAAAAAGCCAGCCCGCAAGGGCTGACTGTCTGTTAATCTTGGGCATTGTCATGGTCTAGGCCACATCTACGGGTCGAAACGGTCACTGTCCCTGAAGCAAAATCGACGGCTTGCCACCCACGATCTGTGGCGTGGCCGTCAGCGTCAGAACGGGTTGGACGCGGAAAAAAGCGCCTTCGCTCTGCGTGCTGCTGCCCGGCACAGTTCGGTGCGCGGAGTAAAGGCCCGGCGCAGTGCCCACCGGCATGGTGATGGTGATCTGCGTCAAGTCGGCGGAGAGGGTAGCTGCCCAGCCGCCTGGATGCACGCTTTCGGCGATCACCTGCGCCTGCGACTGGTCGCCCGCATTCTCGCTTGCCTCGGCGAACACGACGAAATCTACATTGACGCAGCGGCTGCCGTTGTCACTGACTGCCGGCAGCGCGAACGTGCCAGGGGTAACGATGGTTGCCATAATTCTCCTTCTCTGTCAGAATAAGCGTATGTCTAACCCCATCAAGCGGCTAAGGGAAATGCTTCGCCCTCTGGCCCATGCTTATTTTCGGCAATTTCCCGGCCCGCATCCCCACAGCGCCGTGCGGTGTCGGCTCGCCGCTGAGTTTCTGCAAGGGCGCGGGTTGGAGATCGGCGCGCTGAACTTTCCTCAGCCCCTGCCGCACGGCGTGCAGGTCTCGTATGTGGACCGCCGCACACGAGAGCAATCACGCGCACTTTATACGGACTTAGACGGTCAGCCACTCGTTCATGTGGACATCATTGACGATGGCGAACACCTGGAAACAATCCCGAATGCCTCGCAGGGCTTCGTGGTCGCCAACCACTTTCTGGAGCACTGCCAAGACCCGATAGGGACACTGCTCAGCCATCTGCGCGTCCTGCGGCCTGGGGGCATCCTGTTTCTGGCTATCCCCGACGCGCGGCACACGTTTGATGCCGGTCGCCCGTTGACTCCTCTAAGCCACGTGGTGCGCGATTACGAAGATGGGCCTGCCTGGTCCCGACGAGGACACTTTGCGGAGTTTTTCGCGCACCGGCACGGCCTGCAAGACTCCGCACTGGAATCTCGCGTCAACCAGGCGCTGGAGGCCGATGAAGACACGCATTACCACGTTTGGACAGTGGAAACGTTTCGCGAGGTGGTCGACCACCTGGCGCATCTCGCTTCCGTTCAGGTGGAACGGCTGACACCCAACGGGGCCGAGTTCATGTGCGTCCTGCGCAAAATGCCTCTTTAACCTTGACGTTTCGTTAACCGTTCGGGTTGACGGCGGTGACGGCATACGAGAAAGGCTGGCCCGCGCCGGCGCTGGTATCGCTGTAGCTTGTGCCTGTGACATTGTCGGCAATCTGCGTGGTCGGCCCAGTACCGGTGCCGGAAGCGCGCTTGACTCGGTAGAATAGCCCCGGCATGGAGGTTGCGCTGCTGCTGGCTGTCCAGGCGACCGCAATCCCCCCCACATTTCCTGTCGCCGTGACGTTGGTGGGCGCAGCCGGGGTTCCGCTCGTCTCCACCAGCATTTCTCCCACATAGACAATGCACGCGCGCGGGCTGCCTTGCCCCGCCGGGACATTGGCGAGGAAGGTCGGCGACAATGTCACATAGCGATAACCGTTTTGGGTGAACGTCAGGCGCACCGCGTTGTTGCTGGGCGCGCCGGGAACCGATGCGCCGTTGATGATGCGGCCTGCGTTGACCTGGGTAGGGTTGGCAGGGTCGTTGCTGACAAACACGTCGATGTAGGCGTAGGGCGTGGCCGGCACCGTATAGTAGTTATACAGGTCGATCCCCTGTACGTTTTTGGCGCTTCCGAGGTCAATCATCAGCGTGTCCGTCGTTCCCTGCGTGACATAATTGAGGTCAACGACGGTCGACTCAGAGCCGTCCGCAGCGTTGGTGCCGGGATTGGCCGGGGTGTAGCCGGTCGTGCCCGACACGCGTGCGGAGGTTGGATTGGCAGACATGGGCGGTTCTCGCTAATAACAAAATAACCGGCTAATAAAAGATGGCATAAGGCGCGCGCCGACGTGCGGCGGCGAGAGCTGTCGCCGTGGCACTCAGGCCCGACGGCTGGCTTTCCGTGTTGGTTGGCACCAGCACGGATGCCACCGCGCTGAGAGCGGACGGCTGGCTTTCGGCATTGCCAGGGATATGAGAGGCCGCCGCCGCACTGAGGGTTGACGGCTGGCTTTCGATGTTGACGGCCATAGTAAGTCAGTTTGCCGAGCAATGGTTCGTGGCGTTAGTCGGTGCAGACCATCAATAGGTGCAGGCCCTCAATAGGTGCAGATCAACTCGGCCTGGGCATCCTTGGCACCCGTCCCCGCAGTGACCACGTTGAGGTCGATCAAGTCGCCTGCGTTAAATGTCATTGCGGGGGCGATGGCGTCGGTTGTGCCTCCGGGAGCCGTGGCCGTGGCTGTCGAGAGGTTTTGGCTTGTTGCGGCAGCGGCGAAGGCGGCACTGATGCCGCCTGTGGATTTCTGGATGTTGATGCTGGTCGTGGTTGTCCCGGCTGTGCCCAGGCGCAGCCGCAACCCCGTCACTGTGAGCGTCACGCCGGGCGGCACGCAGTAGGGCAGGCCCGACAGCCCGGTAGCCAGTGTGCCTCCGTAAAACAAGGTGACAGTCGCCTGACGCAAAACAGGCACCTGCCAGCCCCCATCCTCCCGCAGAAACCGCGCACTGCCTGCCGCCGCGCCGGGATCAGGCACAAACCCTGCCGCGTGGCCTGTCCCCGAGGCTGCGAACGGCCCCGGCAGAGGATGCACATGGTCGGCGCGCGCCGCGCTGGTGCTGGTGCCGACCGTCCCTGCCGCGCCCGCTGTTTCTGCGGCTGGCATCGTGGTGGCAAGCGGCGTCGTTGCTCCCAAGCGCGTATCGTCGCCGCGTACCACCTGCGCCGAGGACGCATTGCTCCCCGCCGCAGGCACGTTAGCGACCGCCGCCGTGCCCAGGCCCGCAATGTCCGCAGTGGCGAGCGTGACTGCGCCGACGCGCCCGGCGACGCTGGTGACCGCCTCAAAGTTGTCGATCTTGTCCCAGGTCGCGCCGTCAAATGCAACCCAGTCGCCTACGTGCCAGCCGTTGTTTCCGTCCAGGGTTGTGCTGCCAGCCACGCTGATTTTGTAGTACGCACCTTTCGTGCCGGTGCCACTCGCTAGAGCGGGACTGTTGGCGTTGGCGTCCCACGCCCCCTGATACACCATCCCGCCCACGACTGAGGCGGGCAGTGCATTGGTGGGGATTTTGCCGCTGGCGTCCAGCCCGGCGTAGCCATTCGCTGCGCCTTTGTTGGCTGTGCTTTCCGCGCCGATGCTGGCCGGGCTGACCGGATCGCTACCGCCCGCCCCGTGACTGCCCGCGTGCGCGGTCGGCGGGTAGGCGGCAGGCATCGCATGTACGTGATCGGCCCGCGCCGCCGTCGTGGCCGTCCCCACGCTGCCCGCCGTGCCTGCCGTTTCTGCCGACGGAACAGCTTGGGACAGCGTGACGCTTGCCGAGGGTGTGCCCAGGGCAGTCACCAGGCCGTTTTTGATGGTATCCCCGCCGCCGCCCGTGCCGGTGACCCCCGCCGTCCCGTCGCTGGCCGCGTATCCGCCTGCCTGAAACAAGCCTTTTGCCGTGCAGTTGCCGTTCTGCCAACCTGAGAAAATCGCCGTACCGTCCGCGCCGAGAAAGCGGTATCCATCGGAGGCAACCGTATAGTAGCCCGTGATACAGCCTAACGGATGGCCGTGGTTGGTCACGTAGATGGTGCTGTACGCGTCATGCGAGCCGATGGCAATGGCGGGAAAATCGTTGCCGGTGGTTCCCTGGTTGACCAGCGTCAGGCCAGTGTTGGAGCCTCCCAGGGCGGTGAGGGTCAGTGTCCCCGTGCCGTTGTTGACCGCGAGCGGGTCGGCGACATAAGCGCTGGTGGCGGCATTCCAGCGCAGGGTTTGTCCGTCCCCCGTGGCGGGAGGCACGTGCGGCGCGGCAAAATAGGCGTCGTGCAGCGTGGCATCGGCGCTTGTGTGGGGGATCGTGCCGAAATAGGCAGGCGCGGGCGTCGTGGTGCTTCCCCCGCCCCCGCCTTTTGCCACCGCCGCGATGCTGGACGCGCTGCCTCCGCCCCCGCCGCTATTGATGCCCAGCAGCAGCTTGGCCCAGGTAGGCCGGTCGCTGCTCATTTCTAATGTTACGCCCAGCAGCAGCTTGGCCCATGCGTAGCGCGTTTTGGCGCACCAATCGGTCAAGTCGGTGGCGGTGCCGCTGATGCGCACCTGCGTGCCCTGGCCGGGGTTCGGACGCCGCGCCGGCTCATGGTCGAGCTGCACCTGCGGGCGCACCAGCGGCACGGCCACGCGCCCCAAATACGCTGCCGCCCACTGCTTCGCGTCCGCGTTCCAATCTACGATCTGGTCGTTGCTGACAACGGCTTCTTGCCGTCCGTAGATCGCAAACGAGTTGTAGGCGTCGCTGCCGACCGGACACACCTGCTCCGCCGTCACGTAAATCTCAAAATTGGTGCCCCGGAGGAAGGTTTGTACGCCCAGAGGATCGGCGGGGTCTGCCCCCTCGCCTGCCTGTCGGTCGCGGGCCGTCCAGCCGTCCACGTCGTACACGCCGCCCGTCCCAAATGTCAGCCCCACCGTCGCCGACGCCGCATCCCCGTGCGCGCTTACGTCTTGGTAGACAAAGTGCCACAGGGCGTCGTTGGGGATCGTCACCCCTGGCCCGTTGATCCGCTGCGTTTGGTGTCCGTCCCCCGCCCATTCCACATACTCCGCGCGCACCTGGCCCGCGCCCGTCGCGAGGCCCGGCGCCATGCGCACCCGCACGCCGACTCGCAGCGCCTGCTGCGGCGCGGGCTTAAAATGGAAGCCCTGATTGTGGCCGTCCAGGCCCGGATACGGCTCAATGGCCGGGTTCCACTGGGAGGTCGGCGTCACGCGTGCCCGCAATCCATAGGCGCCTTCCCAAGCGGCCCCGCCGCACGCCCAGTCCAGGGTCGCAAACTGCGACCCGATGGTCTTGCCGTCCCGCGCATTGGCAAACCACCCCACCTGCCCCACCGACGCCGCATCCGCAAACGTCACGTCGTCAATGCACAGGCCGTTCGTGTTCGAGCCATTGGACGAGACGACCCGCACCCGCGCCGTCGTCGTGGCCGGGCTGCCAAACGTGACTGAAAGCTGCGTCGCGTCGCTGGCGAGCACCGTGCTGCCCTGGCCGCCCGTCCAGGCCGTGCTGGCAGGCGCGAGCGGCAGGCTATAGGTTTCCAGGACGGCCCCGCTCGCGCTGCGCCCCTCGATAATCAGCGTGCCCTGGCTGGCAAAGCTCCCCGACTCGCGCGAGTCAAACAGGCTGGCCCGGTACGTCTTGCCCTGCGTGGCCGCACACTCCTGCCAGATTTCCTCGCCGGCATGGTCGAGCAGGGCATAGTAGTTGCCTGTGTGAGCCGTCGTGTTGTGTGCAGAGATATCGTGCTGCGAGACGCGCGAGGCCCCACCGCCGTAATGCCAGGCGATCCCGAACTCAAAGCCGCCGTCGGTAAGGAGGTTCCCGCCCGCCTCCCCCGGCAGCGTGGGCACTTCCAGGCTGGGGTTGGTCAAAAGCTGCGGGTATTTGGCCGGGCCACCCTGGAGCTTAATGCCGTTGACGAGGTTTTGCAGCTCGGACGGCGCAGACATCATCTTGACACTCGCGCCGACAAAAAACTGCTCGCCGATGGTGTCCGTCTTAGGCCGCAGGTAAAACCTGTCCAGCCCACTGGCCGGGTCGATGTCCCAGCCCCAAACCACGTTGCCGCCCGCCTGGGCCGCAATCTGGTCCATGCTCGCCCGTGCGGTCGCGTTGGTCTGTGCAAGCTGCTCTAGCGAGACGTTGACAAACTGGATGTCCCGCACGAACGCGAGGCCGGGCCTGCGCGCCGCGTAATCGTCCGCGATCTGTCCCACGAAGACGCTGAGGTCCGCCCCGCCCGGATGCAGCAGGATGCGGTCCAGCACGACCCGGTTCATGTCCTCCATGCGCCCGTAGGAGGTCAGCAAAAACCGCTCTTTGAGGTCCAGTACCTTTTCGTACTGCCCGACCGCTCCCCGGCAGCGCGGCGTCGTCTCGCCCGTGCCCAGCGCCCACACTTCAATGGTGTCCCCGCCCTGCACGGGCCAGTTCAGGTCGTCATAAGGCCGCGCCAGCTCCGTCGTGATCTGCCCTGTGCCGCCTGCCTCGACTTCCTCCCACGCCACTTGCAGGATGTCGTCGGGGTTGACCTCTAGGCGCAGGCCAGTCGCCCGCGAGAAAAAGCGGGCTTCAATGTCAAAGTAGTTGGACATAGTAAAACGCCAGCCGAATTAGAGCCAGCAATCAGCCGAATTAGAGCCAGCGCGGCGTGTACGTGGCCGAGAATGCGCTCACGGTGGCCGTGCCGCCTGCCGTCAGGGACACCGCGTTGACGCCCGAAACCAGGCGTGGGATGCGCCCGGACAGCAGGCCGAAGTTCGGAGCGCCGTTCTGGGCGACTTTGTAGCCGTCCCGGTTCAGCGTCAGCACGTCGCCTGCCGCGAATGGCCCCGTCAGCGTCGCCGTTTCCTGCGTGGTTTGGTTGGTGAGCGTGAGCGGCCCGGTGCCCGCTGCGCCCACGGTGATCGTCCACAGCGGCAGCACACGCACGTCGCCGTCGCCGCTTGGGTCCAGCGTCCAGGAAGACTGCCCCATGGAAAAATTGATGGTGTCGGCGACCAGGCCGAGCGCAAACGGCTCCCCGCACCGAAAGCTGATGCTGATGGTCGCGAGCGCCCCCCACAACTGCCCCTCCGAATAGCTGTCGCTAAAGCTCTCCACCACCGCGTTGAAATAGCGGTCATCGCAGCCGTAGAAAAGTGGCGCTGCCGTTCCGCGCACGCAGGCGCTTTTGAGCGGGTCCAGGGCGGCGCGCAGCGCGTCCATCGTGTCCGCCTGCACGCCCCCTTTGACCGACAGCAGCCGGCTTTTCACCCGCCCCGGCTGGAGGCGCGATCCGTCCTGCCGGGGCAGCTCGCTTTCGCCCAGGTCGATGTCCTGCGGCCCGCCATCGGGGATCAATGTCGCCGGGAACACATAGTTGCCGAACTTCAGGAGGTAATTCATCATGGGTAAAGAGTCTATGTGCCCGGCGTCGCCACCGGCAGAGCGCTCTTGACGTGCCAGGCTGTCTGCTCGTGAAAGCGCTCGCCCTCGGCATGGTTGTTGATGTCGCCGTGATGGTTAACTGTCACCGTCACCGGCCCATGCCCCGGCTGCGCGCCGAAGCCCGCGCCCTGGCCGCGTCCGCCGCCCTTGAAATAGTCCCGGAACGCTTGTGCGGCGGGCCTCGGCATAGCCAGCTCGCCCGGCGCCAGCATCGCGGGCACGTTGTCTCCCGTGCCCGAACCGGGAACGCTCCATGCGCCGGAGGAAAAGTGAAACAGCTTCTTGAAGCCCTTGAACGCTTTGCCCAGCGGGTTGCCGAGCACTCCGTTGAGCATCAGCCCACCGCTGACCCACGGCATGGCCGCGCCTAGCCCGGACAGCATTCCGCCGCCGTGCCCCAAAAGGCCACTCAGCCCCCCGCCCTTGCCCAGCAGTCCGCCGAGACCCCCGCCCGCCCCGCCTTTGCTGAACAAGGACGCCACGTTCCCCGCCATTGACAGGGCGCCGCTCGCCCCGCCCCCAAAGCCGGACATTCCGCCAGTCCCAAACGAGCCGCCTGCGCCCCCAAATCCATTCCCCATGTTGACCACATACACGGGGGTGACGCCGGACGGAACGCCTGCCCCGCCCCCAAGCGCGCCCAAGATGCCGCTCGCGCCTGCCGCGCCCTTTTTGTGCCCGAACAGGCCTCCGAACAAATTGCCCAGGCCACCAAATAACTTGCCTGGCCCGCCCAGGCCGCCGCTTAAGCCCAATCCGCCGCCAAAAATCTGCCCTGTGAGCCACTTGGAGCCGAGGCTTGCCCCCATGTCGGCCATGTGGCTCTTCATGTCGTGAGCAACGGACTTGGCCGCCGTGCGCGGGTTCTTCCAGTTGCGCAGTGCGCCTTCGGTGGAAGACTGAAAACCATCACGCATCCCTTCGCGCACGTTGATGTTTTCGCGCGTGGGAGACTGCGTGGCCTCTAATTCCTCTTTTTTCGTGGTCAGGCCAATGACGTCCTCATTTGCCAGCTTGCCCTCGGCAGTTGCCGCCGCTTGCGCCGCCGTCAGCCGCGTGTTTAGGTAGCCGAGATAGTTTTGCAGCGTGATTTTGTGGTGCTGGAACTCAAACTGCATCACTTCGTCCTGCGCCCGCTTTTCCTCCTCGGCGAGGCGTTTGGCGGCGCGAAGTTCTTCGTCGGACACTCGCTTGGCGTCAGCAGCCGCCCGCTTATCATCCGCCGCTTTGTGCTTTGCGGCCATTTCGTGCTCTTTGGCGATCTTGCCAATCGCGGATTTTGCCGCTTTGACAGAATCGTCCCACTGCTTTTCCTGCGTTTTTGCTTCCCGCGCTTCGGCGGCAGTTTGCCTATTGGCGGCGGTTTCGGCGGCAGTCGCCTTCTTTTTTTGGAGGTCGGCCAGGTGCGTGGCTTCTTCGGCGTTAATCGCCTTGATTTGCCCGGCGGCGACGCCCTCGGCTTTGACGCGGGCGGCGGCGGGGCTGACGCCCTGATGCTCAAACAGCCGGATATTGTTCGGCACATCGGCGCGGGCCAGGTGGCGCAGGCGGTCGTATTTGCCCCCGTGTGTTTCGCCGAACTCCTTCTCCGACTGGGTTTTGTCAAAGCTTGCGTCGCGCTTTTTCTGCGCCTCGGCTTTTCTTTTCTGCGCGGCGGATTCCCGGCGGGTCTTTTCCTCTGCTTTGTGCGCGGCTTTGCTGGCAGCGACGGCCTCAGGATCGGTCATCGCATGGAATGTGCTGTACCAGTCGCCATCAGAGTGGTGTTTGCCCCCGTCATGGCTATGTGTCTGCTCGCCTTGTGGTACCTGCTCCGTGCGTGTGTGACGGTGAGACGCATACCGAGGGTTATCTGGGCGACCTGCGCCGCTGCCGGCTAAGAATGCTTCCATGCGCCCGCCGTGCGCGGCCACCAGGTCAGCGAGCGTGCGATCTCCCCGGTAATGGTAGCCGCCGCCGCCGGCTGTGGTGTTCTCGGCCACGCGCTGGACGCCGTCTCCGCCCACCCATGTCAGCACAAAGTGCTGATTGGTGCCCTTCACATCCAATTTGCCGTTGTTCGGCGGCAGAAACACTTCCGTGCCATTCGGGTACATCGGATTGCCATTGCGGTCGGTGCCGATGGCCCCTTGCCGCTTGCCGTTGTTTCGTGTCTGCGTGGCCGATGTACCCAGACCCGCTGATTGATACGCTGCGGTGATAGCTGAACCGCACTGATAGATGCCTCCAGACAGATGCGCGCCCGCCTTTGCCAGCATGGATGTGAGAAACGCTGGGTAGGCCCCGAGCTTGCCCTGAGCAGCCGCAAAATGCCGGTTGTACGTGCCTAAAATCCGGTTCATTTCGTCGGTGACGATGCGGAGTTTGTGCGCGGCAGCTTTGTCGCCGGGGTCTTTTTGCAGCTGATGCCGCAGGGCGCTTTTCTCGCGCACGAACGGCGACACGTCTACCATGCCTGCCATGTGTGCGCGAGCGTCGTTGACCGCGTTGTGCTGCTCGGTGATCTTTTTCAGGCCATACGCCAGGACCATCGCCGGGGCGGCCAGGATGCCGCCCCCGATTAGTCCCGCCCCCAGCCCTGCTCCGCCGCGCAGCAGCCCTCCCCCTAGCCCGCCCGCATTGACGAGGCCACTCCCGCCCCCGGAAATCAGGCCGATGCGCGCCAGCAATCCCAGCGCCCCACCAGACAGGCTCATCCCGGAAAGGCGTGCGAAAAACCCGCCGATCCCTTTTAGCGCATTGGACAAGCCCACCGGGACTTTAACGCCGCCGAGTTCCGCAAGATCGGCTTTGAGGCCCTTGATCCACAAGAGGCCCTTGATGCCGCCGTCCACAGCCACCGCGCCTGCGCCGCCATAGAGCAGGGCGTCAAAGATGCCCGTCTGCGTTTTCTTGGGCAGTTTGCCGAACTTGTCCAGCACCGCGCCAAGCCGGTCGAAGAAGTGGCCCAAGGCGTCCAGCGCGCCGTCGTCTCCGAGTTTCACGATGTCGGCCTGGAGCTTGTTCTCCGTTTGCGCCATCTTGGAGTTGACCGTGCCGCGCCGCTCCTGGTACAGCGGGGTGATGGGGTCGAGTTTTCCGGCCTCTGCCTGCCCCAATTGGGCATAGATGTCGCGGAACGTGTCCAGCCCGCGCCCGGCGTTGACTTTCTTGCCGTTGTAATAGCCCCCCTGCCCCAAGATCATTGCGCCGATGCCGCCGCGCTGCGCGCCCAGCGCCTGCATCACAATTTCCGGGTGGCCCTCGGTGGCCTTCGCCAAATCCTCTAAAATGCCGTGCAGCCCCTTTGTCTGCAAGCCTTTCAGGGAGAAGTCGCTGCGCAAATCGCCCCGGCCTGACGCTTTCAGAGCTGCCAGGATTTTCAGGGTTTGGGGTGTAGGCTTGATGAGGTGGACGCCGAGATCGCGGATTTGCGTGGCGGCTTCGGAGGGGTTAAAGCCGTATTTGGTGGCCGTGGAGTACGCGGCCAGGGCGTCGCGCATCCCCAGGCCCGCATCCTGCCCGAACTTGTCTTTGGAAAGCGCTGCCAGGGAGTTGATGCCGTAGCCCGCATTTTGCACAAACTCGCCCATGTCCAGGTTGCCGCGATTGGCGGCGACGTGGATCATGTTCATGGCGTTCTTGGATTTGGACGGGTCAACGTGGAACGCGAACATCTGCTGGGCGAGCAGGTTGGCAGTCGCTTCCGGGTCTGATGAGGTGGCGACCGCGCTTTGCATGGCTGCCGTCTCCAGCTTGACCGCGTTTTGGCCGGTGAAGTCGTGGTTTTCAGCCCGCTTGAATGCGTTGGCAAGCGCGGTCATGTCCGCGCCGCTCTCGCTTGCCATCTGCGGGATCAGGCGTTTGAACAGGCCAAAATCCTGCGGGGTCATCAGTGTGTTGGACTTCATGTCCAGCAGCACCTTTTGCCAGTCACCCGCCTTGACCGCAACGTATCCCGCGAGGCCGACCGCCCCTGCGCCTGCCAGCGTCAAGCCGTCGGCAGCCCGGCCCGCCATGTCGTCTCGCTTTTTGTCAATCGCCTTGTTTTGGCGAATGTTGAAGCCTTCGTCGCGCTGCTGGCGGTTCTCGGCGGCCACGCGCGGGTCAATAGTGCTGCGGCGCGGCGGAGGCGGTACAGGGAGGCGCGGCGAAGCGGGCAAGGGAACAGCCCCCACGCCTTTGTAGGCGTCCGCAATTTCCTTTGCTGTCAGCTTCGCCTGCGCAGAGACTTCCTTCAGCCCAGCAAGCACGGGGGCGGTGTCCGGCGCTGCGAACTTGACGCCGTTCAAGCCCGCTAGTTCCTCTTTTGTCCCCTTCGCCGCCAGTCCAACCGCCCCCAAATCTGCCTGAGCGTCCTGGGTGGCCGCCCGCAGGCTGCTGAAACGCAGGTTGACCTCGCCCAGGTCGCGCAGCTTGCCGATAGCAACGCCTACGGCGCTTGTCAGGCTCTCCACCTGCAATTTGACCGCGTTCAGCTCGCTTGTGAGTCCGCTGGTGCTGAACTTGAGACTGTACCCTTTTTTTTCCAGGGTTTCCAGTCCCGTCACGATGCGGTCATACCCGGCATTGAAATTGCCGAGACGCATCTCCGCCGACGTGTAAACTGTGCCTAGTGAAACGGCTTCTGGCATAACTGATTAGAACTACTTGGACGTGGGGGGCAGTTCAATGCTGCCAAATCTTTGCGTCAAGGCGTCAGCGCGGGTGCGCGGCGGCTTTTTTTTGTCGTCTTTGGCCGGGAACAAGGCGGTGACAATTTCCCAGAGAACGGTGCACACTTCCGCGTGGCCGTCCACGTCGGGCGCGTGGCGCTGCAAAATGCGGGCCTGCCGGGGCGTCATTTCGCCAATTTCGGCAAACGAGCGCCCGCAGCGTATGACCAGGAACGAAATCAGGTGCGCGAGGCCGTCTTGCGGCCCGTGTCCTTTTTTCCTCCATCATCCTTTGGCTCTGCATCCTTTGCGGGTTCGTCTTCGGAGCGGAGCAGCCCGGAAAAGTGCAGCACGTCCGTGATGAGTTCGGAGCCGCCGCGCAAGTCGTCCACGGTGAGCATCTCGCCCACTTCGTCTTCGGTGACGGCCTTTTCGGACGTGCTCAAGATGATAGAAACCAGCGAGCGCTGCACGGCCAGGCTGTTCATGTTGAGCGTGTCCAGCGGCCCCCAGGCGTCCTCAATTTCCACCAGTTTGTTAAACGTCAGCGGCTTCACAGAGAATGAGTGTCCGGCAAACACGACCGCGCGCGGCGATGCCAATGCGCCGGCCAGGGTTTCTTGAGACCGGGGGACGGAGACGGCTATAATTTCTTCCGGCATGATTTTCCTCTTTGGTGACAATTAGGTTACAATCTGTAACATTAATGCTACAGTTTGACGAACGTATACTTGCCCTTGATGTGCGTGACAAGGTACTGGCCCGCGCTAGGCGCATCCATCAGGCCCTGATGGACGCTTTCCGGCACGTCTTTGTAGGCGTAGATCGCGCCCGTGAAAAAGCGCACCCGCAGCGTGCCGGTGCTCGTGTTTGGCGTCTGGTCATATCCTGCCGCCGTGATGCTGGAAGACTTGACCGCCGCCATGCTGCTTTCGGGTAGTGCTTTCAAGGCGTTCAACGTGGCGCGAGCTTCGGTTTTGGTGTTCTCGGTAGTGTCCATAGGCGGCTCCCGCGTTTAATTCACAAACGTCCAGATCGCGACGTTGCCGTTGCTGTCCGGGTCGGCGATCATGGAAAAGTTCGGCATGGCAAAGTCGTCCAGTTTGTAGGGAATGGTCATCCCTGGCGCGCGCACATTGCCGCACGTCACCACAACCGGGTTGCCGCTTTCGTCCTGCGTTGTAAACTGCCCCGAAAAGCGGGGCAGCGCCGCCGTCCCCGTCAGGCGCACAATGCCCGGCGAGCCGGCGACCGGCGGCACCGCGCCGGGATTGGCCGCCACTGGCGCGATGCTGGCCGCGCCAGTCAGGGCCACGCAGGCCGCCGCGCTGAACACGGCGTTGGTAGCCTTCATCTTCATCTCGCCTCCGTAATAGGCGCGGGTGCGCGCGTGTGTGCCCAGCCAGGGGGCGGTGTAGAGGGCTTTGTCCTGGAAGGTCAGCGCGTACTCAATGTCTTGCAGGACGGCCAGCTCCTGCGGGCCGGAGCCGATGTCGAAAAAGAGCTGGCCGGTGGAAAAGATGCGTCGGGACATTTGGCTGCCTTTCGGGGCGGGCGACGGGGGGAACGGTTCAATGGCGGACACGTCGGCGGAAAACACAGGTTGGCCGCCGTCCACTGTTTTGCTGTAGCGATACCAATACTGGACGCCCGGCAGCACGGCGTCGTCCGTAAATGTAGGCGCGGTCAGGCCCAGCGCGATAGGATACGCATGAGGGTCGTTCGGCTGCAAAGAGCGATAAAAACTGTAGGTCGTAGACATGGCAGAATCCAGGGGCAGGTTCTGTGAACCTGCCCCTAGCCGGGCGCACTCTGATGGCGTATCAGGGGGAGAGAATTACGCTGCTGGCAGGAAGATGTCTGTGACCCGGTTCAATGTCGCCGCCACCTGCGAAGGGTCAGCCTGGCCTTTGACGCCCGGCTCCACGTAGGCGTCCAGTTTGAACGACTGTGTCAGGCCCGGCGCAGAAAAGCGGTAAAACACATAGGAGACCGGGTTCCCGGCTTCGTCCTGCACGTCCAGCTCTAGGTGGCAGAACAGCGGCTTGCTGGTGGCGCCCAGCGTATAGGTCAGCCCGCCGTTAGAAGCCGTCATGCCCGCGAAGTATTTTAAGAGCAGCTTGCTGTAGTCGCCCACCGTGAAGTTGACTTCCTGCTTGGCCCCGTAGAACGAGCGGGAACGGGCGAAGTTGGAGACCTGCGGCGCGGCCCGCATCTCCTTCTCCTGGTAGGACACGGGCACTTCCACGTCCTGCACGTCGTAAACTTGGTCGGTGAGGCTGGACAGCACCGGGCCTGCGCCGTAGCCGGCAGCGGCGGATGCGGTGGCGATGTCGCCCACGCGGATGATGCCGGTGGAAAAGATGCGGATTTCAGACATAGGAAACTTCCTTTGTTATGGTAATAGCCCGCCGCTAGAGACCAGGCGGTGCGCGTTGTGGTGATATTAGGATCGTGATATTAGGCGGGGCGCGTCGTGATGTGCAGGGAAAAGCGGATCAGGGCAAACGCGGCGTTCAGGGTTTTGTCGTACAGATCATGCTGCTCCGTGATGCACCGAGAGCGCACAGCCCCTTCCGTGGTGGCAAATCGCACGTTGTGCAGCAGCAGTTTCAGGCGGGCCAAAATAGCCTCCACCGGCGCGGTGTCGTCCCCGTCCGTCCACGCTTCCATATCCACAAACACGTCTTGCACCGATGGCTCTTCGCCCGCCCCCGCACTCCCCGGCACAACCAGAGGGAGCAGTACCGGCCCAAAGCGCTTGTCCGGCACCCCGTCGCTGGCGCGGTACGTCAGGCAGGGATAAACAGGCGTGACGCGGCTGATGGAGCCGCCCGGAAACAGGGCCGGCTCATTCGCCACATTGGGGTCGGCGGCCAACAGGCTCACCAGCGCGACGTCTTTGCGAAGAATGTCATACAAAGCGACTTTGGGTGCCAGGCTCATAGTATTCGCGGCGGGAAACCACCCAATTTATTGGGTGGAGGAAAGCCGCTCCTCCTTGCTATTGGCAAGCGGGCGAGGGTCAGTTACTGGCTCAGAAATGACTCTGGCAACACACCACCACCCACAATGCCCGCACTCCTGCTGCCAACTCCCGTTCGTTATAGGGTTATCGTTGCTCAAGGTCGACAGTTTTCCACAATTTCCGCAAGCCAGTGAAAATGTCACGTCAATCTCAACCTTTCTGGTCGTCGCCACCCGGCGAAGCCGCACACTACAAAACTACTGCGCTACAATCACGCAGGGAGGGAAAGGCCCGAAGCCCCCGGCTTTAGCCGGGTGGTGTTTCACAGTATTTCTCCGGCCCGGAAACCCCCTCTTGGCTTTAGCCGGGGGAGGAGGGGCGGGTTTGTGTTTATGCTGACGGTTGTGTCAGCGAGTGTTGCCAAAAGCCCTCTGTGTGGGTATAATGGTTCTGGCCTTCGCACCTGGTCTTTATAAATGGGCGCGCTACTGCAAGCGTAATTGTAGAGTAGGTATGGAGCGGATGGTGACAACGCCCACAGCCGAACCCAGCATCCCCGCGTGACGCCATTCAGCGCGGGATTTCATAGGTAGTGGCATACCGACCGAACTTCGATAGAAACTCTTTTTTGGTCATTTACGCCCCTCGTTCCCCAGGCCCGCTTCGCCCAGGATTGCCATGACTTCTTCCTGATGGGCCAGCATTGCGGGCCATAAGTAACTCCATTTCCCATCCTTGATTAAGGACAGGAAAACGTCATAATCCATGCCCGAAGACACAACGCCCACGATTTTCTCCGCCGTCGCTTCCCGCACTCCGCCCACCGTCGTCGCTTCCGTCTCGCCCGTGCGCCGGGTGTACGAGTGCTCGGAATTGGCGTACCACGCGACCATCTCCATCGCGTGCTGCATTGCCGCCGTCAGCGAGGCCACTTGCAGCCGCTGCACCTCGCGAGCACGCACCGAGGGCGAATTAAAGCCTGCCACTATTCCGCGCCCGTTTCTAAATCGTACTGCACGCTTTTCGTGTAGCTGCGCTTACGCAGCACTTTAGCCTGCGTGGTGGTGCCGTCGGCTTCGGGCAATGTGGCGATGTCGCCAGCCTTCACTGGACAGGCCGGGTCGTAAATTGCAATTCTGCGCGTGGCATCTACTGTCGTGCTCCCCGCAGCCGCTTCGTCCCGGTTGACGGCTACCTGAGCTACGCGGTACACACGGGCCTGGAACGGCGATCCCGGCACGGCGGCAGCAGCGCCACTGTAGCCGGTCGCGGTTTTCGTGGTGGCTTTCGAGCGCACGATGGGGACACTTACAAGGACAAACGGCATATTAAAACGACCCCTATTAGTAGGTTGGCCTTATATTAGTAGGTTGGCCTTGTCCAACGGGCGAGGGCGCGTTCCCGCGTGCGCTCCCACGCGGCCATCTGCGTAGACATGGCCGATGTGGAGCCGACCGCGAAGCGCTCAGTTTCGTCGCCGTCCTTGCGTTCCACCAATCCCCCGCTGATGGCTGCCGCCAGCTCCGGCGCGAGCTGCAAGGCGCCCATCCGCAAAACAGCCTGCGCGACATCCGCAGGAACTGCCGGCACGCGCCCCCATTCGCCGGTGATCTGCATACTGCCGGCCTGCCCATAGGCCCCGGCCAGCGGCGAAAACCCGTACCCGATGCCCGCAAAGCCCGCCTGCCACGCATCCGCCCGGTATCCGCCCGACAGAAACTCCACCATCTCGTAGGGCTTGCTCTGCGCGGGCGCGTTCTGCGGCAGGAGCCGAAAGTCGCGCCCCCAAGCCAGCGGCACGCCCGCCGACCCTCCCACAACGTTCACGGTGATCCTGCTCAGCGACAGCAGGCCCGCCGACAGGAACAAAATGGGACTATCGGCAGGCGGGTCAAATGTGCGGGTTTCGCTCTGTCCCGGCGACAAAAACGGCAGCCAGCGCGTCTGCCGCTCCCAATCATCCGCTGCTGCCGCCGCCGCGCCGTCCGTGTCCATGCCGCCGACGGCGGCAGTAATGGCCAGGACGCTCAGCCCCAGCAAAAACTGTTTGAGCGCGTCGCCGTCCGGGTAGTGGTTAACGGGTGTGAAGGGCATCGCGGATGATTACTCGCTTGTGCGGGTGGCCGCAGTCCTCGCCGCAGCGGGCGTGGCGTCAGATCCGGGCGTGGTATCCAGGCTTCTGGCCGTCCCCAGCCCCAGCACAACGGATGGGCCGGGCGGGTCGGAGCCAAGCGTGGGCGCGTCCACCGCTTCCACGCCGTACTTTTTGGCATCTTCCGCTGTGATGTAGCCGCCTTCGGCCACCAGCAGCGTGTCAGCCTTCAGGTCGGTTTCCAGCACCGCCTCGCCGTCAGCGGTCAGCGCATACGAGTTTTTGGCAATCATCGTGTTCCCTTTCAATAAGTAGCCGAAAAGCCGCCACACCATTTGGTGTGCCGGCTCCGATTTGGTGACTAAACGACGCCGCTGATCTTGCAGAACGCCGACGCCCGGTAGATTTCCAGGCTCAGATACTCTTCGGCGCGGATGGTTTTCTGGTTGCGCACAAAGTCGTCGTTGATAAAGCCGACTTCCACCATAATGTCCATGCCCCGGCTGATGTGGCTATACATCGCATAGTCGCCGGTCAGGACGGTACCCTGGGCAATGGCCGTGGTGATAATCGCCTGCTTGCCCCAGAACCGCTCCGGGCCTTCCACCGAGGGGTCGCCGTAGATGTACGCGCCTTGGGTTGTTTTCAGCAGCCGCACGCTCTGCCAGTTGACCGGGTGGATCACCACGCCGTTCGGCTCGGCAAACCCGATGCTCCGCACTTTGGTGAACGCCTGGTACACCGCGTCGGGTGTGTTGTTCAGGCCCGAATAGTCCGCCGCCACTACGCCGACGCCCGGCGTGGTCAAAAAGCCCTGCAAGTTCGGGGCTACCCCGCTGCCTTGCAGGAGCTGGACTTCCTCGGTGAGCTTGACCATCAGGGTCAGGCGGTTGTCAATCAGGGACAGGACGCCGGGGACATATTTGAGCTGTTCGTCGGTGACGGGAATCCACGTCGCGATTTTCTGCACCGGGGACTGCCGCTCGGTGAAGCCGAGGCCCGACTGCGGCTTGAGCGCGCCCTCGGCAACCGGCGCGGCCTCATTGTCAAAGGTGGTTTCCACCATGTACCGCACAAGCGAAACGTCTGTGTTGTCCGAAGGGATCAGGTCGGCGATCACCGGGCGGCGCAGGCCGAACGGAACAACCACCGGGCCTCGGTTGTTGGCAGGGGCGAAGCCCGAGCTGGTTGTCATCAGCGTCTTGACATCCACGTGCTTGATTTCGCCGCGCACCTCCTTGCCCGGCACGTAGCTTTTGAAAGCGTCCGGGTTCTGCTCGGAGCGTCCGCCCCACGCCTCAATCACCATCTCGCCCAGCGTCTTCTGCGCCGTGCCCGGCTCTTCCGGCCCGCCTTTGGGATGCTGATAATTGGGGTTGTGATTGGCGGGCACCTGCACGCGGTTGTGTTTCAGCGCGTTGTCTTCCGCCATCTTGACGGCGCGGGCGGCGTCCGCTTTTTCGCCGATGTCGTTCAGCTCGGCGTTGCGGGCCTGGACTTCTTTCACATCCAGGGTGGGCAAATACTCGCCCTTGTCGTTTTTGTGCTTGTCCAGCAGCGTTTTAAGCTCAGCAGCCTTCGTTTTGCGCTGCTCTTCTAGTGCTTTATAGTCCACGTGTACATCCTTTATTATGGAAGTTAAACGACTGGGATTAATCCCAGTCGTAGAGGGCGTCGTAATAGAGATCGTTGGCTTCGCTGGTGACGGCGCGCAAAATGGCCGCTTCGGCTGCCAGCGCGTCCCGGTCGTCGGCTGTCACCATGCCAAGCAGGTCCAGCAGGCCGTCCGAGACGCTGCCGATTTTGCTGCGAAGCATCGGCGACAGCCCGCTTTTAATGGCGGATAGGGGCAGGGCGGTCATGCCCGCTTGGAGCGCCTTGACAGCCGCCAGCGCGGTTTCCGCCTCTGCTTCCACGCTGGCAAGTGTGGCTGCCGGAGACGTCTCCGGCACAGCCTTGATGCCGAGCAGTTCGGGCAGGCTCTTGACAGACACGACGCGCCCATAATTGGCGCTTTCGCATGGCTGCGGGGTCAGCGACGCTTCCACAATCGGCCACGAAAGCACTTTGTACGCTTTGCCCTCGGCGACGCGCTCCACCAGGTGCGGCGCACTGCCGCTGCTGGTGCCCATCTTTTTCTGCTCGATCAGGCCGTAAATGGCTTTTTCGTACTCATTGGCAAGGTTGAGCTGGCCCACCATCCACACGCCGCCGTCCTTCATTTCCAGCGTGGTCGTGCCCCCGACACCCAGCCGCGTGGCCTTGAGCGTTGCGTCCAGTCCGTGCGAATAAAGGAGCGGCACTTCGCGGGGAAAGTCCGTCCAGAAGTTCGTCTCTTTGGTAAAAAAATCCCGCGCGAGGTCAGGCCGATGTGCCGTGCCGAAAGTCACGAGCGGGGCCTCGTACCTGCCATCGCCCAGCGCCTTGACGGAGCCGCCGAAAACAATTTGGTCTTCCGTGTTCATTTAGTTTTTCGCTCCACAACGCGCTTGTAATAGGTACAGCGCGGTGACTTCTGCGGCGGCACGCCCACTTTGCGCAGCTTCCACGGCAGACGGGCAAACTCCGGCGACGCGGCGAACGCATCCGAAATCTGCACGTAGCCCGTCGCCGGGCCAACCCACGCGAACTTGTCTCCAGTCAGGTTCTTGTGGATATGCGCCGTCTCCGACGCGGGAATATTCATTAAGATGATCATAATTGGGGTGGGTCTTTCTCCACAATGGGCACAGGCGGCGCGCCCGGCTTCTGGCCCTCCGGCGTATCCCGTCCGCCCTCGCTGCGGGCTTCCTCGTAGGTCAGCAGGCCTGCGTTGTATTCGTCCAGCGCCTGCCGGCGCTTCGCCGTCATATCCTCTTGCAGCACGCCCACTTTGGAGTAGTCATGCCCCACCACCAGGCCGTGCGAGTTGCCAAACAGGGGCAGCAGCACCCGCGTCCACTCGGACGCGAACAGGGTTTGCAGCGGGATGATGCCGTCTGTCCACGCGCTTTTCTTGGCTTCCTCCATGTTGGCAAACGTGGAGCGCTGGAGGCCGGAATACAGGTTCAGGACGATGGGCGGGATGCCGATCTGCGCGCAGATGCGCGTTTCCGGCATCGTGCGCACTTCTAGCAGGGCCATATCGGACGGTTTGTAGCCCAGCATGATCAGCTTCAGCGCCGCCGAGAGGATCGGGATTTCGCCGGGGGTGGCCCGGCGCTTGGCGTTGAAATCGTCTTTGAGCGTCTGTGCCACCTCCCGCGTCATCGGCTCCGTGCGGGAGTCCTTTTGCGGCGGCTCCGGCACCAGCACGCCGGGCGGCACGCCGCCGTGATGCAGCAGGTGGGCCGGATACGCCGCCGCCGCGTTGTCCGACACAATCTCCACTGAGGCCGGGCCGAACGGACTCACGCCGCGCAGCAGGTTGCCAGGGTCAACCCCAAACCGAAAATGCACCACGCGCGCCGGGTCTAGCTGATAGACCGTGCCCGCTTTCGGCTTGTATTCGTAGTACGCCAGCCTCCCCTGGGCGTCCGAAACAGGCCTTATGCAGCGGGCGGGCAAGTATTGCAGCTCCCCCGGCTCGCGCAGGCCCATGACAATGTGGCAGTAGGCATTTCCATCGCGGAAGTAGTCGGTCAGCAGCGCCCAGGTCAGCCATTGCCCCGCAAAGTCCGGCGCGGGCTGCGCGAGCAGCAGGGCGCACGGATGCGCTGCTTTCGGCGCAAACTTCCCGGCCTGCTTCATGCCCACCAGGGGCGGCGCTTCCATCCAGGATGTTGCCAGCCAGTTCACTGCCGCCGACACGACGGAGTTCTGGCTCACGTCGCCCGCCGCCGCCCTCATGTCCAGGCCGGGCCGCGCGCCCAGGCTGCCCCAGATCGGCCCCGTGCCGTCGCCCCACCAGTGCAAATTGCCATTGCCCGACGGCAGCGCCACGCCCCTCCCGATGGGGGTCGTCATCACGGTTTTGAGCGAGTTCCAAAAGGACATAGATTAAACTACAAACCACGACTGGCGGCGCACCGGGGCCTCAATGACCCCGTAGCGCGCGCTGTCGTAAGAGTCGTCCCCGCCCAGGCCCTCGTCGTCCGCGTCCACTTTCAGCACGTCTTCGGGTCGGTGCGGGTCGTGTTCCAAATTGGGCAGGCACTCAATCAGACGGGCGCAGCGCGGGTCAATCACCAGGCGCGGCGCAGTTGGGGCAGGCTCCCCGTTTTTATCCACCGCGTCCACGTCGCCCAGCCGCGCCAGAAACTCACCCGCGCCGTTGATGCGGTCATTGTTGGCGGGCCACAGCCGCAGGCCGTTGTCTTCGTAGGTTTCGGCAATGGTTGCGCCCGTGCCGCGCTGCGAAAAAGCGTCCGGCGAGGCCACAAAGTCGCGCAAGCTGCCCGGCGTGCGGCCATTGCGCTCCAGCATCGCAAGGATTCCCGGCGCGTGCCACTGCGGCAGTTTTTTTCGCTCGGCGTGCTCGTCCGCAATATGCAGCACGCCGTCCGCGTCCAGCCCCATCAGGTACGCCGTCGTGTAGTGAGTAAACCCGTAGTCCAGGCTGCCCCACGCGGGCCAATCTTTGCCCAGACGCGTTTCGCGCACGTGGATGTCGGCGCGAAACGTCGTGAAAAACTGCCCCGCCGCAATGTCCCAATCCCCGTACCGCCAGGCCCGGAGCTGCCAGCCCGTCAGCGTGGACAGCACCTGCGTGTATTCCGCGTTGACAAAGGCGTTGTCGTCCACCGTGCTCGGTACAAACCGGGTCGTGCTTTCCTTGCCTGCCTTGAAGGGCACGATATAGAGGGCTTTATACTGCGCGTGAGAAACGCCGCCGGGGTTGGTGGTGTCGTACTCGCGGGGACGCCAGCCGGGTTTGGACGTGCGGCAGCAAGTAGAAATGCTCTTGCGCTTGGACGCCGAAAGCGTGGTGGCTTCCTCCGTGCCGATGATGTCGTATTCCAGCCCCAGATAAGCGTCAATGTCCGACTCTTTTTGGAAGTGGCCCAGAACAATCTGGCTGCCGTTCTCAAAGACCAGCAGCGAGCGCGACGGGACATATTTGCAGGAAACGTTCGGCAGAACTTTGGGCAAAAGGTCGGCAAAGCCTTCTTTGAGGGCTTTGCCGACCTTGCGCAGCAGCAGGCATTTCAGGCCGGGGTAGCGAATGCAGTCGTCCGCGCCCATCTGGGACAGCATCCAATGCGATTTGCCGCCGCCGCGCGCCCCGCCAAAGCCGATCTTGGTAGGGCCAAGCGGGACGTCACAAAGCCGCGCTTTCGACGATGCCTCAAGCTGTTTCGGCTGAAGCACGACGCCGGCACGCAAGAAGTTTGCGATCTGCTCTCGTGGACACCCCGCCGCCTGCGCTGCGAGGACGTACCGTTCAGCCGCCTGCCGCTGCGCCCTCTGGCGCTGCGCCTCCGTCGTCAATTCCATCGTCGCCATAAGCCTTGACAAGCGACCCGCCGAACGTTTCCAGCAGCGCGCCGCCGACGTTGCTGTCTTCCGGTAGGTCTACCTGCTGCACCGGCTTGCCCATCACGCGATCCACCAGGTACTCGTTGGCCGCGCGGTCCGGCTCCAGCGTGACCACCTTGCGTTCCACCAGCTTCATTTCGTCCGGCCCGGCATGGGGAAACAACTGACGCTTGATTTTGACCACCACGCCACTGGGGTTCATTTCGGTGTCGTCTACCGTGAGCGACAAGGCTAGCTCGTAGCGCTCTTCGGTGCGTTCTGCCCCTTCTGCCAGCGCGTCCAGCGCGTCAAAGCGTTGCCGGAGCGACTGCGCACAGGCGTCGTTAAACGTCTGGATTTCGCTCTTATAAACTTCCGCTTTGGATTTGCGGCCCGCGCCATCGCGCGCGCCGCCGTGACCGTTCGCCATATCGTTAAAAAAGGGGGTGAGAATCAAGTTTTCAAGTCAAGGGATGTAACCCGCAGCGGCACATGCCGACATTCGCACAAAAAATCGGCATATGCAGTGGACATGCCGATCACATCGGCATGGGCGTTCTATCGCTAAAATAAACGATGAAACTTGGTTAATGTGTGGGGCGGCGGGAAGCATGAAGGAACGTCCTGGAATACACCGCGCTTACCTGTTCCTCGGCCACACACATTAATCACAGCACTTTGCGGTACGTGCAGGTCGGGTTGGCTCCCAGCGACGACCAACATTCCCAGATCACTAAATAACCGCGCCCACCCACATAGTAGCAATTGGAAACCAAAGCATCGCCGCACTGCGGGCACTCGCCGCGCACCCATTCCGGGCGCGGCTTGTTTGATACGCCATCATAGGCCTGGCGAACACTTTCCACTGCCGCATTGGTGTCTAAAAACGTATCCATGATGGGCGCAGCCTCGGCGCTGGAAGCACTATTGGGTGCATTCATCGTTTGTTCCGTTTTTGATGGACGTGCAGGGCGAAGCCGGACTGCTGGCCGGGCACTCGCCTCTGCCGCGCCTCGTGCAACTGGTGCGCCGCTTCGGGCACGGGCACGCCCATCAAGCTGGCCGCGCGCTCGGTGTCCACATCCGGCAGATTGGCGATCACACCCCAACAGAACGCGGGGTTGCTGTCCCGCAGGCGCAAAAACTTGGCGTACTGCTCCAAAGTGCTGTCTGCCACCATTACGCCTCTTTGGGGATGGGAAACCGCTCGCAGTACAGGATGCGGCTGCGCGTGCGTCCAATGCGGGCCTTCGGCCCCCATTCTAGGAGCGCGGCGTACACATCGGGCCGCGCGGTGGTGGTGGCCGCCAGATGGAGCGGAGCAACCGACAGCGCGGCGATGGCGGCGCGGGCCGCGCCGGACACGGTGGCCTGCGGCACACGAAGCCGGCGTCCGGCGCGGGTGTGGGTGGGCGTCAGGAGGGCGCGGCGCGGCGTGGCTGTGGGAGTGGTTTGCAGCATGGTAAATGTACGAGTGCAGCGAGTCGCCAAAAAAGCCGCCCAAAAGTGGACGGCTTGGAGGCGGCAATATAATGATGGCAAAAAACAGTGCCAGCGATAGCAGACCCAAGTAGGGCAGGGTGCTGGCTGGGGCAGTCACGCGGGAGGGGCGAAAGCAATCACCGCATGGCACAAACACAAATTAGGAAGGCGCGGGCGGCTGAAAACCAATGAGAAAGAAAACAGCCGCCCGCGTCCTGTGCCCAGGCTTTGCGCAGGTCAACGCAAATTAGAAGGGCGCGGGCGGTTGATAACAGATAAAACAACTACCCGCGCCCTGCGAGGGCCGCACTTCTATTATGCCATTCCTGAGGCGCTTCTCTAGGCTGGCAACAGTGCGGGATTGTGTGGGTGCAATTTTGAGCCTGAAAAAATAGTTGTGAAAATATATTTTACTAGAGTATAAAACCTATAGACAACAATTAAATACTAGAGTATAATAAATACATAAGACACGAAACACAGGAGAGCGCTGCAATGATTACCGAGACAAAAACCTACTCCTACGAAGATTTCAACACCACCATCGAGAAAATGAACCCTGATGCCGCTCTGCCCGCCCTGGCTGGCAGCGAGAAACAAATCAACTGGGCGCGCACCATCCGGCTCAGCGCAGGCAAAGAGTTTTTCTGCTGGTTTGACGACGTGCTTGTCTCGCTCAAAGGCCAGATGACGGAAGACGAAATCAGCGCCGCCGCCGCCCCGGTTGTGGCCGGGTGGAACAAAGTCATGACGCAGACAAGCGCGGCTTGGTGGATTGACAACCGCCACACCAACGGCCCCAATCTCCCCGCCCTCCTCGCCTAACAAGGAGGCTGCCATGCCCGAAAAACTCTCCCAGGGCCGCACCATGCACCCGGATGCCAATTGGCGCAAAAAAGCGCAGGCGGCGCGTGAGAACGATGCCCCAGAGCCGCCCGGCATGGAAGACCTTGTGCAGCTACTATGGCGGCAGGGCTTTGGCCCCGTCGCCACCGCCCGAATGCTGGACTGGTACTGCTCCTCTCACCCGCACACCATCAAATCAAGCCTGCCTATCAAAGCAGACCAAGACTGAAAGGAAACACTGATGCGCGAACCCGCCTACATGATGGGCCAGCTTCTCAACCTGCTGATTTCGGCAGGCTGGGCGGATGACCACTCCGCCGTTGCCGTCACCCACAATCTGCGCGGTACATTACTCCCGGCCATTGCTCGCGCCACCGGCGACGGCGAAAACGGCGAAATCTCCGCCCTGGTCACAGGGATTGGCGAGATGCCCGAAGCCTTGTCTAACGAGCAACAATCTAGCTTCTGGCTCGGCTTCTATCACCGCAAGCGCGGGCCTGGCCGTCCGCCCGGAAGCGTCAAGCCGGAAGGTCGGAAGGAAACGCACGGCATTACGATCTCGGATGAGGCATGGGACAAGGCCAAAGCCACCGGCAATGCCTCCGGGTACATTGAGAGACTTATCACCGAGGACGGTTAATCAGGATCAACTACCCCTGAAACCATGACAGGCCCCGGCATTACTGCCGGGGCCTGTGCCATGTTCTATGGTACGCTGAACAGCCATTATCTGTACCAATTGACACCCGTAAAATTATGCAGTACCATAGATGGCATGACGCATAATTTGCCCGCGCCCGTCGCCCCCCAAAGCCACCAAATTGTTACCCCTGGGGTAATGCTGAATCCTGTGGCATTGCTCTTGCAGGACAAGCGCAAGCTCACCACCCGCCGCGCCTACCGGCAGGATTTGGATCAGTTCTTTAGGCAGGATGCCGGCGCCGCCGCCGTCCACGCGTTCCTCGCCCTGCCCGTGCCCGAAATTGCCCTGCGCCTGGCGCAGTGGCGGGCCGAGATGCTATCGCGGGGCCTGTCCGCCGCCACCATCAATCGCCGCCTCGCTGCCGTCAAAAGCCTGCTCAAGTTTTCCTTTCGCCTGGGCTACTGCCAGACCGATGGGCGCGGCCTGGTGGACGGCGAGCGGGTGGAGCCGTACCGGGACACGCGCGGCACGGATTTAGCCAATCTCAAACGCCTGCTGGTCGTGCCCGACCGCACGACCGTGCGCGGCGGGCGCGATTTCGCCCTGCTGCGCCTGTTGATCGACAACGCGCTGCGGCGCGCGGAAGTCTGCGCCCTGGACATGGCCGACTTTCAGCCCGCCGAGCGCCGCTTGTTCATTTTGGGCAAAGGGCGCACGGAGAAGGAAAGCGTCACCCTATCTCCTGCCACTGTCCGGGCCATCCAGGTCTACCTCGCCCTGGCGGGACACTGCGAAGGGGCCTTGTTTCGCTCCTGCGACCGGCGTGCGCAGGGCGCGGGCGCGCGGCTCACAGTGGACGGACTGCACGCAATGGTGCAGGCGCGTGGCCGGCAATGCGGATTGGTGCTGACCCCCCACAAGCTCCGACACTCCGCGATCACTGCCGCGCTGGAAGCCACCGGCGGCGACGTGCGTCGCGTGCAGAAGCTTTCCCGGCACAAAAAGCTGGAAACCCTGATGATTTACGACGATGCCCGCGCCGACCATCAGGGCGAGATCACGCAGCTCCTGGGCGACCTGCTGGACAATTAGAGCGTATCAACATCCTCGCTTGCCTTTCTTTTTGGCATTGTCTACCGGCGAATGCCGGCGCTGGGCCGCGCACACATCGCCCTGGTCGGGAGCGGCATAATGATACGTCATCGCCGCCGTCGTGTGTCCCAAAACTGCCTGCGCCGTCTGCACAGCCATGCCATCCCGCAGCACTGAGGACGCAAACGTGTTCCGCAGCGTGTGGCAGCCCCGCCTGGGCCGCGTGATGCCTGCCATTGCGGTCAGCCGCTCCATCATCTGTTTGGTCCCGGAGGCTGTCAGGCCCAGGTTCCCCCGCCTGCCATGCCCTGCGGCCATCTCAAACAGGGCGCGGCGGGCGCACTCGCCCTCGGCGTCCCGCACAGCGGCAGTTGTCCAATCTCGCTTTTCCGAGCGCAGGTACTCCCACAAAGCGCGGCTCGCGCGCAGTCCAAAGCTGACAACCCGCTCCTTGTCGCCCTTGCCATGCCGCACAAGCAGGGTTTTTGCCACAATGTCCACATCCCCCATCGTCAGGGCTGCGCATTCGGACACGCGCAGCCCTGTGTCCCAGAGCAGCAGCAGGATGGCCGTGTCCCGGCGCGGGCAGCACGTGTGCTTCGCGGCAGCTTCCAGCGCAGCAAGATCGGCGGGGGTAAACGGCTGCTGCCGCACGTCCGGGACGCGGGGAGGCTTGATGCGCGCCATCGGATGCACATCAACCAAGTCCTGATCCACGCACCAGCCGAAGAACGCCCGCAGGTACGTGTGGTAGGTTTTCAGCGTAGACGCAGCGGGAGCACGGCAAAAGCGCTCGCCTTCTGGCGCAAGCCCCCACCGTCCACCCTTATCCTGATGCCCCGTCGCCAGATACGTCAAAAAGGCGCGGATTTCCGCCTGGCCGCACTGCGCGTGCCCTTCGTTGTCCAGAAACCACACAAGCTTGCCCACAATGGACTGCCGCGCCTCCTGTGTGCGGGGAGACAGGCGCAGATAAACACCCTCCTGCACATAAGCAGAGAGCAAGCGGGGGAGATCGCGCGTGGGGAGACCTGCACGGACAGCAGGCGGTGCAGGGGAAGCCGCGCCGCGCAAAGTTTTGCGGAATGATGAATGAGAGCCTGTAGACGACACTTTGGAGCCTTTCTGCGGCATTTTCGCCGCGAAAAAAGGACTTGGGAGCGTGTCCACGACACAAGCAAAGCAGGCCATTGGTGGGATGCTAAACCCGGAAATTACTCTCACTTTGGGGTGAAAGTGTCGGGATTGCGCCAACAATCCCGACCATGTTTCCGCGAAAAGCGTGGGTCGGCTGGGTCTCGAACCCAGGACCCTCTCATTAAAAGTAAGATGCTCTACCGCTGAGCTACCGACCCACCAGAAGTTATTATAGACGATGGGCCGGGGGCAAGTCAAGGTTTTTGGTTTTTGCCCCTAGCTTTGTTGCACAATTTGCAGGCATCACTGTTTCACCAGAGTGCAGTTAATGCGCAGCCATGGGGAACGTGTCAAAGCCGGTGAAGGTCACGCCGCCGTTGAAGCCGGGCACGGGGCCACTGCTTCCCTGCACGGTTAGCCCCAAAGTCTCGTTGGAACGGTAGGCGTTGGCGGCGCTGATGAGCGTGCCCACAAACTTGAAGCTCCCGCCGGGCTTGACCCCAATCTTGGAGCCTGGAATGGTAATCGTGTACGGCGCTTTGGTTTGGCCTGCTCCCATGATATAAACCAGCGAATTGTCTTTGCCCGCCGCCAGCTTGAACAGCCCCACAAAGCTGCCCTCAAACGAAATGGCGTAGTCGGCCTTGAAGCCTGGCGCGAACTTGACCAGGCTGCGCGAGGCCGGGTTTTTGCCGTTGATCTTGCGATTGGTGCCCGCATTGGCCCCAGAGATAATCTCATGGCCCGGATCGCCGTTGTCGCTGAACTGGGACGTGCTCGCGAAGCCGCCCGGCACGGAGTCGATGTACAAAGCCATGCCGTTCCCGCCGAGGCTGCCGCTGTGCGGGGCGAGCGAGAATGTCAGGTCGCCTTTCGCGTCGCGGGTGACGGTGAGACTGCCTTGGCCTAGATAGCCGCTAAAGCCTTTTGCGCCGTTGCCGGTGTAGGTGTGCGTGGTTTGGGCGTGCGCCGCCATTGGCGCGGCGAGGGTGGCAGCTAGGATGGAGCCGACAGCGAATGGGCTAAGTTTCATTTAGGGTTCTTTCTTTGATGACAATACAGAAGTATACCGCTGATTGCTTCTCCTTGGCGCATTTCGGCTTCGTGCTGCTCTCCCGCTATGGAGAAACAAGCCGCGATAAACTCCAGCAGTTTCAGCATTTTTGGGCTGCTCAGGCTTAAGCCGGGAAACGCGTATTCTGCCGGAACAAGGATCATGCCGCCGACGTTCCAGGGGTACTCTGGGTTGGGGTGGTCGCCGCCGTCAGGGGAAAGGTCTTCCACCGCTTGCGCGAGAGGAAGCAAGCCGTCTATGTAGGCGCGAAACGGAACTGCCTGGCTGAACCCGCAGGCGGCCTGGAACTCTCGGCGGCGCTTGACCACGCGCACGAACTCGGCAAACGCATTGTGGGTGTTTGGATAACGTCCCCCTGGCGGCGTTAAGAATGCCTTGGCAAGCTTTTCTGTTGTCATTTGCAGGTAGTGAAGCACTTGGCAAACGTCAACATCATTGTCGCTCAGCAGCAGCCGCCGCATCTCGCAGTCGGAATGCGCTTGGCGCAGGGTGGCAGTGCGCCAGTTGTGCGGCATGAGTTAAGCCTGCCACACCAGTTCTGCCTGTGCCCAAGTGCCCCAGTCTTCCGGCGGCTGAAGTGCGTCTTTCTCTTCGGGCCTGATCAGCGCAATGGCGGAAGGGTAGGGCAGGCCGTGCGCCGCGTTGGTGCCAAAGTAATAGGGCCTGATCATTCCGCCGTCGCGGTTTGGTGCCGCTGTTGGGTCAAGATGTACCAGCCGGATTTCTTTGTCGGACGGAAAGAGATACACGGCGACAAGGGCAGGCTCTGCCGCAATGCTGTCTTCCCAAAGCTGCCGGGCAACGGCGCGAATGTCGGGTTTTATGGTTTCTGTCAGCATATGTTGTTTTTCTTGTAGAAACTAGACTAGAAGCTATCTCATAAACGTCGGAGCAAGATAATGATGCAGCCAAGCTGCACAAAACCCAGAAAGTTCTGCGCCTTGCGCTCCCAGCGCGTGACCACACGCCGAAAGTTGTGAAGCCAGGC
>JAABUQ010001840.1_pt1 | contig 43922 bp, 41 predicted proteins | sample 5560001 | NCBI WGS metagenome assembly JAABUQ01 (sample SAMN10711888, study PRJNA513371) | rock metagenome | isolation source: Antarctica rocks | place: Antarctica: Victoria Land, Finger Mt nord | collected 2015-12-18 | reverse complement strand
AACACCCCCCACCACCCCCAAAAAAACCCCCCCCCCCCCCCCCCCCCCATCATCACCCCCCACCCCTTCCCCCCATCTCGCACCCTCCCCCGTCCTCCCTCCATTTTCTCACCTCCACCACCCTCCTTCTCACCTCCTCCCCCCTCTCTTCGCCACGACCCTCATCCTCGGAAATACAAGCGGCAGCTTTAGCCTCGCAAAGCGATGCCCGCTCTGCACCGCCTCCGTCTTCGACATCTTCAGGCGCTTGAGCTCGTGGTCGGTGGGTGCGGATAGGGGACAGGCGAGTTCGGAGTGGAGGGTGGAGATCCTGTGGGGAGGAGGTGTTAGTTGCGCGTGTGGGGGGGAGGGGGATGGGTGGGGTTGGGAGGGAATGGGGGGGGAGAAGGGTGGGGAAATAGGGAAAGGGGGGGGGGATGTACTCTTTGTTATCTAATCGTAAATCATCCCTAACATCCCTCGTATCCGTAAAGCACCCATCGAGCACAAGCGCCAGAGCCAGGATATGCGTAAGCAAGTTGTGTTTGTGCCATGTATTCAGCTCCCCGCCCTCAGCGAACCGCCGCGCCACGCCGTCCACTAGCTCGCTCGGCCAGCCTTGCAGGAGGTCTTCCTTCCGCGGCACGCGCAACACACCTCTCGCGCCTTTCTTGAGTGAGTGATACCACTCGATCAGGAGGAGGAGATACCGCAGTCCTCGTAGTCTTTTGACGTCGTTCGCAGCCACGAGCTTCTCGATGCGGGAGGCTACGAAGCGGCTTTTGCAGGTTATCTCGTCGCCGTTCTGGATTGTCTCGATCCATTCCTTCACTTGCACGCTTCGCAATGTCTGCAGGGCTACTAGGGATTCTAGCGTCCATACCTCCTCTGCGTTTTGGGCTGAGAGGTTGGGGGGCGGGATCGGTTTCGAGGAGTTGATCTCCGCTTGCATCTCCTCCCGCGAAGGCATATCGGCGGTTGTGGATGCCATGCTGTCGACGACGGCGCTGGCGAGGGGGTCGAGCGTTGAGGGTTTGTTTTGGGAGGAGGATTTGGATAAGGCTTTCGAGGGGGAGATGGCGTTTTCAGTGAGGGCGAGGATGGCTTTGCGGGATTTCTTGGTGCCGAAGGTGAGGCCGAGGGTGGAGCGGGCGGAGAGGGCCTGCTGGTGTTTAGTTCAGCTATATGCTAGTATGGTACGGGGGAAGGGGGCAAAGCACATTTTGCAATCCATCCTCTTCCTTCGGGGCAGCTGCAGAGCGTAGGGTGCCGCGGACGGTGACTTTGCGCGCAGGCACCAGTTGCAGATCTCCCCTCTCCGGATCGTAGACCCCGATGTAGTGTTTCAGCAGCCCGCCGGCTTCAGCAGTGTCGTCCTCGCGAGCTACGTAGTCGAGCTTGGAGTTGGCGAGGCTGTGGAGTAGAATCTCGGTGGGTGGGGCGGAGCGGGACGTTTGCGGACGGGGCTTGGTGTAGGGTTTGAAGGATGTTGCGGAGGGGAGGGAGAGGCCTGGTGTGGATACTGCAGGGTGTTTGCTTGAGTATCTCCAATTGTGGGCTACAGGTATTTCGGGGCTGGTGGGTACCTAGGATCGGGGTCCATGAGTCGGCGTCCTCGAGGATGGAGACTTTGACAGCATCTGCCCTGGTGGAGCTTGCAGTTGCGACCTTCTTGCTGGGGCGATCGCTGGTAGTCTCTCTCTTGCGCTTCTTCTCGGACATGCTTTCGCTGTCGATGGCCAGAAATTGTCATATCGCGGATGGCTGGATGAGTATGGAGGAACAGTCAGTTAAGATACTCCATGGTTCTACCGAGCAGCCCTAGTCACGTGCCATATTACTGTACCTTAGGTCGGACTTCTGCCATTGCTGTTGCGTCGTAGGCAACATGCATTGAGCAAAGTGGTAATGATTTCTATGGGTCCCTGTACAACTGTTATGCCGTCATGATCGCACAGCGATTACATGCGCTAATCATCCCTCCCCAACACTCCGTTCAGCAGACCCACCCTTCGCACCTTGTCCATCTCGACCTTATTCCAGCATGCGCATCACCACCCTCCGACAACCCCCCACTCTCTAATCCCCCTTCCATCCTCCAACTCCACGACCCACCACAACGCCTCCTTTGCTTGATCCACCTGCCCGCCGAGCTCATAAGCCCTCGCCAACGCCATCCACGCCTCACTGCTGTCCCATCCATGTCCACTTTTCGTCAACGCACTAAGCAGGCCATATGCTCTATCCCGAGCTGCAAGTCGGGACAGAAGCTCCGTATCTTCTTCGTCTTTTGACACTGGGTAAGCGAAAGAGGTGGGCGGGGCGCTTGGTGGGGGAGAGAATTCAAGGCTGGAGAGGAGGATAGGGGTTGATTGTGATTCATGGGCCGTAGAGGCTGATGATGTGGTGTGTAGGGGAGCCTCATAGGCGTCAAAGAGGAGGTTACATAGGCCTACTGTGGTGGCTATGTGGTCGGGCCACCACAATAGCGCTTCCTCGTATTTTTCCTCAGCGTCTTGCTTCCCAGCTTTTGCTAATGCTTGCATGGCCTGCTCGCAGAAGATGTCCGCCCAAAGTTCTGCAACGGCTTTGGTACCACCCCAGGTAGGGGTGATAAGGCTCGCGTTGGATGAACCATGCTTCTCCACGACGAGTGACTCGATCGTGCGGGTATGGGTAGTTGCTTCTGAGACGGCGGCTGTGGCGTCGGTGAGCATGGATGCGCGGCGGTAGAGGGAGGATATGAAAATCCAGATTTTGACGAGTAAAGTCAGGGAATGGCGGCTGAGGTCGCTTGGAGAAAAAAATGGTTCTGGTGGTGGGTAAATAGCTTCGCACGGGACTGATCCCGGTTTTCTGTTTTGTTTTGGAGGAGGTTTTCGAAAACTGGGCGGTGGATGTGACTGATTTTGAGATGTGGGTGGAAGGGGATTGACAGTTGAAGAGGGACCATTGAGACCAGCTGGTGGCACATTCCGGGTAGAAGGTCCGTCGTGCGATACGGCTACCCCAACTTCGTTTGAGTGAGTCTCAGATACAGGAGACCGTTGAGTTGATCCACTCGCGGTTGTCGGTCGCGAACGGATTCGAGTATCAGTGTTGGGTCGGTCGGTGCTTTTGGCCGTGGAAATCCGAGTCGGGCTTGAAGCTCTATTCTTGCGGACGCTCGCAAGGCTCCTTCTGCTTTCACTTTTTTGCAATTTTTTGGACCCAGTATGGCTGAGGTGCCCATGACGGTAATAAGGGGTTTCGGCTGGCCCATCGTTAAATCCTTCGGAGGTGATCTGTATTGCCGGCGTTGTCGAATTGCCATGAGGAGAGAGCTCTGATGTGGCCGACCCATTGCTGCCGCTATGCAACGCCAGCTGTGATCTGCGGTTGATGGAGTTCTTTGCACGACCAAATACGCTGCTGCGGAGACTCCGCGGAGCGCCGTCTGCGCTTTCGGGCGGCGAAGCTGAACCTATCTCCGAATTATTTGAGGCTGACTGCAGAGTATACTTGAATAGTTTCGAGTACAATCCGAGTAGCTCGCTGCTGGCGTTGACTGCCTCTTCTGGACTCTCGATGACCTCCGTTAGTGTAAGCTGAGTCATTTTGATCTCAATGATATCTCGTTTCTCGTAGAAGCCTAAATTTAAGGCGTGGGTCCTGTTATCCCCAAGCAATACAGAGTCCCCTCCATAAAGCTCAAGAGCTGCCGTACACGAGTCGACCGCAGCAGCAAAGTTATCCTTTGCCGTGAGCAACAGAGATAGCAGATGCCAGCATCTCAATCGAAGTCGGCGCTCACGAGACCTTGGCTTCGCTGCTGAATGACGGCGATCTTCCGGGAAACCGTGCGTCAAAGAGCTGTCGCCAGTAGTAAAGCTCTCCATCAAGGCTGACTTCAGGCTGGCGACTCCGTCGTCAATGTCTCGAGTCCCAGCATATGCCAACGCCAAGGTGTACAAGTTTTGAATCCCCTGACCACTGTCAACGTCAGTATCGACCGCTTTCCGTAAGCTTGATAATGCCTGGGCCTGGAGGTTCGATCGTTCAGAAGGCTGGTAAGTCAATCGCGACCATTGAGCTCGACAAAGACCTATGGCTCTAAGGATACTCGCTAGCGACGTCTTTAGAATCGGTGCGCTTGACTGACTAGGCTGATCCACGAGGTCTTCGGGGACATCATCGGCACTTGTTACTGGTTTGTAGACAGTGTCCTTGCGATATTTCTGGAGCCATTTCTCTGCTAGATTAGCCAACTCTTGCGCTCTTTCAGCCTCAGATCTCCGGCCATGAACGCAAAGTATACTGATACCGGAAGAGATGGTCATGAATACCGTACTATCATCGTCAAGCCCAATTTCTGAATCTCCGGACTTCTCAACGCGGGCTTTGGCTCTAGAGACGATCTCAACGTATGAATCAAGAGCTCTTATGGCAAGGTCGAACTCAGCTAGAGTCGCGTGCACAGTGAACAGATGTCGCAATATCCTTGTCGAGTGGAAGGTCCGCGTAGCAGCACGATAGAGTATCTGGAACAAAACTTTAGCGCTAGCTATCTGGCGAAAGCTTCGAAGAAGTCCATTGGCCGACAACTCACATCTAATATCCTGCCGCTCACAGCTATTCTGCCCCCTCTCTCTAAGTCTTCATCCAGTGATTCCGGCGCACTGATGATGGACCAATTAGTCATGACCTGATCCGTCCATGTCTCGACCTCCACGTTCGCCTTGTTAGCTTCAGGAAAGCCAACCTCTTTTAACAAGATTTCTTCGTAGGTAGTCTCAGCTTTCCTAAGCTCTTCGTTTTGGGCTGCCTTGGAACTGAATCCAAGTCGGCGACCATAGGCAATGAAATCTGTCGAGGTCGAACACAACTGCTGTACGATGATCGAGAGGGCGTTGTAGTAAGCTCGCCAAATCCGTCGCCGAGACGTCAGCATTTCGTTGTGAGGCCTGGAGCTACCACCATAGTCCGGCTCAGACTCGCTGAAGCTTGCCCAAGCCCTGAACGGGATCAGAACTGAAGGTGAGGCCACCAGCGCGCTTGGCGATAGCAGCTCCTGGGGACGATGGGCCTTGGATTCTACGTGTTCCCCGACCAAGAGGCAGTACTTATGAAGGAGTTTTCCCGTCCATATCCATTGCTCGGGGCTGGTACCGTCATCAGATCGCACTTCAGCATTGTAAGAAAGCCACGCGTTGTATGCGTTTAACGCCGCCCGAACGTTGCCAGCCATTTCCTGAGAGGACCCTATAAGCAAATCAACCTCTACATCGATGGGAGCGGAGCGAGCTAGCTGACCATGTATGTATGCTCCCCTGACGATGCACACGTGCGTCGAGGCACTCAAGTCCTGGCCAGTTGCCGCGAAACGCTCGTTGTAGCCTGCCTGGTCCGTAGGGAGGCGGGATAAGGCAAGCCCTGGTTCTCCAAGCGTCCAATGTAGCCATGCCAGACACACTTTGGCTCCAAACTGGTCTTGAGCAAAGTTCGTTTCGTTGTCGATAGCCGCAAGCAGGGGAGGGATGAGGTGAGACAAGCTGTTGCTTGCATTGGCCGTGGACGAAGTCGTAGTACGCTTGAGAGATATTGATGCTATTTGGCACTCGGCTCGAGCTGTCAGTGCAAGACCTATATCATGTCATATCAGCAAGCGGGCATTGCAAGCAACGAAGGAACAGATTCCAGTTGCTGCGCATCCTGCTGACATACATTTTCGCCGTGGAGAATGTTTCTCAATCTTCCTGGCCAATTCTGGAATCTCCTGCCATCTTCCATCGCATCGAGCATTATCAAGAAGGTCTAAATAGCGTCGGGCTTTGTCCGGTTGTGTACTCTGTCCTTTCAATAAGTCACTTCCTACGCACATTGTTGGTACAATTTGCCTACGAGCGAAGGAATAGTGGCCTTCAGCATATCTGACTGGAGCCTGTTGCTCACCTCAAAGCAGTTGCGACCCCGAGTCCATTTTGTAGAGGGCGGGATTGGCAATGGAAAGATCGTGAGGACATTGAATATAGACGCGCCAAGCGATTGCCAAGGGTCTATTAGAGTTATACAAAGACTAATGCTACCTTATTAGCGCTTGAAACGGAATTTACCATGCCACCATCAATCAGTAGTATCTTGTCCACTCACCATATTGATGCATTGAAGTGCTGCTGTTATCCACACCACGTCGTTCTTCTTCCCAACAAAAGAAAGTAACTTTCCCTCTGAGGAACATCAAGCATTAAATAGGGCTCTACCAAAGAAATGAATTGCGATTCCGTCAAAATCAAGCTGTTCCGAATCTCGGTCATAGAGGATAATGGCACCGAGGAACGTGGATCAATATACGGCGCCGTTGCGAATGATCAATAACCGTCTGTCATCGACACCATACTGGCAGCTACCACAGGTTGTGCCTTATCTAGCAGACACAATTGGAAAATGCAGCTCGGTTTTATCAGATGCGGATGCTCACGCAGTGAAAGATGGGTCCGATGTTGGCATGCTTATTCATAGAGTCAAGACTCGAATATCGACCCTTCTGCAGGACAAGAGCCCACAGGCAAGATGGGCTGCAGTAGTATTGATCAAAGCAATCATTGAGGCCGGAGGCGTTGAGGTGTTGCACGGATCGAGTGCCTGGATTCGATTGATGATAGGTAGTCTGGGCAGACCTGACCCTCCTTCTACAAAGAAGCTCTGCATAATCACGCTGACGAGATGTTTCCTTCTCGCACAAGGCCATCAATCCCTTGTGAGAGAGCTCGCAACCCCGGTGCTTCCTGCGTTCCTGACCGCTTGCCTTAAACTACTACGAGGCCGACCCATTCCGGACGAGTCTTTACTGTTGGTGACTTTGCAGGCACTGAACGAGCTTCTGCCCTTCCATCCTGCATCATTTCGCCCTTTTCAAGCTCAGATTCGATCGTGTATCCTGCCCATGCTTGCACCAACACCGTCTTCACTCCAGATAGACCATGATAGCGAGTCGAGTTCACCCTGGCCAAATACTCTTGCGGATAGCGCTCGGCGAACGTTTGTTCTGCTTAGTGTCTGCGCACCCAAAAAGTCAGAAGGAGATAGTTGGTCTAAGTCGGTACGACTCCTTTGCGACACTGTACACTGTACAGCAGACAATGTCTTTCGAGCGCTCATCGAAGATCGAGGTTCAACAAGGACCCGGCAGACTCTGCAATCTACTGCGGAGACTGTCAGTAGTGATAAGGATGATCCTATGGAGCTGCCAGCCTGGACAGGCATACAGGGCGGCATTGAGAGGCTAATGGGTCTTCTACGAACCTTGCAGGCTTTCATAGCTACGTCATTCGACTTCACTGTTATAGCTCCTGTAGGTTTTTTGCTTGACATCTTCAACCGGATGCTGTCAATGGTTCCGCCGTTCAATGGAGCCCAGGTCAATGCCGAGATCGGTCGCGATGAGCGGGAAGGACTTGTACATGCGCTGCCGGTCATTCATGCAACCGCTATTGACCTCGTGTCATCTTTAATCCAACGTCTTGGACAGGGAGCGGCTTCATACTATCAAGAAATAGTAGAGCAGTGTCTTTGGGTCCTTCACGTTGAGGGATCTAGCTCTGAACTTCGTATTGCAGCATATCGCATTGTCCGTCTGTCAGTATTGAGATTTGGTCTCTCATTCCCCGACAGTTTACGTGCGCCCCTCGCAAAATGTCTCAGCATCTGCTGCGAGGAAATAATCCAATCAGAGAAGGACAATGGATCTGGTAATTGTGCTACAGTCAAACATGTGCAAAATTCGACCAGTAACGGTAACAACGGAACGAATACCGAATCAAACGTCAAAATTATACTACAACGGCCACATTTGACACGATCACCAGTGAATATTCAAGTAGCAGCTGCTAGATTATTGTCGATTGCATTAAGATGTCTGCCCGAGGGGTTTCTATCTCCTGTTAGAGCCGATATGGATCGGATCGCTGTTTTGACTGGGAATGAAAATATGCTGTTAGCAAGCGTCTTATACCCACCGCCCGCAGCTCAAAATCACCGCACCTCGACAAGTCTTATGCCGTTTCTATCTAGAGCTTTTCCTGGGTCGGCCCCAGTCGAGGCCCTCATGAAACCAAGGATGCCTGTCGTTCAATGCAAGGAGGATGGTTCTGGGCAGTCCTACGTCCGTGATCAGGCTTTAGAGATTGAAGAGCCGACTTATGATCATCTATATAGCGGCACCGGCTTTGGTGACTTTGAGATCGCCCCGAGAGAACCTATCATTGAAGACTCAACGCAAGCAGGCAAAGACGACGTGGAAGGAATAACAGCCACCACATCTCATGAGTCCCTGGGTCCCGTCTATACTCATCCTCAAACCGCCAACACTTCTATAATAGAAGTGCCAGAGACGCAGCCTGTAAATTTGCCCATCGATGAGACTCAAGGACATGAACATATTCGGGAAGATCCTGTTGCCGTGCAATGGTCAAGTGCCAAACGTCTTCAAGATGAGCCATCTGGGCAGACGAGGTCTGATGCTAAACGTCCGCGATTGGCGGATACAGTGATCGGAGGGCCTGAAATAAGGAGTCGCATCGCTGCACATGTGCAAGAAGCGCAGGTCCTGCCAATGGAAGCATCACCACCCACCATTACGCGTACTACTCCAGCGCTTCCGCCTAATGTCACGAATGAAGAGACGGCGGGTACTGACAGCGATTACTCTTCGGTGCACTTAGACCCCACACTAAGCACGGATGAGGAAGACGAGGACGATGAGGACGATGTCTGAGGAACAGCCAGTCATGTCTACCACTTTCTGCCGCGGTAGGGATAAGAAGGAGGAGAAGGCTAATCGTTCAATCAGCTCGCTCAGGGACCTTCTGTTCGGTCCATGCAAGGTCATTAGGCCTCAATCGACGCCGTGCAACATAGTTGTTGTTGTTACTCCCACATCAAGGAATACAATACCTATTAAATGGCGATACCGCTCTTCCACCATCTATTTGCAGAATGCCATCGCATCCAGCTTCCTCCCCACTTCCACCACCCATCACCCGCCAGGCCCCTCGTCAAGCTGAATGGCATAGGCTCGTAAAGCCATATACCGCCCATCGCAAAATCGTCAGCGATCCACGGGCCGGTCAACCAACACCAGCCGACCGCCAAGCCTATATTACACGCTCCCCTAACCAACGCCGGGATTCTATCCCTCATCCCGCTCTTCTTCATCCAGCCTGTCACAGCCCGCTGTGTGATCAAGCCGATGGGCTGAAGCGCGAAGAAGATGAATGCGTCCCGGGGGTTGGTGTCGCCTAGTGCCGTATAGCTACCACAAGCATGGATGCCGCCACTGCAAATGAACGCAACTACCACCCTCAGAATACCACCCCTAACAGTCCGCTTCTCCCACCCGACGTTTCGACCCACAAAATCGCCAGCTTGCTCAAAGCCGAGTCGGAACAGCTGATGCCACCACCCTCCCCAGATGCCAGCCAGGCCTTTTCTCCAGATTTCCACCGGGCTGCCGTAATAAGGTGGATAGAGCCATGGCCAGGCATGCTGACCAATGTACTTCTCTCCGGCCAAGCCACAGTAGACGATAGGCGAAAGGAGGAAAATGGATAAGAGAGAGCAGTATACCCCCGTAACCGAGAGAACCAGACGAGAAGTCCGAGGGAAATAGTAAGGTGAAGGGCCGGCATCAGAGACTCCCCAGAAATAGGGGTCTCGTAGCATGAGGAACTTGAGCATGTCTAGGACGACGAGATTGACAATGAAGGCAATAAGGCTTGAGTGTACAAGAGCCGAACGCGTTGGATACGTGTCGGGTCTTGATGATCTGGGCCTGGCAGTCATGGGAGACGAGGTTTGACGAGGAATGGGTTCAGCGAACGCTGATAGGAAGGATGAGTCCGGATACGGCATGCCGGAGATCTGATGCGTCCAGCGTATTCCACGAAAGTTCGTTACCAGATCTGCGACCCAATCCACACGATGGAGAAATTTTGGCGGTAGACCTTGCCAAACAAATGCATGGAACGGCTCCTCTTCACCCGCATCCCTAGGATTTCCATTGGTGCCACCCTCCTTCTCTCTAACCCGCCTCCGTAGCCCCTGCCCAGCCCCTCTCTCCGTCCTAGCTGCGCTCCCCTTCGAATTATTTCTCTCCACAAGCCCATCAACCTCCCCATACATTTCATCCCCATCCCCTTGCCCATGCAGTCGCTCAATCCTCCTGGCTCCCCTCCCATCGCCAAACACCATCCAACACCCCATCCAAAGCACACTCCACGCATTGATTATCCCAATCCCATACCCCACAGTCACCAACGGGCTCCTACACTCCACAATCGCTTGTATGCAGAGAGCGCTTGCGACGAGGAACACGGGGTAGCGAAGGTGGTGGACGAGGGACGCGTAGAGCGGGGACGATGTTATACGGCCTTTATCTTTGGTAGCGGGTGGGAGGAGGAGGTAGGCAACGAAGAGGTGTGGGCCAAGGGCGCGGTAGGGGTAGACGAAGGGTTGGTGGGTTGTAGTGGTGAGGGTGCTGGTGAAGGCGTGGTAAGCGGAGAGGACGGCGGTGGGGGTGGTGGGTGAGGAGTTGGAGATCAGAGAGGAGAGGGACATTCTGATGAGGTTCTAGGAGGGGTGTCGAGGAAGAGGGTAAGGCATTGAAAGCGCTTGTGAGGCCATTATATGCTCCACAGAACTAGTCGTCATGAGATCTAATGACTCTAATCATCCAGAGAAAATAGCCGCCGGACCGCGCGGACGCTTCCCTCGTAGCGCTGGGAACGCGGATCTCTCTGAGTTCAAGGAGGTTAATTTGCTAACCACCAGACCTATACGATTTCGCATCCAGTCGAGCCCGCTCTTATCAAAGGTTGACCGAGTGTGGGCTCGTTGCTCTGGTGTGCAATGATGCTGCAGCATGCTGGCAACAGTCTGCATGGCAACATGTTTGCAGCTAACGCTTGGGGCGGGACATTGACCGAAGACGTGTCGTTTTCCGGAAGAAAGACTCCACCTTGAAATGCTGACAGATGGAAAGGCTCAAGTCATCTCCTCCTATACATGGAAAAACACCAAGGTCGGAAGGAGTAGTGTATACGCCAAGTTGAAAGGGATTTTCTAGCCATGTGTTCGGCAAGCTTCCGCGCTATTCTTCAAACAAACGCTGATATCAAATCCGTGTATCTTACTTCCTCTACACACATTTCTCCTCTTGCAGAGGCCAAAAATTGGGAAGCCTCCGCACTCATACCTTATTTGATAACGCCTCTAGCCAGGCGCTAGGCTCTTCATCACTATATTGATTACTACGAAGGCTTTCACGACCGTGGATATGCACGAAACGAACAAGACGTGCGAAGTGCCAGGCGATATGTCTGAAGGGCCGCGAGACAGAACTCAAGATAGCACAATCACACTAGGCCCTAAAGATACTTTTGAGCTGTCCGAGATACGCTCAGCTCTTCCTACGGTGGACACGTCATATACTTGTCTCATCCCTCGGGAAGCTACCCTCGAAGGTCTCGCTACCGAATTGAAATTTTACCTCCTATACTATATCTTTAATATTGCTTCTTTGGAAGCTTTCACACGTGCAGTTCTATCATATCATGCAGCTTACGACTTGCAACGTTGCGCTATCCTGGGAAGCGTGCTCACAAATTGCCTTGGCCCTGAAGTAATCATCGATGCACTTGCACTAGTCAATGCTCTGGATATACGCCGAGATCTTACAAATCATGCTTTGGTAGACGAAGTCAAACATTTCATGGAGAAGCGCAGATTCTGCCGCTCTCCTGGGCTTCTGGATCTTCCAGGTGTACCGCGTCAGAAATTGTTCCTTCTCGCTAGACTGGAAGCAAGAGTGGAATCCATGACGGATTTCTTCTTCCTCTCACGGATCAAGCTCGACGATGAACGTCTCTCTTAGCGAACTACGCCGCGTTCGGCGTGCCTTATACCGTTTCGAACTATTCTGTGTTTTATTCGGTCGCTCCAGCTTTGGAGAATCGCAGAAATGGCGGTCTATGAATAGATATGGGACGACCGCAACAGCCGAGGGCATGCAATTCCTGGCGTTATTCGAACCCTGGGAGATCGAGGAGATAGCTTGTGTACGGGACTATGCCATTGAGCTGTATCAGCAGCTGTATCAAGCACAGCAGCAGACCTTAAATCCTCCAGCAAGCGGAGGCTCTGGTCTAAGCTCTCTACCCCTCTACAGTAAGTGATTTTTACACTAATTTCTCTGCTCGGGGCTTGGACTTATTTGAGATACAGATAGTCGTACCCTACCCTTTGCTGAAGCTTGTATGTCTCGTGGCCTGAGTTTCGCGCTAGATATCATACATACTACAGCTCCAGAGAAGCAGAGCATACTCCAAGAAAATCAGATTCAAGGATGCGTTTTCCTCACAGAATATCTTCAGGCTGAACCCTATGACCATGCCAACCATACTGCACGGTACAACGATTGGGTGAACAAAACCTTCCTTCCCTTCATCAGCGACAATGATGGGCCAAACTTGGCGTGGACCTGGGCAAACAACAGCAAGGTTAGGATCTATTACTTTGAGGACGCCGCCAAGCGTTTGAGAGAATGGGCATATGTCATGTGGGACAAGGAGCGGGTCAAGAAATGGCGTTCCCCGAAGTAGGGCTTTCGATCAAGTGTACACACACTCATTCTGTAACACCCTGCAGATAGGGTGAGGCTGAGCTGAATTGAAAAGATTTGTTGGGCGTTGTTCCAACTCACCTGGCACGCTGCAATCAGAGCATAGAACAAAACAAACGTCGGAGGCTTTCAATGTCGTACTACTTTACAGTACTGGCAAGAGGAGGATCTGTCATCTAGGTCATACTTGTCGATTAGCAAGCAAGGGCGTAATCTGTACCATTCCAGTGAGGGTGTCTCTGCTGTTAAGTCTTTTCCTGAATACAGCTTCTGCTATACTCGACTGAAGGAGTATTCTTTGTTACGCTCGGTCTTAATCACTCCATCGCTGAGCTCCACAACGCGAGAATAGACTCTTATCGAGGACACTGGAAGAGGTGGAGTGCGTCAAGACTTAACAGAACTCACAACTTAGGAACCTTTGTGAGCGCTAGAACAACAGACTGACGATCAGAAAGGCCTAACATGAGTGATACCGTACAGGAGTAGTCCTACGCTCTACGCTCGCTCTCTTGGAGTTCCCATCGTCTGAGTATATGCTTCGGATAAATGTGACGCTAAGTTTCCTAGGTCTTGCATTAAGCCAAGCGCTTGATGTCGCCTTTGAACACGGTTGACATTGAATACTACTAATCCGTCTTCCAACACGACGAGAGACAGGTTGTCATGATCACGGAAGATGAGTTGCTTGGGGTGCTCGTCTAACACAACGAAGGTCATTTCATAGCCGCACATTGCTGACATCTTGTATATTGTCCGTTTGATGCGATCCGCCTATCGTATCCGCTTTTCGCAGCAGCAGGCGACATGGGTTCGTATATATATCCCCGTTCGAAATGACAAGTAACATACCATCATCCTTCCACAGATCAAAGGTATTGCCTGCGATACTTTGACTGTTCGCCTACCAAACTCGCTCTACGCGCCGGAATCTAATCTCTAGGTTGTGACAGTTTCAGCTGGCTAAGCTCGACGTCTCTCGTTGTAAAGCTATAGGATCGGTACGTGATGTAAAGTTTTGGTCGCGATCTCCGGCTGTGTTACTGACTTGGCAGTAGCCAGCGAGTCGATCATATACGCCACAAAGACCATGGGATGGTTGAGAGTACATAAAGATCGCTTTGGGCGTCAGAGAGTTGAGACAGCGTCAACGATGCCCGACCAACCAGCGCTTTCGATACTGACACGCTGTCTGAACGCGGAAAGCTAGCACTGGAGTTTATGGGAGAGACGTGTGATACAATATCATCCGTGAGCATGGAAGTACGGTGGAACCATCCTCGTATCCGATGCGGACCAGCATAATCTACAAATCCCTCACAGACATACTAGTCAACTGCCGAGCAATGCCCATATCATTAATCCTCGAAGGTTAGCAGACTCTACATCCATCTGGTTGTAGAATCGCCATTGTTCCACTGTCTAATACGCAGGGCAGTATACTGACGGCGGAAGGGAACAAAGACTTCGATCACTTACAACACCCCAAGTGCCGGATAATGCCATTGTGTTCGAGGACACGTCTCTATGTCACCGAGCCCCGCAAGAAGCCTAATTACACAATGGTTTTGTTCGGTGATGGCCTCGCCTAAAGTGATGGGGTCATTGTCAACTGCCACTCGATATACTCTATATATCACCTTGAGGCCTCATCGGTTTTGGATCATTCAACCAGCCTCTTCAAGCCATTGGAATCTCGATACAGCTCTTTAGGTACCGTCCCTCAACCACAAGCTGCAAACCCAGAGCAAGACAGCATGCCACCGCGGCGGATTCACTCTCGGGAGCTCACGCCCGTGGGACAGCCCCTGATCGCCGCCACGACCATCTTCAACACGCCCGTCGAGTTGGTCACGTACTACGACAAGGCAGAGAGGCAGAACTACCTGGCGATCTACCACGACGATTATCGACACGTGTGGATATCTCAGTACCCTCCATCTCTATATACCCATTCTCGACTCCAGGGAGATAGAGCGCATAACGATATAACCTGTTATTACGAGCCTCATGCGAGTTGGAGCGAACAACGCGGCGACTGGCCCGATATCCTCTTCCAGTACGAACCGCCCCATCGCCCGCGACGGAAGAGACAGCCGGACTGGCTTTACACCACTGAAGGCTGGCTTGTGCTGGATTACAAGCATCAGCCCGTGCGGGACTACAAGATGCCCCTGACCCTGTCATCTAAATGCGACGACTTCCTATGCGAAGCTATCATGCGGGACAACTACCACGACCACATCGGCGTGCAAGCCTTGTTGGCGCGCATGCCCGGGAAAATAGTCAACGGCCGAGAACCATACCGCGTCGGCACCATCAGCATGCGCATGAACCGTTTCCGCAACTGGGCCTGCTGTATCACGTGGGAACCCAAGGTCGGCAGCGAAACTAAGAAAGCGTACATGGACAGCATTCTCCCGGAGGACTGTAAGCAAGACAACTCGACGCGGAACTTTCGATGTCTTCACCAACATGAGATCGACAAGATGCAGATGATCAACGTTGGGAATTTCCCCAACAAGGCACGGCAAGGGAAGAAAGATTTCTCGGACGCGAATCGAGACGCGAAGTTTCTGGAGGCCGAGAAAAAGTACTTGAAGTCGAAAGCGGAGCACGAAGGTACGTCGCTACGATAAATAGCCAGCGAGCTGCAGGATATTGACATGTTCGGAACAGACCAAAACCCCCACCTCGCCATTTCCGCCCCCACGAGCACTGACATCGCCGAGCTGCGTCGACAAGCCGCTCTCGGAAGCTCAACTCATACAGCTGATAGCTACTTCACTCCCCTCCTTGCCATCGAGCCCACCCAATCTCAATCCTTCCTCAACCTCCCCCCCACAACACAATCCCTCCGCACACTCAACGCCCTCCTCCTCGCCCCCACCCTCCACCACTACTCGCACCTCACTGGCACCCCAGCCCCCATCACAAGCGATACATGTTCCTACACGCAGCAGCTCGAGCATCTACAGTGGGCATTCGAGAGTTTCCTTGCCGAGCATGGGGCAGAGGAGATATTCGAGGGGGTGAGGCTGGTGGCGTTGAAGACTTGGACGTGCAGGGAGATTGTGTGGAATATGGAATGGGATTTTGGGGCGATGGGGGGGATGGTGGATATGCGGGTTGTGGAGAGGTTGATGGGTGGTGTTTAGGGGGTTGGGGGGTCAGTGAGAAAAGTGAGGATGCTAAAGTGGAGGACTTGTTGCGCATGCCCTCTTTCTTGATCATAGACATGGAAGGGATCCTGGTGATCGAATTGCTTGAGGAGTCGCAGAAACCAATGCATGCTTCTATTCCCAAGTAAATTCGTCAGTGTCTCGGAAATAACGTGAAATGGCCACGATATGAATGTGCATCAAAACAATATCCCTCTCTTCTCGAAATCCCACGCGCAATTTTCCTTTGTTCCAATCTTCGACGCTGGATATTCACGCATGCGCCGCAGGTCACAGGACTGCTTAGCTTTTTTGTCTCTGATTCCTTACAATGGCATTCTCTCCACCCTCTTAAGAACTCACTTCCCTTGCTTTGTTCCTTCCACAAATTCTGCTTGTCGCCGCCTCCTCTAACGCCGACGCCCCACGTTTGTCGCCGAATACAACCACTTAGATTCCCACAATGGCTTTCTCCACAGTCTCTTAAGAACTTCCTCCCCTTGCTTTGTGCTCTCTAAACCATTGCTCTTCGCCGCCTTCTCTACTACCCTCACTCCACATACCACGCTCCCAAAATCCCACAGACCCTTACTGATCATGGCCCAAACAAATTCCTCCACCTCCCTCCTCTCCTCCTTCTCCTTCGGCACCTGCGCCCCCACCCAAGACTTCCCCACGCTCTCCTGCCTCCCCGCACTCTGGCTCGCCTTCTTCGCAGCCTGCGTCTTCGCAGCGCTCGGCTTCGGAGTCATCTTAGTCATGAAGCTGAGGCGATGCTACCAGCTGTCGAGAGGGAGAAAGGATGTCTACTTCAATGAAGTTGAGTTTTTGGCACCGCAAGTTCTTCGGGGTGGGTGTGTGGGGGCTGGGACATCGAGTATGTTGAGGGGGACCAGTGGGTGGATATTGAGCAGAGGGCGTTGCTGTATAGTCCGGATCCAAGGGCGGCGGCTTTTATTAGAGCGAGGCAGAGGGGGGATTTGGTGGTTGTGGGGGGAGAGAGTGGGCGGGAGAGGTTGGCGGCGCCAGAGGGGTCTGAGGGAAATGATCGTTCGCTTGCTGTTACGCCGGACTGGGACCGGAGATTGGGTATGTCCAAGCCAGGTGGGGTGTTTTCGGGTAGCGGGGAGGTCTGTGATAGCGGCGTGATTCAGGATAGGCCGCCTTTGAACACCCTGACCGAGGAAAGACGTGAGCTGTCGTATGTGCACCCTCTCTATCTCGCTAGAAAGGAGGCGGAGCCGGGAAGACGGGTGTCTATGCCCTGAGAAAGGTTTACCCTCGCTTGTTGAGCAAGCCTAAAGCCTCGGCTAGGACTCGGTTCCAATATGTAGGGAAATAAGATCATCAATATCCCTGTTCTCCCACCTCCAGTAGATGCATTGAAGTTTCGTCGAGTTCATTTCTGGGAGCCTTTTTCAGTCTTGTCGCGACATTGGCAGTAAGGTGGTTTACTGATCGCGAACAAAGAGCGCATTGTAACTCGGATGAGCAAAGTACAGACTTGTGGTAATTAGAAACAGACACAGGACCCTTCCAGAGTCGGACTCAAGTAACACCTATCTCTCACATTTCCAAAACTTGCGCCTCTAATGGAAATCGTCGTAGAGCACGGAAGATGCGAATACCACCCATGCACTAGACTAAGATAGAGGGTGCTTCAGGGACTGAGGCGAAGAGCATGGGACGACAAATGATGGGAGGGAAAACAAAGACGCGCTTTTCTTAATTGCAGAAGTCTCTCTATAAAGTAAGTAACCTTACGATCAATTCGGAGACAAGGGGCGCAGCACCTTACTAAGTACGTTAGTGCATCTGCACCTTCAGCCCTATAAAGCTTGGCGTGATGCATCACCACTTCTTTTCATAGGACTTGGAATCCGACGTCAATCACTGCGAGAGGTTACTCCTCTCTCTGTGTTTGTATTCGGTGCGGTAGACGCAAGCTGCCCTTCTTACAGAATGCTTCGACACTTCGGTCATATCGGTGGCATCAAGCTGATCAACTGCAATTTAAATTCACGCATGGATGCTTTGATTGAGACGGAGAAATGTATTCAGCTAATTCAGTGTGACGTCGAAAGAAGTAAGTAGTGCACGCTTGCGAAAGGGGATCAAGAAGAGGTCAAAGCTGTTACCTCAAACATCTGCCTCTATAGGCGCGTGCGCCCCTTGGTAATTCAGGAAATGATCTGGAAACCCATCCGGCCAAGGCCCGCACTTCACCAGCTGTGGTACTGTGTGAACATAGTTTCCACTGGCGGCCCACCAGACATTGAAGTGACGACGTAGCATGTCCCATTGTTCATTGTAGCTCTCATGTTGGTCTGTGCGTGGCGTTGGTGCCCCGGTTTGGAAGGAAATTTGTAGCCGGGTTCGCATCAAGGCGAAATGTACAGTTCGAACCTCGTCGTATGTGTCTGGTGCTTCATCGCGCCAGTCGATGTCTCCTTCGGCCTGCTCAGGCTGCTGTTCTTGGATGGCCTCTCGGTCGGAACCTTGGGCCGCTATTTTTCCCTTGCCCGTTTCTTCGTGTTCTGGTGTTGGTGTTCGCCGACGGTAATCAGGACGCTGTGGCTGTGGAGACGGACGAGGAGAACGGGACCGTGCTCGTGAGTGCGATCGTGATTTCGCTTTCTCCTTCCCTGTCTTGGTCTTGCTTGACGGGCCAGATTCAGCGGGCGGAGTCTTGTTCCTCCGACGTTCAGGATATTTGCCTTTGTTCAGAGCCCTCATTGCCTCTTGCTCATCGTCGTTGAGGTCTCTGAACCCTTTCGTCGTATTGATCCGCAGAAGATGCTTGGGAATGAGCTTGTCTAGGTAGTCTTTCATCACTTTTCCACCCTCTCTTTTGTTCCATGACAGACTGCCTGAGCTCCACCGGTATCTCGATCTTTTCATGCTCAACGCATTGATACTAGGTTGACTATCGAAAGGCATGCGATCCTGGAAGTCCTGGAGAATGATGGACTCATTTAAGCGGGATATGGCTTCCATCAGCCAACCTTGACCTACAGAGGATAGTGTCAATGGTATCTCAGGGTAATCGAGGACAGGACGGTAGGGCGTTCTGCCAGAGGCTTCCGGTGCAAGTACTATGCGACCCTGATGTTCTAGAAACCCGGGATTCTTCTGGACATTCAGCTCTGTCTCTGGCTTCTTGACCTTTTCATACTGGAAAAGAATGTCAGGTCGATCCTCGCGGTCTTCGCCCCAAGATCCCTGGTCTGGATGATATGCTGTCACATCGTGAGTCCCACGACCGGTTGGTCTTGGGTGTGCTGACAGTTTGTGAGCCTGGATCTGCCATGAGAAGGCAAGTGGGCTCTTACAATATCGGCCTTGATTACCCATGAAGTCGATGAAGTCCTTCCGGACTTCTGCTGTAAAAGCTGTGGCTGGCTCTGTATTTCGGGTTCAGCAACTACTCGATTCAACGTCCTCTATGCGAAGAGCACTCACCCCATGGGCTTTCTTCTGAACCTGCCCACCACCAATCGTCGAACTCATCTTGCATCACTATAGCGTAGTCTTTTGTCTTGCCTACATCAGATATTAGCAGACTGCTAGCATCGGACAATGCCGAGGCCAGGTAGGACATACCACCCCTCTTCTTTGAGGAGCTTCTTGACGGTTGCGAGTGTTCTTCTTCGGCTAATCTACTTATCAGCTGCTATAACGGTGCAGACATTGGAGTGGAAGCTACCTGGCGTTGTAGCTGGGATTTTGGCTTGTCCCATTTCCTCTTTCTCATCGGCTTCGGAGTCGGCTTTTTCCAGCTCTCCAAAGTCGAATTGGTCAGCTTCCTCAGTGTCGAAAACTGACTGATGTCCATCTTGCGATCCCTCGTAATCGTCGGCATGCTCAGCATCGCCAGGTCTTGATGAGTGCTTATGATGATCCATATGTAGGGTTGTGCCGTCGCAATTTGTGCAGATAGAGGTTGGTTTGCAGTTGCCGATATCAACAGAGTCACAGTCTGTGCGTCTCGCGTACAACTAGGAACAGAAAGTATGGACTACCAGACACCCTGCTTGTACAACAAGAATTCCAAGCTTCCAAGGTTTCAAATCCCTAAGTCGGTCTATCGGTTGAGGAGTAAGAGTTTGAAAGTTTCTAAAAAGAGCACGAGACGAAGGGTATTTATAAGCCGGCCGGGTTGGTGTTGCTGATATGAATATAAGTTAGCGCGACAAATCGCGCTGGACGTCAACACCAGCCCACCACTCCGATATTCTTTGTTTGGAACTCATACCAATGAGGTAATCTCTGCACAGATCCGGCCTGACTGGACAAAGTATACAATTCTCCTTCGGAGGTTATTGCAACAAGAATCGAATATATAAATACATATGGGCGGATACAACCAACGCTACCGAGAACGATACATGCAAGCTGTACTGCCACTCTAGATCGCCTCATTCAGTCTGTTAGTCTTGTCTCGGCTTTTCGCTGGCTTGGAAGAGAATTTGTGAGTTGGCATCTGCATTGGTTGCGAGCCAAAAGCGGTATAAATGAGCTGACCCACTGAGTATAGAAGGGATGAGTCTCTAGACGTTTCTGATTGGAGAGCACCTTTGAGCATCGACATCGAAGTTGAGCCTCTTTCGTGATCTCTACCACGTCTTCAATGTAGGCGTCGTCCAGGTTTCTGGCGCTTGCCATATCGAGCCAGAGTCGACGGAGATATTGCTGCCATCACCACGGTTGAGTTGTCATCTTTGCCCTTCGGCTCCGTTCTCAACTCGTTTCTCAACGGCGGAAAGCTGCGAGGTCAATTCCAACGTCCTCTCATGTCTCGGTGGTGATAAGAAGCCCGAGCTTTCGATCCTTGCGGCTCCCTGGCATGTCCAGTATATATACATTCGATGTGGAACAAGCCCAACGTCGAGGCCATGTGCGATTAGAAGAAGATCCGTTCACTTAAGGATTGAGTGACACCCTAAGAGTGGCTCTGAGTTTGTTCCTTGGGATCATCGGAAGCTTCTATGATAGCGGTAACTTATATACTCAATGAAAGATCAGGTTTGCGCACTTGACAGCTTAAAAGCCATTTCAGAGTCATTCAGGCGATGCCAGGACCTAGTTAATCTTGGGACCAATTTAGCAAAGCTCTTCAATCAGGCGGCACCAACCTCCGTTATTACTGGCCAAGCCACGGATACATGATAATAAAGTTGTGACAAACTTCCAGCTGGGGAACCTACTCCTTCGCAGGTGACAAGATCGTGCAGCTAGCCTGTGATCTGTCCGCGCAGTCTCATGGTCAGTCTACAGCCGATCAAAGCTTGTGCTCGGATTTGCATTTGTTCTTCACAAGATACCCCCGTCAGAGAAAGTTCAAGTATGACAGCAAAAAAGAGTTCAGACGGCTTCTAACACTCGGTTCATATATTATCGAGCATGTTGAACAGCTAATCACGAACAAAGACAATGCATCGCTCCACTTCCTCTTCCAACACAGCCGGTCAACCCAACTAAAGCTTCTAAGAATCCTTCAGCCTCGAGGGCCTCAGCAAATGCAGCAAATTCACATTCAGCATCAGAGTATTCCTCTCCATCTTACCAACGATATCCCTCAAAAGCACAAGCGTTCCATACGTCCCCAAATGTGGGCTTGCCGGAGTGCTGTCACACCCAAGAACGCTCCTCTCGCATTCCACAGTCAGATCGCGGCCCTCGCGGCGCACTGTGGCCAAGAAGTCGACGTCTTGCGCATTGGGTCTTGACATTGCGAATATCAGCTTCGGATTAGTTTTGCTAGTGGCGGCTCGTTAGAGTTGGGCATTTGTATGTGGAGTTGTCGCTTGAAGGCGTGTTCGAAATGGTAGAGAAACTCCTAGTGGTCGGCTGCGGAGACGCCCATTCCACGGTTGGAGACTTTCTTGCTTTCGACAGCTATGGTGTGCAGGTTCGGAGATTTGACTGTGGTGGGTGTGAAAGGTTCAGGTAGACAGAAGTGTTTGTTGTATCTTCTGACAACAGCTGGAGGGTATATCATGGAAGAAAGACTTCGTGTTTGATTTCAAACGTGGCAGTCTAAGTTTGCTCGGCTTCATCTTATGTAGCCTTCATGATCAGCTGATGCCGCATGGCGAGAATCAGTTTGATGGTAAACTTGATTGCCTGTAAGATACTGATCAGCTGTGGTACTAATACCTCGAGGTTCTATACCCTTAGGCTGTGGCGTTTCCCATGCCTCCATTGTCCGTTCCGGCGCTGTAATCGTTTCATAGCCTGAATCCCGAGAGCAATAATTAAATCACTATCCGGCACATCCTGTACAAGACCAACATGCCAACAATGCCTTCTTCCTGGACAATAGTTGAAAGGCCCACTACATGATGGAAGGAGGTGATTACATGGACGTACGGCGAGATGCGCAAGAATGACCGAGACGAGTTCCGGTTTTATGGCCCATTGTTATATGAGAGGGATGTCGTAGATCAGCCAAAATGGCCAATGAGAGACTTGACGGGGTTCGCGGCCAAGGGATGCAAAAGACCGTCGATCCAGAAACGTAATAAGGAAAAGACGCCGAACAAAGAGCTACAATCATATAGATATGGATGATAGAAACATAATTGAATGAGAGGCTAACATAGGAGATGGTAGATTAGGAGATTCTATAGCTTTCCATATGTGATCATGCTTATTAGCTTGTCCTTACTATACTCTCACGCTTTGGTTGCTTTTGCAAGGAAGACCTTCTTCGTAAACGCTCCCTCCCCTTCTCCCATCACAATCGGCCTCTCGTACACCACAAATCCAAAGTTCTTGCAACCCGCAGCCTCAAACAATGCCTTCATATCCTCACGGGAAAACCCATGCTTATGCGGCACAGTCCTCGCAGCCTCCTTCGTAAAGTCATCACCCACGCCCTGCTCACCGATAGCAAGGTCGCCGCTAACATCAACCAGATCCACGATGAATAGTACGCCACCCGGCCTGAGCCTCTCGACAAGGCGGTCGATGCTAAGCTGGAGGTGCTCGAAGTGGTGGAAGCCCATGCCTATGCCTGCGATGTCGAAATTGAAGAGGTCTTTGGCCATCAAGTCTTGGGCAACGCCTTCAGAGCTGCATAGGTCGCCGAGGATGGCATGGAAGTGTGAAAGGCCTGCTGCTGAGGCACGGTGGTTGTACTCGTCTACCATGCCGGGAGCGACGTCGATGCCGACGCTGGAGGTGATGTACGGTTCCAACGCCTACAAAGATTGAGTATCTGTACAAAGCCAATGTGCACTATGGTGATGCCAAAAGATTCTGGAACTACCGAAAACCAATATAGAATGGCAGGTCATACCTTAGAGATTATGCCGGGTCCACAGGCATAATCGAGTAACCTCACGCTTCCAGCTTCTTCCTTCTTCGACCCATCGGAAGATTTCAGCTCGTTGAGTCCAAGCCAATCTGTATGCGCACGCAGGTCTTCGGTGACCTGGCTTATGCCCTGCTTCTGCCAAGGCTTCGCATCATAGTCCTTTCCTACACGGCTACAAAATGGCCCACGGTCAGCATGTTGAGTGATAGAAGAATACTAAGCTGAGCAATGAAGATGCTTATGTTTTCTATGAAGGAATGAAGAGCGAATGAAGGGCGCAAGAAGATATGATCACTTACTCCCAGTGTTCTCGATTCTTCGTCGCGTTGTCGATCATGGTCAAGGCAAGCTGATTGTACAGATTTGGCTTCTGCTTAGTGGGAATCGATGGGAATGTTCTGATCGTTCATCTGAAGCGGAAGTCCACGATATATATGCCATGCCGGGGACATCATGCGGAGCTTATTACGGAGAGAAAGCGCTCGGGTGTCTCGGAGACTTGATTTGATCCGGCTAGGGCCCGTCTAGGGCTGCTTAGCCGCCTTAGCCGCTCAAAGTCGCCGACGACCGATGTCATCTCCGAAGATCTGTATCATTCTCTAGGCCATGTAAGCTCAGTGCTAGCCGACGAGGGCTTGCTCCTCCAATGTCCTTGCTACTAGATGTTCCATACTGAAGTTAATATCGCAAGAATTGGTGATATGGTCGGTCTTCTAAGCATTGTGTCTGACGGCTCATCCAGTTGTAACATGCTATGAATTGATCAAAGCTTGAGGTGAGGATCAGGCACCAACTCCCCTTGATAAACATGGCTTGGACTTCATAGCTGTTGCAAAAGACATGTGTCTCTTATCGCATTGTCCAACTCTTGGGCGTCTCGCACAGGACTCGGCACCTCAATCGTAGAGCTGTTGTTCTGAAGCTCCTTCTGTACTGAAAAGCGAGCTGACACCAGCCATGACCACAACAGTCTATGCACGCACGGAGTCAATGAAACCTCCGACGTAAGCTTTCGCATCCATAGCAAGACTAGGAGGCACATCATGAGCTCATGTGCCGGCCTTCCAAGCAGCAATTCTCGTGGATTGTATCATGCGCAACGATAGTAATCATGATTAGAAGTGCTGAATAAGCTGGTACGAGCAGCTAGCCTTCGATATCTCATCATGTTCACTCTATTTCCAGCAACTCCTGGATAAATGTCGAGAGTCAACTGCCGAGGGCATATTCAGAAGAAAAGACACCGATTACCCCTCGGCTTCTCCGGTCCAAGATGCTGAGAACTGGTGGAAGACTCAAGTTACACGAATTTGTCTTTTTGACTGTCGTTCCCATCGTTCGAATAGCTGGTACTATAGCAGTACCATGAAAGAGAAGGTTCGACGAATAACGATACACACTTGAATCATTGGATCCCCTCTTATCGTGCGGGGATGTCGTCTTCGAGATGTTCTTCCCTGCTTTTCTCTTACAGCAGCGAGTATCGCTAGACCCTACATTGGTACCTTCCTAGACTACGGACCTTCTGCGCTCGCGAGCTCCCATTGCCTTTGATTGAATACTCAATGTCTTCTGAAAAGTCAACGTGGGCCGCCAATCCTCGCCAGAGATCGTAATTGAGCTCTTCGATGCGCAGGCAGTGTGCTGTGCATAAGGGCTGGTTGAATCAAGAATGAGTCATCTTGCAATGGGGAACAACGTATTGACGACCTGATGAAAAGCCGAAGTCAAAGCGGCCAGAATCCTAAGCAGTTACAGGTACGTCGTCGGGGACCCCCAGGATGCAATAAAGACGGATTCCCTGAGGGATCGCCAAACAAAATCAAGCATCCACCGGTTGCAGAGCGAGAATGCATCATTGTGGGAGCTCTAGGGATTGATATGACATGTCGATTGTGCTGCATTGTAGTGTCCTCGGTGTGAGCCGCGGCAAGACCTTTTTCCGTTCCATGTAGGGCTACGTTTTCGCTTGTTGTCAAAGGGATGATATCGGCCCACAGAAGATGTGATTCTAAACAAAACTTCACAGTAGAGCTTCTGTTTTCATCTTGCATCAGCGCTTGATAACATCCCTTGTCAGCCAGTTGCTTCTAGAGCTCCTCCGGCTTTGAAGCACAGTTGCGATGGATGAAGACTGGAACGACAACTATGGACCAGGCGGGCATGCAGAACAGGTTCGGAACGGCCTTTGGGGAAAAACCGAGCCGACAGCTGCTCCATTAGGCTGGTTCAACGGGACAACTGCTCCTTTAATCTGGTTCAACGGGACAGCCTTTTTATACGGGAACTATGTACAACAGTTGCCTCAGCGGCCGAATGGGTCTGTCGAGCCAGGGTCAGAGCTTACAGAGATAGATCCGCCAGAGATAGAGCCCACCGGGCCAGAGCCTATGGAATCAGAGCCTACAGAGTCAGAGCCTGTAGAGCTAGAACCTACAGAGCTAGAGCCTCTTAAGCCAGAGTCTAGTTCCTTACCAGAAAGCCCCGCTGAGGAGTCCGAAGAAGCGTCTTCATCATCTGGTAATCCCGATGGCGCGGTAGACGAGCGAAATGCTGATTTCTACAGATTCTGAGCAACGAAAGAAACCTATTCGAAAGCGGCATTCTCGGAAGCAGACACCGGCAATGAGAAGAGAGGTTGCTGCGAATGTCCCCAAACGGTCAAAAACCAAGTCAATGAACCCGGCAGAAAATGGCGTCGACGACAAGATAAAGGGACAAATTAGACATGATCCAAGCGAAGGTCTCCAGCAGCGCGAGACAGAGCATGATGAGTGGAGTAAGTTCTCTCAGTATTTGAGTGTAATTGAATTTCGCCGTGTACTGACATTATGGCAAAGAGAATGCAGTCTACCACGAGGCTATTAGATCTCAGCTCTTTGACCAAGCGGGTCCAATCAACCAGTACAGTATGTTAATGCCAGACGCAAAGTGTCGCGTACTGTTAAGGATCACCTAAGCTGATGAATATAGTGGAGACACGTAAATCAGGACCTGGGGACCATAATACAACAGCTTTCTGCGAAGCCCAACGTAATTGGTGCCTTGAGCGCAATCAGTGGTATCTGATCCAAGACAACATTCTCAATCGACTGGAGCGAAAAGAATATGGGTCGAACCAACCGGCCGTGCTTGGACCTATGATGTGGGATAATCGTGTAGTGATTGACCATGACAATCAGTAAGTCTTCCAAGTCCATGATGCGTTGATGATACTAACAAGACTTACAGTATCGTCATCGACTACGATATTCCAGTAACACTCTCCACTGAATACGAAGGACAGCACATGGAGACTTGTCGCCGCCTTGTGCCTGGCCTCATGACTCGAGACTTCTGGGCACGCATGCCGCGACTTTCGGTCCTTCCGAAGGCGCAGAACATTGACGGTGTGCTCACCAAGACAGGAAAATTGAGCAATCGACAAGATCACTTCCGTAGGAACAATGGCCTGCTCTCTTGGAAGAATCGTCAGGGCACTTCTACTATGAGAGATCTCCTCATCGGGCAGCTCTCCGAGCAGCAAAAAATGGACAATACTACGGAAGGGTTCACCGGGTTGTCGAAGGAGCAGCTCAAATTTCTTGCAGCGAAGAGCAAAGATTCCCCGTCGTCGGTAGGGAAGCGCAAGTACCACGAAGACCGTAAGAGACGTGAGGCCAAAGATCAGAAGGATGATGGAGAGGGAAGCGACGACGAAGCCGATGACAGCTCGCCGGTGCAGAAGAAGGTCCGCAGGAGGCGCAAAGGTCCGAGTAGCGACGCATAGTGGATGATGAATGGGTATACGGAGATGGAGGCCTGTGTCAGGCCGATCCCTAGCTGTAGGGAGCGCGGCAGCGCAAGTTGCGGAGGGGCATCGTCCCTTGATGAGAGACTGGTGTATTCTCGAAGTGTGTTGCTTGTCCTTTTACCAGCATGCAAGCGTCTTTCTGTTCGCCTTCAAGCAATGAAGCTCCAATGAATGTTTACGAGGGCTTCATCTCTGTCATAGCTCACTTGAAATGCTCAATGTCTTAGCAATGAAACAAAGAATTTTCTCTTGCTGCTCTCACAGATTGTTCTACTTTTTGTTGTATCACACTAATACTTTTCAACGTTTAAGCGCTTTGACATTGGACCATCACTGGTCATCCGTGCCTATCGCCATTCCGTCAATACGTCATTTCATTGTGCACAGCAATTGGTTCTTGGTACAGCCAATTCTAGGAGCCCAGCACTCTGCGAGTACATAGAATAGATTCACTACGGTGAGTATCTCCAGCTGATCCAGCCAACACACAAATGACTCTCAGCTATAGAACAAAACCAGTCGAACTTCATCCCGTGCGAGAAGTACTCATGACTCGTGATAAGACACCCTCGGCCGTCAGCCTCAACACATGTCCAGCATCATCTCCGTACATGAAATCCCCTGCCCCTCCATCCGACTATTGCTTCCCCTCGAAAGCCACCAAACCCGGATATCTCCACCTAGGGGGTGAGACAGCGTGTATCAGCCCCTTTTCCTATGAAGGTTCATCCCGGCTCGTCTTCCTCTCTCTATCTATGCCACTAACGCCACCTACTACAATCGTAGGTTCCACCGTCGAACTCGAAAACCACTTTCCACCTCCCAAGACCAACCGGAACAACCCATTCATACTCAACCCATCCGCGGTGTTTGAACCTGGTGGCGAGCTCCTTGCCGGTAAAATATACGACGCTCATTTCACAGGCTCCAGCACACCGAGGCAATTTTTCCGCATCCACCCTCAGTCTCCTGGTCCTCGTCACGAAATCACTGCTGCTCAATCCGGGGAAACGAGCTTCTCGCGTTACACCCGTTCTGTGTCTACCTTGCCATTCAGCTGCCGGGCGTGAAGCGTGCATATCCTGGATCGTGACTTGAGTGCAGCGGAAGCGTTCGACACAGTGGCAGCACTCGCGGAGAGGAATGTTCGGGCTGACGGCATTGTCGAATTCTAGAGGCTCTAACGCCTGCAGCTGAGCGAGGTAATTGGGGACGATGTTGACGGCTGGGGTCAAATAAGACGTGAGAAGGGCTAGCAGAGCGAGATGGAGCTAAAGGATGCGGTGGTGACGTCAAAAGCAAAGCATTCTTTCCAGAAATCATGGGGGAGAAGCCCAATGAAAATACTGAGGTGTCTCCTCGATGCATTGAGATGGAAGATTGAATTTAATGGTGGACTTCACCAGTTGAACAATAGTGTTCGGTTATCCTGGTGATTAGCAAGCGTTAGGATTATTCTCGTAGAGCTTGCTGATCTCTGGTGCATACAGCGTGAAGCTTGGTTGTAGTGCTACTGTACCTTTAGCTGTACGCGGGAAAGGTTTTCCCGCGTCCGTAAAGATGATCAGACTTTTTGACAGCTTGACAGCGTCAGAGCAAGGCTCTCAACCGTACACACATCGTACGCGTACTATTAGTGCACTATCCGTACGCACTGTTTAGTGCAGTGTAGTATGAGGTATTTGACAAACTGTACGGTTTAGTGCACGACGTCTATAAACCGTTTGCACTGATAGTACAATAAGTTTTGAATTTTTTTTATCAATGTTGATTTCAACCCTGAATTAACTCCTAGCTCTATGTCAAATTTCTCTTGGCGTCGCCTAGAGTAGATAAGATGTGAAGATAAAAGTTGCATAATTACGTATGGACGAATTAAGATTACTACTAATAATCTTCTAGATTAACTAACGGGCGATTCGACAATCGAAATCTTTAGCTTCAAAAGTATTGTACTATCAGTGTACTAACAGTGCAAACCGTACAGTTTAGTATTGCCTAAAAAACGCACAGTTTGCGGCCAAACTAGGCCGTACGGTGCAGTGCGAGGCCCAACTGCACGGTTTGTACGGTTGAGAGCCTTGCGTCAGAGCAGATATCATTGCCGCACTCGACATACGGCCAGGTCTTAGATAGCTTCATGTCCTTCTCAGTGCCCGGAGACAGCTTATCGTCCACAACCTCAATGATCAAGCACGGACCTGCCCTCTCTTGGCCCCCTAAAAGTGCAACCCTCACATCCGGACACTTCGCAACTTCAGTCTTCACAGAAGATGCTTCTAGGATCGAGCCGTTCGACAGGATGATCGGGTCATCAACTCTTCCTGCATAACGCCACAGGTCTTCTTTGGAAGGATGTTTTTCCCATAGGTCTCTGGTTGGATACCTATCCAAATCCGGGAAAACTTTGAACACCTGCTGCCAAAGCTCGAGCTCCGGTTTCCTGTTGAAGACAACTTCGTAAAGGTTGCCCGTTCTCTGCTCCAGCTCAACTCCCATAGCTGGCCGGAAGCGGTAGTACTCCCAATCGTCGTCGTTCCTGATCTTCGAGGAAGTATGAACCCGCCTCGGTAGAGCCCATATCTGGCTGGACCTTGCACCGGCCGACTAGCTGCTCTGCGATGGACCGCGACAGTGGTGCACCGGCGAAGTAAATATACTTGAGTTTCCGTAAACGATCCAACCCACCGGGTTGACAGCAGATTCCCTCAAGGCCTGACGGAGATATGGCCACGCCTGTCACCTTGGCCAGCTTCAAGACTTCAATCACCTTATCGGCGTTCAGCATTACCGGCGGTGCAACGGCAAGCGTAGTATTCAAGAACGTAGTCCATTGAAGCGCAATTGTGGTTCCGAAAAACTATGACAGAGATCTGGTCAGACGGTCACATGGCAAATGGCATCTCACTTACGTGAGACATGGGCGCAGAGGTATAAAAGCAAGCCCCGCGGAAATGGTCGTTCATCGTTTCTTGATCCGCATCTGGCATGAGCTCTGCAGCATCGGAGGTGGTCATCATCCAGTTCGTATACACAATCGGACGTGGTGAGCCTGGAAAACACGTTCAGCATCATGGAGCCCACCCAATGCTCGGGAAAGCAGCATCTGACCAGTGGTGCCTGAGGTGTGCAGAATGAGCCATGGGCGCGAGCTCGCTTCTTCCCAATCTTTCTCATAAGTGAAGGCACGGCTCTCCTCGTTGCAGAGCCAGGCGCCAAGTTCTGGGACCTCCGGGGACCGGACACCCGGTGTCTCAGCAAGGATTGCGTGGATCCTGCTCGTGAAAGAAGAGGCATGCAGATAAGTGCTACAATTTGTAACACCGAGAAGGTGCCTTTGCGCTTCTGGCGCACACGTTGAAGAGGTAAGGAGGAGCTGATAGGTAAGTTAGACAGTCCGCCTTAGGATTTTTCTGGGGAGAACGTACTTGCTTTCCACATTTCGCAGCTGCAACAGCAAGAATCGGACATCGCAGGTCATTACGCCCAGAATAAGCCAATGTCTCGAACTATGCAAGTCTCAAAGTTAATCTGGGGCTCCCCAACAGCCACAGAGAATCTGGTGGGTCCCCACGTGATAGACTGTATAACGAATTGGCAGGAACAAAATTCCTCTGGTTGAACATGCGATTTGGTGCAATCGCCAGTGTCCCAATTGCAGCGAGATTTAAGAAAAGCGGAGAATACGAACTGACGGCGCTATGGCCAAGCTCCTTTCCTTGAGCCACGAAGAAGCGTGATTGATAGCATTCGCAAAATTTCTGAAAGTGATGCCTTTGTACCCCTTCGAGAGGTCTTTGTCGTCCACGGCCGTTGCCCAGATTCGGGCCGGGTCATTATTAGCGTAGAAATCAATGACATTTGTAAGTAGGCGCTTGCCCTTCTGCCCCTCTGATGCCATGCTTGTCGTGATGTTGGGTTCTGTGAGGCGGTTGGGATCGAGGGAATATTGCGTTGACTTAAAGTTTACTGCGGCTCCGCGGTATAAACCTCCGCTCTGCGAATCCCCGTCGACCCGGGTACATCGGCACTCCGATTAAGCTCTATGGGACAATGACCGGGAATAGCCAAATCCTTTGATCTTGGCGCCAGTTAGGCCCTTCTTTGACCCTGTCAAAGGCTGCGTATAGTCTGACTTTCTGATTGTTTTGGTCTGACATGATTTGACTTTGCAGGGGTACTCACAAGCCAACGTCATAAGGTGGTAGGCATAGAAGCCAATTTCCGCGGTTGGCATGACTGATGATGGGAGAAACGCTCCGCACAGCAATGATTCATGTCTCAGGTGGTGTTCCTACAGGATCAGCAGGCTCTCAAAAACCCTGCAGGACAAGGGTTCACGCGCCAGATACGAGGGAAAATAAGGGGTCTGTGCTGGGCCGCCCACCCTTTTTAGTTACAGCTGCGCTGCCAAGAAGTGAAAGACTCACTGCAGTATATGGACTCTGTCTATAGCATAGGTTTAAAGCTCGAAAGCTCTTGCGTAGCGTTTGCGCCCCGGCGGTCGACTAGATCCAATGTCAATTGACGAGACTCTCAGCTCGCCATCTCGCCTCAACATTGATTTCTTGGCTGCGCCTGTCGCCAATCATCCTCGGACTACGAAGAGACACTTTTCACTGCTGGATATAATCGCATATACGCTTGAATCTCCATTGCTTAATGTCTGCTCGTTACCGTCTTCTTCTACCCATGTATGATCTCTCAAGCTCTTGAATCAGGTTTTCTTCAGCTCAAATGGTAACTCCTTCTCAAATTTTGAAGCCTTCTCACAAATGGGGACTCACATAGTTTGATTAATAGAAGTCATGGCCCTGGACTTACACGCTCAGAAGACTCATCGTGGATAACGGTTTTCGTGACAGCAGAAAAATAGCATGACGATGCCTTCTGTGGTCGCCGCTGTTCTAATTATCGATTTCCAAACTCGAAGCTTCTGCTCAATCGCCCAGTTCTGATCCCATAGATCTTGTATCATCTTCATAATATGTCATCAATCTAGCATTAGAACCCGAGCATCAGAACCTAAGCATGGTGGACCTGCCAGTCTCTTCCCACCTGGAACGGACCCAAATGCTGTCCATGCTCAAGGCCTTCATAGATGCCAGAGCCTTCGGTCGGCGCCCTTGAGTTTATAATAGTAGAGGTCTTCGGCACAGCAAGCGGATATGTATCCTCGTAGCCCTTGATGAGTTGAGCTCCCGAGCTCTGCCTACGAGACTTTCTGTTGAGGCTTGCGCGGTGTGAGCTGACCATTACTTTGATCAGGTGGGATGCGTGGGTCAAGACTGAGCCGAGAAGGGGTGCACAGGCGCACACAATCCCGAGAGTAGACTCGATTCGGGACCAAAGATCAGTATTAGTAATAGACCAGGTGGGGTCTTTGAAATCGAAGTCGCGCATTGATATGATCCTCAGGATGGTGATCACGCAAACCCAAGAGCGTCAGTGTCAATCCAGTTCGGCGAAATCCAACTGTGACTGGAGACGTACACAAATCCCACCCCGAATACAGTACTCAGGGCAAACTTCTTCCGTTTCGGTAATTGTAAGTTCCACCATGGGAACGGGCAAGCAAAGGACCATCACATCGGTGAGCAAGTTGATGATCCCGGCTGCCAGGTATGCTGCGGGCCGATTGGCACATCGTCCTCCCTCGATATTCGGATCCCAGTTGAATGCGAGCGGACGACAAAGCAGTACCTCCTCGAGGAACACCGATACAAACCAGCACACATAGACTGCCATGACGAGGTGGGCCGCCATGCGAAAATGGCGCCCACGGAAGATAGAGATATAGAGAAGCAGCAAGGATACCTTGATTGCGGTCAAGGTTGCTGCCCGAAGAATGACTGTAGTGATGAGGTTCTATTGCGCCGTCATTATCAAATATTAATAGGTCACAGTCACATGTTGCACACCACTTTGACGAAAAGCACAATCTGGTCTGGATGCAGTTGTTCGATGTGAATTCCTTCGCCGCCATATCGGAGACCTGAAGAAAAGGTCAAATTTGTAACGCCAGGGAATCCTAGATAGGTCATACCAAGAACGCTGGTGATGAGTTGAGCGTACTGGAAGAATAAAGCCAGGCAAATCATGTAGTCATCCGCGCCGAGAGCAGTGCGCTTCATCCTTCGGGCGACAAGCCGGAGTGCTACGAAAGCAATCGCCAGGACATCGAAGATAACATACACGGACAAAAGCTTGACACCCTTGCCAGCAGATAAAGATACAGGTGTCATCGTTTGGTAGCTTTCTCTTCCCAACTGATCTCTGCCAATCGTTGCGAGGCTTTGAAGATGGGCATTCGATCGGAGAATAGAGCAGGAGCCGAATGCTTTCAATGTTGGGAACATATGCATTCCATCCTGCAACAGGCCTTATGTCCACCCTGTTCGATCCGTGTACCAAGGCTGACTGTCTGTGCCTGCGTTAGGTGATGTTAAATGAATCTTTGTTTTGAACGGTGGACCCAACAATCACAGGGCCCACTGTGATAGGTCGACTGAATCTGCTTTGCGTGGTGCATATGCAAAGAAAAGGGATCAAACGACGCGAAGGATCGGGATCTGGATCCTAACCGCCCGGCGCAGTTGCCCCGAAGGATTGCGAACCACCGACGAGGCGCACGCTAACACCGACCGTGCCGTGGAGCCTCAATGTGCTAGAGCCATTTGCTAATCAATTGGATCTGTTATAAGCACGTTAGCGCTAGCGACTCTCGGTCACAGACTGTGCGTCAGCGTCTCCTATTGCCTTTTTCTGCCTGCATGGCAGCATCCTTACCTACGTGCCTCTTTCACCTAAGAGGCGGTCCTCCTCTCCACCTCTGCGGGTAAGAGGCGCTCGGCGATCCAGAGGTGGCCGCCCACGATTACGCAATATTCTCTTTGATTGCACGACTGTCCCTTTCAATCCCATGTTGCCATACCTGCATGACTGCCTTAGTGTCTGCTTTAATCCAGGTCCAATCTTCAGGTGGCCCAAATGGTGAACCAAACAACCTTGCTCTTGCACCCCCCGGGATGGCACACTGCGAGCTCGTACCCGACAGCAGATGCCTATCGGAGTAAGAAGGCGAACTCTATCGGCTTGCGTAGTTCCGATCTACCCACCTACTTCTGGAAGAAGAGCGGGCTAAGTCAGGGATTTGGCCCTCGGCGGGTAGTGGCTTAAGTAAAGATCTTTCCATCCTATAATTCATGGAGGGACGTTCTCACTAACGCCAAACAGCGGGGATCCTCTATCCCATCGTCTTTCGTTAAATGGAACCAAAAATTGGCTTTGGATGGGCAAGTCGAAATGTTGAGCCAAATCCAGTATATGCGAGAGCATTGCCTCTAGACGATCTAGTGGGTGCAGCTTTTATACCGGAGTCCCGGGCACCAGCGGCGATGATTCTTCGTATCAATGACCCATTAGTGGTCATTCTAGTGGTTGGCAAGTTGTAATTGGGAGAACAGCGTTCTAGAACCAGAGTATCAGCCTTCAGATCCCAAGTCCGTGGCAGCATCCCTGCTTCAGGTGGTCCGAATCCACTGTTCTACCTTGCAGACATTGCCTAAGGCAAATCTACTTGCACATTCTCGGCCGACGACCCAAGCAACAAAGTCCGACGAGTGACCACTGCAAGATAGTGCGTGGCAGACACCCTTCGAATGGCTAGCTACGAGCTGCGTTAGTATATCCACAGCCGTATCAGGATATCGTGCCGAGAACAAAGCCAATGACTTGTGTGCCCGGTTCTCCGTCTCCGCCGGTTGCACATGTACGACTTCAGATGCCAGGAGCTAGGAATCCCGTTCCCTCTTACAATGATGCTCCCTGACTCAGAGATCTAATCGACCCTTTTCCACGACTCGTTCGTCGTGTATGGCGAAGCCACTGATCATGCCGAGGAGACGGGACCGGGTATCAGTGGCTGCACACAGCCAGGTCTACTCTATGCCGAGAAACATCGGACGATGCCGAAGGTGGGCAATTCCATAAGAGGCTCCGTACAAGATCTCACGGCGATTTGCCAATGAAGGATGGTACGCTCGACCTTTTAGTTGGGCGGATCCATGACACTATCTGGATTGGAATGTTGCTTGTACCGGTCGTGGCTTGCTAGCAAGAGTCCATCAAAGGGGCATCCGGGATCGGTCCGAACACATAGAATATACCTCTATGGCAGTGTTCCCTCGACTAACTTCGTGACTTCATCTTCTGCCCTCATTTTGATGTGCGTCTTCTCTCAAGAGTCTTCATTCCATATTCTAAGTCAGGTATCAGAGGTCTCCGAGACAACAGTCAATTTCCAGGTAGTGAAAGGAATATGCGGTACACCGTAGTCCTGATGTATATGGCTGAATGAGTAGTTGTTCGCTATAGTACGACTTCGCTTGGAGCTCTCTGTCCTCTCCCGTAATTTGACGTCACGACCGTGAGCCTGAGCAAGAGTCTTCGGAAGAAGCAGGTGTCGAGGTGCGGCTTTCTGGTTGGCTGAACAAGTGCGCGCGGCAAAGACGGCTAGACAGCCTTGGCAAGAATAACGCTCTGGCGGCGCCTCTTTCTACATTTTTACACCAAGTACTTCCTAACACAAGCATAGCATGACCTCGTTATGTTTCCACCTCGGAAATAGTCATATACGTTACTACATCTTTTGGTAACACTATCCCCGTCGCATCGAGAGCCGATTTGGTATGCGAGATGTAGAAAGCGCAAACGCTATTGAACCACATAAGAAATCCGTGTCCTTTTCCCATTTGCCGCCATGGATAATTTTAGACTTTGACTCAGCATCTCCAAGCTATATCAACCCACAGAGTAGCACTCCCGGGGAAACGAAATCTCGTACTTGGGCGCGTTTGATCATGCCCTGGTACATTGCGCTGGTCCCTCGAATGATTATCAGACATGAGATGTATTCGGATTGAACCGGCTGCGCAAAACCGAAGATTTATGGACCGATACTCAGTTACGTGTCACAATCAAGCATTGCGCGTCTACGCTCCCCGAGATGGATGGACTCGATGTCCTTATTGAGACCCGGCTCATCCTATATCATACCGACACCAGCCTTTCACACTAAGTGAAACTCAGCTGTCGGCACCTGGGACAGATCCAAACGTCTTCGAGACCATACAGACACTCTCAATCCCCCAGGTTGTTGTACGACGTAGTGAAGTTGATTGACTGCTGCGCTGCGTACACCGCCGCTACCGTCCCTCTATACATTTTACTATCTCGCTGTAGTCGAAACGCTATACCTATTCTTGAGTTGACTTGTCAGGTTTCGACTCATCTCTGATGTCATTTTAAGTTGTTGTTGGATGTTTTCCAATACCGTATCTTTTACGATCCAATATTTGGAGCCTCTGCCTGTCGAGGGCCAAATCAGGATGCGCAATGTTGCGGCCGCAGCAATTTTCTTATACTTCGCTCGAAAGATCCGCGAGAGACATGTCTTCGTGGACGGCACTTGCAAGACGAACCATTTATGAGGGTTGTCTAGGCCATGAGCGAGAACCGAGAAACCTCAAGATAGTAAATGAGTGTTGAAGCTCACTCCAGACGATCGAGCTCCCCGAGACCGAGAATAAAAACCCCATCTGCTTTCGCGGCTTGGCACTCTCAAGCCAAGCGACCACTAACTCACTTCCTGCCTATGATTCATTACTTTATAAGGAAAACCTTCTCCCGTCGCGAAAAATATAGTTTCTTGGTGTCCCGGACTGAACAGAGATCCCGATCAATGGCGTCAATATCTGAGCTCACTCAACTGGGAAACCGAAAGCACGTGAAGACTGAAGCTCTGGTGGCTTATCCCCTACCTCATCAGAAAAGGATATCAATGCAGCGTTTTGAGTTGTGACCGAAGATCTGTAATCGATAATTAAGAACTCGTCATCGTCCTGCTCAAGCAATCACTTTCCTCTCACGGCACCCTCCGAGTCAGATAGTCATGCTCAGAGCATTTGACAATCTACCTTGCCTCTGCCGCGACTACGTCTCGACACCACGTCTCCACTATCACTACCCGGCGAAGGCTTCTTCAGAAATTTCTCGAGATCGATAATAGCATCTTGCCAAAGGTGCTCCGAATTTTATGTAAAGGTTTTGATCCGCCGAGGACAGAAGAAATCAGATCAATTTTGAGGTTTATATTTTGGCTACGGCATTAAGATAAATCTTCTGCGTCAATCTTACTCGTGCGCGGTTTTTACAACCTCGAAAAGCGATGTGAGTAAGGGATCTGACATCCACTCAATCATAATATTCTCAAGACCACATTGATGAAGATCGTGACATCCACTATCTAATTGCAATGTGGCCTCACGTATCTTTCACCACTGAAAATTCCTGGTGGATGACCCGGGATGTGCTGTCAATGACGCTCCTGTCTCCGATGAGAATGGCATCGATGTTGATGTCTCAGCTCTCCGAGCATAGATCATGAAGACTAAGATGACTTAGCGCAATTAACCATCGGCACAGATGAAGTCGTCATCAGTTTAGCTATACTTGCTGTCGGCACTTCCCTGTCCAGCTATCGAGACATCTTCAGACAGGTCTCTGGAGCCAGCCAACGATTCGCCTACGATTATCTCTTCACTCCAAGACGAGGCTGCGCTCCGGTCGGATCTCTGCTCACTGATCAGCGTGATGACCGGTAGAGCCAATTTAGAGGTGGTTTGACTAAGCTAAGTTTCTCACTCTGCAGCTATACAAAGCGATGCTTATTTAGCAAACGCGGACTAGTGAGTCTTCCATCTATGAGCTTGATCGAAGTGGAAAGGCTTGCTACGTCTAGATTAAAAATAAGCAAGCGATGACAAAAGGAAGGTGACGGAAGTTGAAAAGTCGCTAAAACTTTCGAGGTTCAGATAGGTCAAGGAAACTGCGTGTGAGAAGGAGTAAGGGCCTAATTGTCAACGGCCTATATACTATCCTTATGCAGATACACATACCGCAATGATGGCACGCGTAAGGAAGACCGATCCTGTTACAGCAACGGACAAATTCAGTTAGAAAGGCAAGAGATAAAGCTCTCTCCGAACGCCGCGAGAAGCTACTCAAGAAGGCACCATTCAATTATCGAATTCAGGTTCCCTTGGTCTCCAAAGGCAAATATGTGAGAGCCCTATACAAGGTGCAGTTAGGGAAGGGCCTCCAGGATGCCGAATTTCTGGACGCTGGATTCGCTTTCCTGAATGATCGAACAATACCAGCAGACCAAATACCTGCGAACTGCTCCTTGTCTGATTGACACCTAGGCACACTTTCTCCAATTCGGATCGCCTATTCACCCTTAACCAAAGATTTTGCGACCGGTACTGTGAGGTTGTTTGTCGGTTCTATATGGATAATGTTGAGAATTCGACCACATTACATGCACAGAACTGTAGTCAGGATTCGTAGCAACCTTCGACACTTATTTTTTCGGCTGAGTTTGGAGTTTGCCAAAAATCTGAAGGCTGAGATGTCACTCAAGAGCTTGGTTGTCAATAGACGAATAAGGAGCAGGCGCAATAAATGACACTCTCGTTACGCTGATTAGAAGAATAGGCTGGCCCACAGCGCACCCGAGGCTACGATGTGCTCATGACACACCTTGAACACATCGAGCGCCAATGTGCGGCGAGGATAGGGTATAAGAACTTCTTCAAGGGTGGTACAGCAAGTTACATCTACTGCGACCAAGCTCATAAATACTCTCTGATTTCTTCATATATTTTGTTTACCATTCCCACAATGTCGTATGATTCCGTCAGGATGCAGCCAAGCTGGGCTTTGTGCTTCAATCTCGAAGCCTTCTTTCACGTAACCGTTTTGCCTACATATGGATCAAGAATGCTCAACCTTTAGCTTGAGATGCCGCTATCGGACCGAACCATCATGCCGATACTGCAAAATATAAAGTCGGCTACGGATTGATTCCAATCAAAAAGAAACCTGACTGGCCTTAGCTTTAAAGCCAGGATACCCCAGGAGTTCTGATGCTTGAAAGTCCCAAGCCTGGTTTCAATGGCAGGATTCACTGGTCGTTCTCCGACCGGACTTGCGAATGGAGCAAACCTGAAATGGAGATGAATTGCGCCTCATTTGGCGCCCTTGCAGCTAGCGATAATGACGAAATTGACTGCTCGACGAGTTTCGAAGAGTGGATATTGGCGGAAGAATGCTGCGATCGCCGGTATGAAGGCGCTATCAAAAAAGGCTTGGATCAAATATGGCTGGCGGCATTGCAAGAATGGGCTACTCAATGGGACTTTCCATGCAGAATGACAGAGACTGAACTCTTGGTTGTGAGACGTTACGCTCCATTGAAGGAGCCAGAAGAAGGGGATCTTATCGAGATTGGAGTCAAAGGCCCCGTATGCCGAATCAGCCCACCACCCAATCATCAGAAGCAGCGATTGATTAGTTATTGGCTAGTAAAGATCCGATTGAATTGATCCAAACGGTCAATGGGATAGAGGTTCGACAACGGGACGTCGCAACGCTACTACTAGACAACATGTGGCTCAATGATACTATCATTGATGCCTTCCTCAGTCTCATCGTGGCCAAACAAAAGCTAAGAGGACTATCGTACCATGATAAGCTCCGATGGTGACCAGGTTATTCTTCAAGCAGATCTCCTTCTCGAGAGTACTACGACAGCAATTCCGGCAAACGAACGTTATCAGTACTCTAGTGAAAAGCACAAGAACACTGCCTTGAGCCATTCTATTACTCTGTGAAATTCCAAAAGACCTCATATATTTCTCAAGCCAGGGTGCGAAAGCTTAGCCGGTGATGCTGGCTCAATACGGTATCTCTTTCATTTTTGCCAGCTTGGCTGGTTAGGGTGGTGGTTTTATGTCCGGCTGTGCTTGCTGAGGCGTTCTTCGCCCGTCACCTTTAGGGTGACAGATAGTTGTGTATTTACATATGTGTGTACTTCTATTTCTCTAATTACAGTTTTTTCAACCTTTACATCATATAGGCATCTCTATAGGTTTTAGCAAAGCAACCTTCAAGTCTCACTTTGGCTTCTCGCTCATTTGTTCTTGCGTGGCCGACCTTGCTTTTTCGATTCGTTGACTGCTCGTGTTCTTTGGCTCTTTTTCTTTGACATCTTCGTAGCTACAATGTGTTCTTTTCGATCTCTCTCAAAGTCCTAGATTTTATCCATTGCGTTTTCGAGATGCTTCAAAGGCTTCTACTTGTCTTTCCACGGGGCCGAATCAAGCCACCTTATTCGGTACTCAAGCGTGCCATTCTTGGTTCGCTTCTCAAGCACCTTATGCACATCCCATTTCTCTTCTCCTTCGATAAGAATTGGGTCCAGCTTTGGATCCTCGCCTCCATCAGAGCCTCGGAAGCACCGTGCCAGCTCTTCCGAAATTGTCGATAATGAGAAGAATCGCCATTGTTGTGGAAGTATTTTTTCATCAACGTTCTTCCTTATCTCCATGACTGTGAAATCTATTATGAAGGCCCTGGTTCTTGATCTCTAGTCGGGACTGGAAATTTCCTCACCTGAGTATCTTTTTCTACAGTCACGACAACTTTTTTTTGCTATTTCGACGAGCAATATTTAACAGTCTGTTAGGTTCACAACTTCCTTTACACACATTAACTTCGTTCAAGAGGTTGGTCAACCTTGGAAGACATATCTGAAGGCCTCAACAATATGAGTCTCCGTGAGTAATAAATTGTCGACAGACGCAAAAGAACTCTAACTAGACTGTTAAAGAGATATCTCAGACACTGCCCTTCCTATCAGCTTAACACCACAGCGAGGCATCGCCCTTACGGGAAGCTCAAAGCCATTATCACCAAGTCGGAACTCTTTCACACGATAACGATTGAGTTTATCCTGGCTCTCCCTAAGTTGCCGAACGGATACGACTCCTGTATGTCAGTAACGGACAAGTTTTCGAAAAGCATTATGCTTAGAGCCGTCAGAAACTGTTTGAAGGTTTCTTTCCCTCAAATCGCTCTAGAACTGTCCAGTAGCTCGGACCGGACTTCGATTTCAGTCTTCAATACTCTTGCGGTCAACAAAACGAATAAGTCCCCTTCGAAGATGAAGCACCCGAAGATTCCCAAAAGCTAGCAAAGATTGACTCGCGAAACCAAAACCCACTTCATCACCATAAAAGTCGTCCGATGCATACATCATTCGTCTGTTGAATGATGTCGATAACATAATCAGCAATATGCCCGGACACTGCCAAGATCATGGACTGCAATCCAAATGCTTGCAAATGCACAAGCGTCTAGAAGAATTAAGGGATAATCGGAACGCTCTCGCGCGTAAAAACACATCGTAACTTCGCAATAGGGGGTGTGCTCGAGAAATTTTATAGCCACTTCTATAAAAATTGAGCTAGACTCCATCCGTTTGTTTACGAAAAGAATGTCGAAGCGTTAGCCTCGGAGGAAGCTTAGCGCCCTGGAGCGTTGGCAGTGTGGAGCAATCACTCTTTGCTGGACATGGAATAAATCAACCCCACTGAGAGACATTTGGCGCTGGAGCAAAGCCCATCATTGAACTGCGGTTCTTTCTCGAAGTTTATGGGCCAGCAGCGATGGGCCAGCAGTTCCAAAGAGCAGAAACAGACAAACGCTACAGAAGGTCTCACAGTCTGTCAAGGGACCAGCTCGAACCTTCCGTAGACCATCACACATAGTGCTTCGTGCCACCAGGAATTACCACTATTGCCCTCCAATTTCTGCTCATGCATAGTTATGACATAGATCCGGAAACTCACATCGAAAAGGCTCTCCCACAAATGGCCGCGCATCTGGACCAGGACCTGACAGGGGATAACATGGAAGACGGCAATTTTGATATTGGGAATCTTGCCTGGTACGAAAATCAGATAGTTCGAGAGATTTGAAGAGATATGCCGTTACAAAAGATGACGCACTACAGCGAGTAGGAATCTCGCCCATTTTTTGGCCAGCAAAAATATGGACGAGGCGATATGGAAGGAGAATCATGGATTATGTACGAGGTTTGCTCTACGTGTAATTCCTGAGTCAAATTTACTCTATGTATCAAAAATGGTGACAACTGGCATCGTCCTCTTGCATGGGCCAAAGGGATAGATAACGGCAGAGCAATGATTGTCGACTCGTCGCTACGACCAGCCATGTTCCTATCGGACGCATATGTCGAGGGTGTTCGAAGGAATGATCCGCGAAAACAGCCAGAGTCCGTTGTTCGGTCGACTTTCAAAAGACACCAACAACTGTGTATACTGCAGGACGAAAGATTACTTTAGTAATCTTTCGCACCGAGATATCGAATCAGGGTATGAAGAAGCAGTCTTCGTCCCACAATTCATCATGCCACGACGACCGACAGTCACAAGCGCCAGGACTTTATCTGACCTCGAAAAGCAAACCGAGAAGGCACATGACAAATCACATCAAAGACCTGGACTGGCTACTCGAAGAACCAGATAGCAGTCCTTTCCTACGCCTTGAGCTCATGCCTACCGCTCATGTGCGCCTGGACAATGTGGGCGTCATGAGATGGTAGCGAGCGTTTGCTATAAAGGAGCGGGAGGGTCCCGCGAGGATAAAGCTGCCAAGGTGCAGCAAAGTAGGCGCTAGGCCAGTCCATACCGCGGGCGAGAGATCATTACTGATATCCTGCGGAACGCCCTGACGTTGCGTATTGTATGAGGCTGTCAACTCCTCTTGCGCCCCGCAGGCGCTCGTTGATCCGCCGCTTCTTGGGCCTTCTTCTAGGATCGGTAAGGCGCTTTATCACGCTGTAGTATGTGCTTCATACCTTATCTACAATTCTGCCAGCGGGTTAGCACGATCATAAAGCTGACAACCGGGGGCATTGACCACATCTTCTTGGTTGCTTTCCTGACCTTGGCTCCTTCGCTCCGCCTGGCTTGTAGGAAGGCGTTGGCAGCAGAACGTCCACATACATCGTAGGCGGTGCTAACGAAGCAGCGGTGTGGAACGTACTTGCCGTTTACCCTGGTGCCTGTGAAGCTACCAATGTTCGCGAGACAGCGCCGAATGCTCCTGATTATATTCGGGGCACCGGAATGGCTGGTTCATTGACACTGGCTTTCTGGAATATTATATTATATGACTTGAATGTATGAGAATAAGATGTTTATTATTGAGACGGTTCTTTTCAGAGGTTCGCGCAGAAATGTCTGTGTTGGTCGGCTTCGGCAAGAGCACCAAGATCTGATGCAACAGTGGGGCTCCCAAGGTGATTGGGCGAAGATTCACCCGATACTATAGAAGCATAATTGATGATCGTCTACGAGCTCTGTATGTTCGAAAGCTGGAGATAAAAAACAAAATCATAATTACATAAACTTTACGTCACATGACCTCGCTTGAAGAACCCTAAGTTCATTATCAATCCGCTTGAAGGGAGAAGGATAAGACTACCTATACCTGAGTGAGTCGTATGTGTTGAGCTGTGTCAAGGCTCTTCTCTCTCTGGGATTTGGTCGAGCCTCGGTTGACGCGATTATGGCAACGCCATTAGTCGCGTCTGCGGGGCTTACAACTCTTCAACATTTTATACCCTCTCATCACTGCTTGGTACTAAGTCCTTTCGGTTAGGCTATCTTTGTTTATCTGTATCCAGTCAGCTCGCGGCGCTGCTTGTTCAACTCTCCTTTCAATTCGGACGCACACGCTCACGCTGCTTTTCCTCATCAAGACTGGACACGACGTTGGCATTCTTCTAAAGCTCTTTGACACTTGAAGGTGACATATTCTCTGATAATGGCATCCCAGGACAACGGTGGAGCGTCATACACTGGTGGTTATGATTTAAGCAACATCCCCAACGACCATGCCCCAACACAGCAGGCGGCTGAACATCCAGATCAAACCATCCAAGGGAGTGTTAGAGAGGGTGATAGACTGAGTAGCATTTACCCAACACAAGAAGAGTTCTTTGCTCCGAATGCAGGTATTTACTCTTCTCCCTTAATCATAGCGGTCGTTGCTGATAGCATCCCGTTTCCAGAAGACATCATA